>Ga0308160_10007318_pt1 | contig 10996 bp, 11 predicted proteins | sample PhyFR1_FD_201036 | JGI IMG/M metagenome (GOLD analysis project Ga0308160, IMG submission 201036) | Phyllosphere microbial communities from UC Gill Tract Community Farm, Albany, California, United States - DLSLF.R1 | ecosystem: Host-associated > Plants > Phyllosphere > Unclassified | place: USA... | reverse complement strand
CGCCCCCTTCGACGACCGGCCCCGCCCGGCGGATGTCGCGCCCGGCCCGGCCGCCGAGCTCCGACGCCGCCGACGAGGGCCTGGCCGAGGTCGTCCCCGTCCTCCGAAGTCGTCCGTCCCCCCCCCTAGCTCGCCTTCGCGCCCCTTCCGCTGCTTGACTTCCTCCAGGCCGGCGGCTTTCAGCTGAGCGGGCACGTCATCACGAAGGGGGCCTGGCTGCAGGGCGTCACGCTCGCCCGGGTGCTGCCGAGCGCGCTCGAGCCCCGAAGCGAGCAGCGAAGGCACCGCCCCGCCGCCGGCTGGTTAGCGTTCCAAGACCCCCCCCCCCCCCTCCTTCGGTCAGGGAGGGCGGCAGAGGGAGGTTGCCATCCTCCGGTCCATCTTGGACGCCGCCATGGCTTCGGTCGCCTGACCCTCTCACCGGGCAGGACGCTCCTAGGCCGGCGAGCGAACCCTTCCCCTGTCGATGTCCAGTCCCCCCTTCACCCTTTCCGCCGCTGCGCCCGCCACCTCTGTCTCCACCATCGCCCTCGCTCGGCTCGCCCGCTGACGACTCTGTTTGGACTCATCTCTTCTCTCCTCCCCCCCTCCCCTTTCCCTCCGCCCTTCCATCCTCCAACCAACTCCATCCCATCGGCCTGACCCCATGCGCTCAATCTCCCCGCCCTGCCCGACCGACCGATCGACGCCCATCCCCCCTTGCCAGGCCTCGAGGCCGAATCGGCCTATCTCGCGCGCCGGCTCTCCTCGCAGCAGCAGCAGCAGCAGCAGCAGCCTCCCCCTCCCTCCGGCGGCGCAGTATCCGGCGCCATGGCCGGCTCATCGACCAGTAACCTGATCGGCTCAGGCCCGGCCGCCGCCGCCGCCGCCGCCGCTCGGTCGCCCTCCAAGATCCCCATCTCGCCGATGGCCCGGGCAGCGCGGTCGTCCAAGCCAGCCGCCGGCCGGTCCGGCTCGCCTCCGACCCTCCTGACGACGACGACGACGACGACGGGTAACGCGTCCCGCGCTCTCCTCCAGGCAGCGGCGACGGACACTTCCTCGCTGCTGCTGATGGCCGGGACCGAGTCGGGCTCGTCCGAAGATTCGTCCGGCGGCTCGTCATCTAGCCGGCCGGCCGGCAGCGGGCTCCCCATCCGTTCGTCCTCGAACGGGCCAGCTTCCTCGCCGCCACCGGCCGTCCGGCTCCGGACGAAGTCGACGCCTCTCGCGCCTGCCTCGGTCGGCGCTTCGACCTCGGCCGCGTCGCTCGGCGGCGGGAGGGCGACGACGGCTCCGTCTCCAGCGGCGGCGGCCAGCGGTCGGCTCCCGCGCGGCTCGTCACCGACGACCGCCAAGGTCAGCCGGAAGCCCCTTTACATGGCGCCGGACGCGGAGAGCGAGCTGGCCGCCGAGCCGCTGAGGCGGCCAAAGAGCAGCGACCCGGCGCCGCAGCGCCGAGCGAGCATCGGCCGTGCAGTGGAACCGTCGCGCAGCGGGTTGGCGCAGGTCGACGGCGCCGGTGACGCTGGGCCTTCGACCGTCGACCGGCGGCTGACCGAGCAACTGCACCAGCAGCAGCAGCAACAGCAGCAGCTGATCGCACCACCGCTCCAGCCGACATGGTCCGGCGCGTCCCACTTGTCGACCGACGACGCCCTCCTGCCTTCCTTCGCCCGCCGGCCCGAGCCAGCCTCGCGCGTCTCGGACGACCGGCGCCCAAGCTGGGCCTCGTCGTCGCCCCCGGCGGCCGTCCCCGCCGGTCCGACGGCGGCGGCGCCGTCGGACCGGCTGATCAGGGACGAGGTCGCGCCCTTCCAGATCCTCTCGCGCGACCTCGCCGCCTTTCGGCCGGACGGCCGGCTCGCGCTTGGCGCCGGCGACGGCTTCACCGAGCGCGAGCTCGTCCGGCAGATGCCCGACGTCTGGCGGCGCGAGAAGGGGAGCGGCGGCTCGGCCGAACTGTCGACGGCCGCCGCCGAGGCTGACTCGCCAGCGGGCCCTCGGCGCCTGTCGTCGCCCTCGAGATCACCGGCGGCCCAATCGAACGTCCTCTCAGAAACGACGACGACGACGACGACGGGCATACCGCTCGGTGCCACCTCGCCTCCGTCGCCGCCCTCGGTTCCCGGCTCGCCCGACTGGTCGGCCGCAGCCGAGCGTGCGCTTGCCCACCAGCGGGCCGAAGACGAGCGCAAGCGGCTCGAGCGGCAGCGCGAGCTGCTCGACATCGCCCGGCACGGCTGGGAGCTCGACGACCATCTGACGCCGGCAGAAGAACGGCCGCCGCCTGCGCCGGCTGGCTGGGAGCGCGGAATGGGCCTGCCAGCGGTACCGGCGCCAGCAGGAACGGCGCAGTCGACGCCAGCGAGCCGAGTCGTCGGCTCAAAGACGAGCGGTAGCCTCGGCCCGATCGCCACCGCTGCCGTTGACCGTCCAGCCACGATCCTCCATGCCGCCGATGGCGAGCGCTCGACGGCCTCTTGGCCGACGGAGTCGACCTCGTCTCAGAGTGGGTCCAGGGCGTCCGCACACGCCCCTGCCGGCGCGCCGACCGTCAGCGACGAGCAAGAGGCCCGGCGCCGGCGGCGCGAGGAGAGCGCCCGACGCCAGCGGGCGCTCAGCACGGGCAGCGCGCTCAACGGCGCCGGCGGCGGCCGGCGGAGCGTCTTGGGTCCGGCATCCGGCTCGGGAGCCGGGGCTGCTTCACCTAGTAGCAAAGCCGGGTCGGCGCCATCCACCGCGCTGGCGACAGCAGCGACGGTGGCGGCGGCGGAGGTCGCGGAGAGCCAGTCGATGGCGCCTCCGCCTGCGCCGACGCCCATGGCGTCGACGGCTGTTGCTTCGAACACGAGGCGCGCCTCGCCTGGCGGCGGCGGCGGGCGACCGAGCGCTGGCAGTCTCGCCGCCAGCAACGGGGACCAGCGGCCGGAGGTCGGCTCGTCGACCAGCGCCGGCGCCGGCGCTGAACGTCCCCGCGGGGGATCGACCGGCTCGATCGACCGCCGCCGACGGACGTCGCTCCAAGCGACGACGACTGGGTCCTCGGCGCCGGCCGACTCGGCCCGCCGCCCGCCGGCAGCGTCGCCGTCGTCGTCAATGATGACTCCGGCAGCCGCAGCCGCAGCAGCAGCAGCAGGATCGGCCGCGGTGGGCGAGGCTAGCCGGGAGCAAGAGGCCAACGAGAGCTCGTCCGTCCGCCTGAGTCTCTACGGCGAGGACGCGGTCCCGCCGATGGCGGCCGACAAGCCGACGCGGGACGAGCTTCTGAACTGGGACTCAGTCGTCTTGCCCAGTCCGTCCCTCGTCGCATGCTCACGTCGGCAGGGCCACCCCCCCCCCCGCCCTCCTTCCGAAGGCTGCTGACGTCCGCATCTCCTCTTCCCCCCGCTTTCCCCCTCGGCGGCCCTCGTCCCCCTCCCATACGCCCAGCTGTCAAGAAGAACAAGAAGCATAACCCGCTGCTCGAGTGGGACGACTCGATCTCGAACCCGTCCTCGACTCCGCCGAGCAAGCTGCTCCACGGCCGGGCGCGCGAGCCCCATACGGCGGCGTTGCCTTCGACGGACACCGGACTCGACGGCGGACGCGAGGGCCTGCCGGCAGGTCGCGGGCAGCTTACGTATGGCGTCGTTGAGGGTGGGCGGGAGGCGGACGAGGAGCTGGAAGAGGACGACTGGCCGCCGCCAGCACCGGGGACGTTTGGCTACAAGCCTCCTCGATCGCGGACGACGACGACGACGGCCGTCGCTGCGAGCGCCCCGCCACCCCCACCTCCACCGCCGCCGCCGTCGGCAGACGACCCGCTTCGCCCGCGTCCGCTCGAGCAACGGCCAGATCCGGCCGACGCCGGCCCTGGCGGTGGAGAGAACCGCTGGGATCCGCTCGGCCGGCCGGCGCCGACGGCAGAGACGGGTAGCCGGTCGCCTGACATGCACAGCCCGGCCCCTTCGTCGAGCGTCTTTGACGGCTCGGCCAACGGCCACCGGTCCGTCCCTTCTTCCCGCGCTCTACATATTTGCCCCCCCCCCTCCCCTTCCTGGCCCTAGCAAGCTGACCTCGGCGCGTTGCCCCCTGATGCTTCGTCAGCCGGATGAGCAAGGTCCGCAACTCGGCCTCGTACCACCCCCAAGTCTCGAACCCCGTCGTCGAGGCCGAGGAGCACGACGCGAAGCTCGCGGCAACGGCCGAGGAGAAGCGCCGGGCGAGCCGGCGCCGGCGCGAGCGGCTCGCCGAGGACGACATCGACGGAGGGGCCGGCGTCGTCCGGAAGAGCGGCTGCTGTGGGGCTGGCTGCGTTGTCATGTGAGCACCAACGCCACCTGCACGCTCGTCAGCCCCAGACGCTTCGTCGTTGGCGTGCGCGGCCGGGGCGCTTTCTGATCCATAGGATGGGTGGTCTGAGATACAACTAGAAAGTCTTCGTCGCGTCGAGGCTCGGCTTGACCCCCCCTTCAGGCGGTCGTCGCCTTGCCCTTACCCTTGCCGCCCCCGCCGCCCGCCATCGCCACCTTGTACGCGCCGAGGATGAGCTCGACGCAAGCCTCGACGCCCTCGCCGTTGCGGATCGAGGTGAACTGGGTCGGGCCGTTGTCGCGCATCAGGTCGGCATCGCGCTTCATGACCTCGAGCGAGGCGCCAACGTGCGGCGCGAGATCGGTCTGGCGGCGCGAGAGCGAGGGGGGGGGGTCAGTGAAAGGGGTCACTAGACGACGCACGGACGCGCGCGCGCGCGCGCGCGTGCAGGACCTCGCACCTTGTTGATGATGAGCAGGTCCGACTGCGAGATGCCAGGCCCGCCCTTGCGCGGGATCTTGTCGCCGCCCGAGACGTCGATCTGTTCCGGGAGGTGACCCGTCAGGCGCTGGTCTTTTGCTTCAGAAGAAGGTGAACGAGCTCGACCCGGACGCACGACGTAGATGATGTAGTCTGCGAGCTCGCGCGAAAAGTTGGCGGCGAGGTTGTCGCCTCCGGACTCGACGAGCAGGAGCTCGCACCCAAAGTCGATCTGGAGCTGCTCGAGCGCGCCGAGGTTGGCCGAGATGTCTTCCCTGTCGGGGATCGCGCAAAGAGAAGGACCGGAGAAGCCTTATCAGTGGAGCTGCGTAGCGGGGGAGCGCAACGCGAGGCGCGCACCGGATGGCGGCGTGCGGGCAGCCGCCTGTCTCGATGGCGCGGATGCGACCCTCTGGCAGGGCTTCGTTCTTGATCAGGAACTCGCTGCGAGTGGGGAGGAGCAGATCAAAAAAAGTGAGACGACAGATCCAGAGTGAGCTGACCAGTCTCAGCGTTTTCCTGCATGGCGCGGAAGCGGTCAGGGCGCGCACCAGTCCTCGGCCGTGAAGATGTCGTTCGTGACGGCAGCTGTAGCGCGATTGGCAGAAGCAATGGGGGTCAGTGAACTTCCGGGGGCATGCTGCGCACAGCGGGCTTTGCCGGGGGGGGGGGGGGGCGCGGGACCGACCGATGTTGTACTCGTTCCGCAGGCGCTTGCAGAGGGCGAGCATGAGCGCCGTCTTTCCGGAGCCGACCGGCCTGTCGTTCGTCGCGAAGCGATGATCGTGTCACCGTCCGTCAGCCCGTCTGACGCTCGGTTCGCTCGGTCACCGGGACCCGAGCCGGAGCTGATTGCTCTTCCCTCGCGCCTCGCGATTGGCAAAGTGTGGGGGTGCCGAGCAGAGGCGAGTCAGCAGTCTGGAAGGGGACGCACCCTCCGATGCCGATCGTGAAGCCGCGCTCGAGCCAGTCGCGGCCGGACCAGTCGGGCAGGTCGCGCTCGGCAAACTTGCCGGCGTGCTCGAGGTGCTCGTGCGTGTGGCCGTGCTGATGGGTGGGCAGGAGCCGGTCAGCTCTCGCGGTCTCCTCCGAAGGACGACGACGGCCGTTCCGGCCGACCTCCTTCCCTGGTGCCAGCGTTGACGCGGAAGGCGACGAGCGGAAGCCAGAGGTCTGCTGCAGACGAAGACGGTGCCAGGCCGCCGACGCACCTCGGGCGTCCAGGTCCCGCCGTGGTCGTGGCCGTGGCCGGCGGCGCCGAGGAGGTCGTGCGAATGGCCGTGGGCAAGCGCGCCCTCGCTCGGGGTCGAGCTCGCCGAGGGCTGGCCGCTGGCGTCGGCCGAGCTCGTGGTCGACGACGAGAGACGGTCTTGGAACTGGCAGACGGGGGCGGTCATCTCTGGGGTGGTGGGCGGTCGGGCGAGTGGGTGTCGGTGGTCAGGAGGAGGAGCAGCAGCAGCGTGGCGATCGCAGCGAGCCCGGCACGACCAGCAGGCGAGCCAGCCGAGCCTTGCAACTGCTTGCTGCCCAAGGGGCTCCTCTCTGCGGGGATGGGGTCCGCGCAGTAGGGCGGCAACCCGGAGGGCGTCTCGGGTCGTTCGTATGTGTACGAAGGGAGAAGGGCCAGCGACGGCCAGGAGGAGCTCGAGGCAGCGGCCGGTCGCAAGATCCCGTCGGACCCGAGATTGCTGGGCGTCCGTGCCAGGCCTTGTCCTCGAAGGAGCTGGCTCATCAGCAGATCGTCCCGTCGGCCGAACGTTCTGCCTGGCGGCTCGCAGTCTGCCAGCACCGGCTGGGCCTGTTGCCATCTGCCCACCCCTGCCGCTCCTCACCAGACATCCGCCTGCTCGTCGGCGCTCACGGGCAGGCCTCGCCGGCGCCGTCCGAAGCCATCCCGGTCGCAAGGGACGCCTGCCAGAGTGCTCATGGTCACGGGGCGGCGTCGAGCAGGGCTGGAAGCCGACGAAGGCCGAGGCGGCGCTCGCGGACGACCCCGAATGACCCCGGCCGTCTGGGCTCTCCCGATTTCCACGCCCGCCCGTCCCTTTTCCGCCGCCGCCGCCGCCGCCGCCTCGGAGCGCGGCCAGAGGCAGCATAGCCGGCAGTGCCTCGCCCCTCCCCTCGCCTCCTCCTCCCACCCCCACCTTCCCTCCTCTCTTACCGCAAGGCAGGACCGTAATCTCTCAAGATGCTCCGTCGTCTCGCCCGCTCGCCGATACCCCGGCCACAGCTCGCCAGCCGGCAGGCCGTCCGCGCCCTCGCGACCTCGGCCAGGGCTTTTGCCGCTGCCAGCCCGGGCCCGCAGACCGACAACATGCTCACCTCGCAGAACGGCTACTACACGTCGGAGTGCGTCGGGCCCCTGAGGGAGTGCGAGTACGCGTACATAGCCTTCGGCTCGCTGACTTGTTTGCTCTGCCTTCCATCGCTTGCGTGTCTGCCTCCTCTAGGATGTACCGCGCGTGGCGTGAGGTGCGTCATCTCGCTTGCCCTCTTCCCCCCAGCCTCTCCGGCACTGCCGCCCTTCCTCGCCCTCCGCACTCGGTGCTTCCCACGACCAGTCGTTGACCTTCTCGTTTCCTCCGCCCACTCTCCGCCAGGACCCGAAATCGGTCCACGTCTCGTGGGCGACCTACTTCTCGGGCCTCGACAAGGGCCTGCCCTCGACGCAGGCCTTCACGCCCCCGCCGGGTCTCGCCTCCGACTCGGCCATCGGTGCCGGCCACCCGGCGACGATCGCGCCCGGCCTCGGCGAGGGCTCTGGCGAGGTCTCGGACCACCTCAAGGTTCAGCTGCTCGTCCGGGCCTACCAGGTCCGCGGCCACCACACCGCGACCCTCGACCCGCTCGGCATCATGGAGCACGACCTCAGCAACGAGCGCCCGGCCGAGCTCAACCTCGAGCACTACGGCTGGACCGAGAAGGATCTCGACAAGGAGGTCCGTCCGACGCCGCCCTCCCTCTCCCGGTCTGCGCGTGCCCGACGGCGAGCCAGTCGCTGACCATCTGGTGTTTGCCTCGTGCGCGCGCTCTCCTCAGTTCACGCTCGGCCCCGGCATCCTGCCCCGCTTCATCACCGACGAGACCAAGAAGATGTCGCTCCGGACCATCATCCACCACCTCAAGCGCATCTACTGTGCGTTATTCGCGAGAGGCCTACGCCCCGGCTGACGTAGGGGAGCGTGTCGGACGGAGCGAGGGCCAGGCCGGAGGCTGACGATCGCGAGCCACCATCTCCTGCTTTCCCCGAAATCACCCTCGCGCGCCCGTTCACCTGCCGAACACCTCCGCTTGCCGCTATTGCCGCCGCCGCCGCCGCCGCCGCCGACCCCCAGGCAAGGACGTCGGCATCCAGTACGTCCACATCCCGGACAAGCACCAGTGCGACTGGATCCGCCAGCGGGTCGAGAACCCTGCGCCGTGGAACTACTCTGTCGAGGAGAAGCGCATGATCCTCGACCGGCTCATGTGGTCCGACTCGTTCGAGTCGTTCATCGCGAGCAAGTTCCCCAACGAGAAGCGCTTCGGTCTCGAGGGCTGCGAGTCGCTCATCCCCGGCATGAAGGCCCTCATCGACCGGTCGGTCGAGAAGGGCGTCAAGGCCGTCGTCATGGGCATGCCCCACCGCGGACGGCTCAACGTCCTCGCCAACGTCATCCGCAAGCCGATCGAGGCCATCCTGAACGAGTTGTACGTCCTAGCTGCACGACGGCCGAGCTTCTGTGGGCGTGGGCGCTGACCGACACCGCCCCCCTCTTCTCCTTCGTAGCAAGGGCGCCTCGGATGACGACGACTCGGGAGGAGGAGACGTCAAGTACCACCTCGGTGCCAACTACGTCCGGCCGACGCCGTCTGGCAACAAGGTCTCGCTCTCGCTCGTCGCCAACCCGTCGCATCTCGAGGCCGAGGACCCCGTCGTCCTCGGTAAGACGCGCGCCATCCAGCACTTTGAGGGCGACGAGGTCAACCACGACACGGCCATGGGCGTCCTCCTCCACGGCGACGCCGCCTTTGCCGGCCAGGGTGTCGTCTACGAGTCGATGGGCATGCACTCGCTCCCCAACTACGGCACCGGCGGCACGATCCACATCGTCGTCAACAACCAGATTGGCTTCACGACCGACCCCCGCTTCTCGCGCTCGACGCCGTACTGCACCGACATTGCCAAGTCGATCGATGCCCCGATCTTCCACGTCAACGGCGACAACGTCGAGGCCGTCGACTTTGTCTGCCGCCTCGCCGCCGACTGGCGGGCCGAGTTCAAGAAGGACGTCGTCATCGACATTGTCTGCTACCGCAAATACGGCCATAACGAGACGGACCAGCCGTCGTTCACCCAGCCGCGCATGTACAAGAAGATCGCCGAGCAGCGGCCGATCCTCGAGCAGTACACGGCCAAGCTCGTCAAGGACGGCACCTTCTCGGAGGAGACGATCAAGGAGCACAAGGCTTGGGTCTGGGAGATGCTCGAGAAGGCGCACGAGGGCTCCAAGGACTACAAGCCGTCGCCCAAGGAGTGGCTCTCGTCCTCGTGGGACGGCTTCCCGACGCCGAAGGAGCTCGCCGAGGTGGTGCTGCCCGCCCGGCCGACCGGTTCCGAGGAGGGCACGCTCAAGGAGATCGGTAAGATCATCTCGACCTTCCCCGAGGGCTTCACCCCGCACAAGAACCTCGCCCGCATCCTCAAGACGCGCGGCAAGACGGTCGAGGAGGGCAAGAACATCGACTGGTCGACCGCCGAGGCGCTCGCCTTTGGCACGCTCGCCCTCGAGAACACGCACGTTCGCGTCTCGGGCCAGGACGTCGAGCGCGGTACCTTCTCGCAGCGGCACGCCGTCGTCCACGACCAGGAGAACGAGTCGCAGTACATCCCCCTCAACCACCTCGGTGCCGACCAGGCCTCGTTCACCGTCTGCAACTCGCACCTGAGCGAGTTTGGCGTCCTCGGCTTTGAGCTCGGCTACTCGCTCGTCTCGCCCAACTCGCTCACGATGTGGGAGGCCCAGTTCGGCGACTTTGCCAACGGCTGCCAGGTCATCATCGACCAGTTCATTGCCTCGGGCGAGCGCAAGTGGGTCCAGCGGACCGGCCTCGTCATGTCGCTCCCGCACGGCTACGACGGCCAGGGCCCCGAGCACTCGTCGGGCCGGATCGAGCGCTTCCTCCAGCTGTGCGACGACCACCCCAACGTCTTCCCGACCGAGGAAGGCATCCAGCGCCAGCACCAGGACTGCAACCTCCAGATTGTCTACCCGACGACGCCGGCCAACTACTTCCACGTCCTCCGGCGCCAGGTCCACCGCGACTTCCGCAAGCCGCTCGTCCTCTTCTTCTCCAAGAACCTCCTCCGGCACCCGAACGCCCGCTCGGCGCTCGAGGACTTTACCGGCGATACCGGCTTCGAGCGCTTCCTGCCTGAGACGTCGACCGAGCTCGTCGCCGACAAGGACGTCCGCCGCGTCGTCCTCTGCTCTGGCCAGGTGTTCGTCCTCCCTCTCCCATGCATCCTCTTGCCTTTGACCTCAGTGGCTGACATCCGCCTGCCCGGCCCGCCCGCTCACCCGACAGCTACCAGACCCTGCTGAAGGAGCGTGAGGACCGCGGCATCAAGGACGTCGTCCTTGCCCGTGTCGAGCAGATCTCGCCCTTCCCGTACGACCTCGTCACGCCCTACATCGACCGCTTCCCCAACGCCGACATCCAGTGGTGCCAGGAGGAGCCCCTCAACGCCGGCGCGTGGTCGTACGTCCAGCCCCGGCTGTACACCGTCTTCAAGAACACGGAGCACCACGCCCACCGGACGCCCCTCTACGCCGGCCGCAACCCGAGCGCGTCGCCGGCGACCGGCCGCAAGAACGTCCACAAGGCCGAGATTGAGATGTTCTGCAAGCAGGTCTTCTCGACCGACGCCTGATGACGCCATGATTTTCCCCCGTTCTCCAAACCCAAGGAGCCAGCTTCGTCTTGGCGAGCAGCGAGCCGGAAGGGGTGGGACGCCGGTCGAGCTGGGCGTCGCCGCAGGGAGTGAGTGCAGCGGCGCTGGCCCCTTTGTTTTTGCGACCGTCGAACGGCTGGAGCCCAGGTCGACGCCGAGCAGCCCTCCGTGCGCAAAGAGACCCTCTCGAGCCCAGGCCGCTACCGGTGCGAGATCGAGCTGCCTAGCCAGCAGGGCCCGCGAGGAGGGCTGCTGCCGTCGTCGATGAGCCCGTCGTGGCAGCCCAGGTCAACGGCGCTGCAGTGG
>Ga0308160_10007316_pt1 | contig 11002 bp, 16 predicted proteins | sample PhyFR1_FD_201036 | JGI IMG/M metagenome (GOLD analysis project Ga0308160, IMG submission 201036) | Phyllosphere microbial communities from UC Gill Tract Community Farm, Albany, California, United States - DLSLF.R1 | ecosystem: Host-associated > Plants > Phyllosphere > Unclassified | place: USA... | reverse complement strand
ATCGTCGGAACCACCCTCGGCAAGGGCTCCGTACTCGACAATTCGGACCTGGTAACCGTAACCAGTGAACAAACAGGCAAGCTCCAAGTTGTCCATGGCACCAGTAATGGTCCTCTCTCCGATCTTGTAGCCGTTGGCGTGCAAGATGGGGATAACGGCACCACTCTCTGCGGGGTCGATGTACTACACGTCAGCCTCTCTTCTCGTCTCGACTTCAGTGACTCACCTTGTGGGCGTGCCATGCGGTAGCAGTAGGACCAGTCTCACTCTCACCATCACCAATAACAGCAACAGTGATCATATCGGGCTTGTCCATGACACTTCCGTAAGCTACTGCGAGACAGTATCCAAGCTCTCCACCCTCGTGGATAGCTCCGGGGGTCTGACGTCAGCTTGTCTACCTCGGTGTGACTAAAGAAGCTCACCTCAGCGTTGACGTGTGAGGGGAATCCTCCTGGCATACTGAATGCGTGGACAAAGGCCTCGATACCTTCCTTCGACATCGAGTACTCGGGGTAGAATCGGGTGATACTACCCTCCATAAAGAGGGTAGCAAGGAGAGCGGGGGCTCCATGACCGGGCTAAATGTCAGCTCAGCCCCTGCGCGACAGAAAGTAGCTTACACCGGTAAGGAAGACAAATTGAGGGCAATCCTCCTGAGATTCGTATTTGGAGATAAGTTGATTGGTGTGTGCATAAGCAAAGTTCAATCCCGGGCATGTTCCCTGAGCAATCAGCACCGCTTCCCCGTGTTCAAAGGACGAAAACGTACCCAATGGCCGAGAAGCCTTTTCTTGATATCCTTTTGCTCGAGTGGTCGAGTCAAGAGGGCATTGCTCCTCAAAAAGATCTGGGATTAGCGCGCGGACCACGTTTTGAGGTAGAGTCATACTTGAGCAGCAGCACTATCATCAGCAAATTTCAAACAATAGAGAAGGGACATACAGGTAATTGGCGACATGTTGGAAAGCTAGCAGACCCTCAATGTCGAGTCCACTGTCCTTTGCTCGAAGGGCTTGAATCCTATCATCAAGGTTGACGAGTAATTTCCCAGCGATGTCTGGGTTGAGGAGTGAAGCCTTGGTAGGTGTGTTGGCGTCGAATTTGGAAGCAGCCGATGAAGCTAGACCAGTGGTAGCCATCTTGCTCTAGAGTGAGAGTAAGACAGTGTTATGAGAAATGGGAAGGTGGGATGTGAAAGTGAAAGGTATATATATGTGAATTATTATGTGTGCACGTATTCCTTCTTCTAAGGTGACGAGTGTCTTCTAGTGACGTGTACGTACCTGATTATACAAATTCCAGGGGACACTAGTACCCTGACCACGTGTATGTCTGTTCCTGGCGGCTAGTTCCGAAGTTGAATGAGCTTATTGTTCTCGACATAACGCACTAGACTAGTGAGGAAAGGGAATCATGCCATCAAAAGCATCTATTAGAAATATGGTAAATGAGAGGAGTCATGGAGATCACTGATACCAGGCGTCATCAAGCTATATACCACTCCAAGAGCGAGATCAGTGGTCAGACCTCACTCCAATTGAGCAGGATGACGGTCCAACTCCCCTCGTCCCAATCATGTACTCGGAGGAATGTAAGTCGCGCTGTGGATAGCCCAGAAGACTGTACAGGAACTGATATGTAGACCGAGATGCGATGGACTATTTCAGAGCTTTAGCAGCTTCTGGAGAAAAGTCCGAACGAGGGCTCGAGCTCACCGAGACCATTATACGACTGAATCCAGCTCATTACACTGTTTGGTATCTCCTACCTCAAGCTCTCTGGGATCAAGCTGATGAAAAGGAACTATCGAATGCAGATCTTACTGGAGCTCAAGCAGGATTTAGAAGTGGAGCTGGAATTAATGAATGAATTCGCTCGAGAGAACCTCAAATCATATCAAGTCTGGTAAGCTCCCCTCCACCTCATCCCGAGCAGTAGTTAATAGTAGGCACCACCGCCTCCTCCTCCTCACCCACATATCACCTTCCTCACCCATAAAAGAAATCGAATATATCCACACCTCCCTCCTACCCGATCCTAAGAATTACCACACATGGGCATACCTTCATTGGTTATATTCTCATTTCTCTACACTTGGCCGTATCACCGAGGAAAATTGGAAGAGAGAACAGGAATGGTGTGATGAGATGCTTAGAGTTGATGGGAGGAATAATTCCGCTTGGGGCTGGAGGTGGTTTTTGAGGCTTGGGCGACCGGGAGCCGAGGGCGGGGAGGATGAGATTGTGTGAGTCCCACCGATACGACCTTTACATCCACTGTCCTACCGAGGCATCTTCTTTCTGGCAGTCTTGACAGACGAGGTTCTGCTTAGACTCTACGGTTCATGCCCCACATGTCTATCCTATTCGAGACTCGAGCCGGTGGCTGAACGCTTTGCCGACAGAAGGCGCAGGACTTGGGCTCGGTTCTTCAGAATGGCAGCTGATATCAGTTACACACTAAAGCAAATCCATCGGATCCCGCATAATATCTCTGCGTGGAACTATCTTCGGGGGTACGTCTCTTGTATCCATCGAGTGGAAACCTCACTGATTGACAGTCTCCTGAAACACCTCAAGAAACCCTACACCTCCATCCTACCAGCAATTGCAATCTACACCGACAAGATTATCTCCACCGACTCATCATCCACCCTCCCCATGCCCTCTGATCCCTTACCGAAAGATACACCCCTACCAATCTCTTACGCACTTGAATTCTACGCTGACTCATTACTTGAGCAGAGCAAGAGGGAGGAAGCTGCTGAGGTATTTGCTCAACTTGGACACGAGGTTGATAGGATTAGAGCTTCGTATTGGAATTATAGGAGGAAGGAGTGTTTGCAGTAATTGTGCTCCATCTGTACTATTTAGCTTCTCGTCTTGTAATGATGCATCTACTTGTCCAGAATTTGATCAAATGTGGGAACAAGTTCAACCCTTCTATACGCTTTACCTGAGCTCGCACACCCGTTGATGAGCAGTTGTCCTCCAAGACCGCATTCATCATGAGAACTGATCTGACTCGAGGAGAATCGAAACCCTCTGTCTTGCGAATGTCTGTATTAATGCATTTATATCTCTATTTCCATGACGCGGTAGCGAAAGGGACATTACAAACCCCATCCCCAACTACGAAACCATCCTCGCTGAATCCCATGAACCCATCGACAGTCTTGGATTCACCATTCGCAACATCAACATCAGAATCTTCATTCCTGCTCAATGCCGAGAACGTGAGCGCAGAGGGGGTGGGGTCGGGTAAAGAGATAGTCTCGTCTCTGTACATGTACTGACCCTTAGCTATATCCTACTACGATTGGTGGTTTACTTACCTGAATCTCCTGTCCTTCTGTTAATGGTTCCTCAGTCTCGAGGGCAAGTGCCCCTCGACTAGGATCTCCTGAAAGGATCTTTACGACTTTCCTGATTTCCTAACCCATCAGCTCCCTTTATAGTATGTCAGGTAAGGTGGACGTACACTGCCATCCATAAAAGCGAGGTAGAAGTCTTCGTCTTTTGTCATTTTCGATCCCCTTGACTGTAGGGCTAAAATGAGGGTTTGAGTAGGATTATCATTCTTCCCATCAATCTTCAGCAACATGTTCCCTCGAGCCCTACTATCAGTATCCAACACTGACTTGTCCCGGGAAGTACTTACGAAGTGATTTTCAGTCGAGCAGTCAAGGGTTTGAGAGGATAGCTTATTTCCGCCTTGTACTGGTTTGGGAGGGATATACCGACTGCCCCCGAGGAATACGTTTTGGTGTTGTGGAATAGAGTGTGGGGTCTTCCTGTTATGAATGGTGTTGGGGCTGATACTAGGCCGATCTGGAATCAGTTACACTCCCGAATAGGAATGCAAACGACTCACCCTTGATGAGTTAGGATACATGGCTTCCAAGCTCCTCAATAATGGATTAGGAGTTCCATCAGTCAAGAGAACCATACTTTTAGGACTACTATCAGCTCTCCCTCTATTAAAGAATCAAACGACTCACTTCAGCCCCTCCATCTCAAGGATCCTATCAACTTGCAATTCCGCTCTCCAGACTTCTTCCCACCCACCATCTCCCCTCCTCTTGGCCAAATCCCCTTCTTCCCACCCTTTCAGATCTTCTCCCCATTTCCCTTCACCCTCAGGTCTTAATCGTTGCCATTTCCCAACTTCAGCACTCGGTCTACCCGTCATTCCCGTTTGGACGATTCTTCCATTTTCGAAGGTCGCTATGGATAGTGAGGGTGGTGTGCCTGGTGCCGAGGTCTGAAACGATCCTATGGAATTTGGGATTGATTGAAGGGCTGGGATCAATGCTGAGAGGTTCTGGGGAGGGATTGAAGTTGATAAGAGGTACAGAAGGGGTGAGGTTGGAGAGGGAGGGTGATGGGATAGGTGGGAAGTTAGGGATGATGCTGTTGGATGTAAGAGGGTATGGGCTGTATGTTGTTTACGTAGTTGACCCGCTATACGAGACGCTTGTCTAACAGGGCGAGAGAGCGGTGTAAGCATGTTCAGTAGCTCAAGGAATGTGGTGTATGTTGATCGAAAGATGTACAGATCTGAAATTTCAGGCGGACTCGTCAAGTGGAGGTGATCATCACTGTTGATCGGTAACTAATCGTGCATGGCATCCCGACTACTCTATGGCTACAACAACTACCACCTACTACCACCAGCAGCGGGAGCACCCCTCGTACTAGGAGGAGCACCTCCACGTCCTCGTCCACCCATTCCTCGCTGCCATCTTTGACCCCTCTCTTGTCCTGGGATAGATTCTTCCCTAGTCACGGGCGATTCAGGAGCCCTGGTAGTTGGCGAATCTCGAGCAGGTGGGGCAGCAGCAGGAGTAGCAGCGGGTGCGGGTTGGGTCTCTCCAGCAGCTTCAGCAGCTTGCTTGGCTGCCAACCTGTCTCTCCAACCACCTGGCTGGGCAGGTAGGACCTGTGGTCGACCTCCAGTTGCGGGAGTTGGGGTCGTAGTCGTGGTAGGTTCCGGTCTGCGAACACCAGCTCCACTACCACCGTTCCTTCTCCTGGCCGCAGCTTCCTCTTCTCGCTCCAGCTGCCTCCTGATTTTCTCGGCGTCGGCGGCTCGTTCGGCTGCTCGCTGGGCGACCTTGGCTGCTTGTTCGGCAGCTCGAGCTTCGAACTCTTCCTTCTTTTTGGCCTCTTCTTCAGCCCTCGCAGCCTCCTCGGCGGCTTCCTCGGCAGCTTGTCGCTCTTCCGCCTCTGAGTAACATTAGCTTTCGTCTGGATGAATATTGTCGTTGTGGACATACCGGCACGTCGCCTGTCTTCCACTTCTCGCTTCTGCCTCTCCTCCTCCCTCTTTGCCTTTTCGGCCTTCTTTTTTGCCAACAATTGAGACCTGAACTTTTCCTTCTCCTCCTTGATCAGGTTCTGAGCTCGAGTCTTGGATTCCTGGAACTCTTTCTCGTGTTGAGAAGCGACAGCCTGCCTGGAAACGAGGTAATCGGGCATCATCCTTGCCAATCGAGCCTTCAAGTCCTGCTCGTACTTGTGCTTGGCAATAGCATCTTCTCGACTACTCTTGATCAAAGCCTCGTGAGATTCCTTGTCTTGAGCCTTTTGCCTCTCGTAATCGTCCGCAAGTAGTTCTCGCTCTTCCTTTCGGTAGGCTCGTTCCATATGGTCGACTCGTTTGCCGACTAGTCGGAGTTTCTCGGCGAGGTCCTTCTTTTCCTTGGCGAGTTGCTCAATATGTAGGTTTAGGAGCTTGTCGGAATCGAGTTCGTCAATTTTGGTCATGTCGACCTTGAATCCACCCTGAGAAGCAAGCTGTTCAGCAAGTTTCCTAGCTTCCTCCTTTTTAGCTTGATCAATCTGTCTCTGGATCTGATCTCGCTCGGCAGCAGCAGCAGCAGCCTTTTGTTGTCTCTGAGTCTCTTCAGCCAATGCCTTGGCTCGTTCGGCTTTAGCGGTAGACTCCTCCTTTTCTCGTCGGAGGTTGGCTTCTTCCATGAGTTCTCGTCGCTTGACCACAATCTGTCGTCGCTGAGCAGTGACTTTTCGCTCCTCTTCAGCTTGAGCGATGGCATAAGCAAACTTCTCGGCTCGGGAAGCAACGGGTTTAGGGTTGAGGTACTGGATGGTGTTGTGAAGGCAGATGGCGAGCTGAGACAGTCGGTCGGCGGGGGCGGCAGGGGCGGCGAAGGAGATGGCCTTGGAGGTGTGGTCGATGGTAGCGGCAACATCACCTCGTCGACTGGCATTCATGATGAATTGCTCGAGAGAAGGCATGTCGGTCTCCCATGAAGTACCCTGGAAAGCCTTGACGAGGTCGAGGACGTGGGAAAGGGCGACACTGTCGTAGACCTGGGACAACTCCTGTAGGAGTCGAGACAAGACAACCTCTCGTAGAGCAGGGAGGTAAGGCTGGTACTCGGGTCCAAGGGAGGTGATAATGGGCTTGAGAGCGGCGCAGGCCTTCAAGGGCTGGAAGTCGAGCTCGATGATCTTGTACAATTCTTGGATAGGACCGGGGACTCGCTTGAGATGCTTGGCAGCGGCATCCTTGACGAGGGCGTCTCGAGAAGGCATCTTTGGCAAGTTGAGGAGAGCAACTAATCGTTGCTTCTGCTCGACTTCTCCGAGAGGGACGGCCAATGCGGACAGGAGGACACATCCGGGTGCTCGGTCGGTGACGGAACCAGCTCGTTCGGCGTACTGGTAGTATCGAGCCCAAGCGGCGGCGTGGAATACAGCAGTCTGCTTTCCTCCTTCAGCCTTGAAGATTTGGGTCAATTTCTCGTAGTAGGTAGCCATCATGGAGGGCTTGGCAGACTTCTTGCCGGCAACAAGACCGTGAACGTCCTCTACCGATCGGAATGCTTCCTGCCATAATTCAAGCTCGACGGCGGTTTCGAGTTGCAAGAATCGAGTATCCAAATGTCGGTTAAGAGTCTCGGTATCGGCAAGGTTGATGGAATGTTGCTGATGAGCGTACTTGGTGGCGTTGGCCAAATCTTTTCGTAGTCGCTGATCACATAGTCGTCGGAAATCCGATTTCCTTCCGTGGACTTTACAGAAAGTGAATGCTCGGTGTGCGACAGATTGGTAGATGGCTTCAAGCCTGTCGGATCCCTTGGAGATATCAAGAGCGATATCGTACGAGTCGAAAGTGAACCTCTGGGCAGGGGTGATCAACCTCCTCTCGATCCTCTCCCTATCTCCAGCGGTATCGATGAAAGCATCGTAAAGCATGTCGTGGGGTTGTAATGGCATATCGTCATCATCGACAGCCGGTGCTTCAGGTAAAGCAGAGACTTCCTTCTGAGCCTGTTCGGTAGCTTCGGCCAATTTGGATTCGGCAGCGGCAATGAGGTGGTTCAAGACTTTTTCGATAGATGGGATTGAAGTGTTTTGAGCGGCAATCTTGTATTGAAGTAATGCCTGTCGAGCATCTCGTTTGTTCTGAGTGTCGACACAAAGGTCGATGAACTTGATGATGATGGGCTCGAGGACCGGGATAGGGGTGTATCGGAATCGTTTCCTGTATTGTCAGTTTTCACAAGTCGCGTCGCGATAGGTCGACATACTGAGAAATGACCTCGACAAGGTGTTCAAATGCTTGCTCCTTGTTTCCGATAGAGATGAGCTCCTCGGCACGCTGTCCATTAGCTCATATCCCGCCTACAGTAAATTCCCAACATGACCTACCTTGAGCGCGTTTTCAGGTTTGGCGTAACTGGCCATTTTGGATGGTATTTGGTGATTTGAATATAGATATATAGATTTGAGCTTCGAGTTGTGAGGATGATCAGAACGTAGTCTTCCCCTGTGCTATATGGCAGGTTTATCGACGCGGTTACTGAGTATAGGGGGTGTATAGGATGAAGGTATAGGTATATCTATCCAAAATGATGGTATAGTGTAATATAATTGATTGTTCTAGTTAATCCCGAGTGTGGCACTTGTGTATGCTGCATCTCCCCCGCAGCGTCATAGAAGGGTGAGACCATAGAGAGTGTGATAGATAGCATATAGTACATAGCATACTGCGATTGTTATTGTATACCTATAACCCACATACATACAACATACAACAATCATGGCAGGTGCATCATTACAGCATTTGTAAGTAGCTGCCTCATGCTGAGCAAGGGCATACAGCTGACTTCCCAGTGGCCGTGGAGGTCAGTTCTAGTCCCCGTGACCACCGCGCCCGGTACTGACCATCCAGCTCTACGAGTAGCCAAGAACTACACCAAGGGTTATACAGATACTCAGGTCAGCTATGAGTTCCTTCTCGTCCTGGGTGGATAGCTGATAGTATAGACAAAGGTCCGGGATGCGACGTCCAATGACCCATGGGGTCCTTCCGGTACCCAAATGAATGAGGTCGCTCAAATGACTTATAACCAGTACGTTCCCATCATTCAAGGTATGATGGGCTTAACTAACGAGTAAGGAGCGATTTTGTTGAGATCATGGAAATGATGGACAAGCGATTGAATGACAAGGGAAAGAACTGGAGACATGTGTTCAAGGTATGTCTGCTGCGGTCAAGGGGTACTGTGCTGATATGGCAGGCATTGACATTATTGGACTACTGTCTACATGCTGGATCCGAGAATGTTGTCGTCTATTTCAAGGATAACATATATATCGTCAAGTAAGCTATCTCGTAGGATTTAAGGTCAAAGCTGATAAGCAGGACGTTGAAGGAATTCGTCTATGTCGACGACGACGGTAAAGATGTCGGGGCGAACGTCCGACAGAAGGCCAAAGATATCACGAATCTACTTCAGGATGAAGATCGACTCCGAGCAGAAAGGAGGGCAAGGGGAGCAATGAGAGATAGGATGCTTGGAAATATTGCCGATTCAGGTCTACGAGGTGAAGGGGATCATGGAGATGGTGCAGGAGGGGGAGGTAGAAGTAGTTACGAAGCTCCAAGGTCACCACCTCCTAGGTTAGTAGCTGTCTTGGACTGTTCGAAATATAGCTAATGGTGTAGACGACAACAACGCAAGAATTCGGATGATGATCTACAGAAAGCGATTGAGGAGTCTAGGAGAATGACTGAAGACGAGGCGATTAGGAGAAGTCAGGTGGATAAGGAGGAAGATGACCTCAAGCGGGCAATGAGGGAATCAGAGGAAGAAGAGGCAAGACGTAAGCGGGAACAGGACAAGGCGAACGAGACTGCCTTGTTCGATGACAACTTGAATCTGTAAGTGGAAATTACCGTCTCGTTGACCGTCGGCTGATATGGTAGGCAATCCAACAATCAGTACCAGCAGCAGCCTCAGGTCGACTTGTTCAGCCAGCAAACTGGAATGTACCAGCAACAACTACAGCCCCAGTACACCTCGTACAATGTCAGTCCCTCTTTTGAGACCGTCGAAAGTTCCGCTAACGTCTAGCCATTCCACGCTCAGATGATGCAGCAGCAACAGCAGGAAGAGTTTATGCGACAGCAAATGATGCAGCAAGAGCAACAGCGTCAACAGGAAGAGTGGATGCGTCAACAGCAACAACAGCAGTGGCAGCAGCAACAGGCATTGCAAGCCCAACCAACAGGTTATGGGTCCAATAACCCCTTTGCGCCCGTTGGCTCTCAATCACTGCTCGGTAATCAACAACAACAGCCATCACCACAACCACCCACATCGTTCTTGCCTGTACCCAACATGTCTTCTATCAACGAGGAACGTCCGGCTCCTGTTCAACCTGCTCAGGCTCCTAAACCCGCTTTCAACCCCCCACCGAGAAAGGCTGATACTCAACATGGTGAACTCGCTGGATTCTTGGCTAGGGGTAGGGAAGATGGTATGGATACGTTTGGTAATATGGGTAATTTGCGTATGTCTTTCCCTTTTGATACATGAACGGAACTGACGGACAGGATTCGGAGCAAACAATCCTTTTGGTAGACCTCAGCCAGGCCAGCAGCAGCAACAGCAGCAACAGGGCCAACAGGGGAAGAGTGATCAACCATTCTTCTCGATCTGAGTCGATAGATAGATTGAGTAGTTCCAGAATTGTCATGTTGTAGACCAGACCCGATACTTTCCGTTAATGATGCCATTTGCCATCTTTGCCATCCTATGCATCTCGATACCTCTATACAATCATCACAATCCACTCATATACGTTCCTCTCCTACAATGATTAGGTTAGGATACAGCCTCGACCGATACAAGATATACAACGGACAATGGTCCCTGGCTACAATGAAACAGTTTCTATCAAATTGGATGAATTCCCAATCTTGCGATACAACATCGTAACCAGGACACAAATCCCAGCCACGATCAAACCATCAATCCACATGGGCGCCTGTCGCGGAGGGTCAGGTCGAACCTCCTGACGGACTTGCTGGGGTAGGGGTACAGTTGGCGTGGGACGTGGGCGTGCCTCCTCGGGGATGTCATTATTGGGCGGTGTCGGAGGACGTGGCGGTGTTAAGACTGATGTCCCAGATGTAGGTCCAGCTTCGTGTAGGGCATCCTTTATTTCCACGGCCGCAGAGCTGACCTCCGCCTGGTACTCCTCGCCTGCCAGTCGAGATGTACCGTTCTCCACGGGTGCAGACGCAGATTCCGGGATTTGATCCTTCATCTTCCCACATTGTGGGCATTCCCAATCTTTCGATCTACCCATCAGTCCATGTCTACCGAGCTTGGATGCGATGAAAGAGAGAGACATACAATTTAGCTAACCTCCTTCGTTCGTCCTTTGATTGGTCTAACGCTCCGATCGCCGAGAGGGCTTCACCGCCTTGCATCCAGAAACTGCGTAGACCTAGGACCGCTATGAATCAGCGTAGCTCCGAGTTTCGATAGATAGGCGTTAGAGGGTGAATGGTGGAGTTGCAATGCATGGTATAAGATGGGACATACCGGTTCGTACGCCCCATGCTGGTTGCCATGATCCAGCGTGGAAAGAAGTTAGGCCGTCTATGCATATCTGCCATTAGCGTCGCTCCTTTTTGTTCACAGAAATGTAAACGTACTTTCTTGCCCAGTTCGAAT
>Ga0308160_10007315_pt1 | contig 11003 bp, 15 predicted proteins | sample PhyFR1_FD_201036 | JGI IMG/M metagenome (GOLD analysis project Ga0308160, IMG submission 201036) | Phyllosphere microbial communities from UC Gill Tract Community Farm, Albany, California, United States - DLSLF.R1 | ecosystem: Host-associated > Plants > Phyllosphere > Unclassified | place: USA... | reverse complement strand
CAGAGACGAAATGAGCACCTCGCAAACGACAGACTCGAACAGGAGAGAAGAGAAGAGTAGGTACGAAGTACCATTGCAGATCAAAAAAGAGAAGAAAGAGCTCCCAACTTTTCCACCTCGACTCGATGAAATCCCAATACTAGATAGATAGAAAGGTTAACAGACTCAGTCCAGGTCACATCCACCACGCAAACGATGCACAATTCAAACACTGATAAGTGAAGGAATCAGACAACCCATTTCGGAAAACGAAAGGGAGGTGCAAACGTGCTCAAGGTCATCGACAACACTGACTACGAGAGAAAGTGGTTGCTAGTTCTCGCTTGTGATAATTGGTAGGATCCGCCTCTTCAGGTCATCGTTATCTGTAAACGGTGCAGCTAATTGGATTCAAAAAGCAAGACAAAACAGAGAGAAACTATAACTAGATCCTGACTGACTGTGGAAGCTCGACAAATGTGTGGTCAGCTTCAAAAACAGAGCGTAGATTAGAGTCAGAGGAAGTATATTTACGTTGGTCTGGTTTTAAAAAGAGGTAGCCTCTCTCTCGACGAAGTCGTTCTCGCTTGATCGATTTTTGAAGGATTTGTTCACACTTGTGGTCCCCAAAGTCGTCTCTCAAAAGACGGAGTTCAATTCTCTCTTTGGTCACCATTTTTCACTACCCTCTCTTCCTCAAACTTCTCTACTCTGTTCTCTGGCTTCTGTCAAGCCGACACAGCCTCTCGAAAATTTTCGCTCACGTCTGAGCGAACGGCGAAGAAGACTGCTTTATCTTCGACCACTTCGCAATCGCTTTCGTATCCACACTCTTCGCTTCTTTCGCTCTTTCTCCTTCGTTCCTTCCTCTCATACCATACAGTCACTAATCGATTTACATAGATGACCTATATTCTATTTGAACGAGTTAAAGAGCAAGACGTTGCGAAATCAAGTCACCGCTTCTTTCCTTTGCGAGCTCCAGCTTTCGCTCTGCTTTGACTCTCGAGTCGCCGTCGGTATCTCCGAGCGTCGATTACAGTTCGAAGTAGATTACGAATCGACGTAAGCTCTCTCCTAGCCGAGGCCTTCGATTCCGTTGCTTTTCGAAACTTTTATTCCTTACTTTTTGCCTTATCTTTCATTCGAAAACAGCCTGCTCGGATTGTCTCGACTGCGTCCCAGAGGAGGCTTGTTACTGAGTGTTTCTGTTGCGCTTCAAAGTCACGGAACTTGACTAGAACCAGACAGAACGAGCAAGAGAGGATGGCACTTTTCGAAACTTTTTAGGCTATAAGTGGGACTTTCTCGCTTTTTGTTCTTCCTCTCTTGTTCTACTCGTAGTATCTTCCAGATATCGAAAGATTTCTGCAGGCTCACGCTGATTGAAGCTGTGTCGCCAAACCCGATCAAAGCAGTTTCATCGAAATTGTCGAAAAGCAAAACAAGACGATTGCAAAGAGAAAGACTAGACCGAACAGATAGAAACGAGGGTTTGAAGTGAAATGGCACAAAAGAGAAAGGAGAAAAAGGCTAGGGAACAACCTGAATCGACACAACGGAAACCGGGTATAGACGAAACTCGTCGCATTTGAAGGGGGAGAAATATTAAAAGATAGAGTCTAGACAAGGGCGGCGTAGATCCTCTGCTTGCGCTGAGAGAGATGTGCGAGGGAATGAGGACGGAAAGTTAGAGGCAGGGTGGCGGGAGGAGAACGAGAGGGGGAACGCGAACGGCGGCGAGCGCTACTGCCTTCGCCTCGGGGATAGTCCCTCTCTCGGTATCGAACATTGACTGATCGAGGAGATTGTGATTGAGAGCGAGAGCGAGAGCCGGCTCGTGTGCTGGAGAAGCTAAAATTGTTTGAGAATGCGGGCGGAGGTTCGTTTCGCTATGGAACACAGAGCCAATCAGCAAGTTCCGTAGGAGTCCTGTATATGGCTGCTCACTGCATCGGGTATCGTACCCTCGCGGCCAGAGGCGACACGGGACTGAATCACGGAGAGAGGAGAGGAGCTGGTATCAGCTCAAGGTCACAATGGATGAGGTTGGACCAGTCAGAGTACGCACTGTCAACGGAGGGAAGCTGAGCTGGTATTGCGTGTAAACATCGTAAAGAGCCTCAGCAAGGGGTGGATGCTTCGGTTCCTTTTCGTGTTCCTCGAGGAGTGCATGACCGTGCTTTTCTTCGTGCTATACAAAGATATTGTGCTTAGCTCGCAATCTAGGTCCAGTCAGAAACAGCAGAGGAGCGTGAGGGACGCACAATAAGATAAAAATCTTTTTCTAGAATCTCGTACAAATCTTTGGGCGTGTAACTTCCGTCGTCTGCCTCTGCTTCTATGTCAAGAATGTCTGATATAACCTGGTATTGTTGGAGTACAGTCGCAGAGCGCCAGTATAGCTTGAGAGCGTTGAAAAGGTACTGTCGAAAAGGCAGCCAACGGCTCGGTCCCACGACCCGAACGTAATCGTCGATGTTGTAGTTCTTTTTGGCATTGTTCAGACGTGTACACATCACCTTCGAGAGTTTGATGAGCAGCAGAGAAACCTATATAGTGAAATCAGTCAGTTCGCATCAACTGAATTTCCTAACGACGTGATCGAGATCGACAACTTACGTTGACGAGAGAGCAGGGCGCATGTACAGTATTCTCACGGTGGTCAATCCCTTCCACAGCTTCCTCGCAAGCTTTGATAGTGAATTCTTCGATGACTGGCTGTTTACGAAGAATCAATCTTTCAGGTCAGCTATGTCAGTTTCTGATTTCAGCGAGCTAGTACTGACCATCTTGACTAGGTAGGGTGGAATCGGAACAAGCGATTGAAGCTGGTGACTGAGCTCGTTGAACTCGTCAGCTGGGAATTCTCGTTCCTTCGCTTCTTCAGCTCTGTCATCGTAGGTCCAAGTTGAACAGCTGAGAGTCATCAGACCTTCCGAAACTGCTTTGTGAGCCTTCGAATGCCAGCTGTGATAGGTCGAACGCGGTGATTTCGTGTTTTCGTGGATTGGCCATTGCCGCTCGACTTCATCGAGGAGGTCAAGAACGCTTTTTGCAGTTGCCACGATGGTTGCTGTTGGCTGAGACATCTCCTACGAGTCGGTGGGCGAGATTGAGAGTGAAGGGGATAAAGGAAAGAGGAGAGAGGAAGAGGAGGAGCCCTTTCCCAAGGCCCCATCACAGGGTCCGCGGTTTCTCCGGTCGTCTCCTTTACTCGCTATGTCAGTAGCTATAATATTGACACAGGACGTAGTCACAGAGGTCGTACTGAATCAGAGAAACTGAGCGAGAGAGACGACGCCATTTTTCGAAACTTTCAATTATCGGTCAAATGTCTCTACCTCTTTCGCTTTTTGCCTGGCGTCTCGGGCTCATACGTAATATAGTCAGTTGCTGCAAGCGGAGACTGATTGAAGCCAATGTACTCTCACAAACCGCGATCAAAGCAGAATCATTTTGCGAAACTTCATCAAGAAGCAAGAGCGAGAAAGTTGCAGGAACAAAGAGGACTAGTGAAGAGAGGTGAGTTCAGAGAGGACAGTGACTGAGTTGAAGGATGAAGAAGGAAGAAGAAGCGAAACAATCTGAACCATCGAGAATCGGAACCGGGTATAGATCAAAAATCGTCAAGAGAGGAAGTAAAGGTGTGGGATGGTCCCTAGAGACGGTCGGCATAGATGGCTTGTTTGCGTTGAGAGAGGTGGGCGAGAGAACGCGCACGAGGGCGACGAGGGTGAAGAGGAGTGGGAGAGCGTCGGACCCGGACGATCACATGTTCGTCTTCGCTGGCGGGAGAAGCAGACCGAAAGCTTGCAATAGAGGCTGGGGGACTACTTGAGGGACTGCTGGCGAGCGAAGGAACCTTGGAGGGCGGAAGCGGCCTTATGGGCTAGAATGAATCGTAGAAAGCCGGTCAGCTCACTCACTCAAGCAAGATTGGTAAGATAGAAGAGCCCACAGATAAACGAGAAAGTAAGTGAGCATCGATAATGTACCGTTTGTGAAGAATCTCCGTGAGCGAACGATACTGGCATTCCTCTGCGACCTCTTCGGTCATGGGTTGCCGGCCGCATCGGTCCCGCTGAGCAAAATCATTGTACCACATCAATAAGCTGAACTATAGTGGAAGAAGAATGCAAGCAGGCAAAGAACTCACAACGAGTTTGAAATCCTCTTCGAGAAAACCCCAAATGTGTGACGGTGAGGCTTGGGTGTCCCTTGCATCACGGTCAAGTTCGATCATGTCAAACAAGATCCGATGCTGCTCGAGAACCGATAACGAGTCCCAATACTTTGTGAGACTTTCGAGAAGGTATCGTCGAAACTTTCTCCAACCGGTGCTATTCATGAAGCGGATGTAATCCTCTGCTGAGTAGTCGACCCGGCCATGATTCAGGGTTATACACAGCTGTCTAGTAAGCAGGTTGAGCAGTATAGATATCTAGGTGTCGAGGTAGATCAGCTCGGCAAAAATCCTCTGAGCGGGATCTCCGTTTTCACTCACATTGACAGTGGCGCAAGGCGTATTCAATTCCGGAGGCGCTTGTTGACGCGTAAGCATGTCTATGATCAGATCACAGCGTGTCATGCTGAGGTGTTCGATCCAAGGCTGACCAAAAAAAGACATCCGAGAGCGAATCAGCTTTTCGAGCGTGACAGGAATCGAGAGGGGACTCACCATTTTAACAACGTCATCATGTACTCGAGGATACAGAGAATGCACGAGGCTTTCCTTGAACTCGTTGAATTCGTCCGCTGGAAACCTTCGTTCTTTCGCTTCTTCGCGTGGATCCGGGTATGTCCAGAAAGAAGAACTGAGGGTCATGAGACCATAAGAAACTGCTTCGTGAGCCTTTGCGCGCCATAGCTGATAGGGCGAACTGGGCGATCTCGTATCCTCCCGCACCGGCCAGTGCCGTTCGACTCGATTGAGGAGGTCGAGAACGCTAGCTGGAGTTGCCGTGACAATGTTCACATTGTAATCCATCTCGCTGTCGAGTTGTCTGTGGACGCAGTGTAGGGAGATGAAGGAAAGAGAGGAAGAGAGGCAAAGGAGGAAAAAGAGGGGACGTAGCGAAATCGTCGGGTTTAGATTCGATTCCACTCGGTTCGTCTTCCCTTTTCCCGTATACCGAGATCCGACTGCCGACACCTCCGAAGCGTAGGGAAGAAAGGAGAGTCCTCGAAGCGAGGGTAGTAATCCGAACGAAAACAGAAAGCATTACCTGGCTTCCTCCTCAACGCTGAGAAGCCCCTATGCGAGCAGTCAGTGCATTATGCCGTTTGCCTATACGCTCTTGACCGTAGCGAGAGCGTGAGCAGTCCCGTTTCAAACTCATAAATTCTCCCTCTTTCGACCGAGTGAAGCCATCGATCCTTCCAGCTTCTCCATCCGCTTCTATCGCTTCACTCCTGGTCCCTAGATATCCTGCTCAGAGTGCCTGTGTCCCTCACGAAGGTCCAGCGAATGTAGAGCCTCCGATGCCGATGCCGAATGATGTCGTTTGAAATAAACAGTTTTCGAGAGGCCGAATCGACAGAGCCAAACGAGAGCGGCGGATACTGAAAGACTCAATAGCTCGAGTATAGCTAGGGGATTGTCGTCGTCGTCGTCGTGTGAAATAGGAGCTTTGCGGGGTTGAAAGGAGAGAGGAAGGAGAAAGTCTTGGGTCGAGTTTCTGTTTTTAACCCTCTCACTCCACCGAAGTGGACTGCTCTGTACACCTCCTCAAGAGCACTACCAACCCTACAAAAGGCTAATCGAACTATCCCCCTCCCAACTCCTCTAGTTCAAGTTCGCTCAATTCAGAATCAATCAACGCCCCTACCAAACCTCCTCTCGCTCAGCTCTCTCTCTCCTACTCTCGAAAGGACGAGTGCATAGAGCACTAGTAGCAGTACAGGAATGGCTACATCGGCGATGAGTTGGTTGTTATCAAAGAGGAATGAACCTTTCGAACCTGCAACGGTCGATCCAGTAGATGCAGACCTCTATGAAGGTGCTGGTACTTTGGAAGAAGCTTCGTAAGGTTCTTCACTACCTCCCCTTGTCTTCTCGGGACTCTGTCGGAATGGGAGAATCGGACGATTGCTGACTGACTTTTCTCGCTCACCGAATTCCAATAAACAGTCATGAAATGTACATGGTCGTTACAGAGGTAATGCTTCTTTCCTTTTCCTCTGTTGACAGTGAAGGGGAGAAACTGATGAGGGAAGGAGGGTTGTTTAGGTCAATATCGTTCATCTCGCAATCACCCTTCTCACTTTATTCATCACTTTCTTTGGTTTGTTCTCGTCAGTCCAACACGATTCCGACTACTCTCCAAGATGAGCTGTGAGACTGACGAGACTCGATGATGCGGGACTGTAGTGGTTTCATCAAGGAACGAATGTATATCGGAGAAGCAATCATCGCGACTTGTTTCGGAATCGCTTTCTCGTACGTTCGCACTCGGCTATATCAGCGAAGATGATCTCGACTGATAACGTTGTGCGCCCGACAGTGCTTACGGAGCTGGTATCTTTGCTCCTCGAACTTGGGCAGAAGGTAAAATCGCATTTCTCTTCCTTCATTCTTCTCCCGCATGAGACTGACGCACGCGATTCAAATTGATAGGTCATCACTCGGATGAGATCACTCTCGAACTTACGAGGATCGTTATCGCTTTATCCGTTTTCGCTGTCGGAGTCGAATTACCAAAGTGAGTTTACTCTTCCTTTTCTCTCAACCCCTTCCGACGCACTGCTAACTCCGTCTCACATCTATAGAGCATACGTATTACGGCATTGGAAGAGTTTAGCTATGCTTCTCGGTCCCATGTAAGCGATACCTCTTCTTCTTCTTTCACATCGGAAACTTTGATACTGACATTCTCTTCACTTCCTCAGCATGTTGATGGGATGGATGATCGCTGGAGCTCTCATGTACGCCATTATTCCCGGACTCGAGTTCCTACCCGCTCTTGTCATCGCCGCCGGAGTCACCCCTACCGATCCTATCCTCGCCTCTTCGGTCGTTGGAAAAGGTAAATACGCTCAAGAACACGTACCGAGTCATATTCGACACATCCTACAAGCCGAGTCTGGATGTAACGATGGTGCTGCTTTCCCTTTCCTCGTGAGTTCACCACTTTCTCCATCTCTGCTCTCGAGAATCGAACTGACTTTGCCAGAGATTTTGCTCAATTTTTAGTACCTCGCCTTATTCCTACTCCTTCGAGGAACCCACTCAGTCGGAGAATCAGTAGGATACTGGATCCTCCTAGTATTACTCTATCAAATTATCTTGGGAATCATCATTGGAGCGGTCGTTGGAATCGTTGCGAGGAAAATGCTCAAGTTTTCAAAGAGGAGGGAATTGATCGATAGGGAATCCATGGTCGCTATGTATGTCGCATTGTCGTTGTTGGTTACTGGGTTGACCACTCTTGCGGGATCCGATGATCTTTTGGCCGCGTTCGCTTGTGGAACCGCTTTCGCTTGGGACGATTGGTGAGCTCATTCCCTCTCTCTCATCCGATCTGAGTCGAGGTACTGATGTCGAGAAACTTGAGATGCTTGTAGGTTCACCGAATCAATCGAAGAATCCAACTTCTCGTCAACGATCGATCTACTCGCAAACTCAGCAATCTTCATTTATATCGGAGCAACGATGCCATTCGTAGCGTGGAACAACGAATACACTACTCTCACTCCCTGGAGGATGGTATTACTTTGTCTTGGGATCTTGACCTTGAGGAGGTTACCCGGAATGTATGCTTTACAATGGTGGATTCCGGATATCAAGACGAGGAGGGAAGCTTTGTTTGCTGGTCATTTCGGACCTATGGGAGTCGGAGCTATCTTCATTGTGAGTCATCTCGCTCCTTCATTCAGCGGATGGAGACTGATGAAGTGTCAACGAGATTGCAGTCTACTCTCGCCGCTTCGAAATTACCTACTCCTCAGATTCCTCCCACCAACAATATCGAAATCTTGTCGCTCATTTGCGTTCCCGTCACTTATTGTATCGTTCTATCATCGATTCTCGGTGAGTGAACAGATACCGCTCAGAATTTTCCGAAGTCTTGACGAGTACTGATCCGGATCTTGTTCCTCATAGTCCACGGTCTCACGATCTCTTTCTTCACTCTCGGACGACGAGTACACTCTCGCGTTCAATCCTTCTCTCGAACTTTCACCGCTCAATCCGGAAATTCTCGATTCGGAACGAACATGTCGATTTCAGGACGAGACGGAGCGAACGAACCCAGTTGGATGTCACGAGTGAAACGAGCTACTCGAGCAGAAGATATCGTTATCAATCGAGATGATGACGAGTCTCCGGAGAGTTTAGCGGAGAAAGGAATTACTCGACAAGGGAGCGAAGAAGAGGATGGGAGTGAAACAGTTACTGGTAGTGGAAGTTCCGGAGATGATGATCGGGTCGAGAAGACGAGGACGAGGGATACGGAAGGATCGGCGGAGGAGGATGATGGAACTGCTGCTATGTTTGGGGCTGCTCCTGATGGAAAAGTTGGAGCGGGAAAGAAGGAACAGCTCAGGAACGAGAAGAAGGAGAGGAAGGCAGAGAGGGATGAGGTCGACAAGAGGGAGTCGGATGTCGAGGAGGAGGGAGGAACTGAAGTTTCGAAGGAGGTCGAGAGTGATGAGGATGTCGAGAGGGGTAGGAGGAGGGAAGCGAAACATGGACGAGATATCGAGGCGGATGAGGAGAGAGAAATGGACGACAACCCACCTCGAAACATCCTTGGAGATATCGGAGCCGACGCAGACGATTCGAAACAAGCTCAAGCACGTTACAAGGAGAAGATGAAGGCAAAGTTGAAGGGGAAGGACAATGGAAAGGGGAAGGATCGAGAGGAGAGGAGTCGGTCGAGATCACCTTCACCTGCGCGGAGGAAGAAACCTGCGAAACGAGACCCGAGATTGGAGGCGAGGTATTGTCGAGGCGCCCAAACTTGGCAAGAAGGACGAAAGGTGAGCTTTACTACCCTCCTCTCTCTCTCGAGAGCTTCCTGGAGCTGACTTATCCCGTCTCGATTAGATCATCATCGATCACGGAGATGGAGAAGTCGAAATCATCGATCCCGATGCGAATCCTGAAGCTGCTCGTAAAGCTCAAGATCACCCTACGAAAGAAGTTCTCGACGTTCCGGATGGTATGGTCGACGAAGAGAAGGATCGAATGCGCGAAAAGCATGGTGAAGGAGATCACGAAGAAGGTGCAGTCAAGCGAGTTGCGAAGATGCTTCGTCAAGGTTCTTCAATCGGAGCTGCAGTACTCGGAAGTGGCAGTGGAGCAGAGAAGAAGCAGTCGGCGGAGGAGAGGGAGAGAAAACGAAAGGAGAAGCTGGAGAGGGACGCTTGGTGCAGGAAGGAGAGACATTATCGAGACTCGAGTCCTCAGCGAAACGGTGACAAGGAATGGGTTGAAGGCGACAAGGTAAGCTTCACATCGTATTCGTGTGCCTCTAGGTCGAGCTGACGAGACTCCGAACCTGAGCAGGTCGTTACTGAACGAGCAGACGGAAAAGTCACGGTTCGCGATCTCACTCCCGAAGAGAAGCACAACCGAGCGAAACGACATCTATCGGCCCTCGCTGGACTCGGTCACTCGACAGAAGCACTCGAAGCTGAACTCGCCAAGATCTTCCACCTTTCGAAACAGCAACAGGAGGAGGATCAACAACGAAATCCAGTCGCTTCTGGATCAGGATCAAAGTCGGCTCAATCGAAGAAGAAAGACTCATCATCAGTACCTTCTACTCCTCGAGCTACCGATTCTGTCCCCTCAACTCCTCGAATCGACGAATCTCCTCAATCTCGTTCGAGATCTCGTACTCCCTCTCCCGCACCTCGAGCATCGAAAGGTTTCGCTCTCGAACGCACCGATCGTATCGACCCTATCCCGGATGACGAAGAAGCTGAAGCTCAAGCTGAAGCAGAAGAAGCGAACGAGCAACCTCAATCTCTAGCCTCGACTTCACCTCAATCACGTCCTGCCGCTCGTCGCCAAAACAGCTCCGCAATGTCTGTCGTTCGAGATCTCTTCCGTGGTCGAGACTCGTCGACACCTCGTTCAGGTTCAAATACTCCCGATTCTCCTCGACAAAGATCTCCTGAACCTGAAAACGATAGTGGAGGTCCTTCGATCCGATTCGCTCAAGTCGATCGACCAACTCGTGAGGGATCAGGACCAAGTACGGGTAGACCTCTACCTGTAGTCGGAAGCGGTCTCAATGTTAGGAGGACACCTTCGAAACGAACGACTGAATAAGCAACTTTCGCTGTCTGATTTACTTTCCTCACCTGCCTTGTTCCATATTCTCCCCTTCCTTCAGCCTCTACTTTTACTTCTACTCCTCGCTAATCTTGTTCATTCTAGAAATCCTCTTTCGCATTGTCGCATCCTTTATTTCGCTTTGTTCGTTTTTCTTACTGTAACTTCGAATCTTCCCTTCTTCTCTCGGTACTCGGAGGCCTGCGAGCTAGGGAGAGATCATTGGGGGACAGGCACTGTTGAGCATTCGGCTCGTCTGTCGCCAGTGCTCTTCTGCTCTACTGAAAGCGCGCCATTTTCCCCTCTCATGTACGATCTTCTCCTAGCTCAACGTCGAATCTATTGTTGCAGTTTTAGTACAGCCGAGAACAGCCTTCCAGTCAATTCCTTCGCGTTCACAAGCTCCCCAGAGTGTATCTTGTCGAGTACTGTTCGAAAAGCTTCAGATTCCTTCACCTCCGTCTTTCGAGCAAGGCAGAAGTGCGATTAACTTCACCGTGGTCATTGCGGTACAAGATCTCGTGAGAACTGCTTACAAAGTTACGACAAATGTAATCAAAGATTTCATCCTGAATATCCGGAAAATCGAGACTGAGAGGACTGTAAAGCTCGAAGGCAGCCTGTTAGAGGCGCGATTCATCAGTCTTGGTGTCCTCGTCACGAGTGAGAGAGAGGAAAAGCGTGCCGTCCAGTCTTCGAGATCATCAGTGATTCTCCGCTTGGCGAGAATCTTCACCTC
>Ga0308160_10007314_pt1 | contig 11003 bp, 14 predicted proteins | sample PhyFR1_FD_201036 | JGI IMG/M metagenome (GOLD analysis project Ga0308160, IMG submission 201036) | Phyllosphere microbial communities from UC Gill Tract Community Farm, Albany, California, United States - DLSLF.R1 | ecosystem: Host-associated > Plants > Phyllosphere > Unclassified | place: USA... | reverse complement strand
GCCGTTCCCGCAGGTCAAGGCCGATCGATTCAGATCGATCATGGACGAGATGATGGGTTTCGATTCGTGAAAGTGGACTGTATCGCTTCGGACGCTCCCTCGTACTTCGCGGCTCTAAATTTCGTTCGGCGAATGCGCCAAACTGCGTCAGCCGGTCCCAGACAAACGGCACGATCTGTCTCTTGTCGATCTCCGAACACACCTGCGCAAACGTCTTGCCATCGCGTGGGGGTCATCACGGCTCGCTCAGAAGCACGCCGCGTTCGGATGAGATGCACTTTGTTGGCATTTCGCAATAGATAATGTCTAGCTAGACCAAGAATACTAAAATTGTCCTAAAACACTGAAAGATGTTATTGACACCTTCCACTCGAAATAGATAATTGTCCTCAGAAGAATGAACCAAATCTTACAGGAGCTCACGCTCGACCCCGACCTAAGCCTCGATCTTGCACTTGATGGCGTAAACATCGGCTTTGATCGCGTCAAGGTCGTCCTTGATCTGCTTGAGAATCGCCCAGAGCTCGGCGTTGCCCTGCGGCGTGGAGGCCGGGCAGTTGATGTAAGGTGCGGCCGGAGCGGGCTGGACACCGGAGCTACCGGGAGATGAGCCGGAATGGCTGGTTGACCCCGGCGCAAGGTGGCCCGGCTGAGACCCGAGCCCCTTCTGGTCGGTATTCAGCAAGGGGGACGCGCTGGAATGACCCGAATTTATGATAGGCGCCGATATAGCAGCGCCCGAAGAGGCCGCAGGCCGATGGTACTCTGAGGAAGCGGCAGCGTGGGCCGACATGCTGGTCTGCGCTGGCGCGGCGGTGGGTCGCGGTTCAGCCGACTTGGGGACGGAAGGCATGATGCTGGCGCCGGACGATTCGGCGGAGCTGTGTACCGACATGGACATCGAAGACGAGCCGGATGGCAGGATGGAGGTGATTGAAACATTGAAGAAGCATTGGAAGCCGTTTCCATTATAACCACAAATCCCGCCCGGGCATCCGCCCATTCTGCCTGGAGCATGAGCGTGTGGCGCGTGGATAGGAGGCGGTCACTCACAATCAGGACCAGTAGGGAGGGTGGCATTGTTGAAGCACTCGAAAGCCTCCACGGTGCCATTCTTAAACAGAGTGCAGTAGTCTCCAGCGACGCAGGGGGTGGTGCGGCAATCACCGGAGGGCATGGAGGTCGGAACGGCAGAGATTGACGAGCTCGCTACCGAAGCGGCAGATGACATCGAGGCACCCGGCATGGACATGGCGGAAGACGTGGCGACCGAGGACTGCGCGGTGAAATCGCAGATCCAGTCGGCCCACGCGGCTGAGGGATTGGGGTTGATGCATCTGCTCGTCAGCCGAATCAGGGTAATGAAGGGCCAGCTTACGCGCCACCAGGACAGCTGTCGACGGTACCTCGGCAGTCTCTGTAAGTGAGGCAGGCGTTGATGCCGTGTCCGTAACCGTTACAGAATTGCGTGGCAGCGCAGTCAGACTTCGAAGTGCATATCTTGCCATCGGTCGACGATGGGGCCGCGCTGGTTGCGGAGGATGTAGCGGAAGATTGTGCGGAGGCGACTGAGGACGCGTCGGCGGAAGAGGCCGCACTAGACGAGGCAGGAGCGGACGACTCAGCAGCAGACGGAGCGACTGATGACGGCGCGGCCGATTCGCTGGACCGGTTCGGGAAGACACAAGCGAACTTGATATTAGGGTCCTTACGATCCGCATTCGGATCGCTGTTGACGCAGCTGTGGTTCAGCTACGACAGCGGCATGTCGCAGATGGAGCGCTCACTTTCCATCGAAGCATGGCTTGCTGGTTCCGCGGCAGTCCTGGAAGTTTTGGCAAAGACCATCCGAGGTACAGTACCTGAGCGAGTTCATACAGTCTGCAGAGACCGTACATGTGGTCGGGAAATCTCGTTTCAATGCCCAAGGGCTAGCGAGAGCAGGGGACAAGACGGCCAGCGCAGCGGCAAGGACTGAGGTTCTCATCGTGCGAGAAAAACGTGTAGGGGCGATCAGATAGCAGGGACAGAGACGGCAAAGATGAAGCTGAGGGGTAGCAACCCTCAAGCTTCAAACATTATATTCCCCTCTCCGCCTCGTTGACCGTCCGTTGCTACTTGTTTACTCTTCGCCCCAGAAGCGATGTGGCCGCACGATGCGTAAACACGTTAGAAGTACGACGGGTGTGCTGCCGGAGAGGTTTTGTCAACAATGGTGCGACGCAACTTCCTCGGGAGCGGACATGACGAGAATGTAACGTGATGGTGCTGTTGGCCAATGGAACCGACAAAGACAGGCAGCCGATTACGACTCCACGTGCGTAGAGGTCGAACGCTTCATGCACGGTATCAACAACAACCCAATCGCATGGTGAGGTCCCGACACGACACAGACTTGACCTTGTGATCGGAGACGCCCAAAACACAAACAATTACGCCGTCTCGGAAATTTGGGCATCTCGTGCCTCGCGTTCCTGGGCCCGGACTCAATCGTCGACATCGGCTCGGACGCAAATCCGGACCCATGTCGGCGCTGACCATGTTTGAAACGATACTTGGGGTCATCTGCGGGCGCCGTATCATTACATGGTCTCGTCGTAGGTGTTTTGCTCGAGTTTGGGGCCTGCCCCATGCCAGGCAGCCACGCGGCTACTTCGGCAATTGCGTGGTATGTCGCGCTTGGTGCCTTGCCAATACATTGTCCGCTGAGTACGCAACGCTTTCAGAGCGATCGAACGATGGTATCGGCTTTGGAAGACTACTTTTGGACCTTAAAGACCTGCGCCCGATGGGATAGAGGGATGCCTGATCAGCGAGGTTGTTCGGACTCATGGCCATCCGTCCACGAGTGCAAACAGCCAGCAGAGATGCTGCAGTAGCTGACTCGTACGTGGAAGACAGCACGTCGCTCGAAAGTCAATGCTCTTATCGGAAGGCCTCGAATAGACAGAGCTCAGCGATTCAGTTCGATTAGGCAATATTGACATTCGTGAGCGGAGTGGCTTCACTTTGTTCCTTGTAGGTGACGAGAGCTTGTGACATCGTTAACATTGCGAGCTCGGTGAGCTGCTACCCCGCTAGCAGGTACTGGAGCCGTACCAGGGGCATGTCTCAACTCACTTGCGTCCACATTGTTGTACATGTCGCGCTCACGGCGGCAATAACATCAATCTGTAGCTCGGCGCGAGCAACCGCATAGCAATTCATTTGGCGGACACAGCCTCGCCGACATCCAGACAAGGGTTGACCAGGCAGAGCTGCCTTGATACACTAGCTCGCAGCTTTGGTCACCTAAATAGGCCTGTCGTCTATCTGAGGACTCCTCTATGGGCAGCGCGGCAACACGATGGCAGAAAAGGATCATTCCAGTGGCGAAGACTCCATCTCTATCCGCAAATCCACTCCCGTTCACCAAGCATCCCTATCCCACGAATCAGCCTCTTAGCTGTACAAAATCGTCATTTATCGTACAGCGCGCATCAAGAGGCCGATGTTAAGCCGAGCGAGATTGACCTCAGACCGACCTCTTCGCCGCCCCATGTTCAACGTATATAATTTGCAAAAAATCACCTAAACATCAATAACTACTACAGCCCGATGAGCTCCGTCGGTAGAGCAGCCGACTCTTATTACGCCTTCACAGGCATCGGCAGGTCATGGGTTCGAGCCCCATATCGGGCTATTTCTTTTGCCATTTCTTTTTTGGCTGGGCGCGGCAGGTGTCACGACGCGCGTTTGCCACAGTTGCCCCTTTTAGCGGGTCACATTAGGTGTCATACCATGATTGATGCGCATTCATGGCTGCAACGAGGCTCGGTCACGTATGTGTTCCCTACAGCTCGGAGTGGAAAGGTTCATAGACGATGTTTAGGGCGCAGTGACTCTTATTGTATCAAGGCTGAGGTTCTCCTCTGAATATTAGCGGCGTTCACCGCTCCCGTATGGCGGACTTTGGACCAGGAGACAGGACTTCGCCTGTCGGTTTCGGGTTTGTGGCAGGAGTTGTCGACGTGCGTCGCGTTCGATCATACAGCCCCAAAAGTGCCTTACAAGGCCCGTAGACCCGGCGGATATAGTAGGATAATGCAGGTATTCATAATAGCCCACCAGGGGTCAGGTATAAAAAGGCAGGTCCCGTGAAAGTGTCCGGATGGAGACAAGGGAAAGACGTATCGGGGATTCGGACATGAAGGATTTCTCGACCAGCACGCAGTGCCGATTACGAGGAGTTGATGTACTGCTGTCAGCTTCGTCCTGAACCCCCGAACTCAGACTTACCCAGTTGCCGAGCGAGGTGATAGATCCCTGAGGGCTCATGAGCGCGTTCATCTGGTTCACGCCCTGCATATTCTGCATGACGCCGAAAGGAGAGTATCGCTTGACGTAATCGGTCTTGTCGAACCACGCCGACATGGTTTGGTGCAGGTTCCAGACTGGTGTGAGCGAGGTCTCCCTTAGTACTCCACGCGCAACTCACCCTGACCCTCGTCGCATTGTGCGCCGCCATTGAAGTTCTGGCACGCGTACTCCGTGATCCAGAGGTCGATTCCGAATTCGTTATGGAAGCTCTCGACGTATTTGATGAAGTTGTCGGCGCTCACGTCATACCAGTGGAGAGGGATGAAGCTGGGGTCAGCCATGGTCGGCGGGTCGGCGGGAAGGGGTCCGACTTACTCGGGAGTGCAGTCAGCCTTCGAGTTACCGGCGCCGATACACGCAGAAATAGCGTCTCGGTTCCAGGCCAGACCGGAGGGAGCGCTCGTCGTAGCGGCACCTCCGAGAGCGATACCCTTCTGCCTGAGCGGAAGGAAATCGTTCATCCAGTACGAGACCGAGTCTGGAGCGCCAATGTTGCACTGCGAAGCCTCGTTGGGCTCGTTGAAGAACAGAGCGTTCTTGACAGTGTTGGGCCAGTTGGCCTGTTGCGCCCAGAAGTCGGACACTTGGTGTGGACCCCAGAGCATGGGTACAAATTCCAGACCGTTGGAATCGGCGGATCCGACCGAGAACGGAGACCAAGTGTAGTACCAGGAAGATTTTGAGCCGATGTAGTTCTTGACGTAGTTGGGGTCGTTGACGCCAGCCCAGTTCCCGTTGGGCCAAGCCATACCGAGCTTCGCCCCAGTATTGGCCCATCCTGATCCGCCCCCAGAGTAGTGCGAAGGGGAGTTGTTGGCCTCAGGCGAGGGAGCAGGAGCAGGGGCGGCAGACGACTCAGCTGCAGGCGCAGGAGCAGCAGCGGAGGGCGCAGCCCAGTTGTGGTTCGCGTCGGCAGCGACCGAAGTCTCGACGGCAACGACAGCGACATCCGTGGTGGAGGCCGCGGCGACAACAACGGAGGAGGTTACAATGGCCGGCGCCGCCGAGGTCGACTGCAAGGTGGCCGCAGTGCTCGAGGCGCCTCGAACTCGGCAGGACTTGCCGTCCGATCGACGGATGACTACGTTCTGGCCGGCACGCTTGGCTTTGGCTCCGATGTTGGAGGCGAATTTGGCACGCTCGGCAAGGTGGCGGTGATGGGCTCGAGGAGCGGGGGCGTTGTGAGCGGCGACGGACTAAGCGTCAGTGCTATTTTCAGAGCAGGCTATATTGGGTAGAGCAAGAGGATGGCAACGTGTATGAGACAACATCGAGGGAGCGGTCCTCGACAAGTCGACCGTGCTGCTCTCGGCCTGACGATGGTGACGACGTTGCAGATGGTGTCACGGAATGGCGATGTCCATGAAACAGACAGACAGAGAGGACTTACAGGCACAGCTTCGATACCGCTCAGTCCCAGACTGATGAGCGCGAGCGCCGGGAGGATGTTGACAAGGCTTTGAAGCATCGTGACAGGGTTGTTTTCAGGTGAAAATGTAAGGCGACGAAGCGGAGAATCGGGTATGAGCCGATTGAACGTTTACGAGGTCGAGTGTCGAGCGGGGTGGAGTTATGCGAGGTCGTTACAAACGAGTGTGATAGAGTAAGTCAACTGGTCTACAGTGAAGGGGATGCAATGGTCAAGTACAAATGGGCGAGCGTCGACGAAGAAGGAAAGATCCGTGTGTTTTGGATGCCAAGAGGCGAAAGGGTGTCCCTAGCGACGAAGAGTGAGGGTGCTTGGATGGTTGATCAACAATTACAATCAAATGTCAAAGATCCCCCCCGGTCATTGCTCTCCCGGCTCGCACGCGGTTGAGACGCGACAGCCGGAGAAACAAAGGGGACCACCCGACGAAACCCTGAAATCAGTGATGCGACGTGACACAGACGCGTTTCAGCTTGAATCCCGCGTTCCTCACACCCTGGCGTCTGGGTGTCACAGCCCTTGGCCACGCGTCATCACACCGGTCATCGCCGCCATCACCGCCCAAGCCAACAGGTGGAGGTCATCCTCATTTCGCCCTTGTCGTTTCGTGCTGTTCCGCCAACAATGCTGAAACGGTACGCCCCGTTTCTCATCTCGCTGGCGGCGCACATCGGCCTCGTACTGTATGCCCATCATGTCGATACGCATCCCCACAAGTTTGGAGGCCTCAAGTACACCGACGTGGACTGGCGAGTAGTCATCGATGGTGCGGCGTACATTTTCGGACAGGTACCGGGTACTCCTGCTCAGGGCTGGCTGCCAAGATTGTTGGAGTGGTATATTGGAGAGTGAGTCGGGCATATCTGCCTCACCGAGCCTGGACTGACATGTAGCCCATACAATCGAGCCACATTCAGGTACACACCTCTCCTCCCCCTTGTACTGTCGCCCTCGCTACTGCATCCGCTTGCCGGCAAGATTGTATTGTCTCTGATATCGCTGTCGATCCCTATACTTCTACTGAGTGGACCTCGACCCGCCGGATACTGGGCAACCCATCTGCTTTGGACGCTCAACCCGTTCGTACTCAATATCACCACTCGAGGATCCCCGGAAGCCACCATCGTCTTCTTCGTCGTCCTCGCGCTGTACTTTTTGCGGAAATCGGATCAAGACACAAATCAGGCCAAAGTAACATGGGAGATCCTCGCCGCCATAAGCTGGGCGATAGGCGTATCGTGGAAGATATACCCTATCATCTACGGCATTTCCATCTGGACGCACCTGTCTAGCCGGTATGGCTACTTTGGCTGGCCGGTCTGGCGGTTCGGTATAGTCGCTTTGACTTCATTCATCGTCCTCAACGGAGCACTTTGGTCAATGTCAGTCTCGAGTCGTGCTTTCGCGATATTGTCGCTGACATCAGATGGGGACAGCCTTTCCTCGACCATACATTCCTCTACCACCTCACGAGGCAAGATCATCGACACAACTTTTCCGCATACTTCTATCCGATCTATCTGTCTTATTTCTCTTTCGACTCAACGGTTTCACCAGCCGCATCCTCGACTGTCGCTTGGAGCAATGCACAATCCGTTATTCGACACCCATTAACCAGCTTCATCCCCCAAGCCGGCCTTGTGCTCTTCGCTGGAGCGGCACTCACCAAGCGTACCGGAATAGAGATGGCGGTGTTCATCCAGACTGCGATATTTGTTATCTTCAACAAAGTCTGCACTTCTCAGGTGAGTGTGCTTCAAATTACCCGACGCCGTTGCTGACAGACAGTACTTCGTCTGGTTCCTTCCACTGCTTGCGCCCATATTGCCACGGCTACACCTATCACGGACGAGATCGGTCGCTTTGGTAGGCTTATGGGTCATAGCTCAGGCATTGTGGCTTCTCACGGCGTTCCGTCTCGAATTTCTGGGCGAAGCTGTCCATCTTGGCCTCTGGATGGCCGGTCTCGGACTCCTCATGACGAGCACGTGGGTTGTTGGCCAGCTGCTTGACTCGTTCGGCCAAAAGAGTCCAATTACGTCACATTCTGACACTCATATGGATCCCGTCAGCCCGGGAACGAAGAGGCGGAGAAAGAAGCGGCACTCGGCGTCCGCAGGGGAGCATAGCGTGGCGCGGACAAAGGACGAGTAGGGGGTCGAAATGCACGATACTGTACATACCCGTTCTGAGCGCATACATGCATTAGTTGCACTCGATTTGATGCATCCCAGTATCTGCGTAATATACTCCTAGGCCGAGCATAGGTCTCGCTGCGGATCACGGGCATTTTCCCCGCGTTTCACCGTTCGCGTCTCCAGCTGGATCGTCATTGAACGTCCATCTCGCTTTTCCTCGCGCATCGCCCGCTCCTCTTCCTTTGTGCATTGCCGCTCCTTTGTCTTAGGTAATCTCGTGCCCAACGTATCGGACGCTCAAAGGTGGTATCAGATACGGTGTAGATGTCAACGATGGCGCCCAAACCCGGCACATCCATAGCGTACGCCTATGCCTCTGACCCGGAGACCGGAGCGCAACTTCCACGTCGACTTGCTCGGCGGCTCACACGGCGTGCCAAAGCTTTCATATCGATCGGAGTGCTTGTTGCGCTCTTCTTGCTCGTCTCGGATACCCCGGCCAAGCGATTCACAGCAGTCCGCCAGAGCACGGCCCATGGTGTGGAAGATATCTGGTCGGACGATCAGGAGGTAGAAGACGGGGGATGGAGCTGGTCGCCTTTCCGTCCTGGTCGTAAACCCAGCAAAACCGTTCCGACCGACAAATCGTCTACCCACTCCAACGCTCAAAGCTACATTGCGCCCCTTCACCCGGACCTGTCGCTGTTACCTGGCCCAGAGGAGCTTTTCCCGGAAGTGTCAATACCTAGATCCCTTCGGTCACCGGAGAGGAACCCCTTCCCAGATACACGCTTGCGTGAGATCATCGATCCAAACCCACCTGGGGATTCGAATGGCGTGCTCGACTGGGCGTTGGGCCAAAGCTCGTTCAACCAGCAGTGGGAGCCGCCAGAGCATTGGGATGGACCGAGAGGAACGATCAAACCGGTTCAGTGGTCGGGTTTCGCGGGACCGAGAGATGGTTGGGAGTCGGACGAGGAGCAGAAAACGAGGGAGCATAGGCGGGACGCGGTGAAGCGTGGATTCGTGTACGCCTGGCAGGGGTATAAGGACCATGCGTGGGGTGAGTGATTGCGCCAAGGGCGAAAGACGATGGGGAGCCCAGGCAGAGCTGATCATCAGGCCACGACGAGGTCAAGCCGGTCAGTGCGCTACCATCGGATCCGTTCAACAAGTACGTCTGAACACGTCCCTAGCTGGGAGCGCGATATCAGCCCTGAATGCATACTGATGCCCAGCTGGGGAGCTACTATTGTCGATTCGCTCGATACCCTCCTCATCATGGGTTTGTCCGATGAATACAACCTCTGCCGCCCCCACGTCAACCAGCTCGACTTTCACCTCGTTAACGGGCGGAATTGGGCTTTCGGCTTCACATCCGAAGCCCCTGCGACTGACGATGACGAGACGCCCTCGGAGACATGGAGCATCGTACGAGACTATGGGGCGAACCTGGCCGTTTTCGAGACTTGCATACGATACCTCGGCGGCTTGCTGGGCGGGTACGACTTATCCGGCGACAAGTTGCTTCTCGACCGGGCGGAGGAATTGGCTGGTGTCCTCGCCAAAGCGTTCAACACGGAATCAGGTGTCCCTGCTGGCCGTATGGACCCAGGCGCCAATCCACCGGTGTTCCGTTTGAACCAGATCTCCATCGCCGAAGCCGGATCTATGTCGCTGGAGTTCATGCGCCTGAGTCAGATTACAGGTGATCGGAAATGGTTCGACTATGCTCAGCGGACAATGGATTTCTTGAACGAAGTGATCATCCCTCGAACGGCACAGAGTCCCTTGATTCCACTATACATATCGCCAGACTACGCCAGCCAAGTAGAGTCGATAAACGGGGCGTTTGCGTTCGGCGGTCTAGCAGACAGCTACTACGAATACCTGATCAAGACGTACAAGTTGCTCGGGGCGAGCCCGGTCTCGCAAATGTGGCGAGAGGTTTACGAAGCAAGTGTGGACAAGATGAGAGAGGTTTTGTATGTCGATATCGATTTGGTGCCCAACACGCCAATTCTCGCTATTGGCAAGCTCGAGGGGAACCGACTCATCCCTGAAATCGAGCATCTGACGTGCTTTGCAGGCGCGATGCTGGGGCTTGGAGCGAAACTGCTTGACCGGCCGCAGGACATGACAGACGCAGAGATGTTCACCCAGAGCTGTTACTGGCTGTCAGCGGCAACGCCGACGGGTCTGCAACCGGAAGTGGTGGAATTCTACGGCGAGGGGCAAGAGGCCGACGCGTGGCATGAGATTACCGTGGAGGGTAATGAGAGACACCCTCCGATTGATCAAGCCGGTGTGCACAATACGCACGCGGACCGTGAGGGTGTGCTTAGGTGGAATAGCGATGCAGAGCCGGTCTACCCGGAAGACGGGGCGCAGGACGAGACGACAACGTACGAGTGGAGGTTGAAAGGACGACCGCCAGGCGCGAGGAAGATCACGGGCAGGGGGCTGAACAGGCCGGAGACGATCGAGAGTATATTCTACATGTAAGTCGGGCGACTTGAAAGACCGCGTCTAAGTGGGTCGAGGGGACGAGTGGGTGGAGTGGGTGGAGTGGGTGGAGTGGGTGGAGTGGGTGGAGTGGGTGGAGTGGGTGGAGTGGGTGGAGTGGGTGGAGTGGGCGGGATGGGGACAAACGGGGTGGCAACGCCATCTGCCGAGGAGCTCCTGCGTACCAGTACTGACCGCAGGTACCGACTCACGGGCGACCGCAAATGGCAAGAAAAGGGTTGGAAGATGTACGTCTCCTGGGTCACCGCCGCCAAAGTCGCCGCGGGCGTGAGCTCGATCAACGACGTTACGCGCGACCTGGATCAGATCCGTTTCGGCGACAACATGGAGAGTTTCGCTTTTGCCGAGACGTTCAAGTGAGTGCTTGTTTCGAGCAGTATTCGCCTTGAGAACCTGGAGCTTCGTCCTTCTACTTCCACCGTTGATGGGAACGAATGCGTCGACTGTGAGCAAGAGTTGACGACAGATACCACTATCTGCTTCAATCGGAACCTGACCTGATCTCGCTGGACGACTACGTTCTCAACACCGAAGCGCACCCGCTCGTCGCG
>Ga0308160_10007313_pt1 | contig 11004 bp, 8 predicted proteins | sample PhyFR1_FD_201036 | JGI IMG/M metagenome (GOLD analysis project Ga0308160, IMG submission 201036) | Phyllosphere microbial communities from UC Gill Tract Community Farm, Albany, California, United States - DLSLF.R1 | ecosystem: Host-associated > Plants > Phyllosphere > Unclassified | place: USA... | reverse complement strand
ACCTTTGTTTTAAATCAAAATCAAAATAAAATGGAAAATCAAAAAGTATGGTTTGTTACCGGAGCTTCAAAAGGGTTGGGTTTGAGCCTCATTAAGAGATTATTAGATCAGGGTTACCATGTTGCAGCAACGTCCCGTAAACGAGAAGATCTTGAAAATGCTGCCGGGATACATGATCGTTTTCTACCACTTGAAGTAAATTTAACGGACGAAGAAAGTGTATCAAACGCATTGGCTGCTACTGTAGAAAAGTTTGGTCAAATAGATGTTGTGGTAAACAATGCGGGTTATGGTTTAGTAGGTGGATTAGAGGAACTGAGCGACAAGGAAAGCAGGGGGAATTTTGATGTAAATGTATTTGGCACGCTTAACGTTATCCGCCATGTATTGCCACAGTTGAGAAAACAGGGTTCCGGACATATTTTCAATATCGCATCGGTTGGCGGTTTTACAGGCAGATTTCCAGGCTTCGGAATCTATTGTGCAACGAAATTCGCTGTTCATGGTTTCTCGGAATCCTTAGCACCGGAAGTAGCGCCTTTTGGAATAAGGGTAACCATCGTTTCGCCTGGGTATTTTAGAACTAATTTCCTCGACGCTTCCATGGCTAAACCAGTTGCGCCGATTAACGCCTATGAAGCAGTTCGTGCTTCGCAATCCATGCATGAAGAGCAGATTAATGGCAACCAACCAGGAGATCCGGATAAAGCAGCGGAAGTATTTATTAAGACCGCTGAACTTGAACACGCACCTTTACATTTGTTTTTGGGACAAGATGCCTATGATTTGGTGAACCAGAAAATTGAAAGTTTGCAAACTGAAATGGAAGTGGTTAAAAATCTTGCACTTTCAACGGCGTTCGATAACTAAAAGAGAATTATAATTATTTTTGATAATGGATAAGGCGCAAAGCATCGAAGAATTTTATGAGTCCAAGTTGAACTGGATTCCTGATAACCTAAAAAAGGAAATTGGCCATTTCAATGTTTTTGTCTTGGACGACTTTGTAGGTTGTCATGCCAAACCCATTCCTTACAGTCGCAAAGATTATTATAAGATCAGCTTGATTGAAGGTAAAAATAACATTCATTATGCCGACAAAACAATAATTATAGATGAGTATGCCTTGCTGTTTGCCAATCCACAGGTTCCCTATAATTGGGAATCGCTGGATGAAAAACAGCAAGGATTCTTCTGCATTTTTACAGAAGCATTTTTTCAGCAGTATGGGAATTTTAAAGAATATCCTGTATTTAAACCAGGCTGTGATGCCGTGTATGAACTGACTGCGGCGCAAAGACTGGAAATCCGGAAGATATTTGCACGGATGTTTGAAGAGATAAACTCTGAATATCAATATAAATATGATGTTTTAAGAAGCTTGGTTTTCGAGATTATACATGTGGCATTAAAACTCAAACCTGCACAGGCGAATCTTGAAACCGGTAAAAAGGCATCTACACGCGTGGCATCTTTATTTATTGAATTGCTGGAACGACAATTTCCAATTGAATCGCCAATGCAGCAAATGAAGTTGCGCACACCTGCAGATTTCGCAAATCACCTGCGTATCCATGTCAACCATTTAAACCGTTCACTGAAAGAGATCACCGAAAAAACGACTTCACAACTGATTGCTGAAAGAATATTACAGGAAGCCCGAGCGTTGCTTAAGCATACGGACTGGAATATATCTGAAATTGGCTGGACACTTGGTTTCGAAGAGCCGCCTCATTTTATTCATTTCTTTAAAAAGAATGTTCATTTAACACCCAGGTCATTCCGAAACGTTTGATTATACTTTCGTTTGTACTTTAAAAGTTAGCCAGGCTGAATCCCAGTTCTTCGTGCTTTATTGCCAAAAGACGACTTTTAACTTAACTGCGCAGTGAAGATATTTCACTTATATTTGGCCTAAATGATAGATTTAATTCCTACCCTTAGCAGCGGAACCCGTATTGCAGTCATTGGACTTGGCTATGTGGGATTGCCACTGGCAGCAGCTTTTGCAATGAAATATCCGGTGACCGGTTTTGATATTAACCCGGAACGCGTTGTTAGTCTGCAAAATGCATTTGATCATACCTTGCAGGTTTCGGAGGAAGAATTGAATGTGGTACTGAAGCATGAAATTGATCAGCAAGGCCTTTACTTTACCGCAGATCCATCGGAACTGGGCGAGTGTAAAATTTATATCGTTACGGTTCCAACACCTGCAGACAAAAATAACCGGCCAGATTTAAGGCCTTTGTATAGGGCGAGTGAACTGGTAGGTGAAATGCTTAAAAAGGGAGACATTGTAATTTATGAATCCACGGTATACCCAGGTGTAACTGAAGAAGAATGTGTGCCAGTTCTGGAAAAATTTAGTGGTTTTAAATTGAATGAAGATTTTTTTGTTGGTTATTCGCCGGAAAGGATCAACCCGGGGGATAAGGTACGAACAGTGACCAATATTTTAAAAGTGACATCAGGCTCTACACCAGCTGTAGCAGATTTTGTTGATGCGTTGTACCGGTCAATTGTAACTGCGGGAACGCATAAAGCAAGTAGTATCAAAGTTGCAGAAGCCGCCAAAGTAATTGAAAACTCACAACGGGATATTAACATCGCTTTTGTAAACGAGTTGAGTAAGATCTTCAACCGTATGGGTATTGATACCCATGAAGTGCTGGAGGCTGCCGGTACGAAATGGAATTTTTTAAAGTTTTATCCTGGATTGGTAGGTGGGCACTGCATAGGTGTTGATCCATACTACCTGGCTCAAAAAGCGCAGGAACTTGGCTATCACCCTGAAATTATATTGGCTGGAAGAAGGCTTAATGACGACATGAGTAATTATGTAGCTCAAGAAGTGATAAAGCTGATGATTAAAAATGACATCCAGATCAAAGATTCCAAAGTACTGCTTTTGGGTTTCACATTTAAGGAGAATTGTCCGGATGTGCGCAATACCAAGGTGATTGATATCATTAAAGAGATGGAATCATACAATACAAGTGTATCTGTTTATGATCCATGGGCAAAACCTGAGGAAGTGCTTGCCGAATATGGCGTTATTTCTTATAACAAATTTGAGTCTATATCTGAGGATCGGTTTAACGCTATTATACTGGCAGTTGGACATGAAGAGTTTAGAACCATTGAACTGTCTAAATTGAAAGCGGAAAGATGCATTGTTTATGATATTAAAGCTTTTCTTGATCGTGATCAGGTTGACTATCGTTTGTAATACGGCATCAAATTAGAAAAGCTGAAGATTTACTGCGTTGTTGTTTCCCTGCTGACTGCCGGGTTTTTCGTTAAGTTGTTTCTTGTTTTCATCAATCCACGATTTATAGTCTGCCGGGGGAATTGGTGTTTTAAGCTGTTCAAGTGATTGTTGCATTTGATTCAGTCTGCCTTCCACCACTTGTCTGAATTTAATCAGCAACTGCTGTATGTGCTGCTGAACTTTAGTTTTTGGTTTTATCCGGATATTTTTATTTATCAGGTTTAACACCTGAAGGGTTAGTTCCTTATTGAAATAAGTTAATGCTGCAGCTAAGCGGTTGGATAGAAGATCCTGATCAAAACCATTGGTTTCCAACAAGGATTTGATCTGTATATGGAATTTGTCCAGCAGTACCATCAGCTCATTTACGGATTTATCTATTTGCTCCAAGGTCTTTTTGAGTTCTGGTAAATTAGCTTTTTGCAAATCCGGGTTATCTAAAAGACCTTGCATTGCATCCTTGATGCTTCCTAAATTGAAATTCCTTAAAATAAGCTGTAGAATATAATGCTCCTGTGCAACCTGCATGCCACCACTTAGCATTTCTGTGGTTGCAGGTTTCATGAAATTAATCACCTCTACATTGGAACGGAGGCTTTCGGTGCTGATTTTGGACCGTAGAATCAAACCATTGAGTGTACGGACCCGACTAAGGGCAACGTAGACCTGACCTGCAATAAATGACTTTCCTGCATCGATAATTGCATGATCAAAGGTTAATCCCTGACTTTTATGGATGGTTACCGCCCAGGCAAGTTTTATTGGATACTGTGTGAATTCGCCAACCTGCTGTTGCATGATAACCTCCTCTGGATCGGCCTTGTATTCAAAAGATTGCCAGGAAGTTTTCTTTAACAGCATATCTTCCTCTCCAGGAAACGAAATGTAAATGTCTGCACCAATGATGAATTTTATGGTGCCGATTTTTCCATTGTAATACCGACGGTTTTCGCCAACATCGTTTTTGATGAACATAACTTGTGCGCCTTCCTTCAATTTCAGCGTTTGCTCTGCCTGCAAACCAAGGTCCCTGAAAGCACCATTGGTTTCTCCTTCAAAGGTATGTTCCGTTCCCGGCAGCTCTTGCAATTTTTGCTTATTGATGGCATTTGCCTCCGCATTATGAGAGGTAATGATAATGGGATTTAGTCCCTCCGTTGGTATGAAATCCGGTTGATACCTTTCGTTCAATAGTTTTAAACTCTCTTCACTAATGGTATTGTTTCGGATGTCATTCAGGATTTTGATGAATTCAGGTTCAGTTTGGCGGAATACCTGAGTCAGTTCGATTTGTAAAACCGGATTTCGTCTGATGACCAAGGCTTCAAAGAAATATGGAGAAGCATAAGCACGACTAAGAAAAGCCCATTCTTCTCTTTTGGTGACTGGTGGAAGTTGATATAAGTCGCCGATTAAAAGCAACTGCACACCGCCAAATGGCTCATTATTTCTTCGAACTGTTTTTAAAATGGCATCAATTACATCCAGTAAATCGCAACGCACCATGGATACCTCATCAATAACGAGTAGTTCAAGTAGTCTGAATAGATCTGTTTTCTCTTTGCTGTATCTGAGGTCTGCAACCATCGACTGGATAGAAAGTATGCCTGATTGCAGATTTTCAAGGCTGATGTCACCCGGAAAAAAAGATCCGGGAGGTAGCTGAAAAAAGGAGTTGATTGTGGTGCCTTTTGCATTCATGGCCGCAACTCCGGTAGGGGCCAGGATCACCATTTTCTTCGTGGTGGTTTCCTGAATCTTCCTTAATAGTGTTGTTTTTCCGGTGCCTGCTTTGCCGGTTAGAAAAATATTTCGGGTACTGTATTCTATAAATTCTAAAACTTTATCGGCTATGAAATTTGGATTTGCAGCATCGGTCATGTCGCAAATTTACAAGATTTTCTGTTTCCACTTTTTGTAGATTTAAGAGAGTACGTTTACTATATGTTTAAAAAATTGCTTTTTAGCAGTTAAAAAGCGTTAAAAATTCTGTTTTTAAGCAGTGTTTATTGAAAAAAAAAATTACATTTGGGCTTACCCTTTAGGGGGTATGTTTTTCATAGGTAGATGTAGGGTCGAATACTTGTATTCGGCCCTTTTTTTGTGAGTCAGGTTTCGAATCAAATAAAGATGGGAAAGAAAAAAATCATTGTAGCTATTACAGGTGCCAGCGGTGCAATTTATGGCAAATTGTTATTGGATAATTTGATTCGATTAGGCGATCAGATTGATCGGGTAGGTGTTGTGATGTCTGATAATGCTAAAGAAGTGTGGCGCTTTGAACTTGGCAATGAAGACTATGATGATTATGACTTTGAGTTTTATTCGAAAATGGATTTCAATGCCCCCTTTGCATCGGGTTCTGCAAAGTTTGACACTATGATTATCATTCCCTGTTCTATGGGAACCCTGGGTAGAATTGCCCATGGTATTTCAAATGACCTTATTTCCCGGGCCGCTGATGTAATCTTAAAAGAGCGACGAAAATTGATCACGGTAGTACGTGATACGCCTTTCAGCCTGATACACATCAATAATATGAAAATTGTTACGGAAGCAGGCGGTATAATCTGCCCGGCAAATCCCTCATTTTACAGCATGCCAAAGAGCATTGAAGCAGTTGCGCAGACGGTTGTTAGTCGTGTTATCGATCTTGCTGGTTTGGAACAGGATAGCTATCGCTGGCACGAGAATTAGGCAAATAATTCTATCTTTGCACATTCAAAATGAAGAAAGTTGCATTTTATACATTAGGTTGTAAGTTAAATTTTTCAGAGACCTCCTCCATTGGTCGACTGTTTACGGACGCGGGTTATTCGGTGGTTGAATTTACCGATGGGGCCGATGTGTACGTGATCAATACCTGTTCTGTTACAGAACATGCGGACAAAAAATGCCGTAAGGTTGTGAAGGAAGCTTTGAAGTATTCTCCCAATGCTTACGTGACCATTGTTGGTTGCTATGCGCAATTAAAGCCACAAGAGATTGCTGAAATTGAAGGTGTTGATATGGTGCTTGGGGCGGCAGAAAAATTCCGAATCGTTGAATTTATTTCTGACCTGACTAAACAACCGAAAGCGGTTATCCACCAACAGAATATAGAAAAAGTAAATCATAATTTTATCGCCGCATATTCTATTGGCGACAGGACAAGGACCTTCCTAAAAGTTCAGGATGGATGTGATTACCCTTGTACTTATTGTACCATTCCACTTGCCCGCGGTGGCAGTCGCAGTGATACCATTGAAAACGTGGTAAACCGTGCTGCACAGATTGCTGCGAGTGGCGTTAAAGAAATTGTATTGACAGGCGTTAACCTGGGCGATTTTGGTATACGGGATGGAAAAAGGGAAGACAAGTTCTTTGATCTGGTTAAGGCATTGGACGAGGTGGAAGGAATAGAGCGAATTCGCATATCTTCTATAGAGCCTAATTTGCTGAGCAATGAGATTATTCAATTTGTTGCAACTTCCAAACGTTTTGTGCCTCATTTTCACATTCCACTGCAATCTGGTTCCAATAAGATTTTGGGTTTGATGAAACGCAGGTATCAGCGGGAGTTATACACTGAACGTGTTGCAACCATTAAAGCGCTGATTCCAAATTGCTGTATTGGGGTAGATGTTATTGTTGGTTTCCCTGGTGAAACAGCAGAGGACTTTCTGGATACTTACCAATTCCTGAATGGACTTGATATCTCTTATTTGCATGTATTTACTTACTCTGAGCGTGAACAGACCGTTGCAGCCGAACTTCCTGGTGTGATTCCAGGCAGCACGCGTGCTGAACGCAGCAAAATGCTTCACATCTTATCAGATAAAAAAAGAAGGGCTTTCTATGATTCTCAATTGGGGACTGTAGGAGAAGTACTTTTTGAGGACGATCAGAAAAATGGTTATATGCATGGATTTACCAAAAACTATGTGAAGGTTAGGGCGAAATACGACCCGGTGATGGTGAACGAACTTAAAACAGTGCAACTTTTGTCTATGACAGCTGAAGGCGAAGTGGAAGTTGCCGAATCAGAAGCCGTTTTACATCATTAATACTACATTCGCTTAAACTACTCGATTTTATGTTTCCAACCGTTTCGCATTTTTTAGAATATCTTTTCGGCGTACAAATTCCATTACCATTTAATACTTTCGGTGTTTTTGTGGCCCTTGCTTTCATCGCAGGTTACTGGGCTTTTACGAAAGAAATGCAGCGGAAAGAATCGCTGGGTATCCTTCATCCAAGAAAAAGGACTTATGTGATCGGTAAAAAAGCCACCACCAGTGAAATGGTGATGAATGGCATTTTTGGCTTTTTAATTGGCTATAAGCTGGTATATGCATTGATTAATTATAGCCAGTTTGTTTATGATGCACAAACAGTTTTACTCTCTACCAAAGGAAATATTCTTGGTGGACTGTTTTTCGCTGGTCTTTTTGTTTACTGGGATATCCAGGAAAAGAACAAACATAAACTGGATAAACCAAAAAATGTTGAAGTAACAGAATATCCACACCAGTTAATGGGTAATCTCATTGTATGGGCAGCGGTATGGGGTTTTCTTGGTGCCAAAATATTTGATAACCTGGAACACTGGGATACTTTTATACAGGATCCGATCGGTGGTCTGTTGTCGTTCAGTGGTTTAACTTTTTATGGCGGATTGATCTGTGGTGGTGCCGCGGTTTTAATTATAGCCAGAAAAAATGGTATCAAGCCACTGCATATGCTTGATGTTGGTGGACCAGGTATGATGTTGGCTTACAGTGTTGGCCGTATTGGCTGCCATATGTCTGGAGACGGGGACTGGGGAATTGTGAATGCAAATCCTAAACCTTTAAGTTGGTTGCCGGATTGGATTTGGGCATATACTTATCCCAATAATGTGGCCATGGAAGGCGTGAAAATTCCGGACTGTGTAGGGAAGTTTTGTTATGAACTGCCTGCACCGGTTTATCCAACCCCTTTATATGAAGTGATCATCACTTTTATATTGTTTTTAATTCTTTGGAACATCCGTCATAAAATCAAATTACCAGGTATGTTATTTGGTATTTACTTGATGCTTAATGGTCTGGAACGTTTCACCATCGAGTTGATTCGTGTAAACACAAAATATCATGTTGGTGGCATTGCATTTACGCAAGCTGAATTGATCTCTTCGATACTGTTTATCTCTGGCCTGATTATGGTATTTCTTGCTATAAAAAACAAAGAAAAACACGCTAACTATTAAATAATCAGCCATGGATTACGAATTGTTATGTTCTCAGGTGGTCAGTATTGTCCGCCTGACAGGTAATTTCATTAGAAAAGAATCTATGAATTTTGATGCGAGCAGGATTGAATTCAAGGGATTAAATGACCTGGTTTCTTATGTGGACAAGCAAGCAGAAAAGATTTTAGTTGATAACTTGATTGAATTATTGCCGGAATCTGGTTTTATCACCGAAGAAAATACCATTAATAAAAAGGGTGAGGTATATAACTGGATCATCGATCCGCTTGATGGCACAACTAATTTTATTCATGGAATTCCAACTTATTCGGTAAGTGTTGCACTTTATGAGCATGATCAACCTGTTGTGGGTGTTGTTTATGAGATAAACTTAAGTGAGATGTTCTATGCTTTTAAAGGCGGTCCGGCATTTTTAAATGGTAAAGAGATCCAGGTATCAGATCGCAAAGCACTTGCCGACTGTTTACTTGCAACTGGATTTCCATATTATAACTTCGAAAAGCAGGAAGCATACATGAAGCTTTTTGGTGAACTGATGCAAAAATGCCATGGTTTAAGAAGGTTAGGATCAGCCGCTGTAGATTTAGCGTATGTGGCTTGTGGACGATTTGACGCTTTTTTTGAGTATAATCTAAATTCCTGGGACATTGCCGCTGGTGCTTTTATTGTGCAGCAAGCAGGAGGACGCATTTCCAATTTCAAAGGAACAGCGGAATTTATAGAAGCAAGGGAGATCTTGGCGAGTAATGGATTGGTAGATGCCGAAGTTCTAGCTTATATGGATAGCCATTTCAATAGCTAAATTTAGGTTTCTAGCGAGCTTATGACATAAAAAAAGACCCTATGAGTGGCTGTTGCACAACTGTCACAAAGCTTTATAAAATGCAGTAGTTAATAGCTACTGCATTTTTTTGCATCCATATTTATCTTAAGAATCAAACCTAAATACTTGATATATAGCTTGTTAAACGCCGTATTTAAGTATGCAATGTAAAAAGGACTATCAAGAAAAGCTGTTTATTCGATTCCAACTTTCGAATTATGTTCCTCAGGAAAACTTTTACAGGCAGCTTAAAAGCATATTAGATTTCAGCTTCTTATATCAGTCGACGTCTAAATATTATGGGAAAGAAGGCCAGAAAAGTGTTGATCCGGTAGTTTTTATGAAGTTGATGCTGGTTGGTTATTTAGAAAACCTGAACAGCGACAGGCGTATCATTGCTACCTCGCGTATGCGAATGGATATTTTATATTTTATCGGGTATGATTTAGATGAGGAACTTCCCTGGCATTCTACCCTTAGTCGTACCAGACAGCTCTACGGTGAAGAAGAGTTTACTTCTGTTTTTAAGCTAATTTTAAAGCAATGTGTCGATAAGGGATTGGTATCAGGCAAAAGGCAAGCGGTCGACAGCGTCTTTGTTAAAGCTAATGCCTCCATGGCAGCCATGATCGAAAGAGAAGTTTTACAAGATGCCGCTGTTTACACCAAAGAACTAAGCGATAACCAAGAAGAAGCTACAGATCAGGTCTTTCAATTGAAGGAAAAAAAGCCGATTAATAAGACTTCAAAGAATAAAACAACTAAGTGTACAAATAAAACGCATACAAGCCCTGCTGATCCTGATTCCCGGATGTCCGTAAAGCCAGGGAAAACCACGAAGTTGAATTACCTGGGCCAAGTAAGTGTAGACACTGAAAACCATGTGATTACCCACATACATGCGTTTCATGCGGACAAAGGAGATGCACAGTGCTTACCTGAGATAGTCAGCCACACCTGCAACACCCTCCTGGAGACTGGCCTTGAACTCAAAGAAATACTTGCTGACACTGGCTATAGCAGCGGGGCGGCCTTACAAGCCTTAATTGATCGTCAGATAACAGGATACATCCCTAATCAAGGCGGCTATAAGTTCAGTCGTGATGGCTTCATTTACGACAAGGATAATGACCGTTACACTTGTTCACAAGGAAAGCACCTTACTTTTAGACACTTTCAGACAGATTTTAGCAACACGTATAAAATCTACAAAACTGCTATCAAAGATTGCCAAGATTGCCCATTTAAAAAAAACTGTGCAAACCCTGTAGGGGTTAAATCTTTAGCGGACACCGTTTGCAAAGAGATATATGACCAGATGCATTTACGGATGCAAACTACCAAAGCTAAAAGAATGCGGCGATTAAGATCAAGCACTGTAGAACCGGTGATAGGGACCCTGGTTAATTTTACTGCAATTGGGAAAGTATATACTAAAGGAATAAAACTGGCAAATAAATGCATGATAATGTCGGCAGTAGCATACAATTTAAAAAAGCTGCTAAGGGCAAGTACGACAAAAGTTAAGAAAAGAGTAGCTGAGGTGATAAAAGACTCGGTAGGCAAACTTAGCCAGGATTCAAGCTATTGGAATACATTTATACTGCCAATTTTCTATAAAAATGTCTTTGACAGGGCTTAGGCCAAAAAAGAGAAAAGGCTGAACATCCATCT
>Ga0308160_10007312_pt1 | contig 11005 bp, 9 predicted proteins | sample PhyFR1_FD_201036 | JGI IMG/M metagenome (GOLD analysis project Ga0308160, IMG submission 201036) | Phyllosphere microbial communities from UC Gill Tract Community Farm, Albany, California, United States - DLSLF.R1 | ecosystem: Host-associated > Plants > Phyllosphere > Unclassified | place: USA... | reverse complement strand
TCATCGACGCCCGCGACCCGCTGCTCAAGCGCATGATCGAGGTCCAGGGCGAGAAGAACGCCACCGTCGTCGCCCTGCTCGAGGTCCCGGAGTCGCAGACCCACCTCTACGGCATCGCCACGGTCGAGGAGACCGACACCGACGACGTCGTGAAGATCACCGGCCTCGTCGAGAAGCCCCCGCAGGGCGAGGCACCCTCGAACCTGGCCATCATCGGCCGCTACGTCATCCGTCCCGAGGTCTTCGACGTCCTCGAGAAGCAGGAGCCGGGCAAGGGCGGCGAGATCCAGCTGACCGACGCGCTCATGAAGATGGCGAACGCCGAGGAGTGGACCGGCGGCGTGTACGGCGTCGTGTTCCGTGGACGCCGGTACGACACCGGTGACAAACTCGACTACATCAAGGCGATCGTCCAGCTCGCCTCGGACCGCGAAGACCTCGGCCCCGACCTCAAGTCGTGGCTCAAGGAGTTCAACGCGGGCGAATAGACGACCCGTCGCCGAACGGGTCCGGGGAACACCCCCGGGCCCGTTCGACGCTCCCGGAGGAACCAGCGCGATGACGACGATCCCGACCCTGTCCCACGGGCGGGTCACCATCCGGCCCCTCCGACTCCGCGACACCCGCGACCTCGACGTCGCCCTCGCGAGCAACCGCTCGTGGCTCCGCACGTGGGAGGCCACGAACCCCTCCGGACACGTCTCCACCGACGTCCGCGGCAGCATCCGCGCGCTCCAGGCCAACGCCCGCGCGGGGCTCGGGCTCCCGTTCGCGATGGAGCTCGACGGCCGCTTCGTCGGACAGCTCAACGTCTCCGGCATCACGTACGGCTCCCTCGCCAGTGCCTCGATCGGCTACTGGGTCGTCGAGGACGCCGCCGGCCACAACGTCACGCCGATCGCCGTCGCGATGGCGGTGGACCACTGCTTCCGCGTGGTCGGCATCCACCGCATCGAGATCTGCATCCGTCCCGAGAACGCCCCGTCGCTGCGGGTGGTCGAGAAGCTCGGCTTCCGGTACGAGGGGCTCCGCCGCCGGTACATCCACATCAACGGCGACTGGCGCGACCACTTCTGCTTCGCCCTCGTCGCGGAAGAGGTCCGCGAGGGCGTCCTCGAACGCTGGGTCCGCGGCCAGGTCCCGCCCGGCGTCGGTTCGGTCCCGCTCGCGGCACGCGACGAGGCCGCGATGCCGCTGCACACCACGCCCCGCGTCTGACCCGCGGGTCCGGTCCGTCCGGGCGGCCCGGGAGGCGCGGCTCGCCCCCGGCGATTTCGTCACGACACGCGCAACACGCGTCCGGCAATCACCGGCCGGGGGAACGCCCACCCCTACCGTGTCCCCATGGCAGGTATCGGCTCCTGGGGCGGCGGCATCGTCCTGCTCATCGCGGCCGTGCTCTGGCTCGTCTACCTCATGCCGTCCTGGGCGGCCCGTCGGCAGTACCTCGCCACCGAGCGGAACGCGATCCGGCTGCAGCAGACCCTCCGCATCCTCGCGCAGACCGCCGAGCTGCCGGACGAGGTCCGCATCGAGATGAACGCGAAGTCCCTCGCCGAGGCCCAGCGGGTCGCGAAGTCGGAGGAGGCGAAGCGCACCGCGATCGTCCGCGCCCACGAGGCCGCCCGGCAGCGGGAGATCACCCGTCGACTGGCCGAGCAGGCACCCGTGCTCGAGCGGGCCTCGGCGGTCCCCGCACTCACCGCGATGCGCATGCGTCGGTCCCGACTGGGGGCGACCCTGCTCGGCACGCTCGGCCTCGTCGTCGCGGTCGTCGTGTTCGTCGCGGCCCCCGCCGCCTGGCTCGTCGGTGTCGCCGGCCTCGTCGCCGCCGGTGGGTCCGCAGCGGTCCTCGCCCAGCTGCACCAGGTGGCGAAGGCGCGGAAGGCCCGGACCGCGACGGTCGTGCCGGAGTCGAGCCGCGCCTCCAGGCCCGCGAGCGAGTGGACGGACCCGGCGCCTCCGCTGTCGACCGAGCAGCCCGCCGAACCCGCTCGTGACCGCAGCTGGACGCCGAACCGCGTCCCGAAGCCGCTGTACGTCGAACGCCCGAAGGTCCCGGCGGCCACGCCGGAGTCCTCGGCGGAGCTCGCCGCCCGCCTGAAGGAGCGGGTCGCCGCGGCCAAGGCGGAAGCCGAGGCCGAGGCGGCCGCGATCCGTGCCGCCGAGACCGACCCGTCGCTCGCGCGGGTGTCGCCCATGCGCCCGGACGTCGAGGAGGCCGTCGCGTCGCTCTCCGCGCACGACCAGGGGCGGCTCGCCGAACGGCTGGGTCTGCGTGCGCCGGCCGGGACGGGAACCCCCGTCGCGCAGGCCGCTCCCGCTCCGGAACCCGCTGCTCCCGCCGCGCCCCCGGCGCCGCCGAGCAAGTGGGCCGGCATGGGAGTCCTCGGCGAGGACGCCTACGAGCAGGCAGACCTCGACGCCATCATGCGTCGCCGCCGCGCCGTCTGATCGCTCGATTTCGGATCGGGCCGACGCGGGTGCTAGTGTGAATGCGTTCTCGGGGCTATGGCGCAGTTGGTAGCGCGTCTCGTTCGCAATGAGAAGGTCAGGGGTTCGAATCCCCTTAGCTCCACTCCGAGACAGAAGGCCACCCGATCGGGTGGCCTTCGTCGTTCCCAGGGCGGGCCCGGGTCAGCCGGGGACGCTCTCCGTCAGGATCCCGGCCTGGGCGAGCTCGCCGTGGATCGCGTTGGCGGCCTGCTCGAAGGCGCGGTTGCCGCGCGAGATGCCGAGCGCACCGCCCTTGAGCGCCGACTTGCCGGCACCGCGCAAGAGCCGCGCGACCGTCCGACCGTCCGGCGTGACCATGATCTGCACGTCGAGGCGGGTGTGGAAGGTCCGGTCGTTCGCCATGCCGCCGATGAGCAGCGTGAGGCCCATGCTGCCGCGGGTGGCGCGGAGGGCTCCCTGGTCGCCGTCGTCGACGGTGTAGCCCTCGCGGACGAGTGCGCCGCGGACGAGTGCGCGGACGTGGTCGGGGGCGGCTGCGACGAAGAAGTCGTGGCTCTCGGGCATGGGTGGTCTGATCCTCTCGACGTGGTTCCTGCCAGAGATCATGCCGTGTCGTCGCCTACCCTGGGAAGCACCATGACTGCTTCCCTGACGCGCCGCTCCCTGCTGTCCCTCGCCGGCGTGACCGGCATCGGGCTCGCCGTCGCCGCGTGCTCGTCGGGGGACGGCGGAACGGGCAAGGCGTCCGGTGGTGGCACGAGCAACGGTGGCGGTTCGTCCACGCCCACCGCGAAGCCCGTCGCGAAGTCGCTCAGCCCTGCGCAGGTCCCACTCGCCGGCGGTGTGACGATCACCGTCGCCGGCTCCGGGCTGGCAGCGGTCACGGGCGTCACGGTCGGGGGCATCGCCGCGCGGGACGTCCGGGCGACCGCCACGAAGGTGACCTTCACGGCACCGCACCAGGCGATGTACACGGCGGGGTCGGCGGACGTCGCGCTGTTCACGACCGCGATCGAGCCGTCACCGTCCGCCAACCAGTCCTCGGACGGCAACGGCAGCGCCGCGAACGACGGGCAGACCGGGGCGACGCAGGACTCCGCCACGGCCACGCCCACACCGACCACCGCGCCCGTCCCGGACGCCTCGACGGCGGTCGCGACCTCGACGCTGACCTACGCGGCACTGACCGACGTCGACCGGCAGCTCGAGTACGCGATGGCGCACTGGAAGGACTACAACCTCGCCGAGTACGGCACCATGAACCCGATCGGTGGCGACTGCGCGAACTACGTGTCGCAGACCTTGATCGCCCGCGGCTGGCAGCAGCGCTCCGACTGGTACAACCGGTCGGCCGGGGCGGAGCACTCGGCGACGTGGACCTACTGCCCGACGATGGACCCGTGGCTGACCGCGAACGCCGCGGAGTTCGGGCTCACCCGCCGCTCCCTCGACGAACGCGACAAGGTCAAGGTCGGCGACATCGTGTTCTACGACTGGAACGACAACGACTCGCCGGACCACACCACGATCGTGTCCGAGGTGTTCACCGAGCCGGACGGCACGGTCCGCATCAAGTCGGCGAGCCACAACCAGGACGGGCCGTACCGCGACCTCGACGAGATGATCACCGTGCAGCACCCGGGCGGGACCGCCTGGTTCCACACGTTCGACGCGTAGCGCCGGCGCTCGCCGGGCCGCGGCCGCGTTCGCGTTCGCGTTCGCGTCGAACCACGAAGGCGACACCGAACCATCGACCCGCCCTGGTTCGGTGTCGGTTCCGTGGTTCGACGTCGGCCCGCCACGCCGGGCCGTGCCGCCGCGCGTCAGGGGTACCCGAGGAACCAGAGCAGCACGACGGCGACCGGCTGCAGGCATACACCCACCACGAGCCACACGACCGCCCGCCGCCGCGTCCGCACGAACACGTCCGACCCGAGCAGCGGCGCCGTCGGCATGAGCAACCGGGGCAGGGACTGCTGGGGCAGGAACACCGCCACGAGGTACAGCGCGTACGCCGCCGTGAACGCCCACACGTCCACCCCGAGGGCCCGGACCGACCTCCGCGTCCAGAACCACACCGCCCCCGCGAGCACGGCGACCACGAGCGCGATCCCGAGCGGCCCGAGCCACGTCCCCGCCATCGTGAACCACGGCGTGAGCGGCGCGAAGTGCTGCCGCCCCACGAACCCGACCCACCACGACAGTTCGGTGTCGAGGTAGGCGTTCGGACGACCCGTCACGGCCGAGGCGATCACCGGCCACGCCAGCCCCGCCGCAGCCACCACCAGCCCCGACACGACGATCGCCACGGCGTCCCGCACCGGGAGCGCCCGACGCTCCTGCACCCACCGCACCACGAGGTGCACCGCGAGCGCCACGGCCAACGCCAGCACGCCCGGCTTCGTGAACGCGGCCACGAGCCCGAGCGGCGCGACCAGCCAGTAGCGCCGACGGACGAGCGCCAGCAGCGCCCCGAACAGCAGCAGCAGGAACGTGCTCTCGGCGTAGGCCACCTGCAGCAGGAACGCGGTCGGACCGAACGCGAACAGCGCCGTCGCCCACCGCGCACGGTGCGAGCAGCCCACGGCGAGCACCAGCCGGTAGAGCAGCACGCACGCCCCGGCCCCGGCGAGCGTCGCGACGAGCACGCCCGCGACCCAGAACGACCCGCCCGTCAGCGGCATGACCGCGCGCACGAGCGTCGGGAACACCGGCAGGAACGCCCAGGCGTTCGGGAGGACGTGCCCCGAGTCATCGAGCGGCAGCGTCGTCGGGTACCCGTGCTCCGCGATGATCCGGTAGAAGGACGCGTCCCACGACCCCGAGAACGTGAAGAAGGACGGATCGCGTCGGGACGACGCGAACGGCCAGCCGTTCGCCGTCGCCACGAGGTACACCGTCGCGAGCAGGACCGTGCTGACCACGCGCGAGGCCAACCACAGGAGCAGGGGAGTGGTCCAGCCGCTGTGGCGCGCCTCCAGGGCCGGCCTGGAGGCGCGGCTCGTCTCCCCGGCGCTCGTCACCGCCCGATCCTCGCACGTCCACGGCACGTCACCGGTGTCCGCAAGGCGTACGGTTCCAGCCTCGGTGCGGGCCCGCGGCGTTGCATGGTCGGCGTTCCCTGGAAGACGCAACCACCGGAGGCACCATGCCGTTCATCACCGTCGGAGCCGAGAACGGGCACGACATCGACCTGCACTACGACGACTTCGGATCGGGCGACCCGGTCGTCCTCATCCACGGCTGGCCCCTGTCCGGCCGCTCGTGGGAGGGCCAGATCCCGGCCCTCGTCGAGGCCGGGCACCGTGTCGTCGCGTACGACCGTCGTGGCTTCGGGCAGTCGTCGCAGCCGTGGGGCGGGTACGACTACGACACGTTCGCCGCCGACCTCGACACCCTGCTCGACCAGCTCGGGCTGACCGAGGTCACGCTGATCGGGTTCTCGATGGGTGGCGGTGAGCTCGCGCGCTACGTGTCCACGTACGGCACGGGCCGGGTGAAGAAGCTCGTGTTCGCGAGCGCGGTGCCGCCGTACCTCTGGAAGTCCGACGACAACCCCGACGGCGGGGTCGACCAGGACCTCGCCGACTGGTTCTCGAACGGGATCACCGGGGACCGCCCCGCGTTCCTGCACGAGTTCGTCGACCTGTTCTACACGGCGGGCAAGCCCTCGCTCGTGAACAAGCCCCTGGTGTCGGGCGACCAGCGCGCGTACGACCTCGCGATCGCCGAGCTCGCATCGCCGAAGGGCACGCTCGACTGCACCGTCGCGTTCGCCACGACGGACTTCCGCGACGACCTCACCAAGGTCGACGTGCCGACGCTCGTGATCCACGGCGACTCCGACGGCATCGTGCCGTTCGAGGTGTCCGGCAAGCGGACCGCTGCGGCGATCCCGAACGCGCAGACCCACGTCATCGAGGGCGGGCCGCACGGGGTGCTGGCATCGCACAAGGACGAGTGGAACGAGGCCGTCCTGCGGTTCCTCTCCTCCTGACCCGCGCCTCCTGATCCGCGCCTCCCGATCGGCGCCGAGACGCCGCGTCGGTCTCGCACCGATCTCCGCGTCTCGTGAGCAGCAATGGTCGGGTCCGTTCGTCGGACCCGACCATTCCTGCTCACCGAGGACGTGCCTCCCGGCCCCTGCGTCGCGTCAGCGACCGGTGACCGCGCGCCGGATCTGCTCGATCGGCACCTTCGGGGTGCGGTCCGCGTTCAGCAGGCCGTTCGTCTCCTGCATCGTGTCCGTGAGCTGCGTGTAGCAGGACCCGGCGAGGAACGAACTCGCGCGGATCGCGTCGTACAGCGCCGTGATCCGGGCGATCCAGTCGTCGCCGTCGGCCGCGGTCGTGTAGCCCCAGCCGTCCTCGCGCTGGGCGCCGGGCTGGTAGTTCACGCCGCCGAACTCGGTGAGCATGACCGGCTGCCCGCGGTCGACCGCCCCACCGACCAGCACCCAGCGGTCGGACGGGCCCATGCCGTTGAACAGTGCCGTGCGCGCCGCGTCGTCGGCGTAGGTCGCCGCGAGCCGGGGCCCGACGCCCTCGTAGTCGTGGATCGTGATGATGTCCGAGTCCGGGTGCTCCCACCCGTCGTTGGAGATCACCGGCCGTGTCGGGTCGATCGCCCGCGTGACGTCGGCCAACGACCGCGCGTACGCCTGCTGCGCGGGGTCGGTCGCGATGTGCTGCACGCCCCAACTCTCGTTCGCCGGGACCCACGTGACGATCGACGGGTGCGAGGCGTCGCGCTCGACGGCGTCCATCCACTCGCGCATCAGCCGCTGCACGGCCCGCGGTGAGAACGCGTACGCACCCGGCGCCTCGCCCCACACGAGGATGCCGAGCCGGTCCGCCCAGTAGAGGAAGCGCGGGTCCTCGATCTTCTGGTGGTTGCGCGCGGCGTTGAAGCCGAGCTCCTTGATGAGCTCGACCTCGCGGCGGAGCGCCTCGCGGGAGGGGGCTGCGATGTGCGAGTCCGGCCAGTACCCCTGGTTGAGGACGCTGCGGACGTCGTAGCTCCGGCCGTTGAGGAGGAACGCGCCACCGTCGACGCCGACGGTGCGCACGCCGAAGTAGGACGCGACGGCGTCGATCGGGGTCGGGTCGCTGCCGGATCCCAGCAGGGTGACCGTGGCGTCGACGAGCCGCGGTGCCTCCGGCGACCAGTGCAGCTCGTCCTCGGCCTGGCCGTTCGCCTGCCGGGCGATCGGGACGAGCACGTCGAACTCGTTCGCCGTCGCACCGAGCGTGGTCTCGATCGTCGCGAGGTGTTCGTCGCCCTCGTCCCAGCGGGCGTCGACGCGGAGGCGCTCGCCGCCGGTCCGGACCCCGGCGAGCCGGACGGTCAGGCGGAGCGTCTGGTGGTCGAGGTTCGTCCAGCGGAGGTACTCGATCGACGTGGTCGGCACGGCCTCGAGCCAGACGGTCTGCCAGATGCCGGTGGTGCGGCGGTACCAGATGGCGTGCGGGTCCTCGTGCCAGTCCTGCTTGCCGCGGGGCTGGGTGAGGTCGTGCGGGTCGTCCTCGGCGCGGACGACGAGGGTGTGCACGGCGTCGGAGGTGTCGCCGCCGCTGCCGGCATCGGTGCCGCCGGTGGCGGTGGCGGTGGCGGTCAGGACGTCGGTCACGTCGAACGAGAACGGCGTGTGGCCGCCCTCGTGCTCGCCGATGAACTGCCCGTCGATCCAGACCCGGGCACGGTGGTCCACCGCGCCGAAGTGCAGCAGGAGCCGGGGTGCCGCGTCGCCGTGTCCGGCGGCCTCGAGCTCGGCGCGGCCGATGGTGCGGGAGTACCAGACGACGGGGTGGAAGCCCGGCTCGTCGATGCCCGACGCGACGGACTCGGGCGGGAACGGGACGACGATGTCCCGTGCGTCGGGGAAGCCGGTCCGCCAGGCGGGGTCGTCGCCGTCGTTGCGGAAGGACCACGTGCCGTCGAGGTCGGCCCACTGCGGGCGGAGCATCTGCGGCCGGGGGTACGTGCCGTCCTGCCGGGAGGCGAGCGGGAGGGCCTGCGGGGAAGCGGTGTCAGGTGCGGCGACGATGCCGTCGAGCGTGCTCATGCCTCCATGCTGGCGCGGCTGGTACATCGTTGTAAAGAGCGCGGCAACGATTCCGGGCGAGTGCCCGCCCGGCCCGTCAGGCGATCGCGGCGTCCCGCGTCAGGACCATGACGTCCATGCGCCCCTGCTGCACGGTCTCGCCCCGCTGGTTCCGGAGCGACACCGTCCGCTCGACGATGCCCGTCGTCCCGGAGCTCGTGAGCCGCGTCGACAGGATCTCGACCTCGCACGTCAGGGTGTCCCCGATGAACACCGGCGCCGTGAAGCGCCACTGGTCGATGCCGAGCAGCGCGACGGCCGAGCCCTCGAACACCCCGGTGCGGGCGATCAGCCCGAGGCAGAGCGAGGTGCCGAGCAGCCCGTGCACGACCCGCTGGCCGTAGCGGGTCCTGGCGGCGAACTCGACGTCGGTGTGGACCTGGTTGTTGTCGTTCGTCCACGAGGCGAACGACACGACGTCCGCCTCGGTGACGGTGCGGCCCGGGGTCGTGAAGGTCTGTCCGGCGGCGAGGTCTTCGAGGTAGTGCGGCACCCGGTCATCCTCGCAGACCGGTCGCCACGCGCGACCGCAGGAGGGCGACGAGGTGCTCGGCCCGGTCCCGCTCGCGCTCGACGACGGCGTGCTCGGTCGTGGCGAGGACCCCGGCGCCGAACGTGTCCGCCCCGCTCCTCGCCGCGAGGGTCGCCAGCTCCCGGTGGGCCGCGGTGGCGTGCGCCGCGTCGAGCACCTCGCCGAGGCCGTCCTGGACCCGCCGCAGCAACCCGAGGCGCCGCTTCCCGAGGTCCGTCGCCTCGTCGGCGGCCTGCAGGGCGTAGCGCAGGCGCCGAGCCGCCTTCCGGATCTCGTGCAGGTCGTCGAGCGTCTCGGTGCCGCCGTCGATCGCCTTCGCGACCCGCTTCCGCTCGCGCGCGATACGGCGGACGGCGAACGCCTGGGCGTCGCCGTCGGCGTGCGGTCCCCGCGGTACCCGGGCGACGAGGTCGTCGAGGCGGTCCAGTGCCCGGAACCACGTCGCCGAGCGCAGGGCGTGCCGGAGTTCGGCGGCCGCCGCCGCGCGGGACTCGGCGACGTGCGCACCGATCCGGTCGAGGGTCTCGGCGTCGACGAAGCCCTCGGGAGCGCGGCCGGCCGTGCGGAGCAACCGGTCGCGCAGGACCTCGGCGTCGCGGGCGACACCGGCCACCCGCGAGACCTCGGCCAGTTCGGCGCGCAGGGGTTCGGTGGCGTCGCGGTCGAGGGCACCGCGGTACGCGGCCAGCACGCTCCGCAGCCGACGGAGGACCTTCCGGAGGTCGTGCAGCGACCCGTGCTCGTCGGCACGCACCCTCGGGTCGACCGCGACGAGGTCCGCGCGCAACGATCGGAGCACCGCTCGCAGGGCAGCGGCCGCGGAGCCCCGTCGTGGGCGTGCCGCCGACCCCTTCCGACGCTCGGGGTCGGCACGGAGCGCAGGGTGCCCGGCCCCACCACCAGCGCGCCCGGCCCCGCCCCGGGCGCCACCACCCGCCCCGGGTTCCGCCGCGTCCGCCAGCGCCCGCTCCGCAGCCCGGGACACCGTCCCGCCGCGCCCGTCGTCGCTCAGCGCCCACCACCGAGCCGACCGGAGCACCGCGGCGTCGGGCTCGCCCTCGTCCACACGGACGTCGGCCACCTCGGCGCGGAGCCGCCCGTCCCGCCCGCGCAGCTCGACGAGGGTCGTCGCCGTGTCCCGCACCCGGACGACCCGGACCGGGCGGCCGCGCAGGAAGACCTCGACCACGGCGCGCGGAACGTGGTCCGCATCCTGGTCGTCGTCGCCGTCGAGGTCCGGGGGCACCTCGACCGGTCCGTCACCGCGGTCGACGCTCCACCCGGCGTCCGACCGGAGGAGCTCGACGCCCTCGGCCGCGAGGACGCGGTCGTCGGTGTCCCGCAGGTGCTCGCGCAGCACCACGGGACCGTGCCGGAGGACACGGTCGGCGAAGGGTTCGAGGGCGGGCAGTCGCCGGTCGTCGGCGATGCGCCACGTGCGACGGGGGTCGGTGCGGCCGAGCGGCTCCGGATGCGGGGTCTGCATGCCGTCAGTGTCGTCCGCCCCGGGGCCCTCGTCACCGGGCCTGCCGCGTTCTGTGGATGCCGCACCCGGAACGACGCCCTGTGGAGGACAGCGGACGGCCCGAACCCACCGCCCCACGACCCCAGCGCCCAGCGCCCCGCGCCCCACGACCCGCGCCCCACGACCCACCGCACCACCCTCAGCCCCCGGCGCGTACGGTTCGCCCCATGAGCGACGAGGCACCCGTCCCCGCCCCCGGCGAGCCCACCGACCGCACCCTCGAGGGCTGGATCGCCCACCAGCGCTGGTACACGGCGAAGGCCACCACCCCGCGGCTCCGCACCCTCGCGCAGCCCGCCGGTACCCGCCTCGTCCTCGACGACGCCCCGACCGGCCCCGTCCTCTACCAGGCGCCGGTCAGCCCCGACGCAGCCGGGGCCGTGCACGA
>Ga0308160_10007311_pt1 | contig 11006 bp, 8 predicted proteins | sample PhyFR1_FD_201036 | JGI IMG/M metagenome (GOLD analysis project Ga0308160, IMG submission 201036) | Phyllosphere microbial communities from UC Gill Tract Community Farm, Albany, California, United States - DLSLF.R1 | ecosystem: Host-associated > Plants > Phyllosphere > Unclassified | place: USA... | reverse complement strand
CAGCGGCACGATGCGCTCGCGCAGGACGGCGGTGCGGTGCTGCTTGATCGCATGCACGGCGCTGGCCGGGATGCGCACCGTTTCCACCACCATCTCCATCGGCACCCCGTACTGGAGCCCGCCGGATTCGATGACCATCACGTTGCTGACGGCCATCGAGAGCGGCAGCGACAGCTGCATCCGCGTGCCCTGGCCCGGCGTGCTCGCCAGGCTGACGCTGCCGCCCAGCTTGTCCACCGCGCTGCGCACCGCATCCATGCCGACGCCGCGCCCGGACAGGTCGGACACCTGTTCGGCGGTCGAGAAGCCCGGCAGGAACACCAGCTCGACGGATTCCTGGTCGCCCAGGGTGTCGAGCATGTGCTCGTCGATCAAGCCCTTGCCGTAGGCCTTGCGGCGGATGGCGGCGGGATCGATGCCGCGGCCGTCGTCGGCCACCTCGATGATCACGCGGTCCGCTTCCTGGCGCGCCCCGATCACCAGGCGGCCGCATGCCGGCTTGCCGGCTTGCTCGCGCGCCGCCGGCGTTTCCAGGCCGTGGTCGAGCGCATTGCGCACGATGTGCACCAGCGGATCGGCCAGCGCCTCGATCACGTTCTTGTCGGCCTCGGTGGCTTCGCCTTCGAGCACCAAGTCGACGTCCTTGCCCAGGCGGCGCGCGATGTCGCGCACCAGGCGCGGGAAGCGCTGGAACACGAAGGAGACCGGGGTCATGCGCACCTGCATGATCGCGTCCTGCATCTCTTCGACGATGCGGTTGATCACCCCGTGCTGGGACTTGATCTCGCGCGCCAGCTCGCGTATGCCGTACTGCTCTTCCGCGCGCGCGGCCAGGTAGGGCAGGCCGTTGCGCGCGACCACCATCTCGCCGATCAGGTTCATCAGGCGGTCGATCTTGGCCTGTTCGACCTTGAGCACGCGGGCGCCGGCCTGGTCTTCGGCGCGGCGGCCGGATTTCGGTTCCGCGCCGGCGTCGGCAGCGGCGGCCGCCGACGCTGCCGGCAATGCCGGTGCTGCATCGGCCCTTCCTTCTACTGCGCACGTTGCCGTCTCCGGCTGCGCTTGTGCGCGCGGCGCACCCTGGGCGTGGCGCTCGACCCAGGCCAGCACCGGCGCCGTCGTCTCGCGCGCCAGCGCGTCGGCCAGGCAGCCGTCCAGCTCATCGAGCAGGGCGCCGCGCCCGACCGCCAGCATGCAGCCGCGGATCGCCGCCACGGCGCCCAGCAGGCGTCCCGGCACCCAGGGAATGTCGCCTTCGGCCCATAGTGCGTCGCCCTGGGCCTGGACGATGGCCAGGGCCTCGGCCAGGCGCGGGTCCTCCGGCTGCGCCAGCGCCGCGGCCGGCAGTTCGGCGATCCGGACCTGCTCCGGCACGTAGCGGAAGTGTTCCTCGACCTCGGCACGGGGTGCGGCGCTCACGGCCTGGAACAGCAGGTTGCAGCGGTAGGGATCGAGTTCCGGCAGGGCCGGCCAGGCTTCGGCCGGCACCACGCGCCGCCACAGCGCGGTGGGCAGCTGCATCGCCTGGTACAGCGGGTCCTCGCCCTTGAAGAAGCACTCGGCCTCGGGCGCGTATTCGACCCACAGCAGGGTGTCGCCGGCGCCCAGCGAAGCGGCCCAGGCGTCGCGCAGGGCGGCCGGCGCCAGCGCCAGTGCCGAGGCCATGCGCCCGGCATGGGCATCCGGCCCCGCCGGCGCGGCGCCGCCGTTGTCCGCAGGGCCGGCCGGCAGCGCGGGCGCCTCCTCCGCCAGCGCGCGCAGGCGCGTGGCCAGCTGCACCGCGGCCGGGCCATGGCTGGCCGACGGCGCCTGGCCGGCGCCGATCTCGTCGAGCTGCAGCGCCACGAAGTCCATGGCGTCGAGCAGGGCGTCGGCCATGCCGTGGTCGCAGGCGAGGCGGCCGTCGCGCACGGCGCTCAGCAGGTCTTCGGCGGCATGGATCACGCGGAACATGTCCGGGAAGTCGAACAGGCCGCAGTTGCCCTTCAGCGTGTGCACCACGCGGAACAGTTCGTCCAGCAGGGCGCTGTCGCCCGGGTTGCGCTCGAAGGCGAGCAGGCTGTCGGCGATGCCTTCGAGCGCGTCGCGCGACTCGAGCAGGAATTGCTGCAGCAGCGGATTGGATGCCCCCATCATGCGCGTTCTCCCAGCAGCAGCCCGACGATCCGCGTCAAATGCTCGGGACGGGTCGGCTTGACCAGGTAGTGGTTGGCGCCGGCCTTGAAGGCCAGGCGGCGGTCATTGTCTTCGGCTTCGGTGCTGACCATGATGGCCGGCACCTGCGGCCCCGGCCGGCCACGCAGCGCGTGCAGGAAGCCGTAGCCGTCCAGTTGCGGCATGTTGACGTCGACCACGACCAGGTGGTAGCCCGCGGCTTCGACTTTTTCCAGCGCCTCGACGCCGTTCGCGGCCTCGGCGACGGCGTAGCCGGCCTCCTCGAGGATCGCGCGGTGGTACATGCGCACGGTGGCGGCATCGTCCACGATCAGGATGTGTTTGACAGCTTCGTTCATAGCCCCTCCAGCGGCTTCTGGTACACGATCGCTTGCGGGAACTTGCGTATCCTGAACAGCGACGAAATACGGCTCATCGATTCCGAATGGCCCAGGCAGATGAAACCGCCCGGGCGCAGCACGTCGAAGAACGACTCGGCCGCCTGGCGGCGCGAGGCGTCGTCGAAATAAATCAGCAGGTTGCGGCAGAACACCACGTCGTAGTCGCGGTAGGCGTCCACCTCGCGCGGGTCGGCCAGGTTGACCCGGGTGAAGGCCACCGCATCGCGCAGCATCTGGCAGATGCGCCAGCCGCCGGCCTCGCGCGTGAAGTACTTCTGCAGCCAGCTGGCGGGCAGCTGCTGGATCGCGCGCTGCGAATACAGGCCGGCCTGGGCCTGGGCCAGGATGCGCGTGTCGATGTCCGAGGACACGATTTCCACGTCCCAGTCCGACAGTTCGGGCCAGCGCTCGAGCAGGAAGATGGCGATCGTGTACGCTTCCTCGCCCGACGAGGACGGCATGACCCAGATCCGCAGCGGTTCTCCGCGGCGCTTGCGCGCCGCCAGCTCCGGCAGGATGGACTCGACCAGGCACTCGAACTGGTAGTCCTCGCGCATGAAATAGGTCTCGTTGACGGTCATCTCGTTCACCAGCGCCTGCCATTCCTGGCCCGAGGCCTGGAAGCGCAGCATCGCGAAATAGTCGCGGAAACCGGTGCAGCCGTTGGCGCGGATGCGTTCGACCAGGCGCTTGTCGACGAAATAGCGCTTCGAGGGTTCGAAGTGGATGCCGCTGCGCCGGTAGAAATACTCGCGGAAGCGCTGGAAGTCGTCGGCACTGATGGTGGGTTCCGTCATTCAGGCGCTCCGTGCCAGTCGGCCAAGCACCAGCTTGCCCGCGAAAGCGATGTAGGGCTCGCCGTCGAAGCGCTCCAGCAGGCGCGTGACCGGCGCGCGCGCGTCGTCGGTGGCCACCTCGGCCAGCACGTCGAGGGCGGCGCCGCAGACGTTGACGTCGCCGTCGGCCTCGATCAGCTGCAGCAGCCAGGTCTCCACGGAGGGGTGGCGCAGGGTGTCGAGGATGCCGACCGCCAGGATGCGCACGTCGCGGTCCCAGTCGACCAGCAGGTGGGCGATGACGGCGGCGACCTGGCCGGGCAGGCCGCGCAGCACCTCGATGGCGGCATTGCGCAGCCAGGCGTCCTCGCGGCGCAGGCAGGCGGCCAGGCCGGCGGCGGCTTCCTCGTTGCCGATCCGGCCGAGCGCGGCCAGCAGGGCGCTGCGCACGGCCTGTTCCGTCTCGACGTCCAGTGCGCACAGCAGGACGGGCACGGCCTCGGGCCAGTCGCCCAGCGCGTGGGCGGCCGCGCGCCGCGCCGCCGCTTCCGGCGCGGCCAGTTGCGCCAGCCAGGCGTCCGGACCCTCGTCCAGGCTGGTGTCGTCGGCCGCGGGAGCGGCGAAGTGCTTCATCAAAGGCATGTTCAGTTCCTCGTTGCGGCCGTGCCGGCCATCACCCAGTCTTCGATCGCCGCCGCGACCTGGTCGGCCGCCAGCACGCGCTGCGCGCCGCCGCGGCGTATCAGTTCGGCGGGCATGCCGAACACGACGGACGAGGCCTCGCTTTCGGCGATCGTGCGGCCGCCGCGCCGCGCGATCTCGGCAAAGGCGTCGGCGCCGTCGTGGCCCATGCCGGTCAGCATCACGGCCACGATAGCCGCCGGCGCATAGTGCTCGAGCGCGCTGCGTCCGAGCAGCTCGACCGATGGGTGCCACAGGTGGGCCGGGCTCTCCGGCCGCGGCAGCAGCGACAGGGTCCCGGCGCGCGGTACCACGGTGGTGTCGGCGCCGCCCTTGCAGATGTAGACGGTGCCGGCTTCCAGCGCCATCGGGCGCGCCGCCTCGACCACGCGCAGGGCGCACAGGCCATCCATGCGCTGGGCGAACGGCGCCGTGAAATTGGCCGGCATGTGCTGGGCCACCACCACCGGCCACGGGAAATCGGCGGGCAGGGCGGGCAGGATGCGTTCCAGCGTGCGCGGGCCGCCGGTCGATACGCCGACCAGCACGATGCCGGTGCCGGTGCCGGTGCCGGTGGCGGCCGGGCGCCGCGCAGGCAGCACCGGCCGCGCGGCGGCAGGGGCTGGACGCGGCGCCGGCACCGGCGCCGGCAGGCTGCGCCGCACCCGCGCACGCGCCGCCCCGCGCACCTTGGCCAGCAGCTGGGCCGAGATCGCGTCCAGGCCGAGCGAAATCGTCCCGCCCGGCTTGGGCACGTAGTCGACCGCGCCCAGGTTGAGCGCTTCGAAGGTCGCCAGCGCGCCTTTCTCGGTCAGCGAAGAGAGCATGATCACCGGGACCGGGCGCTCGATCATCATCTGCGACAGGGCCGTGAGGCCGTCCATGTCGGGCATGTTGATGTCTAGCGTGACCACGTCCGGCGCGAATTCCAGGTTGGCGGCCACCGCCTCGCGGCCGTTGCGCGCGTAGGCCAGTTCGAAGCCGCCGGCCTCCTGGAACAGGTTGCCGAGCTGGCGCCGCATCAGGGCCGAATCGTCGACGATCAGGAGCCTCATCAATCCCCTCAGGCGGCCAGTCCGGCCAGTTGCGCGAGGTCGCCCTCGGCCACGAGGTGGCGCGGCTCGAGCAGCTGCACCATGCGCTTCTGCTTTTCCAGGTTGGCCATGCGCGCCAGCAGGCGCGACTGCTCGGCCGAGAGGCTGGGCGCCGGCTCGATCGCACGGCGTTCCACCTTCAGCACTTCGGCCACCGAGTCGACGATGAAGCCGGTGCGCACGCCGTCGATCACGAACACCATGATGCGCTGGCGGTCGCTGCGTGCGGCATCCGGCAGGCCGAGGCGGCGGCGCAGGTCGACCACCGGCAGCACCGAGCCGCGCAGGTTGATCACGCCTTCGACGAAGGCGGGGGCCTTCGGCACCTGGGTCAGCTGTTCCGGCACGCGCACGATTTCCTGCACGCTGTCGATCGGCACGCCGAATTCTTCCTGGAGCAGGCGGAATACCACCAGCTGTTCCTCGTCGTCGTTGCCGGCACGGTCTGCGCCGGCGTCCTTGTCGATGTCTTGTTGCATGTGTTGAGTCTCCAATACTTCACGCAGGGCGTCCTGGCGGAACATGCTGGCGGCGTCGATGATCGACACCAGGCGCTTGCCGCCGTCCAGGCGGCAGATGCGCGCGATGTCGGCCATGCCGGGTTCACGCGCCAGCAGCGGCGGCACCGGCTCGACTTCCGACAGGGCGACCCGCAATACCTCGTTCACGCTGTCCATGACCACGCCGACCGCGGCGCCGCCTTTCGACACCACGACGATGCGGCTCTGCTCGTCGGCGGCGCGTTCCGGCAATGCGAACATGCGGCGCAGCGACACCAGCGGCAGCAGGCGCTGGCGCAGGGTCATCACGCCCATCACGTGGGGCTCGGCATGCGGCACCCGTACGATCTCGTCCGGCATCTGCACGATTTCCTGCACGTCCTCGATGGCCACCGCGTATTCCTGGCCGGCGACTTCGAAGCTCACCAACTGCAGCTCGTCGGCGGCGCGCTCGTCGTCGGCATCAAGGTCGCCACCCGCCAGCGCCATGGCGCCGGTGGCCGCGGCCACCCGCGCCGCGCCGGCGGCCTGGGCGAATTCGGCGGCGATCAGGCGCTCGAAATCGAGCACCATGACCATCGCATGGCCGCCCACGTCCTTCAGCAGGCCGCGCAGCAGGTCGCTGCGCACGGTGGCCGACACGCCCGAGGCATCCTCGATCTGGCGCACGTCCACGCCGACCACGCTGGCCACGCGGTCGACCACGAAGCCGAGCGGCTGGCCGAGGTCGATGACGACGGCGCGCGAGGCGTCGTCGGCGGCGCGTTCCGGATAGCCGAAGAGGCGGCGCAGGCTGATGATCGGCAGCACCTTGCCGCGCAGGTTGGCCAGGCCGTCCAGCGTGCGCGGCGCCAGCGGCACCCGCACCACCTCCGGCACGCGGATGATTTCCTGGACCGGGGCCATGTCGACGGCGAACACCTGGTCGCCGGCCACGAAGGTCACGAACTGCCGGACTTCCGAATCGGCGGCGTGCTGCGCCGGGTTGATCTCGTCTCTCATTCCGGGTTCCTTGCTCAGGCGCTCTGCAGCTCGTCGGCCAGCGAGGCGACTTCCTCGACCGCGCTGGACAGTTCGTCGGCGCCCTGCGACTGCTGGCGCGCGGCGGCGGCGGCTTCGGTGGCGGCCTTGTCGGCTTCCTGGGCGGCGGCCGCGATCTGGTCGGTCGCGGTCTTGACCTGCACGATGGCGGCCGAGATGTCGTTGGCGGCGGCCAGGATTTCGCCGGTGCCGGTCTCCACGGCATTCACGTCGTCTTCGATCGTGAGCAGGGCGCTGGTGATGGTTTTCGCCTTCTCGGCTTCGGCCAGCGCGGTGGCGGCGATCTCGTCGAGGTCGCGGCCGACCACGCCGATCTGGTCCTGCACCGCCTTGACCAGGTCCTTGATGTTGTCCGCGTTCTCGGCCGAGTCGTGGGCCAGGTTGCGGATGTCGGTGGCGACCACCACGAAGCCCTTGCCGAATTCGCCGGCGCGCGCCGCTTCGATCGAGCCGTTCACGGCCAGCATGTTGGTCTGGATCGAGACGGTGGTGATGGCGTCGACGATCTTGTCGATACGGCGCGAGACCAGCGCCAGTTCCTTGATCTGGCGCATCGAGGTGCGCGAGGCTTCGACCGAGCTCGAGATGCCGGCGATCAGGCTGTCGACTGCGGCCTTGTTGCGGCCGAGCAGGGTGCGGATGATGCCGACCTTTTCGCCGCTGGCGGTGGCGCGGCCCTGGGCCAGCTGCAAGCCCTTTTCGATCTGGTTGATGGCGGCGCTCGATTGCTCCGTGGCGACCGACTGCACCTGGGCGCCTTTGCGGATCTGATCGATGGCAGACAGGATCTGGCTGCCGGCGCGGCTGATTTCCTGCACGGCCGACGACAGCTCTTCGGCGCTGGACGCGACTTCCTCGGCGCTCTTGGCGACGTCGGTGGAATTCTTGAGGTCTTCGGCCAGCTCCGACAGTGTCTGCGAAGTCGCTTCGCATTCGGCCAGCGCCTGGCTCTGCTCGGCGACGGTCTTGGCCGATTCCTCGGCGGCGGCGGACTGCTCCTCGGAGGCGGCGGCGATTTCCTGCGAACCCTTCAGCGCCTGCTGGGCGGCGGCGGCCGACTGCTCGGCGCCGACGGCGATCTCGCGCAAGCCGGCCACGATCTCGGCGGCATCGATGCGGATGCGCTCGAGCTGCTCGCTGATCGCCTTGCCGTTCTCGACTTCGCCCAGTACGGTGCGGCTTGCTGCGCCGATGCCTTCGGCCACGACCTTCACTTCCTGCTGGATCTGGGCCACCAGGTCCTGGATCTGCTTGGCGCTCTTTTCCGAGGTTTCGGCCAGGGTGCGCACCTCGTCGGCGACGACGGCGAAGCCCTTGCCGTGCTTGCCGGCGCGTGCCGCTTCGATGGCGGCGTTCAGCGCCAGCAGGTTGGTCTGGTCGGCGATGCGCGCCACGGCCTTGACGATGTCGCCGATGTTGGCCGCCTGCTTTTCGAGTTCCGCGACCATGGTCACCGACGCCGCCTGGCGTTCGGCGGCGACGGCGACGTTGCCGACCAGCGCGGTGACCTCGGCGCCGGTGCGCGCCACCAGGGTCTGGGTGGCTTCCATGCGGGTCTGGCTGACGCCGGCGTTCTCGAGCTGGCGGCCGATCGCGACTTCGACCTGCTGGAACGCGGCCAGCGATTCCTGGGCGGCGGACGACGCCTGCTGCGCGCCGGTGGCGATCTGGTCGGAGGCGCGCTTCAGCTCCTCGGCAGCGGACGAGGCCTCGTTGATGCCGGCGGCCAGCTGGGCGGCGGCGGCGGCGATGCGCTCGGCCGCCTGCTGTTGCTTGGCCAGGGTGCGCGCCTTCTTGCGCTGGACTTCGGCGAGACGGGCCGCGGTCTGGGACGGCTTGCCGTCGGCGTCGCTGTCATACGGGGTACTGTGGATTTTCTTGACGAGCGCCATCTGCGCCTCCTGGATACGGGTTGATCACGATCCCGTATTGACGGGATTCATGAAGTGTATCCACTGGGCAACAAGACGTGAAGTAGGACTGTTCCTACACAAACAGAAAATTCCTTATGTCAGATAGGGAATTTTCCTAGAGGCAATATTGGTTACTCTGGTTTCTTGACCAGCCCGTGCTTGACCGCGAACAACACCAGACCCACGAGATCCCTCACGCCAGTGCGCTCCATGATCTGCGCGCGGTGGGCGGCAATGGTCTTTTCGCTCAGGTCGAGTTCATAGGCAATTTCCTTAGTCGACTTCCGGCTCGCGATCATCGTCAGGATCTGTTGTTGTCGAGGCGTCAGCATGTCGAGTGTCTTGTGCGCAACAGTTGGGGGACGCACGAAGCGCTCGATCATCTTTTTCGACACCGAAGGACTCAGGTAACTGTCGCCGCGGGCCACCGCATGCAGGGCGATTTCGAGTTCGCTGGGCGCCGATTCCTTCAGCAGGTAGGACGATGCGCCCATGCGCAAGGCTTCGGCCACCAGCTCTTCGGATGCGTGCATGCTGAGGATCACGACCCGGGTGCGCGGACTGGCCAGGCGGATCGGCTCGAGGAGGTCGAGACCGCTTTCCTCGCCGAGCGTGATGTCGGCCACGACGATGTGCGGTTGCAGCTCGCGCACCAGGAGCATGGCGTCGAGCCGGTTGCTCGCTTCACCCACGACGACGAAGCCGTCGATCTGGTTGATCAGGTTCGAGATGCCGGCACGGACCAAGGCATGGTCATCGACGAGTACGACGTTCATGGATTTCCTCCGCTGGGGTGAAGGGGCAGGGTGGCGGTGATGCGGGTGCCGCGCCCGGGGCTGCTGTCGACCTGGAAGCTGCCGCCCAGCAGCTCGACGCGTTCGCTCATGCCGGCCAGGCCGGAACGGCCATTCTGTGCGCCATGTTCGCGCCAGAGCGTGGCGTCGAAGCCGATGCCGTCGTCGCGCACGATGATCTCGAGCTCGTCACCCCGGGCCCCGCCGTTGACTTCGACGACGACATGACTGGCGCGGGCATGGCGCACGATGTTGGTGACGCTTTCCTGGACCAGGCGGAACACGGAGATCTCGGTCGTCGGTTCGAGGCGGCGCGGCAGGCCGGCATATTCGAACACATAGCTCGGGCCGGTTTCGAATTGACGCGACAGCAGTTGCCCGATCGTGGGCTCGAGCCCGAAATAGTCGAGTCCGGGCGGACGCAGCGACACGGACAGGCCGCGCACCAGGCCCACCAGGGTGCCGAGTTCGCGCTCAGCCTCTTGCCAGAGCGCTTCGCCATCCTCGGCCTGGAGATGGGGCCGGGCGCGGTGCAACAGCAGATTCAGGGCCGTGAGGCGCTGGCCGAGCTCGTCATGCAGTTCCCGTGCCAGGGCCTTGCGTTCGGCTTCCTGGGCGTTGATCAAGTCGCGCGACAGCCGCGCCATGCGCGCGCGCTTGCGGCTGATCTTGTCGATGAGGCGCTCGCGTTCCGCGCCGGCCCGCTGCAAGGCGCTGGCCAGTGCATATTCCTCGGTCAGGTCGTGCTGGAAACCGGCGAAATGGGTGATCGTCCCGCCTTCGTCCTTGACCGGGAAGACATACAGCCTGTTCCAGAACATGTCGCCGTTCTTGCGGTAATTCTTGAGCGTGCACTCGGCCGGCATGCCGCGCGCCAGTGCCGCATCAAGCTTGGCGCGGCCGGGCTGGTCGAGGTCCTCACCCTGCAGGAAGCGGCAGTTCCTGCCGATCGCTTCGGCGCGGCTGTAGCCGGTAATGCGTTCGAATGCGGCGTTCACGAAGACGATGGGCGCGTCGGGTTCCAGCGCATTGGTGACCACCACCGGTGAGTTGCTGGACTCGAGGAAGGAAAAAAGAAAGTCCAGGCAGGGATTCGAGACGTTTCTATTTTGCATGTACGTACAATTGTAAGTTATTCTTCAAGGGTAGCGCAAACTGCGTGCCGCCCTCGCACGACACGCTGAGGCCGACAGGCAAAAAAAACGCCGGGCGAACCCGGCGTCGGAACGAGGAAACTGAAGTTGTTTATGCGGCTTCGCGCACCGGGCGCAGGTCCTGGGCCTGGTCGGCCGAACCCGGGTTCTTCAGCTCGGCGGTCAGGCGTTCCTTGTCCAGCTCGCCTTCCCACTTCGACACGACGATGGTGGCGACGCCGTTGCCGATGATGTTGGTCAGGGCGCGGCATTCGCTCATGAACTTGTCGATGCCCAGGATCAGGGTCATGCCGGCCACCGGGATGGTCGGGACCACGGCCAGGGTCGCGGCCAGGGTGATGAAGCCGGCGCCGGTGATGCCCGATGCGCCCTTCGAGGTCAGCATCGCCACCAGCAGGATGGTCAGTTCCTGGGTCAGGGTCAGCTCGGTGTTGGTGGCCTGGGCCACGAACAGGGCCGCCATCGTCATGTAGATGTTGGTGCCGTCCAGGTTGAACG
>Ga0308160_10007310_pt1 | contig 11006 bp, 5 predicted proteins | sample PhyFR1_FD_201036 | JGI IMG/M metagenome (GOLD analysis project Ga0308160, IMG submission 201036) | Phyllosphere microbial communities from UC Gill Tract Community Farm, Albany, California, United States - DLSLF.R1 | ecosystem: Host-associated > Plants > Phyllosphere > Unclassified | place: USA... | reverse complement strand
TCTCGTTCGACCCGGATGCGTTCCACGGCTCGACCGACACGATCTACCTGCTGTCGCAGTCCGGTTCGGCACCGCTTGCGGCGCCGGTCATCACGGCGTTGGTCGAGTCGATCCAGCACAGCGCGAAGGTCGCTGCGACCAGGACCGAGGCTGGCAAGCTCGTACCCGAGCTGGTGAACGTCCTCGATGAGGTAGCGAACATCTGCCCGCTGCCGGGGCTGCCGTCTCTGATGAGCGAGGGCCGTGGGTTCGGCATCAAGACGTGGGGCGTCGGGCAGAACCGCGCGCAGTTCGAGCAGCGCTTTGGCCGAGACGGTGCCGCCACGATCCTCAACAACGCCGCCGTGTTCCTCGCGCTCGGCGGGTCGAAGGACACCGCGCACCTCCGCGAGCTCGCGGAGCTCGCGGGTGAGCGCGAGGAGCAGCGGTTCAGCACCTCCTACGGAGACCAGCACTCGTCGACGTCGACGTCGACGCATAAGGAGAGCAACCTCACCATCAGCCAGCTCCACCATCTTCCGGTCGGGCAGGCCGTGCTGTTCTACCGGGAGCTGCCGCCCGCGATCGTTGAGCTCGAAGCCTGGTTCGAGGGCAAGGACAGCGCTGACTATGAGGCCTCGCAGGAGTGGGTGCTCGGCGAAGAGGGCTTCCGAAGCAAAGTCGAGGCAAGCGCATGACCGACCTCGAGGGAGAGACCGAAGCAACCTCGCCGGCCGAGCCCACGCTGGGCGAGCTCGCGGCATCGCTCGAGCGCGCGAACCACGCCGTTGACGAGCACGAGCAACTTCTGCACGAGTTGCTCGAGTTCCTCAGTGCCCGCCCTGACGGACCGTGGACGTGGCGCACACTCACCGGCGAACGCCGCGAGCAACTCTGGATCGAACTGTATGACTGGGTCGGATGGTTGGACGCCCGGTATCTGCGCTACCTGGGGGAGGACTACCGCATCATTGAGCAGTGGTACCGACACCCAGTCCTGGTGGAGTTGTTCACGGCGCTGATGGTCTCCCACCGTGCCGCTTACCAAGGAGCGAAGACCCCGCCCTCGTTCGATCTCGTGGAATGGCACGAACGATGCCTGTGGCCCACCTTCGCGCGCATCAAGGCGCTGAAGCTCCTCCCCTCGAAGACCCCCGAGACGGGCACATGGGACGGCCCCGTAACGCTTCCCACCCACGAGAACGACGAGGTGTTCACCGAGTTCAGTGACGAGGACATCCGCCGTCATCCCGACGCCGAAACCGACGACATCGAAGCATGAACGCTCGGCTCGAGTAGTTGCCCCACTCCGCATCGTTGGGAGGGCGGCGAACGGGGCTCCGGGGAGCTGCATTGCATGCAGCTCCCCGGAGCCCCGTTCTTGGTAGACGGCTACTGCTGTCGGGGACGTCCGAGCCACGGTTGGTTATCGTCGGACCTCCATTGCACGGTTGGTGCGGACTCGACCTCGACGATCTGAGCGAATCGTTGCGCAGCAGACGGCGCAGTGGCACTGGCGGTGGTGTTCTCGATGTCGCTCGCCCATGCCGTCAGGCGTGCGCGAATCACATGCGTCGCGTGCGCACCGGCGCCGTAGATCGTGTACTCCCTGTCATCGAGAGCGACTACGCGGCGCAACGAGCGTGCGAAATCGGTCGGGAGGAACCCGGCATCATGTTCCTGGGCGAGGTCGAGGATCTGATCTGGGGTGAACTCCCCGGATGCGAGGTAGGCGTTGACGTCGATCGCGTCTTTCGCGGCCGTTCGTCCCCAGAGAGCGAGGACTTTCGTCGCCACGGAATCTTCACGGGAGAGCACAGGTCCGACCGGCAGCATTGTGGCTTCTGAGCCTCGCCAGTCGTAGCCGAGTTCCAGCTTCGTCGTCCGCTCGTGGTCACTGACGAACAGCCGGGCGAACTGGTCGCCGCGGCGCTCGTCGATCTCGACGGTCAGGTCGTCGGCTCGGAGCGCGTCGATCACGGCGGTGCGTGCGAGGGCGAACTCTTCCGTTGAGACGCTGTTGGTGAACATGTCCACGTCTTCGCTCATGCGGTCGATGACCCCGTGGAGGCGGAGGACGTGGCCGCCGGCGATCGCGAATCCGTACTGTTGTGCCGCAGGCAGCGCTACCCGGATGATGCGCTCCTGCAGGGCGCGATCGCCGCCGTCGATCACGCTGCGGTGTCTGATCGAGGCGGGAGCTCGGGGAAGCGTTCCGCCCACCGTCGCGCGAGGAAGGGACCTACATTGAGAGTCGGCCAAAGCTGTTCCAGCACGGCAACGTTGAGGTAGTCGCGGAAGTCCGCCGGCGTCGACGCTTCCTGGATGACGCTGATGTACAGGGACTCCAGGTCCGCATGGTCCGACAGGTTGAAGTCGCGCTTCGGAGACCAGTTGAGACGAGTGGGTAGCGTCACCGTCGACGACAGCGAGGCCTGGAGTTCATCGAGGGATCCGGGAAGAACAACGGGGCGAGTGTCGCGGTACGTCAGTCGCTTGGGTGCGGTTGTGTCTGTCATCGTTCACCTCCCTAATCGGTCTGATTCTACCGCCGGGGTGCTCAGAGGTGGAGGCCGCGGCAAGGTTCTGCCGACGGCGGATCGTCTGGGCGCAGGCGCAGTTCCGAAGCGCCAAGGGTTCGGGGGGGGGGGGGACGACGTGGTGCGGTTCGGCCTTGTGCCACCCGGTTGGATGCCGGCGAAGCGTTCCGCAGCTCGCGACTGCGGGCGGCCGGTCGTCCGGAACCGTTCCAGCGCCTCCAAGCAGTACCGCGATAACGCCGTGCTGGCGACGCTTAAGGTGTTGGACGCAGGGGAGCACCCGCCACGCCCGGAACCCCATGCACAGGTGCTGTCTGTGCTCCTCGATACTCTGAGGAGGAACCATCTTCCTGGTAGTTCGGGAAGCGACAAAGGAGCGCCGTGACCCGGATTTTCGACAACATCGAGCTTCGCCTCGGGGAGCACCTCCAGGCGACGCTGAAGGACTTCGACCGCTTGGACGCCGCGGTGGGGTACTTCAACCTCCGAGGCTGGAGCGAGTTCGACGACATTGTCGCCGCGAGGGAAGCGTCGGGCTCGCCTGTCGCTCGCATCCTCATCGGCATGGTTTTTGCAAGCCAGGAGGAAGAGGCGCTCGACCAGCTCCAGGCGACGGTGGATGGTCAGCCGCGCCCCGACGCCGACGCTCAGATCTCGAAGGAGCGGAAGGCACAGCTCCTTGAGCATCTGAGAGTGCAACTCATGCGAGGCGCGCCAACGACCGCTGATCGCAAGACGCTCGCTTCCCTTCGGCAGCATCTGGAGTCGGGCAAGGTCGAGGTCAGGGTCTTTACGCGCAGGCCGCTGCACGGCAAGACGTTCATCTTCCATCGCAAAGACATCAATTCGCCCATCATGGGCTTCGTCGGCAGCAGCAACCTGACCGCACCTGGCCTGAATTCCAATCTCGAACTCAATGTTGACGTGCCGGACTCGTTCGGCGGTGGTAAGGATCTCGCTGCATGGTTTGAGGCGCGTTGGAATGATCCGCACAGCCGTGCCGTCACGGCCGATTTGCTTGCGCTGCTCGATGACTCATGGGTCAAGCCGAAGCCGCCGTACGAGGTGTTCCTTAAGCTCTGCTACAACCTCTCCCGCGACGTGCGCGAGGGACAGGACGAGTACTCGGTGCCGGTCGAGGTGCAGTCCGAACTTCTCGACTACCAGGCGACAGCCGTTCGTACGCTCGCGCGGAGGATCGTGACCCGCGGCGGGACAATGCTCGGCGACGTGGTCGGCCTTGGAAAGACCATCACTGCGGTAGCCGTTGCCCTGATGCTTCGGGAGGAGCACGGCTACTTGCCGCTAGTGGTGTGCCCGAAGAACCTCAAACAGATGTGGGAGGACTACTTTGACGCGTACGAGGTTCCGGGACGTGTCGTCTCGTACACCGAGGCGCACAACGTCCTGCCGACGATCAGCCGCTACCGGTTCGTCATCGTCGATGAATCGCACACTCTTCGAAACGACAAGCGCCGGGACTACCAGGCGGTTCTGGAATATCTCGATCGGGTTGGTGCAAAAGCGCTCCTTCTCACCGCGACGCCCTACAACCGGCGCTTCGAGGACGTGGCAAACCAGCTCGGGCTCTTCATTCAGCCCGACGAAGATCTCGGCATCTCGCCGGTCAACGCGCTGGCGGCGGACCCGAAGCTAGCCGACCGTCTCGATGGCAAGGTCACGACTCTCCAGGCGTTCAAGCGCTCCGAGGATCCAGACGACTGGAAGCGGCTCATGAGTGAGCACCTCGTACGGCGTACCCGGACTTTCATCAAGAACAACTACTCCGACACGGATGAGGACGGCTCGAAGTACCTCCGCTTCGCGGATGGTACGAAGTTCCGGTTCCCTGATCGCGTCGCGCGGCCGATCGACCACCCGTTCGAAGGTGATGATCCGGCTGCGCTAATGGTCAGTGACGAGACTCTCAACGCCATCCAGAACTTGGTTCTGCCGCGCTACTCGTTGATCGCCTACGTTGACGAGAAGCGCAAGTCTGAGTGGTCCGAGGACGACAGACTGCTCGTAGAAAACCTGCGTCGAGCGCGTGGGCAGGTCGCCGGCTTCGTACGCACCACCCTCTACAAGCGGCTCTCCTCGGGCGGCTACGCGTTCACGCTGTCGCTGCGCCGGCACGTCGCGCGCAACGAGATGTTCCTCTACGCGATTGACAACGGGCTGTCGCTTCCGACCGGCACGATTCAAGGGGCCGACCTGCTCGATGACGACGATGTCGTCGAGCACGAGGTCGATGATACCGAGCGCCTCGGCGATGCCGCGGCGCAGCGCTATCAGGCGCTGGTCGACGCGGATCCCGGCTACGTCACCTGGGTGCGCCCCGAACTGTTCACGTACGGTCTTCGCAGGGCACTCGCGGCGGACACGGAGGCACTGTCTGCCCTGCTTGACGCTTACGGGCTGTGGGAGGTCGGACGGGATTCCAAGCTCGCTGCGCTCGCCAAGTTGATTACCGTAGATCATCCGAAGGACAAGGTGCTGGTCTTCACCGAGTACAAGGACACGGCCAACTACGTCGCCACCGCCCTGCGAGCTATGGGCATCGAAGCGGTTGACTCTGCAACGGGCGACGACGAAGACCCGACGCAGCTCGCTCGTCGCTTCTCGCCCCAGTCGAACAAGCTGCGCGGCAAGAGCGACGCCGGGAGCGCTGGTGAGGATCTTCGTGTACTCATCTCGACCGACGTGCTCAGCGAGGGGCAGAATCTGCAAGACGCTCACATCGTCGTCAACTACGACCTGCCGTGGGCGATCGTGCGACTGATTCAGCGTGCGGGGCGTGTCGACCGCGTCGGACAGGAGTCTTCCGAGGTTCTGCTCTACTCGATCTTCCACGGCTCGCTGAACAACGTCCTTTCCCTTCGTCAGCGGATCGCCGACCGATTGCAGCAAAACGCGCAGGCCTTCGGCTCGGACGAGCAGTTCTTCGGTTCGGAGGATGAGGTGAGAACGATCAATGACTTGTACAACGGCACGCTCGATGAGGGCGAGGACGTCGAAGACATCGACGCAGCGAGCTTGGCGTTCCAGTATTGGAGTAACGCGCTGCAACAGACGCCGGAAGCGGCCGAGCGGGCGCGGCGACTGCCGGATCTCGTCGACGCGACCAGGGCACGCCGCGTGACCGACCACGAGAACGGGGTTGCCTGCTATGTCCGAACGGAGGGCGGTATCGACGGCTTCGGCTGGACCACGCCGGAAGGTGAGACGCGCCTCCTGACGGGTTTCGAGTCGCTTCGTGTGTTCGAGAGCACCCCTGATGAGCCATCCGCCGAGCGCATTGCGAATCAGGACGAGCTGGTGGGGGTGCTCGTGCGAGGCCCGCTTGCAAACCCGTCGGTCGCTGCAGGACGTCTTCGCGGCGTGCGACGGCAAATCTGGAAGCGGCTTGGTGAAGGCCTCTTCGACTTCGGCCCGGAGGCTTCGGCGGCACTTGATCTGCTCTACCAGCACCCGCTCACGAACGAAGCCGATCGACGACTGCGAAACGCCGTCCGCAACGGTGCCTCCGACGACGAGCTCGCTAACCGCCTCGCCGCGCTCGCACGCGAGGACAAGCTCGTTATTGAGCGGCGCTCGGGCAACGATTCCATCCGCATCGTGAGCACGATGGGAGTGAACTAACCATGGACAGCGCAGTGCTCCTGGATCTTGTCGACCGGCGAGATTTCCGCGATCTCTTTGTCGACCACCTCGGCTGGAGTAATCCCGACCAGGGCGCGCTCAGCGTCGAGGTCGACGACGGTGCGCACACGTTGACGCAGGTTGCGGGCTATAAGGGACTTCGAGTCTGGTTCCACGACGGGCTCCCGTCGCGTTCGATCCAGCGTCAGATCGACCAGGCGGTTGGCGCGAAGAACCTCGAACGACTCGTGATCTTTGCTGACGAGTTCAATCAAGCGTGGCGCTGGCCTCGGCGCGCCCGGATGGGAGGCGCGAACGCGAAGCTCGTGCTCCATGAACGCCGTGTCGGTGACGATGACGCCCGACTCGTCCGTCAAGTGTCGGCGATCGCCATCGGCTTTGATGAGGAACTCACGCTCGTCGACCTCTTGTCGCGAATGCGCGGAGCCTTCGATCACGAGGCCGAGACGACCGCAGCTCAGGCGGCCCGGCTCATGAGCACGCTGTACGCAGAGCTTGAGTCGGCAGGGTGGGACCAACACAACTCGACGCTCCTCCTTGCCCGCCTCCTCTTCCTGTACTTCGCCGACGACTCCGGCATGTGGAAGCATGCTGGTCGCCCGGACCCATTCCAAGCATTTCTCGTGAGCCACACCACCGCCGCGACGCTGGCCGACGACCTGAGTGAGCTATTCGAAGCGCTCAGCCATGAGCGACGCCGTCCCGAGCTCCCCGAAGCGGTGCGGGAGTTTCGCTACGTCAACGGTGGCCTGTTTACCGACGCCTTCACGATGGGTCCTCTGACCGAGAAGTTCCGCACCGAGTTGATCGATGCTGGCGACTTCGACTGGTCGGTGATCTCGCCGGCCGTCTTCGGCTCGATGTTCCAGACGGTCAAGACGCGGTCCGACCGTCGAGGCGGTGGCGAGCATTACACGACCGAGACCAACATCCTTCGCACGATCAACCCGCTCTTTATGGACGGTCTACGGGATCGGCTAGAGCGAGCCTGGAACGATCGCGGCCAGCTAACCCGGCTCCACAACGAGCTGGGCAGGATTCGTGTGCTCGACCCGGCGTGCGGCTGCGGAAACTTCCTGATCGTCGCCTATCGAGAACTTCGCGCGCTGGAGCTTGAGTTGTTGCTTCGGCAGCGCGAACTCGACCTGCAAGATAAGGGCAAGAACTACGCCCAGCTCTCCTTCGATGTGACTGGCGATCTGAAGGTCCGTCTCGATCACTTTTACGGCATCGAGATCGAAGAGTGGCCGGCCCGCATCGCGGAAACCGCGATGCTCCTGGTCGACCACCTGGCCAATCAGCGAATGGCAGAAGACTTCGGCCTCGCGCCGGACCGTCTACCGATTCGCATCGCGCCGAAGATCCACCTTGGAAGCGCACTCTCGACCGATTGGAGTGAGGTAGTCCCAGCCGCTGAGCTCACGCACATCGTCGGCAATCCACCTTTCAATGGTTCTCGCACGATGAGCGCGGCGCAGAAGGCGGAACTACGCGCAGTCGCGCACGGCATTCGTGAGGCTGGCTTCCTCGATTATGTGGCTGGCTGGTATCTGCTCGCGGCTCGGATGATGAGCGAAAACCCCGAAATCAAGTGCGCTCTTGTGTCGACCAACTCGGTGGCCCAGGGGGAGCAGCCGGCAATCATCTGGCGTCCAATGTATGCCGCTGGGATGCACATCAACTTCGCGCACCAGACATTCGAGTGGGACAACGAGTCGCCTGAAGCCGCCGCGGTGCACTGCGTGATCATCGGATTTTCAGCAGTGACGCCTTCGTCGAGGACGCTCTTCTCCTACACGCGAGGCCGCGGCGAGCCAGTCGAGTCGGCCGTTACGAGCATCAGTCCCTACCTTCTTCCCGGCATTGAATACGCCGTTGGGAACCGTCAATCACAGATCTCCGACCGAGCGAAAATGGCGTTCGGAAACATGCCGGCCGACGAGGGATCTCTGATCCTTTCCGCGGAGGAACGCGCCGCGCTTCTACGAGAATTTCCTGTCGCAGACTCGTGGGTTCTGCCGCTATTCGGATCGCGAGAGTTTATCCGCCATCGCCCTCGATACTGCCTCTGGCTCGACGGCGTGGAGGAAGCCGAGTGGCGTCGAGTGCCTCCGATCGCGGCGCGCGTCGATGCGAACGAGCAGATTCGCGCTAAGTCATCGCGACCGCAACTCGCCTTGACTCCGCATCTCTTTGCACAGATCACCCAGCGACCGGACCGCCCTTTCCTTCTGGTTCCCAGCACGTCGTCGGAACGTAGGGACTACATACCAATGGGGTTTTTTGACGCGGGCGTCGTGGCCTCGAACGCTTGCTTGGTCATCGAGGACGCGAGCGTCGAAGACTTCGCAATCCTGACAAGCCGAATGCACATGGACTGGGTCCGCGCTGTCGGCGGCCGCTTGAAGAGTGATTATCGCTACTCGAAGGACGTGATCTATAACAACTTCGTCTTCCCACAACTCGACCGGGCAGCGCGAGAGATGTTGGACAGCCTAGGCAGAGCGGTGCTAGCAGCGCGGAGTGGCCACGATCAGACGCTCGAGTGGCTCTATGATCCGCTCACGATGCCCGGCCAGTTGCGTTCAGCGCACACGGAGCTAGATGCGTACGTTGATGGGTTGTACAGATCGTCTGGATTTGGGAGCGTGAGTGAGCGAGTCGATCATCTCCTGGAGCTGCACCGTGCCCATGGAGCCGGGCTCCTCGGCCAATTGCAGGCACGTCGTCGCAAGGGTCGGGCATCCTGAGGATTCGACACGCCGACAGTAAAGTAGAGAGCGCAATGCACTGTCACCTGGCTCGACGGCGAGCTTCCCCAACCACGCCCCACCGAACTGGTGGCGCGGCCTGGGGCCATGACTTCGAGAGCGTCGGACGTCAGATCGACGGCGACTGAGAGTGATCGGTTGCGCCGCACGGGCCGTCAAAGCTGGATATTGCGGCGGGGTTCGGGGCCGGGTGGATCGTCCTGGCGAGGTCTCGGTTCGGTCGGTAGCCCGAGCCGTCGAGGCGATGATGTTGGGAGGGCGGGCTTGTTGGTCCTCGACTGGATGCCGGCGAAGCGTTCTGCAGCTCGAGGCTGCGGGCGGCCGGTCTTCCGGAACCGTTCCAGCGCTTCCGAGGCCGCCGCGTAGGCATCGTCGGGGTGCTGCGGGGGTGGCCCGATGGGGTCGTCAGGGTCTGTGTGACCGGTGAGGTCGCGGTACGCGACGATCGCGCCGACGTCGCGTCGCCAGTCGGCGCGGCCCTGCCCGGTGAGCGGGGCAGGGGGGAGTTCGCGGATCCAGGCAGGCTGTTCTTCGATGGCCGTGGTGACGAGCGCGTTGATGCGGTCGTTGATGAGCGTCGACTGGGTGCGCAGCCAGTCACGGACGGGGGAGTTCGGTCCGTGCGGTTCTGGTGGCGGGGTGATCCAGGACGGCAGCCTGTTCGACGCGGTCGAGGGTGGTGTGCCGAGCCGGTGGTGGAACACCTTCGCAGGGGAGTGGATGGGGTCGGTGCTGTCGAGTGGGATCGTGGCGGAAACGCCGCGCAATGCGGAGGCGAGGTCGACGCCGTGGGACTCGTGGGCGGCCAACCGTGTGGCGAGAGCCCCCCAGGCCTCATCCGTGAGGATGCGGTCGGCGAGCTCGGCGGGCAGGGCTGTGGTGATGATGGCGGTGAGCCGGTCCCGTTGCCCGGGGTCGAGGACCCGTTCCGAGGCATCCTCGTATGCCGGCACCAGCGTCGCGAACGACGCTGCCCGTTCGTGGGTCTCGGTGATGGTTTCGTGGGCGGACAGTTCGGCGCCCTGGCGTCCGAGGACCCGGTGCAGGCCCTGCAGGATGGAGGAGCGTGCGTGGTCGGGTGCGTGTCCGTCGGCTTCGATGACGTCTTCGACGACGACGTACATCCGGTTCGATTCGCGGCCGCGGGTTGCGGCGACGTACAGCTGCTCTCGGGTGTTCGCTTCGGGGTCGATGAGGATGTGTGAGCGGTCGACGGTCATGCCCTGGACGCGGTTGATGGTGGCTGCGTAGCCGAGTTCGACGTCCTTGCCGACGTAGTCGGCGGGGAGGGTCAGGACCCCGTCGTGGCGGAGGCTCTTCACCTTCAGTGCCCCGCCGGGTTCGACTCGGAGGACGGTCCACATGTCGCCGTTCGCGACGAAGTCGCGGCCGCGGTTGCTGCGCAGCTTGCGGTCGTTCAGGCGGGTGACGACGATGTCGCCGACGCCGGCGGTGTTGCCGTCGTGGAGGGTCGTGCCGCCGCGCCGGACGGTGCCTGAGGCGATGAGGTCGGCGCGTGCGCGGGCGTTGAGCGCTGACACTTCGTCGTTGGTACCGGCGACCATGATCGCTTGCTTCCCGTCGGCGCGGTCGAGGGCCCATGCCGCGTAGATCTCCTCGAGCATCGTCTGGCGAAGCCCGCCGCGGGTGCGGTCCTGGTCGAGGTAAAAGTCGAGGCCCGCGGTGCGGCCCTCCCGCACGAGCAGTGTGGCTGCGGCCTCTTCTTTGGAGACGAAGCGGTGCACCTGGTCGAGGTAGGAAGCCCCGACGGTGCGTTCGATGAGGCGCAGCGCCCCGCCGGCCTCGACGGCGGCGAGCTGCGCCGGGTCACCCAGCAGGCGGATGGAAGCGCCGTATTGTTCGGCCAGGTCGAGGACGTCTGCGAGCAGCGGTGTGGAGGCCATGCCCGCTTCGTCGATGAGGAGCACGGTGCGCTCGTCGATCCGGTACTGCGCGGACGTCCGCTGTTCGTGGGTGCCGTGCTTGTGGACCCAGACGAGTTTGTGGGCGGTCTCGGCTTCGACGTCGATCTCTTCGGCGAGGACGGTCGACG
>Ga0308160_10007308_pt1 | contig 11009 bp, 12 predicted proteins | sample PhyFR1_FD_201036 | JGI IMG/M metagenome (GOLD analysis project Ga0308160, IMG submission 201036) | Phyllosphere microbial communities from UC Gill Tract Community Farm, Albany, California, United States - DLSLF.R1 | ecosystem: Host-associated > Plants > Phyllosphere > Unclassified | place: USA... | reverse complement strand
GGGGGGGGGGGGGGGGGGGGGGGGGGGGGGGGGGGGGGGGGGGGGGGGGGGGGGGGGCGCCCCCCCCCCCGGCGCGGCGGGATACGATGGAAGGTGCGTTTCGGAACGTGTGCGTGTCGTGACAGGAAGAGAGTCGGGACAAATGGGGAGGTGGCGCTCGAGATGAGTGGTAAGACTGGGACGTGAGAGCAAAGCGCGTGTGAGACGTGGCGGGATGAGGTTTCGTTAGTGGGTCGTTTCTTGGAGACGAAATGATGAGGGGGGTGTAGCGCAAGAGAGGACGGCTAGGTGGCGCAGGAAAAAGAGGTAGAGGGTCGTGAGAGGGGGGGGGTCGTTGAGGACGATTACGCTCGGAGAGGTGCGGCCCGGTTCGTCGCCTGGCCGGCCGCGTGGAACGCGCGCGGGCGGGCACTGTACCGGATCGGTAGGAGACAAGAGTCAGTCAACGCCTGCGTGGTATGGCAGCTGGTCGACGCAGCCGCGTACTTGGAAGGGCCGGGGCCGCCGAGGACGTTCTCCTTGTTGTCGAGGCTCGCCGGGCGCAGCTTGGTGAGGACAGCGGTGGCGTCGCGCCTGCCAGAGGGGAAAAGTCAGTCTCGGCGCGATGGAGAGTCGGAGGGGGAGGGATAGTCGCGCGCGAAAGCACTGGATCTGCAGGCTCGACCGCTTCGACTTGACTGCCGCGAGGTCGCTGGCGTGGTCGACCGAAGTCTTGCGCCGACCCCAGCCGAGCCGCTCACGCCGGACGTTTGAGCTGACACGGCGAGCCTTCTTGGCGAGGGTCTCGGTCGGCGCCGGTTCGGGGACGTTGGCCGACACGGTCTCCCGCTCGGTCATGAACGAGACCTTGAGCGGGCTGAGAGGCGCAAAGACGGCGAGGCTAGGCGGCGGAGACGGCGGCCGCGTCGTGAAGGACACAGCCGACGCCGAGGCCGGAGGGAGTGGCGCAAAGGCGGCGAATTTGGCCGACGTGAGGCGGGCTGACTCTGGCTGGGCCTCGAGGTCGACGCCGGCAAACTTGGTCTTGATCGACGTGGGCCGAAGCTTGCCGGTGCGCATTTTGGGCTTGGGCTGAACGACGGGCTCGGGCGCGAGGAAATACGGGCTGGCGTGCAGGCGAGCGTCGGTAAGCGAAGACGACCGCTTGTTCTTGAGAAACGAGCCCGAGAGTCGCTTGTAGGAGCGGGTGCTGAGAGGGGGAATTTGTGCGTCAGTGATACGCAGAAAGTCGGAGAAATCAACGCCCAGTCGCTCACCTCTCCTGGACAAAGGCCTGGACCTGGGAGAGCTTTTTGGGCGGGGTGAAGTCTGTGCTCAAAAGGGGTCGGTCAGTATGCCACTGGTGACGCCAGCTCGACGCGGAGCGCGGCCACTTACGCGCAAGTTCCTCGTGCGAAACGTCCGTATCGGCCCACGTCGCCTGGCTGCGGCTGTACTCGTAGTGCGCGTCGCGCTCCCACGTCCGCCAGCCACGGATCACCTCGAACGACTCTGGGTCATCGTCGAAGGCGACGATGTCGGGCTCGCGGCTGAGCAGGAAGATGGGCGACGGGAAGTCGTACGCGTCGCTCAGAGGCGACGATGCCGGCGAGCGCGAAAGACCGGGCGTCCCGGTGCCTGCCGGTGCGTCGTACAGCTGCTCCTCGGGGATGGTCGCGTGGACGAGGACAGAGGCTGAGGGTCCCGATGCGCGCGAACGGTGGCCGGGGACAAACTTTTGCTTGCGGACCACAGCAGCCGGTGACGAGCCAGACGGGTCGAGGCTGAGCTGTCGGAGGTCGAATGACAGGCGGGACGAGTCCGTGGTCGTCGAGTCGGCCGTGAGGGGCGAGGCGACCGGCGCGTCCGGGCTGAAGATGAGAGTCGGGGGCCGGACCTTCTGGCCGGCCACCGCACGCTTGCGGGCCGTCGGTGCGCGGGGCTTGGTGATGACCTTGCTCGGAGCGCTGATGTGGAAAGCCTGGCAGAAGTGGGCGAGGTCTGGGCATCGAGAGCGTGTGGTGGGTCAGCGACGCGATCAACCTTGGTCATCCGCTCATCCGACGCACCGCTCGAGTTGAAGGAGACGTCCTCGCCATCGGCCGTCAGGCAGCTGTCCTCAAGGCTGAGGCGCTCCTTGAGGCCCTTGCCTTGGGCGGGGGCTTCGGCCGCGGTCGAGACGAGTCGCGCCTTGCGGGCCCGGCCGGTGTCGTCGCGCTCGTCCTTGCGCTTGGCGCGCAGGGGTGAGGCCGGCGGGGGCAGGCGGGGCTTGATCTCGGCGCGGAGTACGGGCAGCGTGTACCGAGCGGGGTCGCCGACCGACGCCTCACCAATGCGGAACGCAAACGTGTCATCAAAGTCGACCTCGCTCGTGCCGGTGCTGAGGGTGCTGACCGGCCGCTCCTTGACTGGCAGCCGAAGCTCGAGCTCCTCCGGTCGTGTCGCGCGCTTGAAGGCAAACGTGTCGTTGTCCGGGTCGACGTCACCATCCGAGCTGAACATGCTGGCACCGCTAAGGGGCCGGCCCTTGGGGTTGAACGGCCGCAGGAACGAGTCGTCGCCGGCGCCGAAGACCGAGTCGGCCGACTCGGCGAGTGACGGCGCACGCTCGTGCACGAAGCGGTACGTCGGGAAGCCCGAGTCGATTGATGTCCGGCACTCGTCGACCGAGATTGAGTCGGACGAGTCCGAGTGGGCTTCGGCCTCGGTTGCGCGCAGCATGCGCTCAAGTTGGAACGAGTCGGACCGGAACGAGTCGTCTGGCGAGCCCTGGGGCGACGCCGAGATCGGGAAAAGCGGCACCGCCTGGTCGGGCGAGAACATGCGGTCGCCGAGACCCGGCCGGCCGCCGATGCTGACCGAGAAGGAGCTGTCGGCCGACGACCGCTGCGAGCGGTGCCGAGCCCAGTCTGGCCGACCGGTCGCCCGAGGGATCCGAGAGACCGACGACCGAGACGAGAGCGCAGAGTCGGTCGAGCCGCTGCGGCCGTGCCGCTGGCCCTTCCACTTGTACGGCCGCGTCTGGTTGAAGAGCGAGATCGGCGGGCCGGCCGTGACCATGGAGGGCGCCTCGCCGGCCTCGGAAATGCTCGCGACGGACGAGTTGCGGCCGTGTACGAGGCTTGCGCCAGGGGCCAACGGTGCATGGAATGAGAAGGTCGAGGCAATGCTGCTGACCGAGTCGGTGTGGCCGTGGCGGGCATGGCCGTTCCGGTAGCTCGAAAACTCGAAGAGCGCCGATATACCTGGCGTTCGAGGGACTGAAGGTCAGCGAGAATTGGAGTTGCCCATGTCAAGAGAAGGGACTGACGGTGGCCATCGACGAGGGGCGCGCCAAAGGATGATTGCGTGAGAATGCTGATCTCGGACTCCTTGCGCGTGCGGGAGCTCTCGCCTGGGCTGAGCGAGTTGTCGGGCGAGAGGGAGTCGTCGGTGATCGAGTGGCTGTAGTCGAAGCTGAAGGGGTGGCGCGAGCCCGGGTGGATCACATGGCCGACGCTCGAGATGGAACCGAACGAGGCGAAGGAGGCCGCGCTATCACCCTGGCCAGTCCGGCGGTGGCCGCGACGAGCCGTGCTGCTATCGGAGAGGAAGCTGAAACGCTTCGAGTCGTCAAACGTCTCGTCCGGTAGGACGTCGCCAGCCTCGAATTCCTCGACCGATGTACCGCTCGAGTCGCCAAACGTTGTGTTCTGGGCCTCGGCCGCGGAGGCGTCGTCGAGGGTCGGCGAGCCGGGTGGCAGCGGCGTCGGCGCGCTGACGCGGAACATTGGCGCCTCAAAGCTGGGCCGCGAGCCGCCCCGAACCGAGGGCGGCGAGTGCGAGGGCGGCCGGGAGCCGAGCTTGAAGTCGCGGTTGAGCGCGCCGAGCGGGGTCGAGCTGCCAGACGACGCCGACGGGGTCTTGCTGGACTTGTAGGCGAGGACGGTGACGCCCGAACCCTCGAGCTCGGCGAGCGCTGCCTGCTGAAGCAGGCTCGGGAAGACGATGGGTGCCGGGTCCGCGCCGTGCAGGGTGTCGAAAAAGCTGGCGCGAGCGTTCTCGTTGAGCTGGTTGATCTCGCCGGTGAAGTCAAAGGTTGCCGAGTCGCGAGCATCCGGGCTGACGACGGCGCTCGTGGCGTCCGACGACCTCTGGCTGCGGCTGTGCCACGACGAGATGCGTAGGGGCGGCACCTCGAGCGTCAGGCCGTTTCGGCGGGGTGAGACGCGATTGGGCGGCGGCGGAAGTGGGAGGCCGAGGATAGGTAGCGGCGGCGTCGCCTGGTCGGACCACGAGCCGCTTCCACGCTTCGAGCTATCCTCCTGCTCCGAGATGATGTCGAGAAGATCGTCAGGGACGTCCGAGCTCGGCAGAGCTGGCTCGCAATCCGAGTCGACGTCGCTGCCCGACAGCGCGACCTGCTCAGCGCCGACCGTTTGGCCGAAGCCGACCGGCGCAGCGCCGGGGACAAAGTCGACGCCGGCCTTCTCCATGACGACGTTGACAGGCAGTGGCAGGTCAATCGACGGCAGCTCGGGCAGTGGCGCCTGGAGGCGCGAGACCTTGGGAACGAGACGCCGGCCGGCCGACTTGGGCTTGCGCAGGAAGAGGAGCAACTGGGCGCTGGCCGTGTTGGTCGCCTTGCGGAGCGCCAGCGGCGAGTGCGGCGTATGGCTCGCAGTCGATGCCTTCAGCGGTGAGGCTTCCGGCGAGGGCGGACACTGGTCGAGTCGGGCGACGATGTCGAGCAGCGTCCTGTTGGCCTTGTTGATGACCGAGAGCGAGCGCTGGCGGGCCTCTTCTGCCGAGCGAGGGGGAGGGCCGTCAGCCGGCCATCCTTGACGCAGATGAAGAGGGAGGTCAGGGCTGCGCACCACCGCGCGGCGCGGAAGCAGCAAAGACGTCGGCGCTCGGCCTGAGGCGCGTGCGTGGCTCAGCGCGCGAGGTCGTCCGAACGCGGAGGCTCTCGAAGCCGCTGGCGACGACGGCCTCGAGCCCGTCGGGGGCCATCTCGGGTTGCGCCGCCCGGTCCATCGAGGTCGGCCGAAGCTCGGGCGACGTCGGCAGCGGGCCAAGGAAGATGTTGCCGAGCGGTGGTCGGCTCAGAGGGCCGGTCGAGCTGAGAGTTCGAGGCTTGTCTGCACGTATGGACTGCGGCAGGCCCGGCTGGAAGACGGACGAGAGCGTCTTGGGCGGCGCAGGCCGACCGGAAGCAGCGCTGACCGTTGTCGGGCCCGAACGCTTGGGCGGGAAGCGAGGGGCATGCGAGAGGCTGCCCGAAAAGTCGATCGTTGAGCGGTCTGGAGAAGCAGGTATGGCACAAGGTCAAAAGAGGCTCATACTTAGAAGTGGGCTGGGACTGACCGGAGGCGGACGCAGACGCCTTCGTCGGCGCTGCCGGCTTGAGCTTCGTCGAGGTCGCACTCGACTTGTGCTCCCGGACGGTGCCGGTTAGCCGGTTCCAAAGCCCGCGGCCCATGCTGCCCTTGGGCAGACGGCCGTTGTCGATGTCGGCAAAGTTGGGCGAGGTCGGCGTCGGCAGGCCAGACGAGCCTGACGTGGTTGAGGCCGTGTCGAAGCCGAATGAGGCGTAGCCGAGCGAGGAGGCACTGTCAGAAATAGAAGACGGGCAGAAAGGCGGTCAGCCGAGAAGCTAATGCAGAGGGGTGCGTGCGCGAGAGCGGACTTACTCGCTGCCCTCCTTCTTGTGCTGCTGGAAGAAGCCGAGGACGCCCTTGCGCGACTTCTTGGCCCAGCCACCGCCGGTGAAGGCCGTGCCGGCGGCAAAGGTGAGGCTCGAGAAGGGGCCCTTGGACATCTTGCCGGCCGTCTTGGCGCCCGCCGGAGTGCCGGGCGAGGGATCAGAGACCGGCCGGAGGATGGGCTTGGGCAGGTTCGAATTGGAGGTGGGAGGCACCGCCGCCGACGTCTGCCGTGGCCGGAGCGTGGACTGGGTCTTGCGGGTCATGTCGAGAGTCAATGTGGAGGAGGGGGGTCGTGCGAGAGGGGTCGAGCGTCAGAGCCTCTGCCGGGTGGGAAAGGCTGTGGATGAGATGGGCTGAGGTCGTAAGAGAGGTCGAGCGAGGGGAGCGAGCGTTCGCGAGAGCACAAGGCGCGCAAAGGGCAAGACTAGAGGTGGGGAGGCGAGGTTGGCGTGCTAGGTCGTTGGTTTGTCGGGCTCGTCGTGTCGTTGTCGGATCGAGGGGAGGCGTCGTTGTGAGGGCGTGAGGGCAGGAGCAAGGGCGAGCTCTCGTTTGGCTGCAAACCGAGGAGGGGTGCGAGCTGGAGCAGACGAGAGGAAGCTGCCTCTGGGAGGTGAAGACAGGCTGTCCGCCAGACAGGGAGGCCGGTGTCTGGGTCTTGCGAGTGTCTCTTGCCTGGACGTGGTCGGGCGGGTCGTCAAGGTGGTCGTCGGGTGAGAAGGAGGAGGAGCGGTCAGCCGCCTGACCTTGCGCTGCCCAGCTCGCACGGCCTCGGCGTCACTGCGATGTTTGAAATGTGACGAGGTGAGGCCTCGAGTAGGCGGCTGAGGGCCCGGTTCGGTCAACAGGGGGCACAGCGGCCAGACGAAAAAGGGGCAGCTCGCGTGCGACCGCCGACGGCGCCTCCCATCGTCGGCGAGCGACCTAGTGGGCTCTGCTCGCAGTCAAAGGTGTAGTCAGAGAGAGTATATGCGGGCAAGAGGGGTCAGATAGAGGGTCGCCGCTCGGGCCGGCAGAGGTGCGAGCGGTCAGATGAAGGGAGGCGCGCCGCCGCCCTTCTCGTCGGCGATCGACGAGCTATCGTCGCCCTTCACACGCCGAGCGCGGCGTCATCGAGCCCGCAAGCGCCGTCCGCCACAGGACACGACAGCCTTCGATTGGCCGCTGACCTTACGAGACGCTTGGCCTGGGCGGAGCATCAGTGCGGGGGAGGGGGGTTGTTGGAGGTTTGGGTATTGCAGAGCAGGGAGGGTTGGGGTGAGGAACGAGAGGAAACAGGGTATCGCAGCGATGGCGGGGTTTTGCGGAAGAAAAGAGAGGCGAGAGAGGGTATGCGAGCCGAGTGTCCGAGCCGTCCCGATGGGAGGCCGAGAGCGTGAGATGTGAGATGCGCGTTCGAGGAAGCGGAAGGACCGCCTCCTAGACGTCGACGTAGAGGAGGATCGGCTCGCCCTAGAGCAGAGCGGACGTATCAGTGTCGGTTTCGAGCGGTCAGCTCGGAAGGAAGGACGCACGACGCCGTCGATCTCTGGAATTGTACACTTCAGGTCGAACGCCTTCGCGAGGACCTGGGCAGACAACGCAAACAGTCAGCTTGCAAGGGGAGCGGCTAACGATCATCAGCGTCGACTGACGATCTTGAAGATTTTTCTGTTGTCGACGGGAGAGGCGAGTCGGGAAGGTCAGCTGGCGCGCAAACACTCGCAGACCGAGAGACGACGCACTGCACGTTAATGGCGTGCATCGTCGAGCAGAAGATGAGCGGCGCGTGCATCGCCTTTGAGAAGCGCTTTGCCTGCGCTCGCGACGAGAGTCGATGCGCAAGCTCGTGTCAGCTCAGGCGGGACGACGCGATGATGCAGGTCGGCGAGGGGCGCACCTGCTTTGTGATCTCGGCCTGCTCGTTCGAGGGGAACGTCGCAAACTGATCGTACTTGGTGCCGACCAGGACCGGGATCGCCGTCTGGGTGGCGGAGAGAGACAGCAGGGCCAGAGGTCATCAGCAGCGGCCATGCCCGTCGAGCTGCAGAGGCGATGGCCGACCGACATTGTTGAAGCCGCGCGCCTGGCGCCACCACTCCTTGACGCTGTTGAGCGTGCTCTTGCGCGTGAGGTCAAAGGCAAAGAGGATGGCGACGGCGTCGTTGCAGCAGATAGGCAGCATGCTGACAAACTCTCGCTGGCCACCCAGATCCCAGATCTGGATCGACCGCCGGAGTTGATCCGATCGTCAGCTCGGTCGCAGGCAAGGGAGCTGACGAGCGAGTGGACGGACCGAGAAGGTGATCTCGGTGTTGCGGATCGAGATGGTCTTTTCCATGAAGTTGACGCCTGGCATGGCGGCGATGCTGGTCAGACAGGCAGTCTGACGCCAGCGCCGGCGTACTCACCGAGCGTCTGGATGTAGTCGTCGCTGCGCGCGAGAGAGTCAAGACGAGCTCGGCTGGTCAGCCAGGGAGCCGCAAGGACAGCTCGCTACATCGGGCTCGTGCTCACTCGAAGGATCCCTCGACGTAGCGGACCTGGCAACGGAGGATCCCAACAGGCGGTCAGTCGATGCGGAGCAGACGCACGAATCTTAGCCCAGGTGGAGAAGGAACAGACCATGAGCGACGTCTTGCCGATCTGAGCATCGCCGACCATGCCGACCTTGAGGACGACCGAATTCTGCTCGGTGGCGTCCTCGGCCGGGGGCACGTCGACGCCGCTAACCGACTCGCCCCTCCCGCGCCCCTTGCCGGCTGAGGTCCTCGAGTCGGTCATGAGGCAAACGGGGACAGGTGCGGTGTCCGATGGAGGAAGGGGGACGAGCGCTCGAGCTGCGGTGGCGAAGCAGGCCGAGCTGCGGTCAGCTAAAGAACCTCCCTCTGGAAGACCATGACCGCAATTAGACGAGTCCTCTAAAGTCCTGCTTGGTCGAAGAGGGCTGGCTAGATGGCCACCCTACGCCCTCGTCGGCATGGTCTCGCCACGGCGAGGCCGGCCGCGCCTGACGGGGAGCCGGAGGCCTCCGGGCGCCCGACGGCTGCTCTGAGCCAGAGCCAGACAGTGGCCCGCCCGTCTTGGATTCTAAACGCAGTGCTTACCTCGATATCCTGTCCGGGAGGACCTTGACGTGGACGGAAGGCGCTGCTCCAGCCGATGGGAGAAGCGTGGCCGGTGGGAGGTCGGAGGGAAGTGCTCGGGCGAAGGCGGGCTGAGGTCCAGCCGAGCGCGAGCGGCGGACGAAGGATGGTAGCGAGAAAGGAGCGAGCTGGGCTGGAGGCTCGACCTGCGAGATCTTGTCTAGAAGGGAAAGGATAGGTCCAGCAGGCCGACGAGGGCTGGGATGTGGTCGTTGGCAGGCAGCTCGTAAGCGATGAAGGGGCGGCGGCGAAGAGACAGAGGGGGCGCGCGCTGCGTCGGGCGCTCGAGCCCCTTTTCGAGCCGGCCAGATGGCCCTTGACCGGGCGCTCTCTCACCCTGCCCTCAGCCAGTTGCAGCGCAGGACGCCCTTCACTCAGGACTCATCAGGATATTTCGCAGAGGTCATGCAGAGTCCCACCGCCCCGGGCAGGGAGCGCGCCAGTGGAGAAGGGGTCGCGTGCGGCGCTCCGATCGACGCACCGCCAGTTAAGGCAGGGTCCTCATAAGCCAGAGGAAGGCGGACACGGCCTTACGTCGGCTGGAGCGTCGTGCGACCCCTCCTGCGCCGCACTTGTAAAACAGCAGCGGGTGCCGCTCTCCATGAGACTGCCGCGGTCGCGAGTGCGACCATCGTCTACGCTCGAAATCGAGCGTCGAAGGGCTCCTCGGACGCTCGACTAGGCGCTCTCAACGGGCCCATAGCCGACCCGCTCGACTCCGAGCCAGGCCTCCTTGCTGCCGTCGGTCGTCCATCCGAGCGGGCCGAGGTCGCAGTCGGCGCAGATGAGATACTTGAGGTTGCCGGTCGGCAGGCCAGCCGGCAGGACGTGCGACGGCGGCAGGTTGCGCGAGAAACCAACGTTCTCGAAGCCCATCGGCGAGCTGTCGATGAACCAGTAGGGCTGCGATGAGGCTGATGCCGTCGCCGTCGTCGTCGTCGGCACCTCGGGGAACGGACCAGCCGAGTCGTACTGCTCGTGGAGCGGAGGGTTGGAAAGGGCCGCGCTGCTAGTCAGCTTCGGCAGACCGCCTCGACGAGGGTAGCTCTCGCCTCGGCCGAGCGAGCCGTCGGACGCACGACACCCTTGACACCGGCTCTCCACTGAGCATCGCCCGCGCGAAGGATGAGGCAGCCGCAGCCGTCCCTCGGGCAGTAAATGCGGCGCGTGTTGCGGCCGTCGGCACCTGCGAGCTCGCCGGCTCGCGCCGCGACGGCGAACGACTCGACCGGCGGTCGGGGCTTAGTCGACAGGTAGGACGACAGGGCGGCCGAAAGGTCAACGCCAGGTGGCAGCGCGTCCGAGGAGGCCATCTTGAGTAAGAAGGAGAGGCGAAAGGGGGGCGGGCGAGGTGGGCGTCGGCGGTGAAGGCGTCCCGTCGTGGCTCAGCTCGGCCGGCCGTCCTGCCTGCTTCTGCTCTCTCCGCCCTCGACTTCCATCTGGCTCGCTTGCCAAGTCTTCTCACGCAGCAGCTCGAGTCATCGCTCGGACGCTCGTTACGCCCTTGCGCGCAGGCGAGCTGCTCACCCCCTCCCCTGACGGCGTCTGACCCGGGGCTGTCGAGGCCTCTGGCGTTTAGAGCCTTTGGCGCGATCTCACACGGGTGGCACGCCATCCCTGTGCCCGTCGAGGCCGCCTTCGCTCCCGCCTCTTGAGTCGCTCGCTTGGCGGGCCGCGTGGGATGCGCCTTAAAACGGTCCGACGGGGGACGAGACGGGCACTCGACGACGCCCTTGACGACGCGACAGCTCCTCGACGCAGCCTGCCATGACATCACGCCAGACCTACGGGTCAACGGCCTCTGCCGCTCGCCTCCCGGACCCAGACCCGAACCAGGTCCGTCCTATCGCTGGACCCGGCCGACCAGGCTCGATGACCGCCACTGACGCACCCTCTCTGTTGTGACCAGGGCGAGCAGGAGGTAGCCGAGCCTGCCCGCGTGCAGCTCAAGCGACGCTCGCTCACCGCCCGGCTGCTCGAGGTCCTACGCTACTTTGGCCCGTTCGGCTTCCTCGCTTTCGGGTGCGCTTCGCTTGCCGTCCGCCTTTCTTCCATACCGACTCTCGAAGCTCATCATCGTCCTCGTCCGGATCACTTTGACAGCGGCACGGCCGCCAATATCTTGCAGCTCAAGCAGGTGCGGGTCTGACGACCCCGCACGCCTTCGGCAGCCCTACTTCACTGACACTCTCGTCGCCCGCTGACCCTCCTCTCCCTCCTC
>Ga0308160_10007307_pt1 | contig 11010 bp, 8 predicted proteins | sample PhyFR1_FD_201036 | JGI IMG/M metagenome (GOLD analysis project Ga0308160, IMG submission 201036) | Phyllosphere microbial communities from UC Gill Tract Community Farm, Albany, California, United States - DLSLF.R1 | ecosystem: Host-associated > Plants > Phyllosphere > Unclassified | place: USA... | reverse complement strand
GGCCGCAGCGGAACTGCTGGACCGCCTGGAACGGGGCACGCCGGATCCCAAAGCGCCCATGATGACCAATCTCCGGCAGAACCTCGACGGCGCGTCCCGCGAAGCCAAGCAGCTGGCCGCCGAGCTCTTGTTCCTGCAGTCCCTGCCGCTTGCGCATGAGGTGAAGTCGCTCAAGGTCAAGCGGGCCCGCGTCGCAGAGGCCGCCTCCTGGCTTGAGCCGCCGCTGGAACTGCCTGAAGAGCTGTACCAGGGCATGACGGACCACGGCGTGATCCGGGACCGCACGGCCGAGTTCAACTGGACTATCTGGGACCACCTCCGGTGGCTGTGCCGCTTCGTGCAGCATGTGGACGAGCAACCGCCCACCACCATCACGGCGGCCCTGCTGGACCCGTTGAAGTTCCACGCCCTGGCCGCCGGCACGCCGGGGGACCAGCCCGCCATCCGCCGCAGCATCGAGTTTCTGGCGTGGCCCAGCTACTTCGAACCCGTGGTGGCGGACGTGGAGCGGCAGGAAATCCGGGATGCCTTCGCCTCACTGGTGGGCGGCGCCAAGGGGGATTCGGAAGACGACATCACCGCGGACATCCACCGCATCCGCCTGCACCTCGATGAGCAGGCCGGCCAGCGTATCGACTGGTACGCCCGCCAGCTCGTCAGCCAGTGGCGCAAGGTGGGCGACCCCGGCCGCCGCGCGTGGCTGCTCCGGACCCATCACGACAACGCGGAGCTGCTCACCGCCTGGCGGGGCGAGGAAAAGGTGACGCTCGACGTCGAACACCTCCGCCTGCTGGAACCCGGCGTCACCGCCGGACTGGTCCAGCATGCCGTCGACGAGGACTACAAGCACCTTGGCTACGTGGAGCGCGAGGACACCAAGACCGCCGTCTTTGCCTTCCTCACCGTCATGAAGCCCGGCGACCTGGTCCTGTACCAGCACTCCGGCACGGTCCGGCTGGGCGGCGTGCTGGGCGAACCCGAGTACAACGATGACAACCGGCGGTTGCGCCGGAAGGTGCGCTGGTTCGACGAGGGCCACGCCACCACCAGCCTGCCCCGGCACGTCCAGCGGCAGCTGGCAACCCCCGGCATCGTGGTGGACGCAACCCGCGTGGTGCAGGCGCTTCAGGCCCTCCTGCCGGCCGAAGCGGAGGCCGAGCCCGACGCCGAAACGGAAGCCGCCGCCGTCGTGGAACCTGCGCAGGAGGGCTTCCGCCCGCTGACGCCGGAGTTCGCAGGGTCCCTGCACATGGACCTCGAACCCCTGCAGGAAATAGCGGACCTGCTGGAGGAGAACCGCCAGCTGGTCCTGTACGGCCCGCCCGGCACCGGCAAGACCTATCTGGCCAAGCACCTCGCCGCGGAGCTGGCGGACGACACCACTGACGAACGCGTCAAGCTGGTCCAGTTCCACCCTTCCTACGCCTACGAGGACTTTTTTGAGGGGTACCGGCCGGACAAGACGGACGAAGGCCAGGTCTCCTTCAAGCTTGTTGCCGGTCCGCTGCGCCGCCTCGCCGAGGAAGCCGCCAAGCCCGGCAACGAGAAAAAGCCGTACTTCCTGATCATCGACGAAATGAACCGCGCCAACCTGGCCAAGGTGTTCGGGGAGCTCTACTTCCTGCTCGAATACCGCGACGACCGGATCTACCTGCAGTACAGCCCCAACGAGCCGTTCACGCTGCCGGACAACCTGTACATCATCGGCACCATGAACACTGCGGACCGGTCCATCGCCATGATGGATGCGGCCATCCGCCGGCGCTTCTCGTTCATCGAGCTGCATCCGCAAACCGAGCCGGTCAAGGGCTCGCTGCTGCGCTTCCTGCAGGCCCGCGGGCTGGACACCACGCCGGCGCTGCTGCTGGATGCACTCAACGATGCCATCGACGAATGGGACCGGGACCTGATGATCGGCCCGTCCTACTTCATGAAGCCCGCGGCGCAGACACCGGCCGGGCTGCGGCGGATCTGGAAGTACGAACTCATGCCGCTGCTGGAGGAGCACTATCACGGCCAGCTGACCCGCGCGCAGCTGGAGGAACGGTTCGGGCTGGAGCAACTGCTGGGACGCCTTGCGCTCCGCTGACCGCGCCAGGGCCTTTACCCCGGGGGGCACCGCCGGCGCGCGCGGCCCCGGAAGTGCAGCGCGGCACCTGGTGTTGGACGAGCTGTCCCGCGGGATCGTTGAGCGGCTGGATCCTGCCAGTGCCTCATTCCTGAATTCGAGCGGATTGGCCAAGGCCTCGCCCATGGGGATGGGGCTGTACCGCATCGAGCCGGTGGGCAAAGTGGGCTCGGTGCGCACTTCGTCGGTCCAGCTGGACGTCAGGCCCAAGGACCGGTTGGGCCTTGGCCGGTTGCTGTTCCTCCTGAGTTACGCGGGGGAGCAGGGCTTCCGGCCGGACTCGGTGGCCGCCTTCGAGGAGCGGGAGCTGTGGAGTGCGCTGGCCGAGTCCTTGGCGCAGCTGGCCGAACGGGCGCTGGGACGTGGCATCCTGCAGGGCTACCGCACCGTGGACGAATCCCTCCGCACGGTCAAGGGACGCATCCGCATCTCTGACCAGATTTCCCGCCGGCCGGGCATGCTGGTCCCGCTGGAGGTCTCCTACGACGAATTCACCGAGGACATTGCCGAGAACCGGATCCTGCGGGCGGCCCTGGAACGCATGGGCCAGGTGCCGCGGGTCCGGCCCGAGGTGCTGAGCCGGCTGCGCCTGCTGAAGGGAAAGCTCGACGGCGTCACCCGGCTCCCGTCGGGCGCGCCGCTGCCGCTGTGGAAGCCCAGCAGGATGAACCTCCGGTACCACGGGGTGCTTCGGCTGGCCGAGCTCATCCTGCGCAACGCGTCGGCAGAGGCGGGGCGGGGACGGCAACAGACGGCCGCGTTCGTAGTGGACATGGCAAGGGTTTTCGAGGACTTCGTAGGCACCGCCCTGCGGGAGGCGATGGCCACGTACCCCGGGGAACTGCGGCTCCGGTACAACGCGCTGCTGAGTGAAGCCGTACGGGACTCCGATCGCCTCACCGTGCAGCCGGACGCCGTGCACATGCTCGGTGGCCGTCCCGTGGTGGCCTACAACGCCAAGTACAGGGCCGCCACGGACTCCGGCGCCTCCCTCACTGCCGACCACTTCCAGATGCTGGCCCACTGCACGGCGTTGGCGGTGCCAACAGCATGGCTGGTCTACGCCGGCTCCGGTGACATCAAGCTCCGCAGGATCCTGAACACGGATATCGACATCGTGGAGTTTCCGCTGGACCTCTCCCTGCCGCCCGCAGAGATCCTGGCCGCGGTCCAGGACCTTGCCCGGCAGTCCTGGGGCGAAGTGGTCCGGCAGGCGCGTGCCGGCGGGCCCTAAACTGGCACGCGGAACGTGAACGTGGTGCCCTTGCCCAGCGTGCTGTCCACCGCGATGCTGCCGCCGTGGGCTTCGACGATGGCCTTGCTGATGGGCAGGCCCAGCCCCACGCCCGGGATGGCGGTCCGGCGGACGCTGCTGGTGCGGAAGAACTTGGCGAATACTTCGGAGGCGTCTTCGGGGGTCATCCCCATGCCGGTGTCCGTAACGCGGCATTCGAGATGGCCGTCGTCCCGGGCCAGGCTGACCAGGACGTTGCCGCCGTCGGGGGAGTACTTGATGGCGTTGGACACCAGGTTGTCCAGGACCTGGGAAATCCTGGCTCCGTCCACGTGCGCCTCGAGCTGATCCGGCGTCTCGGCCGCCAGCACCACGCCCGAGGCCGTGGCCCTCGGCACGGCGGAGGACACGCTGGCCCGCACCAGTTCTGCAACGTCCACGGTGTGCGGGGTGACGATGAGCTGCCCGTTGCGGCTGGAGAGCAGGTCTGACACCAGTGTCAGCAGGCGCTCGGAGTTGCGGCGGATGATTTCGAGCATCTCCGCCTGGGATTCCTCGGGCTCGTCGGCCAGCAGGATTTCCACGTACCCGAGGATGGACGTCAGCGGTGTGCGGAACTCGTGGGAAACGCTGGAGACGAAGTCGTCCTTCGCAGCCAGGGCGTTCACCAGGTCCGTCACGTCGCTGAAGGCGATGACCGAGCCGGCGAACTTCCCGTCGCTGTCCTTCATGGCCCTGGCAGTGGTGACGAAGGCGCGCTGGTCTCTGCCGTCGCCCAGCCACACCAGGTAGTCCGTGAAGGTTTCGCCCAGCACGGCGCGGCGGACGGGGCGGTCCTCCACCGGGATGAGGGTCTTCCTGTCCGGACCGAACACCAGCAGCTGTGACTCGTTGGGGTCCGGGTTGTCCTTGGGGCTGGCCAGCAGGTGGTTGGCCCGCTGCTTCTTGTTCATCAGGACATCGTGACCGTCCGCGTCCACCGCCAGCACGCCCAGGTGGACGGTATCCAGGACGGTGTTCAGCAGGGACTCCTGCCGCTGGCTGGTGCGGAGGTTGGCCTGGAGCTGGGCGTCCTTCTCCTCAAGTTCGCGTTGCTGGCGCATCATGCTGAGCGTGAGGACGCTGACCGAGATCCCGATGCCGAGCATCATGACCGGCAGCAGCAGGGACCGGGTGAGGTCCTGGGCCGTGACATTCCCCTTCAGGAGCAGCGGAACCCAGATGATGGCCAGCGGTGCCAGGAAGGACAACCACAGGGCGGCCTTGGGATAGTACCCGGAGGCACACAGCCAGATGACCGGGAAGACAGCCAGCAGGCTGATGCCGGTGAGGCTGTCCTGCCCGCCCTCCCGGCCCACCGCGATGGACACGAAGTCCAGCAGGGGAATGATCAGGAAGCTCGTGAAGGGAAGCCGCTCCCACGGAACGACGTAGCACAGACCCATCAGGACGAGCTGCGAAATGACGAACGAAGCGAAGAGCGGATTGCCCATTGTTCCGGGGAAGAAGGCCCACACCAGGAACATCGTCAGCAGCGTGGTGATGAACAGCGGCATCTGGCTCATGGCCACCCGATCCCGCAGTCTGTACTCGTGGAACTGGCGCCGGAAAAAGCGCAGCCCTCCCGACGACCATGCCACCGGGTTAGCCATTGACCTGGGACATTCGGGCGGGCGCGTGCGAGACCATACCAGCAGGATATCCGCAGCCAGCTATACTTCTGACGTTGGCTGCTGAGGGGGCTCTATGAGTGATGCACGTGTGGGACTTGTCATCGAGGATGACCAGGACATCCGGGAACTGGTTCGCACGGTGCTGACCCAAGCCGGATTTGATGTAACAGTAGCCAGCAGTGGCGCAGAAGGCGTCCTGGTGGCCAAAACCATCAGCCCTGATGTCATCACCCTGGACCTGGGCTTGCCGGACATCGACGGATTCGAGGTTTCCCGGCAGATCCGCGAATTTTCCGACGCCTACATCGTGATGCTCACGGCGCGCACGGAAGAACTGGACACCCTCATCGGGCTGGAATCCGGCGCGGACGACTACCTCACCAAGCCTTTCCGGCCGCGCGAGCTCCGGGCCCGGGTGGCGGCCATGATGCGGCGCCCTCGATCCGCCTCCGAACCCGCAGACACTCCCGCCGAGATCCCGGCAGAGGCCGGCGGCCACCCGGAGCGGGGCAACTACAGCCACAACGGGCTCGAGCTCAGCTACGCCTCCCGGACCGTGCTGGTGGACGGCACGGAAATGAATCTGACCCGTACGGAATTCGAACTCCTGCACGCGCTCCTGGAAGCCGGGCGGACTGTCCGGACCAAGTCGGACCTGGTGCGCCGGCTGCGGGACGAAGACTACGACGTCGGGAGTTACATCAGCGAGGCGGACGAGCGGTCCGTCGAGGTGCACATGGGCAACCTGCGGAAAAAGCTGGGCGACTCGCCGCAGCAGCCGCGCTGGCTGCAGACCGTCCGCGGCGTGGGTTACAGGCTGGCGCCCATCGCGCACTGAGCCTGCAGCCGGTGCGTGGTCTGGCGGCCGCACTGGTTGATGTTGCGAAGGAACGCGACGGCCAGTTGGGGAAGTACGACGGCGGCGTCTGCGGCGTGTACCCCGGCGCGGATTTCGCTTTCCAGATTCGTGGCCAATCCCGCAAGCCGTTCCGCGCCCACCATCTGGCTGGAGGTTTTCAGGCTCAGGACAGCGTCCACGGAACCGTCCAGGTCGCCTGTGGTCAGGGCCAGCCGGAGCTTGCTGAGCCGCCGGGGCAGGCACTCGATGAAGTTCCCCACAAACACCTTGCTGTACCCCTCGTCTTCTTCAAGTTCTTCCCGGAGACGGTCCAGCACTGACTGGTCCACCAGCGGCAGGGGAGCGTCATCCGAGGGGCTCACGGGGTTCCTTTCAGCTGACGTTCCAGTCCGGCAGCGCATCATCGGGTTGGGGCGGTCGTGCAGTTTCAGGTTAGGACCGGGGCCCGGGGGCGGCACCGTTTCGGGGAAGAATTGTGGGTTTCTTGATGACGCTGCGGCTTCCACACCCAGTACTTGAGCCAGTGCTTACCGCACTCATACCCCGCGGCCGTGGCCGCCCGGCAGCACACACTGCGTTCAGTCCGGCGTCCACGCCGGGCCCGCAGTGACAGTGGCCGGTACCGGATTCAACGCCGCGACCACCGGCCAGCAACGCTTTTCTCCGGTTTTAGAGATTGACTCAGGTCCGCTGCTGGGTTTCAAGGAACCGCACCAGCTGTGATTCGAGTGCGGAGCTGTCCTTGAGTTCGCACTCCCAGATGGTGAGGACCTCCCACCCGGCGTCCTCGAGCTTGCGGCGCTGCGCGGCGTCGCGTTCCCTGGTGCGGGTGCGCTTCTCGGCCCAGAAGCCCGCGTTGGCCTTGGGGGCATGCTGGCCAACGCGGCAGTGGTGGAAGTGCCAGAAACAGCCGTTGACGAAGATGACTTTGTGGCGGCTGGCGAACACAAGGTCCGGGTTGCCTGGCAGCTTGCCCCCACGTGCGGCGCCATGGAGCCGGTAACGGTAGCCCTTCGCGTGCAGGAGCCTGCGCACCAGGAGTTCGGGCTTGGTGTTCTTGCCCCGGATGCGGGACATGTTCCAGCTGCGTTGCTCGGGAGTGAGCCTGTCCGCCATGCTTCCAGTCTAGGAGCGCCTAGATCTCCCGTTCGGGCTGCTCTCCGAAGTTAAAGTGCCGGCCGCTGACGGAGCTGGGATCGATCTCCACATAGAAGTCCTTGAGCGTGGGAACCCACGTCTTCAGTCCCAGTGCCTCAACCGGTTCCAGCTCCGTCGAGTTGCTCAGCACGCGTGCACTGCCGCGAAGGACCACGGACCACGCCTGGTCCGAGAGGATGCCGTCCGTTTCGAAGAGCACTTTGGAGTTGATGGTCAGCTGCGCCAGTTTATTGCCCGGCGCGGTCCTCAGGTAGATCTTCCGGTCCGCAGTGACGTAGTTGACCGGGAAAATGTCCGGTTCACCCGCAACGGAAACCACCAGCCTGCCGTGCTTGGTGCCCTCCAGGAGTTCCCAGGACTGCTCGTCGGTGAGTTCGAGAACGGGTTGCCCATCTGCGTGTTCAAACATCATGCAGCCATTCTTCTACTGCTTGTAGAAAAGCGCTAGGGGGTGGTGGCTGAATTTTCACGGCTCACTGGCAGGGTAGGTGGTGACCCCATGCCGCGAGCAGGCAGCCCACCAGCCCAGCGGGGTGACCTGGACTTTCAGGCGGCGCGCGCAATGGCCGCAGAACCGCGGCGGTTCCAGGTGCAGCCTCGACGCGCACCGCAGGTGGGCGGACGACGGCGGAAGCGACCCGCCGTCGTCCGTGTTCTTTCTGCGGTGGCTGGCGTCGCCCGGGCTGCCTTCGCGGGCGTTCTCTTCGCGGGGCTGGCCGCAGTGGCCGCAGTACGGGCCCGCAGCATTGGGGGAGGCACCGGCCGGGAACGGGCTCACAGGGTCTTCTGCAGTTCCCTGATGGGCATGTTGAGGTCCAACAGGAGGTTGAGGTCGGCGGTGGCGGGGCGGCCCAGGGTGGTGAGGTAGTTGCCCACGATGACCGCGTTGATGCCGCCCAGGAGCCCTTCGCGGGTGCCGAGGTCGCCAAGCGTGAGCTCGCGTCCGCCGGCGTAGCGGAGGACCGTTTTGGGCATGGCCAGGCGGAAGGCGGCGATGGCCCGGAGGGCATCCTTGCCGTCCATGGTGCCCTGGTTTTCGAGCGGTGTTCCCGGCCGGGGGTTGAGGAAGTTCAGCGGCACCTCGTGCGGTTCCAGCGCAGCAAGCTGGGCGGCGAGTTCTGCCCGCTGCCCGAGTGATTCGCCCATTCCCAGGAGCGCCCCGCAGCACAGTTCCATGCCGGCAGCCTTCACCATGGCGCACGTCCCGAGCCGTTCCTCATAGGTGTGCGTCGTTACCACCTGCGGGAAGAAGCTGCGGGCGGTTTCGAGGTTGTGGTTGTAGCGGTGGACGCCCCAGCCGGCGAGCTGGTCCACCTGCCGTTGGGTGAGCATGCCCAGGGAACACGCAATGTTGATGTCCACTTCCTCTTTGATCCGGTCGATGGCGAACTTGACCTGGTTCATCAGCTTGATGTCCGGGCCACGCACGGCTGCCACGATGCAGAACTCCGTAGCACCGGTGGCGGCAGTTTCCTTGGCGGCTTTGACCAGTTCCGGGATGTCCAGCCAGACGCCTCGGACGGGGCTGTCAAAGAGTCCGGACTGGCTGCAGAAGTGGCAGTCTTCGGGGCAGCCGCCCGTCTTAATGGAGACGATGCCTTCAACCTCCACGTCCTCGCCGCAATGCCGGAGGCGGACCCGGTGCGCCAGCTCCAAAGCTTGGGGGAGTGCTTCGTCGGGGAGGGTGAGGACCTCCACCAGCTGGTCTTCGGTGAGTCCGATGCCCTGTTCCAGGACCTGGGCTCGGGCTGTGTCGAGGATGGGCCAGGTGTGGACGGTGGCAGTCATGGGTGGTCCTTTGTCTCGCGAAACGTACCGTTCCGACGCTAGTTCCAGGGGTGCCGGCCGTTTTTGTGGGGTGGCAACAAGTAGCCTGCCGGCCCTTTGTTGACTGGCGCGGTCAAGGCTTTACACTGCGGAAACAGGACCGTGATGGGACTGTCTTTTCGGCTGGATAGCGTCTCTCGCAGACCTCGAACTCCGAACGAAAGCGACGCACGCCCATGAGCCACGACTCAGAATCCACGCAACTGCTGGAGCCAGCCGCACCGCCCGGCGCCGCCGTCGTCGGCGGATCCACGGCGACTCCGACAGCAGGAAACGCCGCCGCGCTGAACGCCACCAAGGAAAGCCTGGAGGACTACACGCTGCGGTTCGCCCCGCGGTCCTACCGCAAGTGGAGCGCAGGCGTGGTGGCCACGAGCGCGCTGGGCGGCATCGCCTACCTGGCGGACTTCTCCATCGGCGCGAACATCGGGATTTCCTATGGCACGGTGAACGCGATCTTCGGCATCCTGGTGGCCGCCGTCATCATCTTCGCCACCGGCTTCCCGCTGGCCTATTACGCGGCCCGCTACAACATCGACCTGGACCTGATCACCCGCGGCTCCGGCTTCGGCTACTACGGATCCGTGGTCACCAACGTCATCTTTGCCACGTTCACGTTCATCTTCTTCGCGCTGGAGGGCTCCATCATGGCCCAGGGGCTGGAGCTGGGCCTGGGGATTCCGCAGTGGCTGGGGTACGCGGCGTCCACCGTGATCATCATTCCGCTGGTGATCTACGGGATGAACACCCTGGCCAAGCTGCAGGTGTGGACCACCCCGCTCTGGCTGCTCCTGATGGTGGTTCCGGTGGGATACCTGCTGGTTTCGCATCCGGAGAGCATCGACAGCTTCTTTGCATACACCGGCGAGTCCGGCGACGGCGGTCCGAACCTAGCCTCCGTGATGCTGGCCGCCGGCGTGTGCCTGTCCCTGATGGCGCAGATCGCCGAGCAGATCGACTACCTCCGGTTCATGCCGCCGCGCACCGATGCCAACCGGAGCGCCTGGTGGAGGGCCGTGATCCTGGCCGGACCCGGCTGGGTCATTTTCGGGGCCATCAAACAGATCGTGGGCCTCTTCATCGCCATCTACCTCATCGCCACGCTGGACCCCGCGGCGTCTGCCACGGCCAACGAGCCCGTGCACCAGTTCCTGGGCGTGTACCAGGAGATGATGCCGGCATGGCTGGCGATGACCCTGGCCGTGGTGCTGGTGGTCATTTCGCAGATCAAAATCAACGTCACCAACGCCTACTCCGGCTCGCTGGCGTGGACCAACAGCTTTACCCGCATCACCAAGACCTACCCCGGCCGGATGGTGTTCGTAGTGGTGAACCTGCTCATCGCCCTGGTTCTGATGGAAGCCAACATGTTCGACTTCCTCAACACCATTCTCGGCTTCTACGCCAACTGCGCCATGGCCTGGGTGGTCACGGTTGCCTCCGATATCGCCATCAACAAGTACCTGCTCAAGATCTCCCCGAAGGTGCCCGAGTTCCGCCGCGGCATGCTCTACGCCGTGAACCCGGTGGGGTTTGTATCGATGCTGGTGTCCGCGGGCGTTTCCATCGCTGTGTTCTTCGGTGCATTTGGGTCCGGCATCCAGCCGTATTCGCCGATCTTCGCTGTCGGCCTGGCGCTGGTGCTGCCGCCGGCGCTCGCGGTCCTGACCCGCGGCCGGTACTACCTCCGCCGCACGGACGACGGCATCGACCTGCCCATGTTCGACGCCGACGGCAACCCCAGCGACGCGAAACTCACCTGCCACGTGACGGGGCTGGAGTTCGAGCGTCCGGACATGGTGCGTTCGGCACAGGACGCGCCCGACGGCGGCCCGCAGTACGTTTCCTCGCTCGCCTTGTCCACGGACAAGACCGGGGAGTTGGTGCTTCCGGCGCAGAAGTAGCCGTTCTGGAGCTCTGTGGCTGGAGCTGTTGCAGTGGGGGAAGCCGGTGCCTGGGGGCGCCGGCTTTCTCCATGTGACTTCCGCGCGGCCCGGAGCGGTGGTAAAACCGGAGTCGGAAGCCTGTGGATAACTCTTATCGCCAAGATGTGACCTGGGCTACCCTTGAATCACTGTCCGGAGCAAGCCGTCTTGAAACTACTGGGGGAACAGCGGCCCATGACCTCGCG
>Ga0308160_10007305_pt1 | contig 11010 bp, 11 predicted proteins | sample PhyFR1_FD_201036 | JGI IMG/M metagenome (GOLD analysis project Ga0308160, IMG submission 201036) | Phyllosphere microbial communities from UC Gill Tract Community Farm, Albany, California, United States - DLSLF.R1 | ecosystem: Host-associated > Plants > Phyllosphere > Unclassified | place: USA... | reverse complement strand
AGTTGCTGGAGTCCTCGGAGACGTACAACGAGATTGTGAACTCCCAGCTGGCGGCGGAGGAGGCGGTATGAGCAAGGTCAAATCCCAGACGCCGACGGCGGGCGGCGGAGCCGGCGGGCCCGGCGGCAACGCGGGCGGGTACGGCCCCGGCGGCCCGCGCTCCGGCGGCAACGCGGGCGGGTACGGCCCCGGCGGCCCGCGCTCCGGCGGCGCTCCTAGTCCCGGCGGTTCCGGAGCCCCCGGCGCCGGCAAGGACGCCCCGCTCCGCATTCCCCGCCCCGCCGGCGGACCAGGCCGCGGCGGCCCGTTCGCCGGGATGAACGTCCCGGCAGAGAAGGCGATGAACTTCGGCCCCTCCGCCAAGCGGCTGCTGGGCGAACTCCGCCCCGAACGTCTCTGGCTGACACTGGTACTGCTCCTCGCCGTCGTCAGCGTGACGTTCTCCGTGATCGGCCCGCGCCTCCTCGGCGAGGGCACCAACCTGATCTTCGCCGGCGTCGTCTCCAAGCAGCTGCCCGCCGGGGTGACCAAGGACCAGCTGATCACCCAGCTGCGCGCCGCGGGGGAGAACCAGAAGGTGCTGCTGTGGGCGCTGGCGCTGTACGTGCTGGCGTCCGCGTTCATGTGGATGCAGGCATATATCCTCAACGGCGTGGTTCAGCGGACCGTGTACCGGCTGCGCGAGCGGATCGAGGCGAAGATCAACCGGCTGCCGCTGCGCTACTTCGACACCGTGCAGCGCGGCGAGCTGCTCAGCCGCGTCACCAACGACGTGGACAACATCTCCCAGAGCCTGCAGCAGTCCATCAGCCAGGCGGTGACCTCGCTGCTGACCGTGGCCGGGGTGCTGGTGATGATGGTGATCCTCTCGCCCACGCTGGCGATCATCGCGCTGGTGACCATTCCGCTGACCCTGGTGACGACGGCGCTGATCGCCAAGCGTTCGCAGAAGCTGTTCGTGGCGCAGTGGAAGAACACCGGCGAGCTCAACGGCCAGATCGAGGAGACGTACACCGGGCACGCGCTGGTGAAGGTGTTCGGCCGGCAGCGTGAGGTGGAGGAGACGTTCCGGCAGAAGAACGCGGAGCTGTACCAGGCGAGCTTCGGCGCGCAGTTCATTTCCGGGCTGATCATGCCGGCCATGACGTTCATCGGGAATCTGGTCTACGTGGGGATCGCCGTGGTGGGCGGCCTGCAGGTGGCGTCCGGGGCGATGCAGCTGGGCGACGTGCAGGCATTCATCCAGTACTCGCGTCAGTTCACCCAGCCGCTGGCGCAGCTGGGCTCGATGGCGAACCTGCTGCAGTCCGGCGTTGCCTCGGCCGAGCGGGTGTTCGAGCTGCTGGACACCGAGGAGCAGCTGACGGACCCGGACGCGCCGGTCACGCCGGAGTCGACGCGTGGGCGGCTGGTGTTCGAGGACGTGTCCTTCGCGTACTCGCCGGACAAACCGCTGATCTCTTCTCTCTCTTTGGTCGCCGAGCCCGGCCAGACCGTGGCGATCGTTGGGCCCACCGGGGCGGGTAAGACCACGCTGGTGAACCTGATGATGCGCTTCTACGAGCTCGACGCCGGCCGGATCACCCTGGACGGGGTGGACGTGGCGCTGATGTCCCGGCACGAGCTGCGCTCGCGGATGGGCATGGTGCTGCAGGACACCTGGCTGTTCGGCGGGACCATCCGCGACAACATCGCCTACGGCCGGCCTTCGGCCACGGAAGCCGAGATCCTCGAGGCGGCGAAAGCAACCTACGTGGACCGGTTCGTCCGGTCCCTGCCGCAGGGTTACGACACTGTGCTCGACGACGAGGGTTCTAATGTGTCCGCGGGGGAGAAACAGCTGCTGACCATTGCCCGCGCATTCCTGGCCCGGCCGTCGGTGCTGATCCTGGACGAGGCGACCTCCTCGGTGGACACCCGCACCGAGGTGCTGGTGCAGAAGGCCATGAGTGCTTTGAGGTCCGACCGGACCTCTTTCGTGATCGCGCACCGGCTCTCCACCATCCGCGACGCCGACCTCATCCTGGTGATGGAGGCCGGCCAGATCGTGGAGCAGGGGACGCACGCGTCGCTGCTGGAGGCCGGCGGGGCGTATGCGCGGCTGTACGAGGCCCAGTTCGCGGCGCCGGTGGCGGAGGTTTAGGGTGCAGGTTTCTGTTCCCTCCAAGGGAAGCGCCTCCCCACGGGCAGTCCAGTTACTCCGGCGCTGACCTGGGCGGAGTCCGCCCGATCATCCATGCGACCACCAAGAAGACGTAGAGTGCTGAGCCGACCAGGTTCAGGAATGTCCAAGCAAGCCAGCTGCTGACCTCAACGTCGCTGAGCGCCAAACGGCGAACTACGTAGACGGTCAGAAGTATTAGGGCGAGCAGGAGTAGCGCTCCGGGTAAAGCCCCGGGCTCCACTGTCCAGATAACCGTTACTGCAATCAGCGCAGTCGCTGCACCCTTCCAGGGGCCGGGGATTGAGCCCCGCCCGCTACCATCACCACCGTTGGCGAGGATGCCGAGGAACAGCAGAACACTGGCCACTGGAACGACGGTCTCCTTACGACTGGAGAGCCAGTTGTCAATACCGCTAGCGACCTCCTGCGATTGCGTTAGGCCCAAGTACCCGCCGATTTGCCCCAGCGCGTCTAGAGGGCTTGAGGCGGCGAGCCAGCCGAGGATGGTGCAGGCGCAGCCGATGCTCAGAAGTGAGGCGAGGATGCGGTAGGGGGTGTCCCAGCTGAGCCGGAGGGCGCTCATTCCCTTATCCAGGGCATCAAACATGTCGTTCCAATCGTGAGGTGTCAAGGGGAGGTAGGCCCGGACCAAAGATCCGGGCCTACCTGTGTACATGCGCAGATTCCTGACCGGCGGCCGGTGCACCACTAGATGTACTGCCCGCGATAGGGGCTTGCCGCTACTTGAGCCGGGAGATCGCGTGCAGCAGGAAATCCTCGGCCGCCGCGAGGACGCGGAGGCGGAGGGGCTTTTTCTTAGTCGTACGTTCGTAAACGATGGCACGCCAGTCTTCCCGGTGCTCGGCGATCTGGGTACGGGTATCGCCAGCGGTCGCCGCGTTTTCGAAAGCACAGTACGGGCCCGAGGTCGCGGTGGAGTGCTCGAGGGTGTGCGTGGAGAGGACATGACGCAACGGCGCCGGGACGCCGCGGCCACCCGGGTGGGCGGTGAGGCTGACGAACTGTGCCAGAAGTCCGGCGCTGACGCTAGCAGAGAGCGCCGCGACGTTCTGGCGGGAGGGAGCTTCGCGGTGTGCTCCCGCGATGTACTCCGGGTCGTCCAGAAGCCCCTGCTTGTCCAAAGGGATGTCGCCGATGACCAGCTGGCCGAGGCAAGCCATGCACGGGCGTCCGGGGACGAGCGTGTGTGCGCGCCAGATTCCGTTGCGCATGCGCCCATCCGTGAAGGTGTCAAGCGCGATACCACCATCGATGACCGGGATGAGGTCCGTGTAGGCGAGTGCATTCAACACTGCTCGCGGCCAAGGACGGTCGACGCAGGAGAAGATGACGTCATAGTCGAGTGCCGCGCTTACGCCGACGGGGTCGGTGACACTGACCTCGTGGCGATGGATCTCGAACGACTCCGCGGTCGCGGCAGATTTTGCTAGGCGCGCCGCTACGTCGACCTTGGACCGCCCGAGCGCGGCGTCGAGGTGGGTCGCGCCGATCATGCGGTCTAGATTCACCGTCTCAACGGCGTCGTAGTCCATCACTCCTACCGTAGCGAGACCCGTCGCGGCGAGGCGCTGCGCAACGTCGAGGCCAACACTGCCGCCACCGACGACGAGGACGCGAAGGCGCGCGATCGACCCCTGTGTACGCTCGCCCCACGACGAGACTGTCCGTTGCTGCGAACGGGTCACGCGGGGGATTCGCCGGATGTCGTCGTTCCAGGTGACCGCGAGCTTGGGAGACACCGATCGCACAGACTCGACCCACGTCGGTGCGTTCCTGTCGAACCAGAACCTGGCCGACCAGGACGTGTCGCGGCCGCCAAGCGTCATCCCCAGGAGCGGCATCTTCGTGATGCCGCGGGCGACGCGCTCGTACTCGGACTCCGTTTCCCAGTCCATGTTGCTGAGTAGCTGCCAGCCGCGAGAGCCCGGATGGGAGTGCAGCAGTATGAGTCCATGGCCTGCGGCGCGTGCCTCGTTCGACGCCCGGAGCACATACCCGCCGGTGAACGACGCGTTCCCGTGCACGTGACGCTCGCCCTCGCGGGGGAACATCACTGACTTGATTAGGGCCGTGGTGCGCTCGACGCCGGTGGATAGGACGTACGTCGCTGCGAGCACGTCCTCCTGGCCGTCTGAACGGATGAGATGGTCGCGCATGGCCGCTTCGACTTCGCCAGTCATCGCTACGGAATACCGCATGTCATGCCGCCTTCGGGATCGCGATGGAGATAACGCCACGCACGTGTCGGAGCCACGCGAGGGCCGGCGGCATCGACATGTCGGTGTAGCTGAAATCGCGGGAGTGCCGTTTCCATCCAGGCTTGCAGTCGATGTCGTCCATGTTCGTCTCAGGGAACGTGACCCAGTCCGGGAGGTGGATCCAGTGCGGAGGGACCATAGGCCAGCTCTGTACCTCGGATACGCTGACGCCCGTCGTCACAGTCTGCCCACTCAGGGCGCCGCCTACCGCGACGACGTGGTACAGGATGCGAGGGCCGTCGGCCCGGGCGGCGGCGCCTACGGAATTCATGTCATTGATGAATTGCTGGGTGGGCCCGGTCAGGTCGGTCGCTTCGCTCACGCGACCCCTCCGACATGCTTGGCGGTGACGAACTCGTCGCCGTTCTTGATCTTCACAATCTGCTCGTCGCGGAACGCCTCCGTGCCGCCTGCGATCAGGATGCGGGCGAGGTCGTAGCCAGTCGGGTCGACTCCGGCGAGGCGGAGCAGCGCGGCGGCTGTCTGATCGTCGTCGTAGCTGCTCTGCGGCTCGCCGTCGATGGTGAAGCGAAGCTTTTGGCGGGAGACGAACCGGTCACCCTCCTTCAGGTTGATGATTTGGCCGTCGTGAATCTTCTCTTCGACGCCGTTTTTCTTGACGAGGAAGAGGTCAAAGATCTTGGGATCGCGCCCCGCAAGGCGCAGCAGCGCCGCTGCCTCCTGGTCGTTGTCTTGGGTGGTGAACGCCTTGCCGTCGATAGAGATCTGCAGAGACGATGTCGCGTGGGGGGCCATTTGGGCCCTCCTTCCTTTGTAGCGTGCCCCTACTTCCGGGCGGAAGCAGGTAGGCTATACCTGTCGGGTAAATCCGACTCTACCATAGTTCCATTTACCAAAGAGGTAAAGATTGAAGTTCGCGTGGTTAAATCCCCAGCTTGAACGCTCGTGTACCTCAGGGGCGCACTTACGTGCCGTCGCTGAGGGTCAGGCGGCGGCGGCCGAAGACCTCCTGCACGTTGTCGCGCACGCGCCACGGCTTGAGAACCTCGTGAAGTTCCAGAGCGTCCACATCGACGTCGACGCAGGCAATCTGACTCTCTCGATCGAGGAGGTTGAAATGCATGTACGACCGCTCAGCCCGGATGGTGTTCCCCGCGTTGTTCTAGATCGGGCAGCGTTGCCCGCCCACGCTTCCTCACAAGCGCTGCTCATCCGGGACTTCCAAATTCGCGGCCGCTCAATCCTCCGGCCCGCGAGCTGAATCGAGACTCCATGACTACCTACATCGCCACAGAACCCCAGTTCGACTTCGCTCCTCACCCTGGTCGCTTACTGCAGCGCGAGCTCGACTCCCGCGCACTAAGCCAGGCGCAACTTGCCGCTCGTACCGGACTTAGTCCGAAGCACATCAATCTGGTCATCAAGGGGACTGCCGCCCTATCTCCTGATGTCGCCGTTACTTTGGAGCAGGTTCTCGATACGCCCGCCGAGACGTGGCTTCATTTGGAAGCAGCCAGGCAAGCACATGAGGCGCGAAGGGAAAGGCGCAACGCTCTCGCCGGGTTCGTTGACTGGGCAAGTTCGTTCCCCCGCCAGGTGCTTATTGAACGCAAAGTGATTGACCCGTCAGATGCCGGGTCGGACCTCGCCTCAAAACTTCTCGCTTTCTTCTCAGTGGCGTCTCCAAGTGCGTACGCGAAAACATGGCTCGAGCCGCAGGCCTCCTACAAGAGAAGTCAAGTTCATTCCATAGATCCGAACTTGACCGCCCTCTGGCTCCGGTTGGCGGAACTGCACGCTACGGGCCTCATCGCCGAAGCGCCAACATACGATGCAGCAAAATTGCGTGACGCGGCTGTTCTACTTCCCAAGTTCACTGCGAATGACGACGTTGGCGAAGCGTTCAGGAGGGCGCAAGAAGAATTGCTCGCTGCTGGAGTCATTCTAGTTTTTGTACCCGAAATTCCGAATACCAGAATTAGCGGAGTTTCGCGATGGATCAACGGGACACCAATGATCGCAGTGACGAGTCGATATAAGGCCCTCGATAGTCTGTGGTTCACAATTCTCCATGAAATCGCACACGTGCTTCTCCACCCAAAGAGGAGTACGTTTATTGACGACTTCAAGGCCGACGACGATGCAGATGACCAAGAGACGGCCGCCAATGTATTTGCGGAGGACCGTCTCATCCCGCCCGCATACAGGACGCAACTTGCCGCGACGACTACCGTGAAGGGAATCGTCTCGATCGCTAATTTGCTTGGTGTCTCTCCCAGTCTCGTTGCGGGTCAGTGGGCGTTCCGGACTAAAACGTGGGGCGGCCCGATCGCCAAGCTGCGCAAGAAATTTGATCTCGCGGAGTTGCTCGCATAGGTCTCGAACTATTGTTTTTCGGCGTAATCTGGAAGCATAAGGGCATGAAAATAATCTCGTTCTTCAACCACAAGGGTGGAGTCGGTAAGACGACCATGCTCTTCAACACTGCTGTAGAGATGGGAATCCTCGGCAAACGCATACTGATGGTCGATTTCGATGCTCAGGCAAACCTCACCGCCATCTCGCTGGAGGATGAAAAGCTCGAGGAGATATTTGCTGACGAGGCTGACGGCTTGACGGTTGCACACGCCTTTGCTCCCCTTGTTAGCGGTGCAGGCGATGTCTTTGCCCCAAAAGCTCAAAAGGTACGTGAAGGTCAAGTATGGCTGGCCGCCGGGGACCTGAAGCTTTCGGAGTTTGAATCGATCCTTCCGAGTGCTTGGACGGAAGCACTTGCTGGCAACGAACGTGGCTTTCGAGTCACCAGTGCCCCATACAGGCTTATTAGGGAGCTTGCCGAGACCGTTAACGCAGACTATGTCTTCGTTGATCTTGGACCGAACGTGGGTGCTCTGAACCGTGCGGTGATTCTGGCAAGTGATTACCTCATCATTCCCATGGCATCCGACCTGTTCTCAATCCGCGCTCTGCCAAGTGTTGGCGGGAGCCTAGATACCTGGGTTAAGCAGTGGACAACCGCCAAGTCAGTGTCTCCTTCTCTGGGTTTTGCGATCCCAACTGGTTTGCCCAAGATTCTTGGATACGTTTCTCAGCAATTCAACGTATACAGAGGAGAAGCAACTATGGCCTTTTCGAAGTGGATCGAGCTGATACCGAACGAAATGAAAAGCGGCTTGTTTGCACCGCTCGCATGCCACAGCGACGGGCGAGGCGAGACACTTGCCGACCCTGCGCAGAAGCTTGGAGCTAGCGTCGGGGATCTTAAAAACTTCCACAGTTTGGTTCCTCATGCCCAGACTTTGCGAAAAGCAATTTTTGAACTTCGCACCGATGACATTGTTCGTGGCGCGCAGGTTACAAGGGCCCGGCAGAGCGAGGAGCAGTTCCGCGAACTCTGCGAGAATATTATTGCGCGCGCTCTCTGAACGCCTGATCTAGAACACTAGTGCTAAGCCTTTGTTAACGTGGGAGTGGCTGTTGCAAGTCACTCCCACGTTGCTCTTGAGCCTACAAAGCCTTTACCCCGGCGGTGTCGAGCAGGGTTGCTGAGTCCGCTCCAGTGGCTGTGGCCAAATGGCTCAAGGAGTTAAAGTGCACCGGGCGAGGTGCTGGTCACCGTGCCGGTGATGTCTCTTCTGGGCGCCGGAGCGTTCTTCCGTGCGCTGACCGAAGCGCAGCGGATCGCCGCTGGAGATCGGAGGGACCAGCTACCGGGTTCCAAAGCCAATGCGCCAATGGTTGCGTCTTCGGGACAGCCAGTGTCCTTTTCGTGGCTGTAAGAAGCATTCCCTGGACAACGAAGCAGACCACCTCCTGGCTTGGGCCGACGGCCTTCCATCGCTGAAAAAGCGGATCCTTAAGGACGGCCCAAAGGTCACGGTGACTCGTCGCTCGATCTCACTCTGCTTAGGAGAAGAATCTACCGTCTCTGATGATTCTCCAAGGCCTGCACGCTATACCAGCGGCCATGGGTACCGCATGCCCGTCCGGTCCACCGGCAGTGCGCCAGCGACCAGCATCCGCTGGATGCAGCGCTGCAGGGCGGTGACCTCGTCGTCGTCGAGCAGCTCCGCCACCTCGGCGGGCACTGCCTCGCCGAGCGGGACGATGTCCGCCAGCAGCGGCTCGGGGATGGGCTCGCCGGCGAAGTCCCAGATCACGGTGCGGAGCTTGAAGGCCGCTGAGAAATGCAGCCCGCGATCGATGCCCCAGATCCGACCGTCGTCGTCGCGCAGGACGTGGCCGCTTTCGCGGTCGGTGTTGTTGGCGATGAAGTCGAACAGGGCGATCCGGGCCAGCTCAGGGTGGGTCTCCGGGGCGTCCTTGAACAGAGTGAAGTAAAGCAGCTGGAACTCGCACTGGACAAACTGCTGTAGCGAACCCATGTCCACGGGGGCGTCCGTCCGGATCACGGTCGGCGGGACGAAGCCCCTTACAGCCGCTGCGGGTCGTCTGCGTACATCTGCAGGCGGATTTCCAGGGCTTCGGTCATGTGGCGGGCTGCGATGTCGCCGGCTGTGGTGGCATCGCCGGCCTCGATGGCGGCGACCATGGCTTCGTAGTCTGCGAGTACGGCCTCCCAGCGGCCGGGGTGGGTGAGGGTGGTCAGGGTGTAGCGGCGGACCTGTTGGTCCAGTCCGGTCAGCAGCCGCATCAGTGACGGGCTGTGGGCCGCGGTCCAGATCAGGCCGTGGAATTCGCGGTTGGCCTCGGCCAGCGCCGGTCCGTCGGCCGGATCCAATGCCTGCATGCTCTGGTACTTGGCCCGCAGCAGCCGGACGTCCAGGTCTGTGCGCTTCCGTGCCGCCTTGGCCGCCGCGGCCTCCTCCAGGACGATTCGGGATTCGTAGATGTCCACGATCTCTTCGGCCGTGTGGGTTCTGACCGCCAAGATTTTCCCGCGGCGCTCCAGTAGCCCGTCCTGCTCAAGCCGCTGCAGTGCCTCGCGGACCGGGGTCCGTGAGGCGCCGTACCGTTCCGTCAGCTTGACCTCGGTGAGAGTTTCCTCCGGCGTGATCGCCGAGCTCAGGATGTCCTCCCGCAGGCGGCTGTAGACCGACTTCTCCAACACCACGCACGCTCCTCATCGGGGCCCGGACCGGACGTCCACGGGCAACCCATCCGGGTTCCCAACACCCAGCTCGCAGTATACATTTGCATTCAATCGCGGCGGCGGAGCCCCGGAGGCCGTCGCTAGCCCCACTGAAGGAGCACCCATGCCCGCCGAGATCCTGCTGGTCCACGGAAGCATGCTCGGCGCCTGGTGCTGGGATGAGACCATCGCCGAGCTCGCCGCGCTCGGCACGGAGGCCGAAGCCTTCGACCTTCCCGGCCACGGAAATGACGCCACCCTGCGCGGCTCCGTGACCGTGGCCGACTACGTCGCCGCCGTCGTCGACCGCCTGGACGCCGCACCGGAACCCGTGGTCCTCACCGGGCACAGCATGGCCGGGTACCCCATCGCCGCCGCGGCCCTACAGCGCCCGGACAAGGTCCGGCGCCTGGTCTACTTCAGCGCCCAGGCCCGCAAACCCGGCCAATCGTGGGCGGACACCCTGGACCCCGCCATCCGCGAGACCTACGAGCGGGAAGCGGCCGAGCGCGGGGACGGCAGCTACGTGGTCCCCGCCGAGGTGGTGGCCTCCCGCTGGCTCTCCTCGCTGGACCAGGGGGACCAAAGGATCGATGCCATCCGCTCCCGCCTCACCCCGCAGCCCGCCGGGCCGCTCTTCGAACCGTGGACCGTGCCCGCCGCCGCCCTGGACGGTGTCCCCGTGACCTACATCTGGCCCGAGGACGACCGGCAGAACACCGAGCGGCGGATGCGGATGTCCCTCTCCAACCTGCCGGCCGCCACTCGGCTGGTCACCATGAGCGGGGACCATTGCGCCATGCTGACCGACCCCGCGGGCACCGCCGCCACCCTCCACGCCGTCGTCGCCGGGTAACGAAGCGCCCGAAGACGGGAGCCGGAGAGGACTTAGGCGATGGAGCCGGCCCGCCGGCCGAACACCGCCCCGGCCGCCAGCCCGCTGCCGCCAGGGTAGTTGCCGCTGAAGAGCCCGCCGAGTGCCTCGCCGCAGGCCAACAGGCCTGGGATGGGCTCGCCGTCGTTATCCAGCACCCGGCCGTAGGTGTCCGTCTTCAGCCCGCCGAACGTGAACGTGACCCCGCAGGTGACGGGGAAGGCGTAGAACGGGGCCGTCTCCAGCGCCAGCGCCCAGTTGCTCTTGGGCGGGGCCACGGCGGCCGCGCGCCCGTCCTTGACGTTCGGGTCGAACGCCCGGCCGGTGTCGATGCCGGCGTTGAACTCGGCCACCGTGCGTTCCAGTCCCGCCGGGTCGATGCCTGCCCGCTCGGCCAGGGAGGCCAGGTCATCGGCCTCGATCACAGAGACGCCGGGCATCTCGTACTCCTCGGCGCGGAGCATGGGCCGGGTGGTGGCGTCGAAGAGCTGGTAGGCCAAGGCGCCGGGCTGCTGCAGGATGTCCCGGCCGTAGCGGGCGTAGGTGTAGTTGCGGAAGTCCGCGCCCTCGTCCACGAACCGCGCGCCGTCCCGGTTCACCACGATCCCCAGCGGGTAGCCGCCGCGGGTGAGCTGGTTGG
>Ga0308160_10007304_pt1 | contig 11012 bp, 13 predicted proteins | sample PhyFR1_FD_201036 | JGI IMG/M metagenome (GOLD analysis project Ga0308160, IMG submission 201036) | Phyllosphere microbial communities from UC Gill Tract Community Farm, Albany, California, United States - DLSLF.R1 | ecosystem: Host-associated > Plants > Phyllosphere > Unclassified | place: USA... | reverse complement strand
AGGACCCAGTACTCGTACCAGCAGCCGTATTCGTACTTGTACCCTGTTGAGGTGTCGTAGACGTATCGTCGACCGACGGTAACCCGACCTGGGGAGTAAGAGGCGAGACTTTCCGAGTCGGTGCCGACCTAATCCCATTAAGACCAGGTCTTGATCCCCATAAATCATCCGGTCCTCTACCTGGTGTGAAATGATCATCCCTTTGTATACTAGTCCTCCTACTCCAGGGTTCAAAGTCGAACGGCCGTTGAATACTGGCTCGACGCCATGATCGGCGTTCGGGTTGAGGAGGTGCTGGTCCTCGATCAGCTGGGAGAGGAACAGCAGTGAATGGACTAGGGTAGACGACTGGCGAGTCGGTAACTTCAACTTCGACCTCTGGGGGTTCTGTTCATAAGCCAAAGGTGGACGGACGTGACGTACCTTTTCTGGTCAGGTATTCACAGTCTTGGTGATATCGAGAACAGTTGGCGCATTTTGGTTTCTCTCCACTACATCGCTAATCCATTAGGGTAGTTTGAAGTGTTGGACAGGTGATACGTACAAGTTTACGCCGACGACAGAATGTACACGCCCTATCGTCGTCAAGAATGGAAAACACGCTAAGCATATTGAATGATGATCAAGTGCTTACATTCCGCGTTTTAAGATGACTGAACCTCCTGGTAGGATGTGATGAGTCTCACTCGAAGGTGCGGTGGAGGAGGAGGGTTGATTGAAATCTGGATAAGGGATAAAGTTGGTTGAAAGATGATCGCGTTGAGTCACTAAAGTTGATTGATCAGCGCGGATTCCTAAACATCAAGATGATTCAGATGTACCAAATTTCAGATCGTTCCTATTTCATCAGGTTTTGCCCAATCGTTACGCGAGGCTTGCTTACCCATGTACCTGTAAACATTCCACATTTTCCTCTTTCACCTCGCCCCTGTCTCTGTTTCCCCCCTCATCTCTCCCGTTCCCGTTCCCATTCCCCACAATAACAAGATCACCTGGCCCGTTCCTATTCCCATTCCTGATCGCATTCCCACCTCCACTGGAATCAGGAAGCATAGATCTTTCGATATAGGTACCGCTAATAGACTCATCTACGTAGATCAGCTTCGGTTCATGCTCTTCGTTAACGGGTTCGGAGGTAGATGGCACAGAACAAGGTTTCGGCAGAATGGGTAAATTTCCTGAAGAGATCTGCTTCCTCTTGACAGAGGAGAGGGGGACATACCTGTACGCAGTACACTCGTCATTCTGCCTTGATACCAGCACTTTACTGGGTTTCGATGAGTTACCGGTGTATGAGAATGATCTTTTTAATCAAACGAGATGGAATAGAACAAGGGGGATAAAGCAGAATAGAAGCCGCTCGGACTCCCTTTAGATCCGATATGGTGTGGGTCCTTTGGAAGCGGTTTCAGAGATGAAGATAGTGGTAACGCATCACTGTCCCATCCGTGGCGTCTCAGCTGTATCAACGTGTAAACTTTGAGTTACGAGAATGATTGCATTGACAGAAAAGTCTCGTAAGAAATGATCGACACACCCAAAGTCACAAGCAGAAGAGTATCCTCGTGTTCCGGGCCGTAGCATTCCGTTCCCTGATGCGTTAATAGAAGACGGGCTTGGCTGCCCGAGGTGGCGTTAAAGCGATACAGAACATGGTGTTGTACCTTCTCGAGTGAAAGGATGATCAAGGGCGGCTAATAAATGGACGTAACAGAATGGAGCCGCCGTCACATGAACATGCCATTACCCTCGGTTGCATTCGGTTTTACGAGAAAAGTGTCTACTAATCCCTGAAGGAAGGTTTACGCCATTCAGTGGCGTCAGTCAGGTATCACTCGTATTCGGCAGCTGATCAACCCGAAAACTATATTTTCATCCTATCCTCAACATTACGGCGCATTACTCATTATTTTTCCTTCCAATGGATAGCGGAACAACCAAGCGGATACTAGTCCTGGATGGGGGGATGGTAAGTCAGATGATGAGATGGGCCAGACTTTCAGGACTGGGGCTCATGAAAAGGGTACCACACTCGAGAGTGCTGGGGTGGATGTATCAAGTCCATTATGGGGTTCCGACCTGCTCTTGACGGACCCAAGACCAATCATAGATGTCCACAAGGGATATATCAACGCAGGAGCAGACCTAGTAGAGTCGTCAACGTGAGCTGCTGTTCGTGTATGACGAGTTTGGCTAATGAAAGATACCCACTATCAGTCGAATCCATCTTGCGTGAATATCCTCAAAAGACCACAGCAGAAGCAGAAGCTATCCTCCATACCGGTCTATCCATCCTACCCTCTTCATCTACCTCGAAGAACGTTCTAGCGCTAGGTCCATACGGAGCGACCACGAAACCAGGAGCGGAATATTCAGGTCTATATCCGCCCCCTTATGGTTCCGGAACCGTACTCGACCCATCTCCTTCGAACTATCTCTCCGCTCAAGACGATACAGATGCAGAGGAGGCGTTATACAAATTCCATTTTACCAGGATACAAGCGTATTCGAGATCAAGTACATGGGAGGCCGTGGAATGGATTGGATTCGAGACGATACCGTTATTGAGGGAGGTCAAGGCTATCAAGCGGGCTATGGGAACTTTCGGGGGTGACAAGAAGTACTGGATAGCATGTACATTCCCCGACGGTCAGTCTTCACAATCGACAGAGAAAGGAGGGAGGGTAGAAGTGGAAGAGATGGTCCGAACTCTATTATCGGACGAAGGAAAAAGGCCCAACGGCATAGGAATCAACTGTACGAATCCCGCATACACCCCGGACCTAATCAAGATATTCAACGATACCCTCCGTTCCCTCCCTTCCAGCCAGGGAATATGGTTCGTCCTCTACCCAGATGGAGGACAGGTGTACGACCCAATATCACGAAGTTGGTCCAAAGAGAAATTAACACCGAAAGAGTGGACAGAGAGAATCATGGGTGATGTCAGGGTCGTTGATGAGAGTGGCTTGTGGGCTGGGGTGGTGGTTGGGGGATGCTGCAAGACTTCGCCTGAGGAGATCGGGGAGTTGAGAAAGGCTGTTGATGCGTATTTGGGTGTATAGTATGCATGCATTTAGTCTACCCTTTTGAGTCTTCTATTTCTTTCTTTTTCTGTACTCAGGCTATGTGAATCAATTCTTGTGCTGTCTACGCGGTTCGGGCGTTGGAGAGCCTCTCGTAGACTCGAAGCATATCAGACTGGGTTATTAGCATTGATCGCATAGCTCAGTCAGCCGGGTCGACTCACGGTGACTCCCATAGCAGTGACGTCCGCACCGGCGCCAGCTCCCTGGATGATGAGTGGTCGAGGCGAGTATCTGCTCGTCAGCTACACCTTTCTTGACAAGTGGGGTCGTATAAGCTTACCGAGCAGTAGTGAACGAGATGATATTATCAGAGCCCTTCAAAGCAGTAGCGAAAGCATGATCAAAGTCGTATCTATCATAAGCTCTACCCCTTGCCTCTAAAGGATTTTGACTCACTTGCCAAGCTTAGCCTCAACCTTTCCAGCCTTGACATCAACCACGCCAACGTATCGAACCACCTTGCCCTCTTTCCTAGCTTCCTCCCGGAGGCTATCAAAGTATTCGTCACCCTCTGCCAGTCTCTCTAGGTAATCTTCCTTGGACTGAGCATTTGATAGGACGTCGGGGACTAGGGATTGGGTAGGGACGGAGGCGTAGCCTTTGGGAAGGGTTGGGGAGGTGGGGACGAGTCGAGAGAGGATGGTAAGTTTTCGAGCGACGTCTGTTCCGGATAGATCGTCTCTTGGGTCGGGTTCCTGCATGTCAGCCACGCTTGAGGCATAGGTTGAGTATAGCACAGACGACTCACGGTGTATCCGAGGTCCTTTGCGACCTTGACAACCTCCGAGAACTTGACATCCCCACCTTCAACTTTCGAGAATTCGTTGAAGATATAACTCAATGTTCCGGAAAAGACTCCCTCAATCTTCAAAATCTCATCACCAGTCTCCACCAGATCCTTCAAGGTCGACAAGATAGGTAACCCAGCTCCGACGGTAGATTCACCATACATCAATCCGCCATTGGGCCAAGAGCTGCTGACAATGCTCTGATATAGCGAGTCATCGGACGAAGTGGCTTTCTTGTTGGGAGTAACGATATTGATGCCCATTTTGAGGATTTGAGAGTACATGGCTGGAATAGCTTCACTTCCGGTAGAATCGATAAAGATCCCAGGAGCGTCAGGGTGTCCTGACAAGACCGAGATCACGGACGAAAGGTCGAGGGGTTGACCATGTTGTTCGAGAATGGGAGCGTAGTTGGTAGGGGTAAGAGGAGAGGCGGGAAGAGGGAGTGAGAGGGATTGTCGAGAGTTTGCAATCAAAACCAAAGTGAATTTGGACGACAATGGCGGGGAGAGGAGTTGAGACAGGATGGCTTTTCCGACGCCTCCGAGACCGATGAGCGCTACTGGGATAGGTCTAGTGGCTGGCATTGTGTATATGTATGTATGTGGATGTCAATGGGAGGAAGGTGAAGGACTTTTTGGTGGAGAACGAGTCTGTGAGATATTACGTCATCAGAAATTGTATGATGGATCAACTGAGATGGACTCGTCAAAGAGTGTCACTTTCATCGTCTACGTTTGACTATGATATGACACCACCCATTCGATTCGGACTGGAAACGGCGAGAAGGTTGAAAATGATCCGCACGATCCGGACCAGCGCCAGCGTGGCCCGCTCTCGAGATGTTATGGCGAAATACAGACGCCCGCCTCCTTTACCGACATTCGAGACAGCTTCCACAGTACCAGCCGCAGCCTCGTTTCAGGACGTACCACCGCCATCTACGACGGCCGGTCTCGTGAGAAAAGCAGTCCCAATTCCAGCTATGATCCCTACACCAGAAGTCGAGCCTCAACAACCGATAAAGGAGATGGACAAAGAGGTAATTGTTCAGGGGGTTGTAATACCCGCAAGACCCACACCGCCGAAGGATGACGGTATGTCCACCTATCTTTTCTCCTCATCCTCACTGAATTAAAGAACGCTGACCCTTAGAATGCTGTATGAACTCCTGCGTGAACTGCGTATACAACCTCTACGCAGACGACCTAGAAGCATACACCTCAGCCCTCGATTCCGCTCATACCGCCCTACTCTCCGCCAACATCCCTAAGACAGAGTGGCCAGAAGCAGTAAAGAGATTAGATAGGAAGGTTGGTGGGAAAGAGGGAGTGAAGAAGGAAGAAGAGGGACGGATGAAGGAGGGGATGGATCCTGTCATGATGGCTTTTTTGGAGATGGAAAAGAAGATCAAGAAGAAACAGTTGGCCAAGGGATCTGGAATCTGAATATCGAGTGAGACTTCAATCGCCACGTCCCACCCGATTTCAGTCGTCCGGGAACATCGCTTGGCTCCTTACAGATCGACACCATCCGCATTGCGAACGGTCAAATCGTAATGATATGTGCACGACCAGCGCCTCGACCACATGCAACATCGAGTGCTCGAAATGCAATTTGCCATCCGTCAGTCTCGATCATAGCCGCTTGTGACGTGATGAACGATCCGAGTCTGGTCTGCAACTGGACAGGTATCGCCATAAAACTCCGCTTGTTATTTCGTCATTTTTGGTGTCGGAGATGATATCGAAGACTAGGGGAGGGAGGTGAAGACCGCCGGCGGTGATAGGGGAAATGGGAGGATCGTATGGCCATACAACCAGTCGAGTGAAAGGGGATTGCTTTTATCACCCAGCTCAACTCCGACTTCCATCGCCCGCCTGAAGGATTCCCCCTCCCATTCGAGCGGAATGACGTACGATATCTCCGTCGGGGTCGGAGTGTATATGCATTCCTTATACTTCACTGCGGATAGCGAGTCAAATCCCGCCGGCCTATTTGTTCCTTACGTCTCTCTGACGATGACAAATCGCCATCCTTTGTCGGCTTGCCAATTTGGAAAAGTGGTCGTTCGAAAGAAGACACACCTCCCACTATATATACAAGTCTCGGCCTGGGGTTTGATGGACCTATCCCATTGTTCTCAAATCTACACTCAAGCAGATATACACCATGCGTTCATCCAACCAAATGCCTGCTCTCGAAATGACAGATCTCGATCTAGTCTGCACCAAACTCGGATACGACTGGGACTCAATGAAGAGTGTCCAATCACTCTTGATCGGCGAACAACCTACGTAAGCAGCTCAGCGCTGTATGAAATTCATCGTTATCAGTGGCTGATGACCCATAGGATGGACGAGCTGGTCCATCTGGCTCAACAAAGGGGTGAAGCATTCCTTGCTGATCCTCGAAGTGCCAGATCCAACTGGACTGCAATCCAACAGAGAGAGGAAACCGTCTACAATGAAGCTGTGGAAGATTGTCTCATCAGACCGCCTCGGGGCGGATGGGAATCGCTGAGCGAAGGTGCGTACTGTCTCTCGCTCAGGATCAGCGGTGCCGGGGTACTGATGAAACAGCTTTGTGTGGTCGAAGGCCCATTCAATCGTCAATCGGACTTGCGGAAAAGACCCAAACCGGAGAAGGGAGTCAGGAGGATGGGTCGATTAGGTGACGGTTCAGTAGTCGTGTGGTAGATCTTCGATGAGGATGGAGAGGCCGGAATGATAGTGGTTGATAGGCTCGTTGATATGCATGTCGCTGCTGATGATGCACGTCCAAGTTGAGGATCACATGGCCACTTGGGCGTTACATACATTAAAGCACAATCACTACAGGTGGTTTCACGAATATGCACACAGCATGTACCGCCGTCATCTCCAGCCCTCGAAAATGATTCTCCCTCCCACTTTTCACCGCCTGCTCATGATGCCACTTCCTCCTGCATCTCACATTCCTATCATTCATGCCCCCACTTATTCCTCCTGGACAGTCTCTAGGCCGAGCTCAACCACATTTGACGGCTAAGAAGTTTCTGGAGCGGGGGGCATTTCGCGACGTCGTTTGACCCGATCGTGGTGTACGCAAAAGCTTTGACTCCATCCACATTGTTGAACGCGTCTTTGTTCTCGATGTCCTTCTAGGCGATCTACAGCTCAGCTCAGCATCAGAGGATGCAGGTCCACATACGGCTTGTCGGTCTTGGTCGACAACCCATCGCTGAATCATCTTCTGGTTGATCATCACTCAGAGTATATGATTCGAATTCACCTATTTATTAGCCATGGATGTATGCATCAAAACGCATGAGAGTATATGATACAGAAGACTCAATTTCAAGCGTCGCATCATTTGGGTCAACCTCGGTGATATGACGTATCAGTGATTGACGACCTCGATCCTCTTTAATCCTCAAAGCTGCCGCACCAACAACCTCAAACTCCCTCTCTGCCACATGCATTAATCCCCTCAGTTCCCCTATATCCATCCCATGTATCAAGTTGGACAAAAATCGCATTTCAAGCTCGGTAGGCATTGTATGACGTGTGGCGTGAATTCGGGCAAGGTGGTGTTGTTGGCGGAGTTGGATTTTCGTTGTTTTTGTGTGATTTTGAAATTTGGTTTTCGGGGGTAGAGTGTGGCGGATATAACTCCGCTATAGCTCGCTCGCTCGTTCGACAGGGGGTAGGAGAGCTCGTTCGCTTTTGGAGAGATAGCTCGTTCGACCGAAGGAGCGAAGGAGCGAGTTCGAGCGATCGTTCGAAATTGCAGTCGAGCCCTTCACTTTGGGTGAGATGTCCCGCCAGGCTTACTTGTTGGTGACTCTATCTATGCCTCTAGAGCTATTCTTAGGCGATAGTGAGCTGGGGGACCTTATGGAGAATAGACATTTGTGAGGGATGATTTAGTCCAGATTGTTCCGAAGAGCTCGTTCGGACAGCTCGTTCGCCTTTGTCGATAGCTCGTTCGGCCCCCTCCGAGCTCGTACTTCAATTGCAAGATATTCTCAATCCTGACGCTGACCCACCACGTGAATGTCTTTTCTTGACTCATCAGCCTTTGTAGTGAGTACCTTTCCCCGTCATCGTGACAGCAGTATACATCGTGTACCGTATTATCTATATCAGTCTATCCCACAACTCACACCTGGTATTGCCTCCTCAACTTTCCAAGCCATTCGATTTGATTCGTGTCTCCCTCGTCAAACAGCCCCAACGTGTCCGTCATAGCACTACCCAATCTCGAATCGCGCCCATCACTCCTTTTGCTTTCACACTTTTCCAATCCCTAATCCTCCTCAATCCCTCGACACCTTCTCCAACCCTCCAAAAAGGTCTTTCCCAATTTTCCGATGTCCACCCAACCAGTTCTTCCAGCTGAATCAACATGACCGGTCTATTCTGTACCAACCTCCTAACATGAGCATGATCGTATATGACCAGTTTCTGAATAACGGAATTGATCGTATTTCCTATCTCATGTTGTATATCGCATAGACCTATTGAATTTGGATTTAAGCGGAGTTCGTCTAATCTCTCGTGTTGGATTTGGAGGAGGGGTAAGTCGGTTAGATCTTGTGCGGCTTGAATTAGGAAGTAGAGCGCGTCTAGACATGTGGAGATTGCGTGGATTGTCTCAATATACGAGAGTTGGCCGATGGAGCTGGGACACGAGTACGAGTAGAGACGACTTGAGTATGGTTGTGTTGATCCTGACCCGTGATTCGAGTTCTGATGCGGATGATTCGAGTATTGAGGTGGAGGTCCTTGCTTGTGTTTGAGAGATTGATGATTTGGAGGGTAATTTCGGATCCGATATCGTGAAATATCAGATGATGTCGATGCCGACCTAGACACTGTCGATCTGTATCTCCTTTCATGTTCATGGCCAGATCCCTCTTCATCCCCATATACAGAATCCAACATCACCCCAACCAACTTCTGGACTTGATCCACTAATTTCTCCCCTCTTATCAGGCGCTGGACGGGTGGAGCTCGTTGAAAGGTCTCGAGACTATTTGAAAACCTCTCGTATCGGTACGAAAATAGGTTCCCTGCTTGTCAGTACAATTCCCTAAGAACAGAGAGTTTAAAAAGTGATGACGTACACCAAGGAGGGATAGCAAGTGGATTAACTGGAATATGACCCCCCACCCGCCCAAATGGGTTTTGGTGATCCATCTTCCAAAGGGAAACATCTACTCCGTTCATCTCGTCAAGTACTGGTGTGAACGATGGAGCGTACATCATATTATATATGAGTTGCCGCCGGGTAATCAATCAATAAAAGAGATGATCATATCATATCATGCGAGAATGCGTGAGAAAATACCAGTAAGGATACCTCCCCGAACACGACCTCTTTTTGTGTGTTTAAGCCGGTGTATACCGTCCCATCTGCCCTGGGATCTGAGTATGACGGACAACGTTGTTTAGAGTTAGCCTTTTATATCATTTCGAGCCTGTTCATCGGGATGTTGTTCGCTTCCGATATGATACCGGACACGACCTACATGGACGATAGATGGACGTGTCAAGAGGTCTCTGATCTCTGCATCAAGACCGGCTAAACTGTTAAATTCCCTTTCTACTGTTGACCATCGTCATCGATCATCATCCTCCCCTTGCACTTACAACCTACTAAAATGGTATGTCCACCTGACAAGCAAAGCTGATAGGCAGTCACGTACGAGATCTACCCGAGCTTCATCTTCCACGGCTCCGATGACCGATGCCGACCCCGATTTCCTAGCTTTGACAACTAGACAACAACGTCAAATCGACCGAGTATTTGATCGAGCTACCCGTCCTGCCAATAATGGTCCCCCAAAGAAGAAGAGGAGACTTACTCCGCCTATCGATGTAGGTGGTGGCGGAGGATTCGAAGATGATGGTGAAGGAGAAGGTGGATTTATGGATGCTGGAGGATTTGATCCTGATGACGGAGGTGGATTCATCTCGGACGAAGGAGGAGGAGGAGGAGGTTTTATGGATGAAGACATTGAAGAAGACCCGAGTAGGCAGGCATCCGCTCCCCACACAGCTTCGGCAGAAGACGAACCTCGTCGTATACCATTACGAAACCTACCCGCCGCACTCAGCTCCCTAAACCTCCCATCGGATGAAGATGTCCTGGCTGTATTCCGAGCATCAGCGTCCGGATGGACAGAACAAACAGTAAGGTATAGGGATAAAGACGAAGAAGAGGAAAATAGGTTAATGGGCGGAGGGGTCGAATTGAAGGATTTCAGAGCTGTCTGTGCGGCATTGATGGGTCCGGATGAGGGTGGTGATCACGATCAGGTATCAGATGATCAAGAGGAGGGGGACGTGTATGAGGATGAGGGCGGGGAATCGTCTCTGTCGGAAATCACAGAGGATGAATATAATGAACCGACCCCTGCCACTACTACGGGGAAGGGCAAGGGTAAAGGGAAAGGAAAGGGAACAGGAAATGGAAGAGGGAAAAAGAAGGTAGAACTGGAAGATAATGGTAAAATCAAGTTGAACTCAAGGCAGAGAGAAGTAGTCAACGATCTGTGGGGGATGTTGAAGCCCGATTCAGCCAAGGAGGTCCGTGGGGGACATGTATTGGGAAGGGACGAGGTTAGGAGAAAAGTCCGTGATTTGGGTGAAATGTGGACCGAGGACGAGGTGAGTTGCTGATTTATGTCTTCTCACCTACAGAGCTGATGACAGATCACGGAGATGGTCACGCTCTTTTCGACTCAGTATCAGGGTAGGGGATTGAGTTATGATGATTTTGGAGCTGTCATGGTCAGGGCTGGGCTCGCATAAGTAGTTGATATCATGGCTCGTGGGAGGAAGCTCGATGACGAGGTCCTCAGTTGCTGGTGACACATAGAATGTCTGTACAATCCATGCATGACTCCTGTACACCATGCTACGGTCCACAAGTCCCCATATATCCTACTCCTTCGGTGTCATATCCTCAAATTACTGTCAATCAAGCCTATACTCCTCAAAGCTAGATCATCAGCAAACGCAAACCACTACCCAGCACTCGACATACCAAACTGTCCATCCTACCGAAAATCTCCAATACAGTAGCCACGACCTCGAAGCATAATTCCTCTTGATCCTCCTGCCCGCCCCCAGCCCCTGGACCAGCA
>Ga0308160_10007303_pt1 | contig 11013 bp, 14 predicted proteins | sample PhyFR1_FD_201036 | JGI IMG/M metagenome (GOLD analysis project Ga0308160, IMG submission 201036) | Phyllosphere microbial communities from UC Gill Tract Community Farm, Albany, California, United States - DLSLF.R1 | ecosystem: Host-associated > Plants > Phyllosphere > Unclassified | place: USA... | reverse complement strand
AGATTGTGAAAGAGCTCTATTGGATCGGAGTATTGCAAGGGGGATAGTCGAGTTGCTGTTGTTGCTTATGGTGCCAATAGAACTCCAAAAGAGCAAGCTGGTGTTAAAGGAAAGAAGGAGAAGAGGAGGAGACAGTTTCGGCTTTCTTGTCTTTCCTCCCTTCTCACCCGACGACGTCGAAACACTCTCTAGAGGCTACAAGATAGGCTCAGGTCGATGTCGGATAGGTCGCCTGGACCTATCTACATTCCAAATTCAGTCAATTCATCTTCATCAATTGATTCGAATTCGACTCTTCCTCCTCCTCGATTTCAACCTGGATCGACTGGAGGACTACGCGAATCAATGCAGAAAGACCCTCTACTCAAGCTTATCCCTTCGAAACGAACTCAAATTGAACCCTCTCAATTACCTCCTCTTCCTTCATTTTCTTCCGAACCTCCTCCTCCACCTTCAAAGAGATATCGTCAACGTGTTTACAGCGTAAGAGCATTACCTGTCACACAGAAATGGGAAGATGAGCTCGACTTGTGGGCGAATCAGGAGATTGAGATCCTCGCAGAAACGGACAAGGAACTCGCAACCCAAGAAGTTCAGCTCGTGTTTGGATCTGCTGGAAAGCAAGCGATGGAAGGCATCAGGAACACTCTGTGAGTATGCGTGTGGGAACAGCATCACCTCAGACAACGCTGACCTCTCAAGTAATAACTCACAGTCGGAATTCAAGCAATCCTCGACAGTTCCTCTACTGCAAGAAGACGATCGCTGGCATGCTCAACAGACATCGTACCGAAGCGAACCCTTACTCTCCCCTCATCCCCGTCGAAGTCGACAATTCCTCCTTACCCGAAGCTGCGAAACGCTTCTCGACTCCCTCGACCTCTTCAACCTCTGTCCCTCCAGTTCCCTCGACTGCTCCGACGACCGCGTTCGCCTCAGAAGAACCTCGAGACGTCAAGCCTGAGATCATCACCCTCAGCGACGACGACGAAGAATCTCCCGCATCTCGAGAGACAGCGCCAGTATCAGTCCCACCTCAGCATCCCGCCCCTCTTCCACACGCTCCCTCTCCCCTCGCTCAGGCACCAACAGCGAAACTCTACCAAGTCCCAGGAATGTCGAAACCTTTCCCTCGCTATCTTGTCGAAGTCTACCTCTCGACTCGTCATCAATACGCCAATCCGGAGACTAGCCTCAGGATGATCAAAGGAGTGTACCCTCGGTGGGTCGAGCAATGTGGAGCGACAGAAGCGGGCGCATTCCTAGGCACTCTGGAAAAGATGGCGTTGGATGAGGATCAACAGGGTGGTCCATCACTCGAGGAGAAACAACGCCGACTCCAATGCCTCACTTATGTTGCGAGCACCGGGAGGGTACCGTTGACTAGTCCAGCGACTTCACGTCAGCATTCTCCAGCGAGTGTCAGGACCCAATGAACGAATCGAACTGGCTCTCAGCCTCAACAAGTCTCGACTTCGCAAGCTCCATCTCGACCTCGACATTCTCCTTCGCCTCCTCCAGGTTACGTCAAGATCTGCAATAAAGTGCGTTTTTCCTCCCTTTCTGCTCTCTGCTTCACCGACTCAATCTCTGCCCTTTCAACAGTGCGCGAACGAGACTCTCGCCTGCGATGGGAATGATCCTTGTGGACAATGCGTTTCTCGAGGTCGCTTTCACCTTTGCACCTTCCCCGATCCTCCCGCGGCGAATGAACGAGACGATTCGCAGGCACGATCAATTGAAGCTCTCAGGAATCGCCGAGCATCCGGAAACGCGATTGCTCCTTCACAGTCGTCGTCTTCGATGGGTCGTCAACACTCTTCCTCGTCGTCCTCGATGGCTCATCAAGCCTCCAATGGAGGAGGAGGAGGAGCAAGACCAGCACAGCAGCATTCTCCGCCGAGACCGATTGCTCCACGACTCCCCATTCCAGCACTCAGCTCTTCCATGGGTGCACCATCGACGAATCAACCTCGACCAACTCCAGCTCGGAACATCTCTTTCCCTCCTCCAGGTCGACAATCCGTAACTCTCGAACAAGCACGCGAGATCGCTCGGAATGCCAGTAATCGCTCTCGTCAGAACTCTGGAGCCTCGACCACCCCGATCTCGACTTCGATTCAATCCCCCTCGACATCCGCTCCCGCTTCTCGAGACGCGCCCACTCGTCCTCTAGCTCCACCTAATTCTCCACCTCAACCGCAACTGCAGTCACAACCGAAGAGGGATAGCACAGGTCGCTTATGGACTCATTACGAGGCTCCTTCTACTTCATCTTCATCGTCTCGTCCATCATCTTTCGATGCTCGAACGCAACAAGCAGCTACCTCTGCAGTCGCTCAACCTCATTCCACTCAACCTCATTCCGCTCAACCTCATTCCGCTCAACCTCATTCCGCTCAACCCCAGCAACCTCGACCGTCCCCATCCACTTCCTCCTCTTCTCCACAAGTACCACAACGTCAGAATCCTACCCCTCATGTCCCACAATATCAGAATCCTCCTCCTCCTCAACCTCAACAACATGATCGTCGCTCGAATCCGAATCCGAAAGCGAATCCGAATCCGACTTCGTTTCTTCTTCGTCTAACACAATTCCAAACTCCCGCTTGGCAACAATTCCTTTCAGGTCTACCTCCTCACATACACGCTCTACAGCAAGTCGTACCGTATGTACCGTCGCCATCATTCAGTTCTCAAAATTCTTCGAGACCGGGAAGTAGTGATGGTCGATAACACAATACCCTTTTCCTCCTCTTTTTAACTCGATACCTCTTGCTTTACTATACCTCTTCTTTGTCGATTGTCGTTATCTTCCTGCAACCTCTTCGAATCCTCGACACGTTCGCTCGAAAGCGCGTTTCCTTCTTTCTTCACGAAAAAAGGACGGACCTCTTTGTCGCCCGCTGAGGCCTTGTTTACTTCTTGAGGAAGACTTTGCGCCTCTCCTTTTCCTGACTTGACAACTTCACTTCGTCCCTACTGATTGAATAGACCTCAAGCTCTTTTCAACTCTTCGACTTCTTTCGCGACATCCCTCCTCAATCTCGCTTCTCTCTTCCTCTTCCCTACGTCTCTTCAACTTCTCCTTCATTCAACATCAACACCGATCACGAACAAGAAGCAGCAAGCTCTCCAACAGTCAGTCAGAGGTTGCACCAGAGGGTGCGATGGATTCAACTCTGCTCTATGTCACTCTCGCGTTGGCCTTGATCTCGTGAGTTCTCCCTCTTCATCTCCTTAGCAATCTACTTGGCGTCTAATACCCACGCATGCTCGCTAGCTTCCTCTGTTCGACCTATACAACCCTTCGAACTCTTTTACCGCTACTTCCCGATCATCCTCTGAACCCTCGCCAAAACGTCATTGGTCCACCTCCTGCCTCGAACGACGACAAACGACCAAGATTGAAGAGTGCACAACGATTCACTGCTTACCTAGCATTGACGGATGTTTGTACGTCAAGTCTAAATTTCTTCGGAACTTTCAGGGTAAATCACTGATTCCGAATTTTGTACTTGGTGTTGCAGTCGCTACATGTATCTTGATCTGGGAAGTAGCATGTGCTGTCAGCTCGAACTCGGAGTTGGGTTACTCGAGGTTGAGCGATAGTCGAATAGTTCTCGCTACGACAGCAAGACCGACTTTGCTTCTGATCGTTGCGGTTCTCTCTTACGTCAACGTCGTACAAGGTTAGCTGATCTACTTCACGCTGCAAGGGTTGACGCTGATTAGTCGGTCAAATAGGTCGAGCTATCTCTCTAGGTTTCGCAGATTGGCAAGACTCGTTCCTCGTTTGAGCAATTTCGGCGCACAGTAGCTGATTGATTTTTCTCGCTTCATAGTATCGTTTGGGGTCCAGCACTCGCCCTGTACAGTCTCGGAGCAGGTCTCGCTAGTCTCGGAACGGTGGATGGAGAAAATGTTTGGATTGGACTGATCGTCTGGCTTTCGACAGTGACAGCTGTTGGTGAGTCTGCACGCCTACCTATTACATTCCGAGACTGACCACACTTTCGAGTAGTCACATTCTGTTTCATTCGCCTGCTCATCGCCATTCTCCGAGTTCGTTCGATAACGAAACGAGAACAAGCGTTCTCTCCCTGGGCTCGGGAGCAAGAGAAAGCGATCCGAATCAGCAGCGAGCACGACATGCCTTACAATCGATACTCTCTCACCTTCCATCCAAACTTCTCGGGTCTCTCAGCCAATTTCGTCGGTACCATCGGTCGATCAAGTAACGGTCCACTACGACACCAGCGCGACTTGATTCCTTACACTTCCGACACTCGTTCTGCCGTCAGCTACGGTCCTACTCGTCCTTCGTTTGAACAGCAAGATCAAGTCGAGGAATTCGATGACCTTCGACATCAAAGAGACTTTCGCTCTCCTACTCCTGGATCTGCTCATGGATTGCTCGACCGATCCGCCGTGACGACTCCCGCATCGAACTTCTCCGAATCGACAAGGAAACGATTGAACGGGACCGAGGAGGAAGTACTAGAAGATCGTGCTCGACGTTCGATTGGTGAATCTGTCGCTTCTCGGGCTTCAACCTATCTCGCAGGAGGAGGATTCGTTGGAGGTTCGGCGGTTCGGCAAGCTATCATCCGAGAAGCTTGGAGGGATCAAGATCCACCTGGAACCGGCCACTCACCGAAAGTTGAGCTATCGGATCGAGAGACTCGAGGTGCAATGATTCGTCTCGGAGGTCATCTCGCTTCTTCACTACTAGGCTATGTGAGTATCATAACTTTCACTCAAGTACCGTCGAACACGCTGACCCTTCTCCCTCGTCTCGCAGGCCCTCGTCTCACCGCTCGTCTGCCTTCGTATCGCCAATTCGACTTCTTCCGTTCCCCTCATCGCATCAATCCTCCTCGCCATTGGCGTATGCCAACCTCCGATCGTTCTCGCTTGTCAGTGCTGGATGAGTGAAGGGTTCTGGCAGCGCCGTTCGACTTCGAACATCAACGAGATCGAAGTGGTCACGACAGACGAAACGAGAGATCGTTCAGCGAGCCGAGCTTCAACTGTCGAGACTTGGAAGAGCTCTGTACCCGGTATTCCGATCGATGGAAGAGACATCTCGAGCAATCACCGAGGGAGAATGGGTTAGTTTCAAATGGTTCTCTTGAACCTTTTTATTGATCGCTGACCGTTTCTCCACAGGTCGAGCTCTATCGGTTCTTTCAGCTCATCCGAAACTTCAGCTACTCAATTCTTCTGAAGCAATCGCCTCAACCTCAGGTTTCGTCAAATCTGCGACTTCGCAAGGTCACGCTCGACTCCGCAGTCTCAAGCTCTCCAAGCTCTCCTGCAACACGATGGGTGATCTGCAACGTCCACGGTCTCGAGCGAATTCGGCAACTTCTCGCAAGACGGTCGGAGGATTCGAACACTCTCGAGTCTCGTCCACACCGGTGAACGATTTCGACAAAGCAATCGCAATGCAGCTCCTCGCATCTCGAAGGAAATATTCGACGTCTGAACGTGGAGGCAACCTAGCGACCGACCAACATTCCCTCATCGATCTCCCTCACAAGAAACGAACGCCCTCGCCCTCTCCTCTTCCTTCTCCCGCTCCGTCTCCCTCGCCACCATCACCCGTCCACGACTTCGAGTTCAGTACTCATGAGATACGTATCTCCCCTTCCTCTTCCACCTTTCCGACCACTCCAGCATCACAACCTTTCCCCGGGGAAAGCACTCGTCCAATTTCGATCGATTACCTCTCGGCTCAAGTCCTCCCTCAACTCGTACCATCCCTCCGTCTCGGTCATCTTCATATCGCCCCTCGCTCAGACCCGATTCCTACTCCTCCTCGCTCGGCTGATCCGCTCTCTTCGCTGTCGACCAAATTCGCTCGAGGTTCACGAAAGTTGCGAAGTCGATCCTTCCCTGGTTTCCCTCTCAGCGACGATATGGAGAGGTCGCATGGAGGCTACGAGTCGGCAGAGGACGAGGTCTGGGTCGCGGTGGATGAGGAAGTTGCGAAAGGGGAACTGGTGTCGGAAGATGAAAAGATAGCGGATCCCGAGATGGACGCCGGCATCGGAGAATGTGCTGAACAGACGAGGACGACGATTCATCACGAACGTAGTGGATCAAGCATGACGAGACTGGATATCTCGTTCGAATGGGAAGCAGTGGATTCGACCGAAGCCCTCGACGATTCAATTTCCGCGAACGATAGCACTATCCCTTTCTCTCCGATTCTCCCTCTCTCCATCTCCCGTCGTCCCTCACCTCAGCCAGCAATTGACGACGACGATGACGTTCACACCAGCACTTTCCACTGCGCTACCGTTCGACCAGTCTCTCGAAACTCCGACATTTCGACCTCCTTCGAATCCCCTCGTCTCGTCTCTCGGCCAAAGCAAGAAGAATCGCATGAGAGGTCCAGGTCGCTAGATTCAGCAAGGGCGCTCGGAGATGCGAATCAGTCTTCGATCACGTCTGAGGGATTCCGGAATTTGCTCAATTCCGGTTGTGAGCTTTCATCATTCTTCCCTTCTCTCTCGAACCACGGCTACTGACGAATCGAGCTTTATATAGCTTGGCATGCTCAAGCTCTTCCGACGAATGATCAATCTCCTTGCGACGTTCAACTTTCAGCCCAACCCTCTCTCCCTCGTCGACCTCTTCCCACTCCACCTCTTCGACCCGGTCATCGTCCACTCTCACTTCTCGGTCAGCGAGACTTGAATCTCTCCACCTCACTATCGGAGAGTGACACAGAACAACAGAAGACGACTCGTTACACTGCAGCTCGAAAAGCAGAGGAGTCCGTCACCCATCCCTCGACTCGCCCAAACATCCCTCTCCCTCCTATCCCAGCGATGATTAAGGAGGTCGACGAAGATCGAAAGTCTGGTACCCCTACACCCAAATCGAGGAGGACTTTGAGAGCTCGTCGAGATTCAGAGAACAGACAGACTCCCACTGCCTCCTCTTCGACTTCCCGTACTCCTCCTAACGTCACTTCGAGGTCGAAACTACGCTCAAGGCATCAGAGGAATGCTAGCTCGATGAGCGTCAACGATGAGAACGTTCAGATTCAGGAAATTACGAAGATTTCGAAAACTCCTCGCTCGACTAAACCTCCTCCCCTTTCCCTTCGCGCAATGAGATAGACATATGCATTTCCTTGTCGATGTCGTGCCTACATCTTGCCTGTCTTTCTTACCCTTATCCAATATCTTCGTTTCCGAATTCACCTCTAATGTACGATTCTTCGATTTTGTACGATTCATTTTTCGTTTTCTCTTCCTTGCTAGAAATATCGTATCGATCAATATATGCCACTGTACGAGTCTCAAATGAAAGCGTTCTGAGTTGCGAAAATTCGAAAGTTTCATCTCGCGAAAGACGTGTTTCTCCTCGCTCTTTTGTATGTGCTTTTACTCTATTTAGATGGTCTACATGGGCAGTAGCTTGACATGACTTGAAACTCGATATTCTCTCTCTCTCTCTCTCTCTCCTCCTACCTCTCCCACTTTGACTCTATTCAATGGTTCGGATATCTCCACCACCAGAAATACCTTCACAAGCCCCACCTCGAACTCCAAGAAAGCGTCAAAAGACTTCAGTCCTCCCCTCAGCATCCGATTTATGGGTTCAATCTCTTCCTGGACTCGACGAGCTTCGAACGACTTTGTTCGCTGGGAACTTACCTTCAGCTCTACCTGCAGACGACTCGGATGCGCACCTGTACTTCTTGCTCGCGAGGAACAAGCATATTCCGAATAGACAAAGATTAGTGATTTGGTTCAATGGAGGTCCCGTGAGCTCGCTGTATTGGTTCTATCTTGACCTGATACGTACTGACACCTTTCATTTCGGACAGGGTTGCAGTAGTGAGCTGATTATCGAGGGATTGTTTCGAAAGACTTCGCTAATCTCTCGTTTCGTACGATTTGCAGGTTTCGATGGCTCGTTGATCGAGATTGGACCTTATCGAATCAACAAGGACGGGACGGTGAGAGAAGTTGAGAAAGGAGCTTGGAACGAATACGCAAATGTCTTGTTTCGTGGGTTCGACTTCCCTTCTTTCGCTCGCAGATTCCTGTCGTGGGAAGAAGACGAGATCGCTTACACTGCAATCACTACAGTCGATCAACCTGCTGGAACCGGTTTCTCCTACGTTACGAAGAACGACAATGTACGAGAACTAGGAGATTCAGCCGATCAAGTCGTCAATTTCCTCTCGAACCTGTACCAAATCTTCCCCGAATACGCCACGATGGACACTTATCTCGCTGGAGAATCGTACGCTGGTCAATACATCCCTTACATCGCATCTGCCATTCAACGTTCAACCTCGATTTCAACTCCTCTCAAAGGCTTACTCATCGGGAACGGTTGGATCTCGCCGACAGAACAGTACCCCGCTTACCTCGATTATCTCGTAGAGAACAAGTTTGTGAGGAAGGGTAGTGCGGGTTATAGGAATATTGCGAAAGCTGTCGAGAGGTGTCAGGAAAAGTTGAAAGATTTGAATCAACCAAAGATCGGAGGGAAAGGAACAGTGTTGGTCAACGAGTGTGAAGAGATCTTGGGTGTAATGAGCGCTGCTACTATGAAGGAGTGAGTCTGAGTCGAGCACAGAGCAGTTCGCGAGTCGAGAGCTGATCTTTGACCTTCTTCGAACCGCAGTGGACTATGTCTGAATTCCTACGATACATCAGAATACCATGCCTGTGGTACAGAATGGCCTCCAGATCTAGTTCAAGTAACGAAATACCTTCGCGTGAGTCTCTGGACCTTCGAAGCTCGAGCTCTTTTCTCGACTGACCTCCGCTACGTACATCGCACTCACAGGACCCGAAAGTGATCTCTGCCTTGCATGGTGAAGATGCGACGAGGTCTTGGTCACAGTGCGATAATACCGTCGCATCTCATTTCTGGACCCCTCAATCAGTTCCCTCCATTCAACTCTTCCCTGAACTGCTACAGACACTTCCGATATTGCTTTACGCGGGAGATAAAGATCTCATGTGTGCTGGATTGGGAATCGAGAGAGTGATTGAAGAATTAGAGTGGGATGGTCTCAAAGGATTCGTGAGTTTCACTCTTTTCGCTCTTCTCGCTCCGTTCTTGCTGTTCGATGCTGACCGGGCCTTGTCAATCTTCTAGAATGGATCTGAACCTCTCGATTGGACAGTTGATGGAGAATCTGCGGGAAGATGGACGACTCGTGGGAATTTAACTTATGTTTCAGTCACGAATAGTTCTCACATGGTTCGTTCAGAATTTCAATGTCAGTCGAGCGCTACGCTTTGTATTCACCAGGAGTTTGGCTTCAACAGGTACCGATGGATCAACCTCTAGCTGCTCATGACATGCTCCGTGAGTTTCTCTCGACTTTTCCCTTCTTCCCCTTCTTCTTCCCCTTCTGCTTCGATCGCTGATCGCGTAATTCCCTCGCATTAGTCCGCTTCATGTCTGTCGACACACTCGGCTCGGCTGGTCCTTCAGCCCAAATCCCCTCTCGAGTAGGTTTACACGAAACCGAGACCGTCTTAGGTTCCACTCATCCAAACGGTTCCTCACTCCTCGACCTCTCTTCACCACTCGATTCCTCCTCCCCACTCCTCGACGATCCGATCACGGGCTCGAAAATCCTCGAAGACGGGTTCGATATCAATCATGAACGGTATTATGGGCCTCGAAGAACGGCTGCGCTCGTCATTTTACTAGTGGTGATTGCTGGACTAGGTTGGGCGGGTCTGAGATGGAGGAGAGAGAGGAGACAAATGAAATGGAGGAGTATGAAAGGGAAGGGGAGAGCTATCCGTCTCGAAGAAACTGGATATTCTTCAGTTGGTGAAGATGAGGCTTCGATCAAGTCTCGTGGAGGAGGGAGAAGGGAACTGGGAGCTCCGGGGGTGGAACAGATGGAAACTGTTAAAGTGTTTGACGTGGGAGATGAAGATGAGACGGACGAGGAAGAGCAAGAGGAATTGGATGAGGATGCTTGGGGGGATTTGGGGAGACAGGCCGATCAATGGGGAGATGAGGAAGGTGGGAATATGACGGATGAGGAGAAGGGATTGAGAGGGAGACGATCGAGGGATCTATAGGTTTGTCGTTTCGTTTTTGAGGTTCAGACTTTTGTCGTATTTTCACATCGTTTCCTTTCTCATGTCTCGTCTGGTATGGAATAGATAAGATGTATTTGAATGACAACAACATAGTACTTCGATAACTAGGACTTTCGAGAGACTGACAAGCACTCCCGAACGAGAAACCGACTCTTCTTTCGCAATCCACCTGGTATCTCCCTCTCATTCTCCCTCTCCCTCTTCGATACTCTATCATTCCCTCATTCCGACACGACCCACTCTTTCCTACGCTCCTCCAATTCCCCCTCGACAGTCTCCCTCTCGAACCTCTTGAACTCCCTCCCCAATCCCCTCTCCAGCTCCTCAACCATTCCCATCACGTTCTCTCTCCTCTTCTTCCCCACCGCAGTCTGACTCGAGAGTGCGAAAAGTTCGTCGGATGTCTCGACTCCGATCGAATGGAAATGAGGGATTAGGCGAGATAGTCGCGGGAGATCGAGAGAGGTCAGGAAGGACGCTAAGGAGGGGAGAGAGTCGGATTGAGACTGGGTTCGAGGTCGAGGGTGGGGAGTTGGGAGAACTTGATGAGGTGTGGGTTGGAATGGGAGGACGAGAGGTGAATGTCGAAGTAAACGTTGTTTCTCCAATCCCAACTGTTTTAACGCAAATTGTTCTCGCTCCTCTCCCTCTTCATTCTCCGTACTACTCCGTCGTTCCGAACCCTCCTCCTCCTCAGCTTTGACGATCAAACAATCGAAATCTGATTCTTCCAAGCTCTCCTCCCTCTTCACTTCCACTTCCTCTGCGTCCTCATCTCGTCGTTGAGTGCCATTTCCCACTTGTCTGACGAGTTGCCCATTTCGAAAGATTCGTCCATCATCATAATGGATCCTTTCATCCTTCTCGCTTTTTCTAGATTTCCGCTCGGGTTCCTTCTCCTCCTCCT
>Ga0308160_10007302_pt1 | contig 11014 bp, 7 predicted proteins | sample PhyFR1_FD_201036 | JGI IMG/M metagenome (GOLD analysis project Ga0308160, IMG submission 201036) | Phyllosphere microbial communities from UC Gill Tract Community Farm, Albany, California, United States - DLSLF.R1 | ecosystem: Host-associated > Plants > Phyllosphere > Unclassified | place: USA... | reverse complement strand
CGCTGCTGCGCCAGGTTCGCCCGCAGAGCCTCATGCTCGCCGGTATAGGCAAGGGTGCTGTCGAGCAACTGGTTGAACTGGGCGACGCTCTCGGTAAACGGGCGCTTGCCGTCCTCGATCTGCTTGGGGTCGGCACTGATCTGAATGGCCAGCAACGCCTGGTTGGCGCGCAGGATATGCACGTACAACTCACTCGCGGCCCGGCTCAAAGGCGCCGACTGGCCGGTGATAATGGTCAAGCGGCTGCCGATGGACTGCGTGTTCTGATAGCTGATCCCGGCCATGATCAGCAGCAACAGCACCAACACCGCAAATCCGCCGATCACGCGCTGCAATATGGTCATGGCTACCCCTTTTTGATTTTTATTGGTTGACCTGAACGACGACCAGGTATGCACCTAGTGGCTGTATCGGCCTGGCGGGCGGGGACTTGAGTGCTGAAGGCAGGTTGAAACGCGGTCAAAAAAAAGTGAGAGGGGGCTTGCCCCCTCCCACATTTGGATCGGTTTACACCTGATGGGTCAGGCTGATTTTTACACCGCGGTTACTGGCTCAACACCACATCGCGCATCGCCGGGATGTAACCGTAGTCGTAAGCCTCCTGCACAAACGAGCGATCGCCCTTCAAGACAATCCTCACCGTGGGCGCTTCGGTGCCGCCGATGCGGAAGTCGTCACCGGTGGTGGGCACGCTGTCGATAAAGGACGTCACCAGGCCGTTGGGCATCACGCAATGAGAATAGGTCTGGAACGGCTGCGAAGGTGGGTTGCCGAGTACCAGCCCGGACGCGTTCATCGGCGTGTAAGGACCAAACAGATGATCGCCAACAAAGCCGTAGACGCCATCAGGGCCGGTCACCCCATCCGCGTAGGTGAATTTATGGCTGATGGTGAACAGGTAGTATTTGCCGTCCTGGAACACATAATGCGGCCGCTCGGTTTGATCGTTCACCCCCACGGCAGTGACCAGCGGCGGCAGGATTTCCCATTCGTCACCGGCAAGGTCCTTGGCGACCGCGAGGCCGATGCAGCCGACCTGATAGCGCGCGCCACCCACGCCCTCATGCCCGGGCGGCACCAGGCCCAGCTCATCCGGGCCCACGTCGTGGGTGCCGCGTTCGCCGGCGACGTTGCCTTCAAACACCATGTACAACTTGCCATCCACCGGGTCGATAAACGGGCTGGGGTCGCGAAAGTTCCAGGTCGAGTTCTGCGCTTCGGTCTGGTAATAGGTGCCGTCCGCTTCGAATAGCGCCTTGACCTGGGTGAAACCGCGTAGCTCCACGCCGTTATCGGACGTGACGACTTGGCCCCTGACCTTGGCGATGGTCGCACCTGGAGTCACACAGGTGTAATACAGGTCGATGTCGCCGCTGTTGTTGAGCAGGATCGGCGTGCCGGCCCATTCACGCGTGGTCGGCGATACTCCTTCGGCCATGACCCGGCCGCCGAAGATCCAGTCCTTGCCGGTGCGCGAGTACCAGTAGCAGATGCGCGCATGGCCATGGCGATCTTCCCAATCGCGTTTGATGTCGTAGCGGCCGTCGGCATTGATGAACTGTGGATCGTGGGGACGACGGTCGGCCGTCAGGGTGAAAATAACGGACCAGCCGTCGACCGACACCACCGTGCCATCCAGCGTGCGCAACGGCATGGTGTCCCAGATAAAGACTTTGTCGCTCATCACTGGAAAGTCGCCAGGCACCAACGGCTGGGTAGTGGTTGGGTCGTTTTCGTTGACTTTGAGCGCATCGGCGCGCGTCCAGCGAGTGGGGATGATCGTTGTGTGTTTCATCATTAAGTCCTTTTAATACCGGTGAGTTAGTCCATGACTGCACACAGTGCCTTGGGTGGCTGACATGACCCTTCCTGGGTGATCAGCACTTAAACACTGTGTTTATATACAGTATTCAGCGTTCGCCACGCCGTCAACCCTTACGCAAAAAAAATGTGGAAGGGGGCTTGCTCCCGATTGCGGTCCGTCAGTCATGGAGAGGTCGACTGAACCACCGCTATCGGAGCAAGCCCCCTCCCACAGGGGTGCTGGAGTGCCTGTTGAATCCTATTTGGAAACCGGCATCGCAAACTCCGCGCCCTGTTCGATGCTCTCCGACCAGCGCTGCATGATCGACTTCTGCTTGGTATAGAAGCGCACGCCTTCAGTGCCATAGGCATGCATGTCGCCAAACAGGCTCTTCTTCCAGCCGCCAAACCCGTGCCACGCCATCGGCACCGGGATCGGCACGTTGATGCCGACCATGCCCACCTGAATGCGCCGGGCGAATTCGCGGGCGATGTTGCCGTCGCGGGTGAAGCAACTGACGCCGTTGCCGAATTCGTGGTCGTTGACCAGTTGCACGGCTTCGGCGAAGTCGTTCACGCGCACGCAGGCCAGCACTGGGCCGAAGATTTCTTCGCGGTAGATGCTCATCTCTTGGGTGACGTGGTCGAACAGCGTCGCGCCGAGCCAGAAGCCGTTTTCCAGGCCGGGTTCGGTGGGCACATAGTCACGCCCATCGAGCAGCAATTGCGCGCCGGCCTGCACGCCTTGTTCGATGTAGCCGCTGATGCGTTCCAGGGCAGCGCGAGACACGATCGGGCCCATTTCGGCTTTCAGGTCGCGGCCGTCGGTGATGCGCAGTTGCTTGGCACGCTCGCTCAGGGCGGCGATGACCTTGTCGCCCACATCGCCGACCAGCACGGCCACGGAGATGGCCATGCAGCGTTCGCCGGCACTGCCGTAGGCGGCGCCCATCAGTGCGTCGACGGTTTTTTCGATATCGGCGTCAGGCATCACCACCATGTGGTTTTTCGCACCGCCCAGGCCTTGCACACGCTTGCCGTGACGCGCACCGGTCTCGTAGATGTATTGGGCAATCGGCGTGGAGCCGACAAAGCTCACGGCCTTGACGTCCGGGTGTTCGATCAGCGCGTCCACCGATTCCTTGTCGCCTTGCACCACGTTGAACACGCCTTTGGGCAGGCCGGCTTCGCGCAGCAGTTCGGCCATGAACAGCGATGCACTCGGATCGGTAGGGCTTGGCTTGAGGATGAAGGTGTTGCCCGCCGCGATGGCGATCGGGTACATCCACATCGGCACCATCACCGGGAAATTGAACGGGGTGACACCCGCCACCACACCCAGGGGTTGGCGCATCGTCCAGTTGTCCATGCCACGGGACACCTGGTCGGAATATTCACCCTTGAGCAGGTTGGGAATGCCGCAGGCGAATTCGAGGATGTCGATGCCACGGTCGACTTCACCCTGGGCGTCGGTGAAGACCTTGCCGTGCTCGGCGACGATGATGCGCGCCAGGTCGTCCTTGCGCTCACGCAGCAGGTGCAGGTATTGGAACAGCACACGGGCGCGGCGGATCGGCGGGGTGTCGGCCCAGCCGTCGAAGGCGGCCTGGGCGGCGGCGACGGCTTCGGCCACGGTCTGGCGGCTGGCCAGCGCGACGCGTGCGGTTTTTTCGCCGGTGGCCGGGTTGAAGACGTCCTGATAGCGATCATCGCGGCTCACGCGCTGGTCGTTGATGTAGTGCTCGATGGTGGTGGTCATGGCAGTCGATCCAGGTGGGTAGCGGTGGAACACACCTTAGGCTTTCGCTTTGTTCCAAACCAGAGCATAATCCTGAACTTATTGTCCATAAACGCGAACAATACACCCATGGAAAAAACTGAGATCGAGGGGCTTTGGACCCATATCCACTGGCTGTCGGTGCTGGAAGAGCAAGGCACCTATACCGCCGCCGCCGCGCGCCTGGGGGTGAGTAAATCGGCGGTGAGCCAGCGCATTTCCGATCTGGAAAAAGCCACCGGCACACGGCTGGTCACGCGCACCACGCGCAGTGTGCGCTTGACCGATGCGGGGCTGTCGTTGACCCGTGAAGTGCGCAGCGCCTACGCGCAAATCGCCCGCGGTTTTTCGTCCGTGCGCGACTCGGTCGGGGAGATTCGCGGGCTGGTGCGGCTGACCGCGCCGGTGGCGTTCGCCAGGCAGCAATTGGTGCCGCATCTGTCGGAATTTTTACAGCAGTACCCGCAGGTGCGTATCCAACTGGATGTGTCCGATGCCTTGAGTTCGCTGGCCGCCGAAGGTTACGACCTGGCCGTGCGCCACGGCTTCCAGGTGCCGGAAACCCACGTGGCGTGGAAGCTCTGCGACACCGGCTCGGTGCTGGTCGCCAGCCGTGATTACCTGCAGCGTCACGGCGAACCGCGCGCCCCCGGGGACTTATCCGCCCACAACTGCCTGTTTTACCCTCGGGGCACCGACCAACCGGCGTGGACTTTCGAGCGCGGCAGCCAGAACGTCGAGCGTCTCACCGTGCCCATCGCCGGCAGTTTCGCCACCAACAACAGTGAAGCCCTGCGCGATTCGGCCCTCAACCACCTGGGCATCGCCCTGCTCCCGGACTTCAGCGCCCACGCCGCGCTGGCCAACGGCACGCTGGTACAAGTGCTCAAAGACTGGACGCTCAAGGGCGCCTTTGCCGATGAGATCTACTTGATCCGGCCGTACTCGCCCCACGTACCGAAGTCGGTGAGCGCACTGGTGGGTTATTTGAAGGAAAAGTTGTCGCTTGGTTTTCGCTACGGTGGGTAAAGCTGACCGTGCACCGTTTGAAGACGTGACCAGCCATGACGTTTTTGCACAACGCATCGGTATTTTTAGGCGTTCATCTTCAGATTTATGCATGCCTATACTCGGTCCGGCCTGCTGTTGAGCCGCAGGCAGCCGCACAATAAAAAGGTCCCTACAACAATAATCAAGGACACCGACCATGACGCATCCCTTCCTGGCCGCCCGGGATTTCCTGCTCGCGCACCGCACCGACTATGCCACTGCCGTCCGTGACTTCCGCTGGCCGCAGTTGGATGCGTTCAACTGGGCCCTGGACTACTTCGATGTGATGGCCGAGGGCAATTCGGCCAACGCACTGTGGATCGTCGAAGAGGACGGCAGCGAGCAGCGCTACAGCTTCGCGCAATTGGCTGCGCGCTCGAACCAGGTGGCCAACCATCTGCGTGCCCTCGGGGTGCGTCGTGGTGAACGGGTGTTGTTGATGCTCGGCAACGACGTGGCGCTATGGGAAACCATGCTCGCCGCCTTCAAGCTCGGTGCCGTGGTGATCCCCGCCACCGCCCTGCTCAACCCGGATGATTTGCGTGACCGTATCGAGCGCGGCCAGGTGCGCCACCTGGTGGTGGGTGCGGCGCATGTCGATAAGTTCGTCGGCCTGGGCGACGGCTGCAGCCGCGTTTGCGTGGGCGCGACGCCCGCGGGTTGGGTCGCGCACAGCGCCGCCTTCAATTACCCCGAGCAGTTCCAGGCCGAGGGCCGCACCCTGGCCACCGACCCGATGCTGCTGTATTTCACCTCCGGCACCACGTCCAAACCGAAGATGGTGCTGCACAGCCACCAGAGCTACCCGGTGGGGCATCTGTCGACGATGTACTGGATCGGCCTGCAACCGGGCGACCTGCACCTGAACATTTCGTCTCCGGGCTGGGCCAAGCACGCCTGGAGTTGCCTGTTCGCCCCCTGGAATGCCGGTGCGTGCATCTTTATCCATAACGTGGCGCGGTTCAGCGCACAGGCTTTGCTCGGCGCGCTGCAACACTATGGCGTGACCAGCCTGTGCGCCCCGCCCACGGTGTGGCGCATGTTGATCCAGGAAGACCTGGCCAGTTACAAGCCGCGCCTGAGCCTGCGCGAACTGGTGGGTGCCGGTGAGCCGCTGAACCCGGAAATCATTGAGCAGATCCAGCACGCCTGGGGCTTGCCGCTGCGCGACGGTTTCGGCCAATCGGAAACCACCGCCCTGGTCGGCAACACCCCCGGCCAAGTGCTCAAGCCGGGCTCCATGGGCCGCCCATTACCGGGCTACCGCGTGGCGCTGCTCGACCCCGATGGCGTGCCCGCCAGCGAAGGCGAAGTGGCGCTGCCCCTGGATGTGCGCCCGCTCGGCTTAATGCTGTGCTACGAGGACAGCCCGGAAAAAACCGCCGAAGTGATGCGCGACGGTTACTACCGCACCGGCGATACCGCGCAGATCGACAGCGACGGCTACATCACCTTTGTGGGCCGCGCCGATGACGTGTTCAAGGCCTCCGACTACCGCATCAGCCCGTTCGAACTGGAAAGCGCGCTGATCGAACACCCGGCGGTCATGGAAGTGGCCGTGGTGCCCAGCCCCGACCCGCTGCGCCTGGCGGTGCCCAAAGCGTTCCTGATCCTGGCCCACGATGCGCCGGGCAGTGCGGAGCTGGCCGCGCACATCCTCGCGTTTGCCCGCGAGCATCTGGCGCCCTATAAGCGGGTGCGCCGTATCGAGTTTGTGAGTGAACTGCCCAAGACCATTTCCGGGAAGATCCGCCGGGTGGAACTGCGGCAGATGGAGGTGGTGCGGCGCCAGGGGCAGACGCGGGGCGAGCACGAGCATTTCGAGGAGGATTTTTCTTGAGGGCAAAACCTGGTGTTGCGGCAGGCTACCAGTGGTACCAGATGCTCCAGATGACTGACGCGACAGCCCATGACATACCGAAACGATAGGGCCACAACGCCCATCGTCTAAGCGATTTCGGGATGGCCGCCAGCTCCGACTCGGTGACATAACCCTGTTTCACACAGCGCTTGGGCATTGATAGGAAATCGATCATCAGGCCCATGCGCATAAATCTGCCGATTCTTTGACGTCTGCCCCAAAATCGCTTTCGCCCCCGCACCAACGAATTTTCGCTGAAATAGCTTTCCAACTCGTCTAGCTTTCGGTACTCGGCAAAGAGCACCAACCCCAGACTGATTGGAGCCCCCGCGCATACCAGGATTGTATAAATGAGAAAAAAATCCACGGTTAAGCGCCCTCGGGTTGAAAGATCAAATCAGCATCAACCTCTACGATTTGCCCACCCAGAAACGCACCACCATCACCAAAAGCAGAGCCTCCTGCGTACCCTCCCGCAGCACCTCCCATGACTACGCAAGCGAGTTCACCCGCCCCCTTCATAGACACCCCCAACACGATATTGCATGCACGACGAGTGAATTCAGCACCCATTTTCGCCCCTACAGCAGCCCCCATCACGCTCCCCACCAACTTCCCCGTCTCCACATACTTGGCCCGCCGACACTGCGCCTCTCGCCCTTCGACACACGCTTGCTTGATCTCCAACCCTGCCACTCCCACATCCATCGCCAATCCCACGTACGTCCCCTTCCCCAACCATTTCGACGTCTGCGCAATCGCCCGCATCCGCTGCGCATACCCGGCAATCTCACCCTTGTGCAGATAGCTTTTGGTGGAGATCCCCAGCACCTTCTTCAACGCCTGATTGCCCCGCAACCCCGTGCCAAATCGCGCCGCGCCTTGCAGCTGGGTTTCCAGCAGCCCGAACAGGACCTTGCGCTGGTGAAAAAACGCTTCTCGATCCAAACCGCCCTCCCTCAGGCGCTGATGCAATCGCTCGATCTCCTCCAGCGTATGCGCCACCTCATCCAGATGCCGTGACCATGCCGATGTTGCGCTGCCGATGCCCAACGAGCTGTACCCCAGCAGGCTTTGCAGCAAGTCATAGTCATTGACCACCTGGGTTCCGCCCGCATTGTCCAGCTCCCGGCGAATCGCCTGCGCCTGACGCACCAGCCAGGCCTCCTCCATGGAACAGCTGGCGCTGTAGGCATCGGGAATAATGACCAACTGCCCGGGCATCACCAGCCCACGGCGCAGATGATGGTTCAACACATCGAAATGGTCCGAGCGTTCCCGACTCGAACCGCTGGCCATCAAGCGGGATTTCAAGCTCTGGTAGTCCGCCGTGCGGTCGTTGATATAGCCCTGCGCCATGTCCTACATCCCAGGAGGCAATGAAGATGGCGTCGGAATATAAGCAAGGGAATAGACCCCGGACACAAGCCCAGGGGGTCTGAATTACATTTGGGAAGTTGCCTACATCGCAGGGAAAAAGCGCCTACGCAAAAGCCGCACTTGAACCTCGACGGACAACTGCCCCCATTCAGGGCAGTGCCGCCAAGCTGCAGTGTGACCGTGCGAAACCGGCCCCGCGCGAGTGGTGAAGGGGTGCCGCTTACAGGTCGTAACGCAACGCCATGCCAAAGGTGCGTGGCGCTCCCGCATCGATGATTTCGTCATCGCGGTTGTTGGTGACGTAGCGCTTGTCGAAGGCGTTTTTCACGAAGCCCGACACCGCCACGTGCTGGGTGACTTTGAATTCGCTGCTGAAATTGGCCAGCACGTAGTTGTCACTCCTGCGCTCGCCATTGACCTTGCCCGCCGCATCGAACTCGTACGCGGACGGGGTCGTGCTCTGATACGTAACGTCGGTGTTGAAGGTCAGGCGGTCGTTGATGCGATAGATGCCGCCCACCGACATCTTGTACTTGGGCGCGTACAGGAACGCCTGGCCACTGCGGTCCTGGCCATTGCCCGCGATGAAGTCCTTGTATTTGCCGTCGGTGATCGCCCCCCCGACGGTCAAGGTCAACTGCTCGCTGAGGTCTTTTTCGACGAACACTTCCAGGCCCTTGATATCACTGCGACCGGCGTTGTAGACGTCAATGATATTGGTGTTGGCCTGGCGCACGCTGACCTGTTGGTCTTTCCAGTCGGTGTAATACAGGTTGGCGCGGGCGCGCAGGGTGTCTTCGAAGAATGAACCGCGGTATGACAACTCGTAGTTGGTGGTGTACTCAGGGTCGTACGACTGGTGGCCGCTGCCGGAGCGCACATTCACGCCGCCGCCGCGATAGCCCTTTTGCACCATAAAGCCCAGGTACTGGCCGGCGGCGAGTTCGTAGTTGATACCGAGTTTGGGCAGCACGGCGGCGAACGACTTGTTGACCTTGGCGGCGTCGGACAGATCGTCCTGCTTGATGTCAGTGTCGTTGGTCTCGTGGTCGTAGCGCAGGCCGGTGACCAGCGTCCAGCGCGGGGCAAAGGTCCAGTTGACTTCACCGAACAGCGCTTTGTTTTCGATAGTCGTGTCGCCTTTGACCGTCGCTGCCAACTCACCAGCAGACAACAACCGGTCGTGGAAATTGTTGGTGTTGTGGCCGTAGTAGGCCCCGATGAAACTCTTCACCGTGTCCGAGCTGTAGTTGAGGCGCAGTTCCTGGCCGAACAGTTTGCCATCCTGCTTGCGCAGAATGACGTCGTTGTCCACGGCGTTCTGGTCGAAATCCAGGCGGTTGCTGTAGTCCGAATTCGTGTTGGTGGTGAGGCTGGTCAGCGACCACTGGTCGTCGAGGCGGTAGTCGAGTTTGGCGCTGACGGTGTCCTGGAGAAGGTTGTCGAACGCCTGGGTGTTGGAAGACACCTTGTAGTAACGCACCTTGTCCGGGTTGCGGATGACCGAGTTGTCACCCTGGCGGTGTTCGTTGTGGGCATAGGTGAGCAAGACGTCGAGGTCGTCGCTGGGCGTGATCAGCAGCTTGCCGCGTGCATTGCTGGTGCGATGGGGGTTGGCGTCCTTGCCGAGCGCGATGTTATCGATATAGCCATCGCCATCCTGGTAATCCAGGGCGATGCGCCCGGCGATCTTGTCATCGACAATGCTCCCGCCGCCGGCAACCGCCGCGCCTTTTTCACCGTAGTTGCCCACATTGGTTTGCGCCGAAAAGCTGGGTTGGAACGTCGGGTTGCGGGTCTGCACCACCACCGCACCGGCCAGGGAGTTGCGCCCCTGGGTGGTGGATTGCGGGCCGAGGAAGACCTCGACTTGCTCGACATCCCACAATGTCGTGGGGCTCAGGGTCAGGGTACGGTTGGGTTGCACGGCGCCGTCCACATACACCGACACAGCGCCGTTGAGGGTGGCCGGGCCCTGGTCGTCGAAACCGGACACCGGCACGCCGCGAATACCCCAGTTTTCGTTACCGGCCTGGCTGTACACGCCCGGCGTACGAGCGAAGACATCGACCAGGCTGTGGTCGGCCTTGTCGCGCAGTTGCTGTTCAGTCACCACCACTACGCTGGATTGGGTTTGCTCAAGGCTGCGGTTGATTTTTTCCCCGCTCACCGTGATCGGGGCAATTTCCAGGGGGGCCGTTTCAGCCGCCCAGGCGCCACCTGTCACGCACACCACCGACCCTACCGCCAGTGCAATTGTATTCTTTTTGAAATTCACGCCCGCGCCCCTGTGACCGATCATTATTGTTTTTGCGGCGTGCCAAAAAGCAGCCAAACGCCAGCAGGGCGGAGTTTAAGGGATACCCAACAGGAAGTGAATGTAATTGATAAACAATATCATTCGTCATGAATGCGCATTCGTGTATCCGATTGATTACATCGGCCCTGTGTCAGCGTGATCCGGCCGCAACGCAGTCAGAAATCGACCGTGGCCGACAGCTGCAACGTACGTGGATAACCCGGCGAAAACGCCCCATACGACGCCACACCCGACCAATACTCGCGATCAAACACGTTCTGTACGGTCGCGCGCAAAGTGGTGGGCCGCCCTTCTATCTTCGTCACATACCGCGCGCCCGCGTCGATGCGCGTCCAGGAATCCAGCGCCTGGGTATTGGACTGATTGACGTATTGGCTATCGGTGTAGATCGCGCCGCCGGTGAGGGTAAAGCCTTCCAGCCACAGGGTGTCGTACTCGGCCCACAGGTTGGCCTGGATGTCCGGCACGCCCACGGGTTTGTTGCCACGGTTGGCTGCGGTGGCGGACTTTGTCAGCTCACCCTCAAGAAAGGTCACGCCGCCCATCAACCGCGTGCGGGGTGCCACTTCGCCGTACGCGCTCAGTTCGACGCCACGGTTGCGCTGCTCGGCCTGTACCGAATACACACCATTGGCGCCCAGTTCGCCGCTGGGCTTTTCGATCTGGAACAACGCCACGCTGGTCATGAAAGTACCTTGCTCATACTTCACGCCCAGCTCATGCTGCTTGGACTTGTACGGCGCAAAGGTGTCGCCGGCGTTGCTCGCCGTGCCTGGGGCGGTGTCGCCTTTGCTCAGGCCCTCGACATAGTTGTAGTAGAGCG
>Ga0308160_10007301_pt1 | contig 11014 bp, 16 predicted proteins | sample PhyFR1_FD_201036 | JGI IMG/M metagenome (GOLD analysis project Ga0308160, IMG submission 201036) | Phyllosphere microbial communities from UC Gill Tract Community Farm, Albany, California, United States - DLSLF.R1 | ecosystem: Host-associated > Plants > Phyllosphere > Unclassified | place: USA... | reverse complement strand
ACAACGTATAGATGATCAAGCTGATCTTCGAGTCTAAATTAGCGCGTTTGATTTCCCGGTTTCCCGGCAAGATCTCCTGTCTCACTTTCTCCACTGTACTATACCGCTTCCATGAGTAGATGACATTACCTAATCGCCCTCTAGCAGGGCAGCACACTACAGAAGATCGAGAGCCAGGATCAGGCCATATACACTTGGTACCCGGAGCACGATTCGCGACTAGTCGAGCATCTTATCCACTTAAATTACTATCTCCCGCCCCATTGTCATCTCAACCCCCAAATCTAGCAACATGCTATACCCTCGCATATGGTGGTGGACTCGTCGCTGGAGATGTCATTAGCTTGAGGGTAGAGCTGGATGAAGGATGCGGGCTGGTGATGTTGACTCAGGGGAGTACCAAGGTATTCAAGAAACGACCTGGTATACGACCTCAATCACATTCTTTACGACAATCTTCCTCACCTTCCGCCGACCACTGGACAGCGGTCCAGCGATTGCATGTCACCTTAAAGCCCGACTGTCTGCTACTAGTCATGCCCGACTCGGTATCGCCTTTCCGAGATTCTAGATACTCCCAATTACAACGATTCGTCCTACCGGCTTGTGGAACTGGATCAGCATTGATACTAGACTGGGTGAACTCGGGGAGAGGGCAGCAGCAGGGATATAGTGGTGCATCGAACACAGCAGAGGTGTGGTCTATGGCCAGATACGCTTCTACAAACGAGGTATTGTTAGGGGACAAGACAATTATGAGGGAACGAATGATACTCGACAATTCCCTTTTACCGACCACTAGATCACGTCCGAACGATCTATCTTCTATCGCCAAACACCTCGCACCGTATAATGTCTACGCCACCGTCCTGATTATCGGTCCGAAACTCCAGCCTCTAATGAAATACCTCCGAGTCATGGTCGACAAAGTCCAGCAATTCCAGGTCCAGAGACCCCAGAAATTAACGTGGGCGTTTAGTCCAGTAGAGGATGGAAAAGGTGGGGTGGTAAGGATCGCAGCGGTCGAAGTCGAAGATGTGAAGATATGGCTTAGGCAAACACTAGGCTACGGCGGAGTTAAGGAGTTAGTGGGAGATGGGCTATGGCCAAGAGTAATATAGACACATAGACAATAAGAAGGTATAATGCACACACGTCGACAGGGTAAATGTGCTGTGTGCATCGAGTGATGACCCTCCTTTGAATACCATAGCTCAAACACCACTACCTTCTTCTCTTCTTATACTTCTACCATCACCCACCATCAAGCAACATGGACAGAGGTAAGTGGGCTACTACTAGCCGATTCAGGTGACAGGATGAAGCTGACATGTGTCAGGTGATCTCACTAATCAAGGCAACAAGCCAAAGAAGCCCAGTCTCTTCAAACGAATCTTTGCATCCTGCATTCCAGTAAGCTCTGCGGTCAACGTCGTTTGATCACCCAAACTGACTCCACAGTCCGAGTCAGTGAAACCGATACTTCTGCAAGACGAAGAGCTGATTGGATAGTGACGCCCACAAGGACCCGACCAAGCGATCCAAAACCCCCGTACCCATCATCAAGACCCCTTCCAACCCTCATCCCGGTGGACCTCCTTTGGGTCCTCATCCACCTCCTTCGACTGGTCCAGTACCTTTCCCCGGTGCTGGTACTGGTGGTCCAGGTCCAAACCCGATCCCGATCCCCAACGACCCATCTACCACCGGTCCGCCTTTGCCTGGAGGAGGTGGTCCTGGACCCAATCCTATTCCTCTACCCGACAAACCTCCCAAGACTGGACCGCCTTTCGGTGGTGGTGGAGGTCCCGGTCCCAACCGGATTCCTCTTCCCAACAATCCTCCCACTACCGGACCCCCTATCGGCGGCGGTGGTGGTCCAGGTCCGAACCCCATTTCAATCCCGCCAGCTGGCGCACCGATGACTGTCCCGATGCCGATTGTCAACCCTGTCGGCGAGGAGGATGGTCAACATAGCGGTGTAGGTGGAGGCACCGGAGCACACGAGCACCAGGTACATACTTCGACCAGTATCGCAGGTCCCGCTACTTCGTCCGGTGCTACTAGTGGAGGACACGATCACAGTCACGGCCATGGACACGGTCATACCGGTTCCGCTGCCGCCCTTCCCCTTCACATGACCAACGCGAGTATGCATACCGGCTCTTCCGGTGCAGCAGCTGGCAACGGGGGCAACAGCGGATTTGGGGGAGATGGAGGAGGTGCCAGTAGTGGTGGAGCAGGTGGGTTCTCTAGTTCCAGTGGAGGAGGAGGATCATCTGGATTTGGAGGAGCAAGCGGGATTTAAGGAATAAGGATTGAAGTGTTACCCCGCTTTCGGCTATCTCGGCCAAGACCGGAGGCGCACTGGAATGATAGATTTGGCTTGGCGAAAGGAATAGGGGGCGTTAAGCTAAACATGGAGGGAAAGGGGATACACGGCTCTATGCATCTGTCTGTTACATTACCTATCCACATCACCTGTTTGGACATCTCTACTGTACTGTCATCAGGTGGTGAAGAGCGGTCCTTGTATAATACAACGACGAAAACAGCGAAATCGCCTATCGCCTAGGGTGGTTCAGGGCAAAATTCCAAAAGTCCGAGCTTAGTGCACTGCTGTTTGTCTCCTTTGTCATTCTCACAATGAGCTGGAAAGAACTACCAACCATGGACGGTGGGCCAGAGAGTGATGGTAAGTGGACCTTGCAGTGCTACTGGAATGCTGCAGGGTTTCAGCTAACCAGTAGTTGCGAGCTCGAGTCAACCTACAAAACGCTCGGGCCTCATCCGAAGGATATGTAGTCGCTGCTTCAAGGTGAGTTCACACTACCCAATTCCATATAGAGAGCAGATGCTGACTGTACAGACATCGTGAGCCCATAACATGTTGACGTTCATTTCCAATGCTGATGTTTTAGCTCCCACCCAAAAGCATCTATCACCGAGAAATCCTCCCTTCCATTCGGTCCAATCCGTAGAACCAGCGACGGCTCTACCATCTCATACGACTCATCTACCGAGTCATCCGAATCATCACCATCGCAATCATCATACAACGGCCCCCGAGGTAACGGTCTAGAAGTACCAGTCGTCACCGTCCTCGATCCAGCCGGAGAACTGATTCATGGACACGGAGGAGATTGGGGAGATTTTGAAGAAAGGCAGCCCATCGGATCTGGAGCTGGAGGATTCAAGACCATTAGAGAGAGGATGGAGATGGGTAGAAAGGCTAGAAGGGTTAGACCACCTGTTGAACAGGCTGCGGCGTGAGTTGTATGTGTTATGTCTGGGGAATGTGGATTCGATACCTTAATATGACTGTACAGCAGATCTGTAGCCTAATGTCTTCGCTTGATGCGATGTATGTAACGTGTGTGAGACGCAAGGCTGGGTCGAACTCGCGCTATCGTGAAGAGAGGAGAGAAGGGCTAATCCCGGTGTTGTAGAAGCTGATTCTCAAAGGTCGTTTGGTGACCTCGAACTACAAAAAGGCTGGCCTCATCAAGACGCAGAATCTGATCATCAATTGATGGGCATAACAAAAAACCGCTGGCGTCCCATCGGGCAAATCACTTTCATTAACACTCCTTATACGACGGGCTACTATCTTCACCAGTCGTAGGGGGAGTGCTGCTGGGGCGTGTTTACGAGGAAGTAGTATCTGATAACACGTCGCCTTCGGGTCTTGGTCTTCCGTGAAGTCGAGGTTGTGTCTGCTAATTTTCCCGTTTACCGGGACTAAGGGTGTCAACGAGGTCGACGCTCAGAGGCACGCCCACATTAACTCCTTGGGCAAAATGACTTGAACCCCAAGTCAGCATAATACCTAGTGCTGCATTTGGCTGCACCCAGGAGCGTCACGGCCCTCCGTGCTAGGTGCTCATGGCAGTCAGGATGAGCACCTCAGTATGATGTGATGGGAGTGTGATAACTTTCTTGTTGCTAAAACATATTCGACAATTCATCGCCGAGTCCGCCACATATATTCCCTCCACCCCAAGGCATTTCATCTCCGCTTCATGCCCGAATGATGCACCACCTGACCGTGACCAGTCCCCCCACGTTGGTCCCATCTGAATCACATGAGCCTACTTGCCGTCGGCCCGATCGTCCAAGTGGACGATATCCGCTTGATCCTTCTCGTGATCGAGTGAATCTGAAGCGACGTTTGCTTGAGTCCCACTAACGGCCTCGGCGGCGGCTTTGCCATCAAGAAGTCGAGAAACCTCCTCAATAGTGTATCCTCTGCAATCGATATCAGTATCGCCTAAGCAGCAGACGAGATGCACATACTTGGTTTCGACGAAATAGAAGTAGATTGTGGCGAAGATGATGATCTGTACCCCAACGTAGACCAGATAGTATCGCCAAGCGATAGCATCGAGAGCGACAGGATTTACCCATTGGTTCTGGAGAACAGTCAGCGTCGGTCATGTATCGGAGAGCTCTGGAGCTCACAAATGCTTGAGATATGGCTCCGACTGTGGTGTAGATACCCATGCCCTTGGTCCGCAAATGGTAAGGCAGAATCTCAGGGACGTAAAGGTTGGGCAAGACTGTGAAGCCGATGTCGTAAAAGCCGTAGTAGATGAACAGCTACTTATCAGGTACTCTGACCGCCATGAAGTGAATCGACCACTCACGAAGGGGATGACGGCAGTGCCAGTAGCAGGATTACCGCTGTTTGCAAAAGCCCCCTTTTGACTGATCAATGCCACTCCGCTGGATGTGAGCGGACTTACCGAAAGACCAGCAACCACGATGAAAGCAGCCAGGATTCCACCCGCACTTGTGAGCCAAAGAGGCCGCCGGCCCCACTTGTCGACGAAGAGAGCAGCTGTAGTGGCGACTATCCAGTTGAAAATGGCTAGACCACCGTTGATCCCAGCTATACGTCATCAGTGGCGACCTGGAGACTTGACGGATAGCACATACCCTGCTGGAGCGAATCGGTCACCCCGACCAGAGTCAAAATTGGAGCAAGGTAGTACGAGACGAGGCCGACACCGTTGAGTTGAGCGAAAGAAGCGCAACAACAAATCAAGAACAGTCGTTTCCGGTTGCCCGTAGTCTTGAAGAAAGCAGCGTATCCGGTATCTTTGAGGGTCGAGATGTAGACAAAGCCCTCTTTGATTTCGGCGAATTCATTCTGAACGAGTTCATCTTCCTCCAAGCCATTGGAGTGAAGTTTCGCCAAGAGCTTGAGCCCTTCTTCCTCTTTACCTTTGCCAATGAGATATCGTGGACTCTCGGGCATCAAACCGAACGCCATATAGATGAGGATGATTATAGCTCCGGCACATTGCAGGAGAGTCGGAATCCGCCATCCCCAATTATTCGAGACGGAGAGGAATCCGTAACAAAGCCACGACGACGTCGTCGTACCAAAGTAATACGTGCACAGAAACAGGCCGCCCGAGACCGCACGAAGGCGCTTCCTGAGTCAGTGGGCTGGGAGTATGGTGGTCTGCACCTACCGGATGAGCGAATTCAGCCAGAAGTGGAGGCGCGACCGTGCCCATGAACCCGGTACCCGCTCCACAAAGCACTCTACCCCCCATCAAATGTCCGTCGTTTGTAGCGAATCCGCCAAGGAATGCACCCGCAACCTTTCATATTAGCGTGAGCCAACGAGAGAGTGATTTGACCCACAAGAAGAACACATCCGATAGCAAGCGGCAATCGGCGTCCGTACCGTTCGGCAAGAAAAGATGCGACAAAGCCGGTAACAAGATTGGCTGAAAAGTGTCAATGTACCACGCGACACCAGGAATTGCTCAACCTACGAAGGTAGAAGACGGCACTGATCAGACCCAGCCGGTTACCTGTCGGGTGGTCGAAGTATTCCTGGAACAACGGCATAGTCTGCAGCCCGTTAAGAAGGGATCCATCGTAGCCCAAACTCCAGACCTGGAAAAAGTCAGGAGGTATGTCTAGATACTTCAGGGCTGGGACATACACATAGATACAAGATACCGATAGATAGACTACATCGTCGCAGTCCTGGGTCCTTCCACCAGCTAGAATGGGTGTTGTCTAAGAAGTGTCAACGAGCTACTTCAATACAGCTAGAGAGGGACATACTTTGCCAAGTCTCGTAGATGGGTCGTTGTCCGGTCATATCTGTCTCGTGCGCGAAAGCGAGCTAGTTGTGGGGCACATCGTCGACTTCATGCAAGGCATTATATAGGCTTCGAACCTTGTAATGGGCAACGCTGTGGAGAGCCAGACGCAGCTCAACCGGGACCGACTCGCGCCACTCAATTCACCGAACCGCGGCTAAAGAAGCGATCATAAGGCCGACCCCGGACTTCTCCGACCTGTAGGTGTTTTGATCGGTGCTCGAAGTGTTGCAATTCACATTCTCGTTCCCGAACTTTCAGAATGGAGCAGAAGAGAGAAGCGTAGGTCTTCAGAGCCCCCCCAACAGCCGTCATGACTGACCGACCAAGATGCGCAGCATGCCGAAGAATGAAGGTCGGTATCACAAATGCCGAGAATGAGCCAACGTTCACTGACAAGGCAGATACGCTGTCTGGACAATGAGGACCGGTCTCGGGCCTGTCAGCGATGTGGTAAGTTCATGATTAGCCTACGTACCGCGAGAGAGTGCGAGTTGGGCTTAGACGGAGCCATGGTCGGCGTTGCTGACGATGCTCAGCAAGAGTTGGCGAGACCTGCGAATACAACCGAAAGAAACGAGGCAGACGACCGGTCGTGGCACAGCGAGCTCAAACCGATCTAGAGAGAGGTATCAACATCGCGAGTATAGCTCGCAGGTCCGATACCTCGGCGGTCCATCCCGAACAAAGGCTAGACATGCTGCCGTCTGGTCCAGCCCTCTTTGCCGGATCTTCGCCAAACACGGCCTCTCCCGCCACGGCGATGATGGGCGGGGCATACCAGACCAACGTCGATGTCTCTTCACATCTGGACCCCGGAGAGCCGAGCAGTGCTTCAGTCGGTCAGCCACAACATGGTCATGCGGTTCAATCGGGGTCGATATCAGGACATGTGTCTGATAGAGCGCCAAGAGATACCGCCACTACGAGCAGTTATGATTGCCCAAGTATGATATGAGCATTTGTATTACGCTGATCAGTAGTCTCCTTGGGTCTACTAAGCCTCGGTGAAGCAGCCATGCTGGTCGGGAGGTGAGTCAGCTTATACTTCCGATTAGGCCCCTGCTGATTCGAAATTCAGTTTTCACGCTCATCTCAATCCCATGATCGCTTTACTAGATCCAGATTGTAAGCTCGGCCTCTTTCACCACTGATCGCTTAGTCCATACCCTCGACCAGCTCCGCACCTCCTCCGCCTGCTTGCTATCCTCCGTGGTCTCAGCTGCCAGCAAATTCTTCCGACCCGACCTACATCGAACATTGAGGGATCACTCCTTGGCCATCTTGCCGCGAGCAGTCATGGGTCATTCGCCATGCGATACCGGTGTTGTTCAAAGTCTCATGATCCACGTGTACTGGAAAGCGCCAACGGATCGTACTGCGTGGGCAAAGTTGGGCATGGCAATCCGGCTCGGCTACCAGTTTCGATGGCACGAGGGAAGGAGCAGCCAGGCGGGTTTGGACGAGTGGTCCTTGAGACGCGCATTGGTGATTTGAACGAGATATGGGCAGAACTGACTAGAAGGATTCAGATCGAACATGGCTTTGTAAGTGAATAATGCCGAGGTATTTCTGCTGACGTCCTAGGTCTCTTCTGTGAGTGTCATCAGATGGTGCTATGCAAGCTCTCAATCAGCTGATCCCAGGTTTTGATCACGCGTAAAGAGCCACCAATACAAAGCTGACTTCCTAGCTATAGTCGGACCTTCAAGCTTCCTCCCACAATCACGGCCGCTGATCTGGGAGACGTGAGTACAGTCAAGGGGAACCCGCATTGAGACTGATCATCAGGTCAATCAATGGGTAGATGGCCACAAACATCTCAACATCGGGATTGACAACCATCTCGCTTCTAGTATTGAGTGAGTCCGGGATCGGTGAACGGGCTGATGTGTCAAGGTCTACGACAATCGACACGGAATGGCAATGGATGAGTACCTCGACTCTATCGGCAAGAGAAGTCACTTCTATGCACGTACCCCGCATCAGAACCAGGACCGAGAGTCATAGAGATAAGTGGTATAGGCTTCCGAACAGTATGTCTACCCTGACTTCTCACAAAGCTGACATCGTAGGGGAACGACAGATGAGTCCGACCGAGACCAAGTTTTTGGACTGGGTATCTTTTGAGCGGAGCTTCGAGATCGAGCGGTATACCATCCGCGCAAGTACAACCAGTGAAGAACTTGAAGATGCTCTGCATCGCTGCCTCATGGCGGTCTCTAGCGTAGTCGAGGGAGTCGAAAGGCTGTCGAACTGCGAAATTCTGCGATATCTACAAGACGTTGCCTCTTGCATCCTCTCGAATGCTGCAAGTTTCGTCAAGCAGGTAGGTTACATGTTCCGTCAAGTTCAGTCGCTGACTCATAAGTATTTTTGGCAGTTCACTTCCGACCAGCGAAGTATCGCGGTGTCCTTCTTGCGCCGTATCTACGAGACTTGCATCAAGTCAGCCGCCGGCGATAACGAAGCTGCTACTGCGTTCGTGGCGCGCTTTGTACGCCGTACATTGAGAGAGATGACCAATCAATCTACGGCTCCGACGAGAGGAGCTAGTCCCGCTGCCGATTTCGATCAGACCCTGATCGACCAGAATCTCTTTGACCTTGTACGTGTTTCCGACATCCAATCCGGATCACAGGCTGACGCTCCATAGAACGCCTGGCTACCCGAAGCCAACTTGTTGCCTGAAAACCCCGTGTTGGACGATACGTATTGGTATGAAGGCAATCCCGAATGTTAGGTGGCATCGCTAATTCACAGGGCTTCTCTTTTCTCCGATTCGATGCAAGGCGTCTGATACTACTATTGGCCAAAGCCGTGTGACCTGACCATATCGAAATCTTATTGGGCTGTCCTCTGTCTGTTGTACTTGTCATGCATGCATACCTGAATAACTGCATATACAAATCCTGATAATCTTTCCCCTTGAGCAACCTGGTCAAACATCATAGCGCGCCCATGATCATGGTGAAGATCTCCAGATCTTGCTTGGCTACGATCGACATCAGCTCAACTCACACGATAGGTGACTCACCATCTGAGGCAGAAGTCTTGGGAACCTGGTTGTTTTGTAAGGTGTCATACCAAGCTTTGTATTCTAGGGTATAGGCATCTTGATAAGTCGGCCTGACAATCTGCTCCGAATGATCACCCTCCTCAGTACTGCTCAATACAGTCATGGTGACAGGAAGCCCCTTGACGTATGGTCTATTGATCAGGCCAGAGACGACCTTGATGGACTTACGTATCATATTGGACTTTGATCCTCTCATTCCCAGCGTAGACCTCAATGTGCGCATCGAAAACTCGGACGCTGTCTATGCCCATCTACGGTGTCAGACCTGATAAGTAGTCGGAACACAAATGACTCACCTCGTAATAAGCGACAAAGCCCTCACTGCCGCTCTCAGCACGAAAGACTTGAACTGCAGACACGTAAACTCACTATTGGAATGTGACAGTCATGAACAACCCATCGTCTGATCGAGTGGCACACAACACCTTTTGAGGCATTCCGATCAATTCTCGCATAGCACTCAGATCGTGAGAGGCTAGTCCATTGAGCAGTCCCCAGGTGAACTGATTACGAGGATCCTTCGCCTTTGGACCCAGAGCTGAAGCGAACTGCTCCTCCGCCATAGCTTTGCGCTCGGTGATGGACTCTGGGGGAAAGTCTTTTTGTCAGCTATGGGGAGATATGGCCGGAGACACTTCGGTCTGACCTGTAAATGACTTGGCGAACCAGCCACCTTGTTGGACAAAAAACGAATTCTGCAGGTCAGATTACCCAGCATGGGTGACCTACTTGACCGATGATATCCCGGACGCGAACTGCAGGTCAGTCGATGTCATCTAGAATGAAACGGGAGAGGATGTACCATAGGCGATATTTGATGTGGGTATCTTCTCCAGCCTCTCCTTGGCTCGCACGAACCCGGCAGCGTAACGTCTCATGTATCCCACAAAGACCGATTTGCCGGAGGCGTTCTCAGCCGCGATGATCTGATCGGCTCCCTCGAGGGTCCACGCCATTGGTTTCTCGATAAAGACATGCTTTCCAGCTTCCATACATTGGACAGCTTGTGTGACATGATACTCGCTGTCTGATTAGCACTGATGACGTCGGTGGACTTACTTGGCGTTGATGATCATGACAGCGTCGACTTCTACCCTCTCTCGTAACATGTCATTTCTGTGCTTGTCAGTAGTGGAACATGACCACGTTCGGAAACTCACACGCTAGTATATGTGTGAGGAATATGAAATTTGGCAGCACAATGTGCTAGAGCTTCTTGAGATACGTCGACAAGGGCGACAACCCGGTACATGTGGGAGTGAAGCAGTAGAGTTGGGAGCTGAACGTCAGAACGAGCAAGATGCATTTTAGAGATGTTCAAAATGCTCACATGAACTGTCATGGCCACTTCACCGGCACCGATGACCTGAACAGCGTCAGTCCGCGGGATGAATTGACCGTCAACAGTACTCACAGCTACATTATAGATTGGAGACGTTGCTGGACGAGTCATATCGAATGTTCAGAGGATAATGTCGAGTCGGGAAATCAGTCGTATAGTACGGTCCTCTATATACGCCATACGTTATAGTAGGACCAGCTAGCTCTCCCATGGCCCATGGTCACAGCCGAGCTGCCCATTGTTGGAGTGACGTTGAACGGTGGTGTCGGTCCTTCGGCGTCCGGGACTTCGGTGCTCGGTCGTTGCCAGCGGCGCAGACCGTTCACTAAAACACCGAGAAATCAACCGGATCAACAACGGGTCTAGCTTGAGGACCGATCTGCTACTACACCATAAAGCACCATCACGGCAAGCATGATCCCCCTCAATGTACTCGCGATCGACACAGCCGAAAATGTCAGCAGCTAG
>Ga0308160_10007298_pt1 | contig 11017 bp, 8 predicted proteins | sample PhyFR1_FD_201036 | JGI IMG/M metagenome (GOLD analysis project Ga0308160, IMG submission 201036) | Phyllosphere microbial communities from UC Gill Tract Community Farm, Albany, California, United States - DLSLF.R1 | ecosystem: Host-associated > Plants > Phyllosphere > Unclassified | place: USA... | reverse complement strand
GCTCGGGACCTTGGGGTCGTAGCGCCATTTTTCCTTGCCGGTGGCGGCGTCGGCCGCGATCAGGATGTTCTTGGCGGAGCACATCAGCAGGTCGCCGCCGATTTTCAAGGGCGTATTGGCCGGCGAATAGCGCTCGCCCTTGGCCGGCAGGTCGCCGGTGTGGAACACGAAGGCGCGCTCCAGGCGGCCGACGTTGGCAGGCGTAATCTGGGCCAGTGCGCTGTAGCGGCGGGCACTGGCGTCGCCGCCGTAATACGGCCAGTCGCCGGCGGCGGCGCCGGCAGGCGGCGCGTTCGACGCCAACGCATCGCCCGGGCCGGCATCCGGCAGGACTTCGTGGCCGAGCAGGAAGCCCAGGCCCGCCAGCGTGGCAATGCCGAGCATCAGGCCGCCCTTCTGTGCGCCGCCGAAGCGGACAGGCTGGGCGGCCAGCGCCGGCGACATGGCCAGCGCCAGCAGGAACAGCACGGTGACGCCCACCACGCGCGGCACCAGGCCCCAACCGTTGAAACCGACTTCCCACAGCGCCCAGGCCAGCGACGCCGCCCAGACGAGGGCCATCAAGGCCTGGCCGGCACGGCGCCGGCGCAGCAGCAGCACCGCCGCCACGGCCAGTCCCAGCCCCGCGAGGCCGTAATACCAGCTGCCGCCGACGGCGATCAGCTTGACGCCGCCCACCAGCATGGCGAGGCCGAACAGGCCAATGAAAAGCGGGATGACGATGGCGGCGATGCGCCAGCTCGTGCCCAGGGCAGCCTCCCGCGCCTGGGTCTCATTATTGTTACTGCTCGTGTCACGCATTGCGATTCCAGTTGCTTGCTATAAAAAGAAGGGAAAATCAGTGCACCGGCCGGTTGGCGCCGAACACCTGCAGGGCCGCGCCCACGACCAGCAGCACGCCGACGACGATGAAGGCCATCGCGAAGCCGCCGGTGCCGGCCACCACGTAGCCGGTCACGATCGGCGCCAGCAGGCCGAACAGGTTGCCGACCGCGGTGATGAAGCCGGCCGCGGTGCCGACGTCGTCGCTGGAGCGCACCAGGTCGTTCACCAGCGACAGGTCGAGCGACACCGCCGAGGCGCAGGTCGCCAGCGACAGCGTGATGACCGCCAGGATCGCCGTCGTGCTGGTGAGCGCCGGCACCACCAGGATGATGGCCGAGGCGACCAGCACGGTGGCGACGGCCAAGCGGCGCTTGCCGGATTGGGCGGCTTGCCCACGCACGGCCAGGTCGCTGCAGCGGCCGATGACGATGGCCAGGACCGCCGCGCCCAGGTAGGGAATGGCGGTGTACAGGCTGCTGGTCATGACGCTCAAGCCCTTCTCGGCCTGCAGGTAGTTGGGCAGCCAGGTCAGGAAGAAATAGGTGGCGTACACGGCGCAGCCATGGGACAGGCCGATGGCCCACATCGTGCGCGAGCGCACCAGGCCGGCGATGCCGAGCGGCTTGACTGCCGGCGCCTGCGCCGGGCCTGCGGCATCGCCGCTGCCGGTGCCGATCTCGCGCAGTTCTTCGGCGCCGAGCCAGGAGGCCTTCGACGGGTGCTGGTACCACTTGAGCCAGGCCGCCAGCCATACGCAGCCGATGGCGCCGGCCACCAGGAAGGCCAGGCGCCAGCCGAAGGACGTGATCAGCCAGCCGAAACCGACGGCGCCCACGGCCGGACCGACCAGGCTGCCGCTGTGGAACACCGCGGTGGCCATGCCGCGCTCGCGCAGCGGCATCCAGTCGCGCACCACGCGCGCGCCGGCCGGATAGGTCGTGGCTTCGCCCGCCCCCATCACCAGGCGGCAGCCGAGCAGCGAGAAGAAGCCGGTGGTGAAGGCGGTGCAGACGGTGGCCAGCGACCACACGCCGATGCCCCAGCTGTTGACGCTCTTCGGTCCGTAGCGCCCCACCAGATAACCCATCGGGATCAGGGCCACGAAGTAGAGCCAGACAAAGGAAGACAGCAGGTAGCCCATGGCGATGGGCGAGATGCCGAATTCCTGCTTGAGCGCCGTGGAAGCGACCGACAGCGAAATCCGGTCGATGTAATTGATCAGGGTAAGGGTGAACAGGAACACGTAGATCCAGATGCGCTTGTTCCGGCCCGATGCCCTCTTGCTGATGATTGCAGCCGCTTGGTCCATGTTTTGTCTCCGTGTCTTTGTTGTATGGGCCCGGCGGTGTTATTTCAGCCAGTGCCTGATGTTCGCCGCCATCACCTCGGTCGAGATGCCGTAGCGGTCGTGCAGCGTGGGCAGCGCGCCCGCATCCAGGAAGCGGTCGGGCAGCGCCACGTGGCGCAGGAGCGGCTGCACGCGCGCGGCCAGCAAGGCCATGGCGATGGCTTCGCCCAGGCCGCCGACGCTGCTGTGGTTCTCGGCGACGACCACCAAGCGGCCTTCGCGCCGGCACGCGGCGACGATGGCCTCGACATCGAGCGGCTTGATGGTCGCCACGTGCAGCACGCCCACGTCGATGCGGTCCTTCGCCAGCACGTCCGCCACTTCGAGCGCGCGCATCGTCATCAGGCCGGTCGAGATGACCAGCACGTCGCGGCCGTCGCGCAGCAGCTTCGCCTTGCCGATCTCGAACTGGTAGTCGTACTCGTCCAGCACCAGCGGCACGCGGCCGCGCGACAGGCGCATGTACACCGGCCCCTCATGCTTCGCCATCGCCGCCACGCACTGCGCGGTTTCGAGCGCGTCGCAGGGGTCGATCACGGTCAGGCCGGGTATCGCGCGCATCATGGCGATGTCCTCGGTGGCCTGGTGGCTGGGACCGTAACCGGTGGTCAGCCCGGGCAGCGCCGCGCAGATCTTGACGTTCAGGTTTTCCTCGGCGATGACCTGGTGAATGAAGTCATAGGCGCGGCGCGTCGCGAACACGGCGTAGGTCGTGGCGAACGGGATGAAGCCTTCCTTGGCCATGCCGCCGGCCGCCGCCATCAGCAGTTGCTCGGCCATGCCCATCTGCAGGAAGCGCTGCGGGAATTCGCGGGCGAAGATGTGCAGGTCGGTGTACTTGGCCAGGTCGGCCGTCATGCCGACGATGCGCGGGTCGCGCGCGGCTTCCCGGACCAGCGCGTGGCCGAAGGGCGCGGGCTGGGTGCGCTGGCCTTCGGAGGCGATCGAGGCGATCATCGCCGAGGTGGTCAGACGCGGCTTGTTTGCGTTATTTGCAGTGGTCTGGCTCATGCCTGGCTCCCTTGTGCATGGCCGGCGTCGAGTTCCGCGATGGCCTGCTGCCATTCCCCGGCCTCGACCCGGATGAAGTGGTTCTTTTCGCGCGCTTCCAGGAAGGGCACGCCCTTGCCCATCAGGGTGTCGAACAGGATCACGCGCGGCTGTGCCTCGCTCACCGCACGGGCGCGCTCAAAAGCGTCGATCACGGCCTGCAGGTCGTTGCCGTCGACGCGCTGCACGTGCCAGCCGAAGGCGCGCCATTTGTCGGCCAGCGGCTCGAACTGCAGGATGTCGTGCGAGGGGCCATCGGCCTGCTGGCGGTTGATGTCGACCAGGTTGACCAGGTTGCCGAGCTTGTGGTGCGCCGCCGACATCGCCGCTTCCCACACGGCGCCCTCGTCGAGCTCGCCGTCGGACATGGAGTTGTAGACGAAGGCGCCGCTCCCCTTCATGCGCAGCCCGAGCGCCTGGCCGACCGCGATGGCCAGGCCCTGCCCCAGCGAACCGCCCGAGATTTCCATCCCCGGCGTGTAGGTCGCCATGCCGGACATCGGCAGGCGGCTGTCGTCGGCCCCGTAGGTCTCCAGCTCGTCCTCGGCCAGCACGCCGGCTTCCAGCAGCGCCGCGTACAGGGCGATCGCGTAGTGGCCGTGCGAGAGCAGGAAGCGGTCGCGCCCTTCCCACTCCGGATCCTCGGGGCGGATGGTCATCGCGTGGCAGTAGGCCACGGCCAGCACATCGGCCCAGCCCAGGGCCTGGCCGACGTAGCCCTGGCCCTGGACTTCGCCCATGCGCAGGGCGAAGCGGCGCACGCGCCAGGCGTGGGTCCTTAGTTTATTGAACACGGCCGGTGCGGCCCGGGCGCCTGTGGCGTCAGTCATGGTCTCCTCCGATAAGGCGTGAAAAGCGCCGCGCTTTCATGCAAAATATTCACACGCAGCGCTTTTTTGATGTGGTGTATGCATTCTTCCGGAAAGCCGGCGACGCGACAAAAGGATTATTTGCAATGACTAATGAATTCAATTCACCCATCAAGCAACTGCGGCGGATCCCGCTGACGGCCCTGCGCGTGTTCGAAGCGGCCGGCCGCACCGGTTCGTTCGCCGCCGCCGCAGAGGAAGTGGACCTGTCGCCGAGCGCGGTCAGCCACGCGATCAGGAAGCTCGAGGAAACGGCGGCGGTCAAGCTGTTCACCCGCACCACGCGCGCCATCACCCTCACGCCCGAGGGCAGGCTGCTGCTGGAACACGTGCAGCGCGGCTTCGAAGAGATGGGGCGCGGCTTCCAGCGCACGCTGCCGAGCGACGCCGCGGTGCCGCTGCGCCTGCACACGGCGCCGACCTTCGCCACCCACTGGCTGATGCCGCGCCTGGCCGGCTTCGTCGCCGCCCATCCGGGCATCAGCCTGCGCTTTTCGGCCGACACCCAGTACGCCACCTTCGAGGACGACGATTGCGACATCGACATCGTCTACGGTGAGCCGGCGCCTTCGCCGCACGAAAAGATCCCGCTCGTGATCGAGGAACTGACGCCGATGTGCAGCCCGATACTTGCGGACAGGATCCGCAACACGCATGACCTGTATGCACAGCCGCTGATCCAGAGCGCCGGCCAGACGGTGCGCTGGGAAGGCTGGTTCGGCGCCAACGGCCTGGCGCTGCCGGGCGAGTTTGCGCTGGCCTTCGACCGCAGCGGGATGGCGATCGCGGCCGCTGTCGACGGCCTGGGCGTGGTGCTGGAATCGACGCTGCTGGCCGAACGTGAACTGGCCGCCGGCAAGCTGGTCGCGCCGCTGCGCACGCAGACGGCCTCGGTGCGCTACGTCGGCCACTATCTCGTGCATCCGCGGCGCCAGCGCCAGCATGCGGCCTTCACCCAGTTCAAGACCTGGCTGCTGGCGGAGCTCGCACGATCCGGTTCGGCGCAGGCGCGCCCTGCGGCGGCGCTATAATAGAGGCATCATGTCCGCCCGCGCCTGCCACCCCGGCCCACGCAATCCGAACCCATGCACTATGCCCTCGCGCCGCGCACCTTCCTGTTCAGTCACTACTTCTATACCGGCCTGCGCATCGCCACCGGCATCGTCGGCCTCACCTGGCTGAGCTACCTCCTTGCCGGCCTGCCCACCGCCATGGTGGTGGCGATGGGCGCCCTGTGCACCAGCCTGATGGACATGCCGGGCCCGGTGCGCCACAAGTTCAACGAGATGCTGGCCGGGGTGCTGTCATGCTCGCTGGTGGCGCTGGTGGTCAGCCTGTGTTCGCCGGTGCCGTGGCTGCTCGGTAGCGTCATCGTGCTGGTCTCCTTCGTGGCCAGCATGATGGTCGTGTATGGACGCAAGGCGATGCCGCTGCAGTTCGTGGCGCTGTTCGTGATGATGCTCTCCAGCGAGGAAGCGGCCACCCCGCTGCAGGCGCTGCGCCACGGTGCGCTGTTCTTCGCGGGCGGCGCCGGCTACATGGCGTATGCGATGGTCGTCGTGTGGCTGCTGCGGCGGCGCCTCAAGCAGCAGGTGCTGTCCGAAGCCCTGTACGAACTGGCCAGCTACACCAGCACCAAGGCCGGCTGCTACGACATCGCCAACCCGCTGCCCAAACAACTGGAAAAGCTGGTGCGCCAGCAAAGCGTGCTGGCCGAACGCCAGCAGGCCTCGCGCGATCTGATCCTGCGCGGCAAACCCGGCGTCGACGAGGTGCCGCTGGTGCAGGTGCACTACGCCATGTTCGACCTGTACGAGCTGGTGCTCTCGACCCATACCGATTACGCCCTGCTGCGCCAGCATTTCGCCGGCAGCCCGGTGCTGCCGCTGCTCGCCGACCTGATCGGCAAGGCGGCGCGCGACATCGAATCGGTGGCCTACGCGATGACGCGCGACCGGCCTTCGCAGGCCGCCATCGATTACCAGCCGGAGCTGCGCGCGCTGGGCGATGCACTGCGCAGCCTGCCGCCGGACCAGGGCACCGGCGTCGATGCCCAGGCCGTGCTGCGCGCCACCTCGAACAAGATCGGGGAACTGATCGCCGCCATCGCGCGCCTGCATGCCGCCGGCCACGCGCCGCAGGGGCCGCTGCCGACCACACCCAGCGCCGACCTGACGCCGCTCCTGACCCAGCAGCGCTACAACATCGACATCATGCTGTCGAACCTGCGCTGGAACTCGCCCATGTTCCGCTACGCGCTGAGGGTGGCGATGGCGATCTCGGTGGGGCTCTTGTCGGCGGATTGGCTGCCCTGGCAGACCCACGGCTACTGGACCGCGCTGACCATCGCCGTGGTCCTGAAACCCACCTTCAGCCTGACGCGCCAGCGCCGCGCCGACCGCCTGGTCGGCACCCTGATCGGCTGCCTGATCACGGCCGTGATCCTGCGCTTCGTGCATTCGCCCGCGCTCCTGCTCGGCTTCCTGTTCGTCGCCACCGCGGCCGGCCCGACCTTCCTGAACGTCAAATACCGCTACACGGCGATCGCCGCCAGCGTGCAGGCCCTGCTGCTGATCGGCCTGACGGTGCCGCACGGCGCCAGCGCCATCAGCGAGCGCCTGCTGGACACCCTGGTCGGCACCCTGATCGCCACCTTCTTCAGCTACGTGCTGCCGAGCTGGGAGTACCATAACCTCCCCAGCCTGGTCGACGCGGTCCGGGATGCGCACCGCAAGTACATCGACGACGGCGCCGACCTGCTGCTCGGGCGCGTGGGCGGCGACGTCCAGTACCGCATCAGCCGCAAGCGCTTCATGGACAGCCTGGCCAACCTCAGCGCGGCGCTGGGCCGCATGCTCGACGAACCGACGGACAAGCGGCGCGCCACCGATGAACTGAACCGCTTCACGGTCCAGAACTACCTGCTGGTGGCCCACGTGGCGGCGCTGCGCCTGCTGTTGCAGCGCTATGCGGCGAACATGCCGCGCGCCGAGGTCGAGGCGGCGCTGGAAAAGATGTTCGCCGAGGTGCGCACCAGGCTGGGACTGGCGCCAGCCGCGCATGGCGAGACGCCCGTCTCGTGGCCGACGCGCGGCATGGCCTGGGCCGGCTGGGCGCCGCTGCAGCGGCGGCTGCGCCTGCTGGAGCAGGATGCGGTGCGTGTGGCGCAGGCCGGGGCGGCGATCGATGTGGCGCTGGAACGGACGGGACGGGTACGGACCGAGGACCGGGACGCGGCCTGATCACATGGCCATGCCGCCGGCGGCAAGCCGCGCAGCGCGCCGGCGTTCGCGGCGCAGCACGAGGGTCTGCACCACGTTCACGCCGCTGGACGCCGCCCAGTACAAACCGAGGCCGGCCGACAGTTTCCAGACCACGAAGGCCATGACCACCACCTGCACGGCGACCATCAGCATGGATGGATCGGCCGCGCCCGAGGGGAAATAGAAAGCCGCGACAGCCGTCAACCCCAGCACGATGGCCGTGAGCGCCGTATCGGGCAGCGCCAGGCTTTTCATCCACAGGAAGGACCGGCTGCCGGCGCTGGCCTGGCTGATCGCCCGGTACAGCAGCCCGAACACGGGCCACTGCACCAGCGCGCCGAACAGGCTGGAACGGTCGAACACCTTGACGCCGTGTTCCTTGTACAAGGCCGCGATGGCGGCGAATGCCTGCTGCGGATTGTCCTTCATGCGCGCCTTGAGCGCGTCGGCCTGCGGCTGCAGGGCTTTCATCTTTTGCTGGTTGGCCAGCATCTTGCGCGACAAGTGCAGGGTCAGCGGCAGCAGCGCGAGCCGCACCGCCAGGGCCAGCAGCAGGATGGCCCACCCCATGCTGCCGTCGAAGAGTGAAGCAAGCGAGGACATCAGTGCAGCCAGGGTATCGTTCATGGTCTTCCCAGTCAGGTTTAGTTGCAAAAAAGCATGACTGGATTCTAACGATAAATTGCCGGGAGATTATCCGGTTTTATCGGAGGCTTGCTGCGGTTTTTCGTGCGCTGCCGCTAATGGACGGGTATCACTGTACCTGGCGATACTGGTGCGCGGAGGCCGTCCAGCCCTGGCTCAGGCCGCATTGCTGGTGTCCCATTGTTCGGCGTGAACCCGATTCCGGCCACCGCGTTTGGCCGCGTACAGCAGTTCGTCGGCACGCGCGATCAAGGCTTGGCCGGCAATCGCCGGCTGACGGGAGGACAGGCGCGCGCTGACCACGCCAAAGCTTGCCGTGACGCCAATCCGGACCTGGGCATGCAAGGTACTTGCTTCGGCAAGGCGTGCGCGCATGCGCTCGGCGAGCGCAAGGCCATCGTCCAGCTGGATGCCGGGCAGGATCAGCAGGAATTCCTCGCCCCCGTAGCGCACGACGGTATCGATGTCCTCGCGGACCATCGACAGCAACAAGCGTGCGAAATCCTGCAGCAGCGTGTCCCCGGCCTGGTGGCCGTGGTTATCGTTGATGGCCTTGAAATTGTCCAGGTCGCACATGACGATCGTGAGCGCGGCACCCTGGCGCCGGGCGCGGTCGATTTCACGTTCGAGCAGGCCAGTGTTCAGGTGGCGCCGGTTGAAGGCGCCCGTGAGCGGATCGCGTATGGACTGGTCGATCAGGGTTTGCTCGGTCCAGTATTGCCGGCGTGAGGAATGGGCATCGCGGCGCGCGGCGGCGGCGCCGAACAGGTTTGCGAGCAGCAGGAGCATCGCCATGGTCGACAGCTGGCGTGGGCTGACCGTCCCGGTGGCATGCACCAGGGCCAGGAAACCGGCGCTCGCGCCAAGCGCGACCATGCTTGCGTTGACCAGGCGGTTCGGAATGAACAGATACACGATGATCAGCATGATGGCCATCGACATCCCGTGAAGCAGTAGCTCGCCGCGCGCATACACGACCCACAGGAAGGAGAGCATCGCGAGGATGGTGAACAAGGTGGCGACGCGATAGCCGGTGTGCGCTGGATTGGCGCTACGGCGGGTCAGCACGATGCCGGTCGCGGCCACCACGGCGATCGTCAGGCGCGCCACGAACAATACCAGTGTCCGGCTGTTCAGGCCGAGGTGCGCCACGTCGGCAAGCGCGAATGCCAGGTAAAAGACGCCGCAAAACGAGAGCGAGCGTGTCAGTTCATGCCGGATGACGCCGCCATGAGCGCGCAGGAACGCGGCTTCGATACTCGCGGACTTGAATTCACCGCGCCAGCGCGCGATGGCGCCGGGAGACTGCTGCTTCGACATCAAGGAAAACATGGATTAGGAACGAGTCCGACTGTAGCCGCGCATTGAATTTCTGTAAAGTAAATTTGGTCGAAATTAATGCAAGCGTTGCGTCAATACAGCACCGGTTTGCCCCTGTCGAGCATCGGCAAAACCATCTTCGGTTCGACTGTCATACCCGGGTCATCTTGCACTTCTATATTAGTTCCATTTTCACAAAAAAACGAAACCGATGACCAATCCCATCTCACGGCTGCGCGCCATCTTCGCCCTGGCCAGCGCAGCCGCCCTGCTCGCCGGCTGTAGCACCACCGCCGACGAAGCCTCGCGCGACGAACACGTCAAATACGCCTGGGTCGTGCTCGGCGACGGCGGCAAGCCGATCGCGCGCGTGGCCACCGACTATGCCACCTGCCCCAACATCAATGTCGGCGATGGCGAGACGCGCATGCAACTGCGGGCCGCGGCCGGCACCGCGGCCCAGCGCACCACTGCCAGCGCCAGCGCCGACTCCAAGCCCTCGAGCTTCCCGCTGAATACCTGCGAAGCGACGCTGCCGGCAAGCGCGAAACTGGCCCGTGTCGGCACCCGGTTCCTGCCGCTGCCAAAAGCCGAACCGCAGCGCGTGCTGGTGCTGGCGATACCGGCTGCCGCCTGAAGAAGGCCGACAACGCCTTCCAGTCCTGCAGCGACGGCGAGATGTGGCCGCTGGCCCAGATCGCCGCCACCGCGGCCGCGATGAAGCCGGACCTGGTGCTGCACATCGGGGACTACCACTACCGCGAGAACGCCTGCCCGGCCGACATCGCCGGCTGCAAGGACAGCCCCTGGGGCTATGGCTGGGACACCTGGGAAGCCGACCTGTTCAAGCCGGCCGCCCCGCTGCTGGCGGCGGCGCCGTGGATCGTCGTGCGCGGCAACCACGAGGAATGCGCGCGCGCCGGCCAGGGCTGGTTCCGCCTGCTCGACACCGGCCCGTACAGCGCCGCGCGCAGCTGCGACGATCCGGTCAACGATGGCACCGCCAACTACACCACGCCCTACGCCGTCCCGCTGGGCAGCGACACGCAGGTGATCGTGTTCGACTCGGCGCGCACCGGCAAGGCCGCGCTGCCGGTCACCGACCCGCAATTCATCGCCTACCAGAAGGATTTCAAGACGGTAGCCACGCTGGCCGCGAAAGCCAGGACCACCAGCCTGTTCGTCAACCACCACCCGATCCTCGGCTACGCGCCGGTGGCCGGCAGCGCGCCGGCCGGCGGCAATGCCGCCCTGCTGTCGGTGGCGGCCCAGGTCAACCCGTCGGCCTACTACCCACCCGGTATCGCGCTGGCGCTGCACGGCCACGTGCACGACTTCCAGGCCATCAATTTCAGCTCCAACCACCCGGCGACTTTCGTGAGCGGCAATGGCGGCGACAACCTCGACGCCGCCCTGCCCGACCCGTTCCCGGCCAACCTGCCGCCGGCGCCCGGCGTCACGCTCGACAGGATCACGCACAGCGTGACCTTCGGCTTCATGGTCATGGACCGCAGCGGCACGGGCTGGACCTTCAAGGCCTACACGAAAGCGGGAAGGCTGATGGCGACCTGCACCCAGTCGCTCAACAGGATCGCCTGCGACAAGGTGGGTTTCCTTGCCGGTTAAGCTGTTGATGGCCGGCGTGGCGCTGCTGCTCGCGGTGCCGGCGGCAGCAAAGGACGTGGTCGCGCACATCG
>Ga0308160_10007297_pt1 | contig 11022 bp, 5 predicted proteins | sample PhyFR1_FD_201036 | JGI IMG/M metagenome (GOLD analysis project Ga0308160, IMG submission 201036) | Phyllosphere microbial communities from UC Gill Tract Community Farm, Albany, California, United States - DLSLF.R1 | ecosystem: Host-associated > Plants > Phyllosphere > Unclassified | place: USA... | reverse complement strand
ACCGCGGCGGAGCCGTCCTGCGTCGGCACGCCCTGGGCGAACTCGACGGAGTCGAGGAAGGCGGCCTCGTCGGGGTTCGCGGACTTCCACTCCTCGGCGGCGGACTCGATCGACGGCATGACGCCGAAGGCGTCGGCGAAGGCCAGCTGCTGGTCGGTGCCCGTGAGCTGCTCGACCAGCGCGACCGCCGCCTCCTGGTTGGGGCTGTCGGCGGCGATGCCCCAGCAGTTCGTGAACTGGAGGGTGCCCTGGCCGCCGGGGCCGGCGGGCAGCTCGGCCACCCGGTACGGGACGTCGGGGTAGTCGGCGCTCATCGCGCCGGCGATCCAGTTGCCCTCGATGGTCATCGCCGCGGCGCCGGTGCCGAAGGCCTCGCCGCCCCAGCCCGCGCCGAGGTCGCTCGAGTAGGCGGCGTCGCCGCTCGCGAGGAGTTCCTGCACGTAGGTGAGCGCCTCGACGTTCTCGTCGGAGTCGAGGGTCGCCTCAGTGCCGTCCGCGGTCGTCACGGTGCCGCCGGCCTGCGCCATGAAGGCGCCGACGCGGGCGTACTCGGGGCTGAAGGCGAGGCCGACGTGGTCGGCCGTGGTGAGCTGGGCGGCGACGTCGCGGAGGCCGTCCCAGTCGGTGGGCACGTCGGCGTCGGTGAGGCCGGCCGCGGCCCACATGTCGTCGTTGATGATGAGGCCGAGGGTCGAGAAGTCCTTCGGGGCGCAGTAGAACTGGTCGTCGACGGTGAAGCTGTCGACGAGGGCGGGGTAGAAGTCGTCGGCGTTGCTGAGGCGGTCGCCGTAGGCGAGCAGGCTGCCGTTGCCGGCGAAGCCCGCGAGGGCGTCGGTGGAGAGGTAGAAGACGTCGGCGGGCTCGCCGGAGGCGAAGCCCTGGCTCAGCTGCTGCGGCAGGTCGGAGGCGACGCTCACCTCGGCGCCCGTGCCCGAGTCGGAGGACCAGGCGGCCACCGCGTCGGTGACGGCGGTCGCCTCGGCGTCGCCGCTGGCGGCGATGAGCACGCTGAGCGCGTCGTCGCTCGAGGTCAGCGCGCCGGAGGCCCCGGCCCCGTCGGAGCCGTCGGAGGTGTCGCTGAAGCCGGAGCCGCCGCAGGCGGTGAGTCCGAGCACGGAGATCGTGGTGAGGGCGGCGGCTGCTGCCAGCCGGGCGGTGCGTCGTTGCATGAGGGGCCTCTCGTCGCGTCGTTGCGAGGTGGTTCGGTCGGGGGTGCTGTCGGGGTACCGCCTTGATCGTTCATATTTGATCGATCAAATCGGTGTCGTCAGAGTAGGCAGCGGCCCTCGCGGCTGTCAAGCACGACCGCGCGGAGCGGACGACGCGCTGGGGTAGCGTGACGGCAGGCCGGTCAGCGGGGCGGGCCGTGAGCGGAGGTGGGCGTGCCCTCGGTGCCGACACCGCGACTCCCCACGGTCAGCGACGTGGCCGAGGCGGCCGGCGTCTCGCGACAGACCGTGTCGAACGTGCTGAACGCCCCCGCCGTCGTGCGCCCCGACACCCGCGGCAGGGTCGAGAAGGCGATCGCCGACCTCGGCTACCGCCCGCACGCCTCGGCCCGTCGGCTGCGCACGCGGAAGAGCTCCACCATCGGCATCCGCCTCGACCCGGTGCAGAACGGCATCTCGGGCGCCGTGCTCGACAGGTTCCTGCACGCGGTGACCGAGCAGGCCGACCGACGCGGCTACCGGATCCTGCTCTACACGGCCGCGAGCCCCGCCGACGAGATCGCCCAGTTCGGCCGGTTGCTCGACGGGGCCGACGTCGACGGCTTCGTGCTCACCTCGACCTCGTTCGACGACCCCCGCACCGAGTGGCTGATCGCGGCCGGCGCCGAGTTCGTCACCTTCGGCCGCCCCTGGGGGCTCGACGACGTCGACGACCCCCGGCACCGCTGGGTCGACGTCGACGGGCGCCACGGCATCGGGTCGGCGACCCGGTCGCTGCTCGACGACGGGGCGCGGCGCATCGCCTTCGTGGGCTGGCCCGCCGAGTCGGGGGCGGGCAACGACCGGAGGCGCGGCTGGCGCGAGGCGATGGCGGCGGGGTCGGGGCTGACGTCGGCGGCCCTCGACGCGCTCGACCTGCACCTCGAGGACTCCGTGGCGGTCGCGGCGGCGGCGGTGCGCGGGCTGCTCGACGCCGGCGAGCTCGACGCCGTCGTGTGCGCCAGCGACACCCTCGCGCTCGGGACCTCGACCGTCGTCGGCCCCGGCGTGCGCGTCGTCGGCTACGACGACACCCCGGTGGCGGCGGCGCTCGGCTTCTCGAGCGTGCAGCAGCCCCTCGAGGAGGTCGCGACGGCCGCCCTGGAGCTGCTGCTCGACGGCGAGGCCGGCGCTGACGGGCGCGGTGGCGCGGCCGGCGCGGCCGGTGCGGCGGCGGGTCGTCACCGCTTGCTGCGGCCGCGGACGGTGTGGCGCTAGGGGCTGACGACGCGGGCGGGTGCCGGGTCGGGCCCCGCGCCTCCCGGGGGTGCCTGACCTGATCGGAGAGGGATCCGGGGCGGACGGCCGCTGATGTGCCGAACTCCGGTGCGTACAGCGCCGATCACTCTCGAATCAGGAGGGTCGGCGGGGCGGGGCGGGGTAGGGAAATGCCGACCATCGGGCCCGTGGAGGAGCCTTTGTACCTGACTTTCGCGGTGTTGCAGGGCTCGCGGTCGGCATCTGCCACAGGTGAGCCGGGGAGGCGCGGAGCGGTGCCTCGGGGAGGGGCGAGCGGGGGAGGGGCGCGGTGTCGCGCAGCGGCCGCTAGCGCTTCCGGCGGGAGGCGGCGCCGCCGGGGCTGTTGCGCGCCGTGGAGCGCGCCTTGCGCGCGGCCTTGGCGGCGGCGCTCCGCGAGCCCTTGCCCTTGCCCGCGGGGGCGCCCGCCGAGTCGGCTCCCGCCGCGCCGTGCGGCGACGCCGGGGTGCGGACCGAGCCCGTGTCGGTCGTCAGGGGCTCGGCCAGCCCGAGGCCGACCGCACCGCCCTCGGCGGCCGCGCCGGCCCGGCCGGCCGGACCCGCGCCTCCGGCGCCCTGGGTCGCGCCCGCCGCGGTGCCGGCGGGCCCCAGCAGCTTGCGGGGCAGGGGGCGGATGGGCTCGCCGCGACGGTCCTGCCCGGGCACCGGCCGCGAGCGACGGCCGTAGAGCACCTCGGACGAGTCGAGCAGCCACGGCACCAGCGAGATGGTGACGCCGTGCACGAGCATGAGCTTCTGGCGGATGCGACGGCTCTTGTGGTTGTGCAGCGCCGCCTCCCACCAGTGGCCGACGATGTAGATCGGCGTGTAGACGGTCACGACCTCGCTGCCGTGCTCTTCGCGGTGCGCCTTGATGTACTTGATCAGCGGCATGCTGATGTCGCGGTACGGCGAGGGCACGATGCGCAGCGGCACCTCGATGTTCTGCTCCGCCCACTGCCGCTGCAGCCGCGCGGTCGAGTCGTCGTCGATGCCGACGTGGATCGCCTCGAGCGACTCGTGCCGCGCCGCGATGGCGTAGTCGAGGGCCTTGAGCACGGGCTTCTGCATCGTGCCGACCAGCACGATGGCGTGGTCGCCGTGCGAGCCGAACTGCGTCGTCGCGTCGGGCTCGATCTCGACCAGCACGTCGCGGTAGTAGCGGTTCACCCCGAGCATCAGCGTGAACAGGATCGGCATGATGACGAAGACCAGCCAGGCGCCGTGCGTGAACTTCGTCACCGTGACGACGATCAGCACCGACGCCGTCAGCAGCGCCCCGAAGGCGTTGATGCCGCGGGCCCGGTAGACGGCGCCGCGGTCGGCGCAGCCCTCGCGCAGCATGCGGGTCCAGTGCACGACCATGCCGGTCTGTCCGAGCGTGAACGACACGAAGACGCCGATGATGTAGAGCTGGATCAGGCCGGTGACGCTGGCCTGGTACACGAGCAGGATGGCGCAGGCCACCAGGGCCAGCACGATGACGCCGTTCGAGTAGATCAGGCGGTCGCCGCGCGTGTTGAGCGCCTTCGGCGCGTACTGGTCGCGGGCGAGGATCGAGCCGAGCAGCGGGAACCCGTTGAACGCCGTGTTGGCCGCGAGCAGCAGCACCGCCGCGGTGCACGCCTGGATCAGGTAGAACGGGATGCCGAACAGCGAGCCGCCGAACACGGCGCTCGCGATCTGCGCGATGAGGCTGCGCTGCGGCGTGCCCTCGCAGTCGACGAAGCCCTGCAGGTCGCAGGCGTCCTCGGCGTAGTGCACCTTGGCGATCAGCGCGACGGCGACGAGGCCGGCGAACAGCACGATGGCGATGCCGCCCATCAGCACGAGCGTCTTCTGGGCGTTCTGCACCTTGGGGCGACGGAAGGCCGGCACGCCGTTGGCGATCGCCTCGACGCCGGTCAGCGCCGAGCAGCCGCTCGAGAACGCCCGGAGCAGCAGCAGGATGAACGCGGCCTGCGTCAGCTGGTCGGCCTGGACCGTGTACTCGGCGCTCTCGGCCACCGGCGGGTCGCCGAGGGCCGTGCGCACCAGGGCGATCACGATCATCACGAAGACGCTCGACACGAAGAGGTAGGTCGGCACGGCGAACGCCTTGCTCGACTCGCGGACTCCCCGCAGGTTCACCGCGGCCAGCACGATGACGAAGAAGATCGCCAGCTCGACCCGGATCGGCGCCAGCTCGGGCACCGCCGAGATGATGTTGTCGACGCCGGAGGCCACCGACACGGCGACCGTCATGACGTAGTCGACCAGGAGCGCGGAGGCCACGACGAGGCCGGCCTTCTCGCCGAGGTTGCGGTGGGCGACCTCGTAGTCGCCGCCTCCCGACGGGTAGGCCTTGATCAGCTGGCGGTACGACGCGACGACCACGAGCAGCAGCACGACGACCGCGACCGCGACCCACGGCGCGAGGGTCAGGAACCCCAGGCCGCCGATCAGCAGGATCATCAGCAGCTCCTGCGGCGCGTACGCCACCGAGCTCAACGGGTCGCTGGCGAAGATCGGCAGCGCGAGGTGCTTCGGCAGCAGCTGCCCCTCGAGCTTCTCGGAGGGGAGGGGTTCGCCGATCAGCCACCGCTTCGGCGACCGGACGTCGTCAGTCACGAGCGGCGACTCTACTCCGCGGCGAGGGACTGTCAACTCGGCGGCGACGACGTTCATTCCCGATCCGTCGGGCGGGCTCCGAACCGTCTCGTACCGGGGGCTCCGGGCTCAGGGGAGGCGCGCCTCCGGCAGGTCGGCGACGGGCGTCGAGGAGTCGCGGGTCGACGCCCCGAGGGAGGGCCCGGTGGGCGTCGCGGCGGGCGGCGCGCCCGGGGTGTCGGCCGCGGGGCGACGACGGGCGAGCGCGGGGATGGTCACGGCGACCATCGGGCCGATCAGGAGCGCCTCGAGGGCCGTGCCGATGCCCACCTGGCCGCCGAGGAGCCAGCCGATCGCGAGCACCGTCACCTCGATCGCCGTGCGTGCGACGCCGATCCGCCAGCCCAGCCGCCGGTTGAGGCCGAGCATCAGGCCGTCGCGCGGCCCGGGCCCGTGGTCGGCGCTGATGTAGAGGCCGCTCGCCACGGCGAGCAGGGCGAGGCCGAGCGCGAAGGTGAGCCCCTGGGCCCACCACGCCGTCTGCTCGGGCAGCACCCGGAGCACGACGTCGGCGACCGGGCCGATCGTGATCGTGTTCGCGACCGTGCCGAACCGGACCCGCTGGCGCAGGGGGATCCACGCGAGCAGCACGAGCACGCTGGTCGCGACGACCACCACCCCGTACGAGAGGCCCGTCTGCGCGACGATGCCGGTCGACAGGACGTCCCACGGGGCGAGCCCGATGCCGGCCCGGACCATCAGCGCGAGGGCGACCCCGTAGAGCACGAGGCCGACGGCGAGGCGGGCGAGGCGCTCCAGGTGGTCGCTACGGCGGAGGGAGGTCAAGGGGAGGCGGGGGTGCGGCACATCGACGATCCAATCGCTCAGGTGGACTGGTCGCAAGGTGCCAATCGCCCTAGTGTGGCCGCATGACCACGGTGACCACCAGCGGACCGGCCGTCTCGTCGCGGGCCCTCGGCGCCCTGCTCGACTCGTGGCGCGCCTCCTCGGCTCCCGGCTACGCCGCCCTGGCGGACCGCGTCCGGCTGCTGGTCGTGGACGGGCGGCTGCCCGTCGGCACGCGCCTGCCGAGCGAGCGCGACCTGTCGGCCCACCTCGGGGTCAGCCGCACCACCGTCGCCGCCGCGTACGCGTCGCTGCGCGAGACCGGGCACGTGCAGAGCGTGCGCGGCAGCGGCAGCACCGTCCGGCTGCCGGCCCGGACGAGCCTGCCGCGCGCCTCGTCGTCGGCCGGGCTGCTCGACCTCACCAAGGCCGCGCTGCCCGCCGTCGACGGCATCGCCGAGGCCGCCCAGCGCGCCGCCGCGAGCATCGGCGGCTACCTCGCCGACAGCGGCTACGACACCGTCGGCCGCCCGGTGCTGCGCGAGGCGATCGCCGAGCGCTACCGGGCCCGCGGCCTGCCGACCGACGCCGAGCAGATCGTCGTCACCCTCGGGGCGCAGCACGCGATCGCCCTGCTCGCGCGCGTGCTCGTCGGCCGGGGCGACCGCGCGGTCGTCGAGGCGCCGGGCTACCCGCACGCGTTCGAGGCGCTGCGCGGCGCGGGCGCGCGGCTCGCCCCCGTCAGCGTGACCGTGCGCGACGGGTGGGACGAGTCGGCCCTGCTGCAGACTCTCCGGCGCACCAGCCCGACGATCGCCTACCTCATGCCCGACTTCCACAACCCGACCGGGGCGACCATGCCGGCCGACCAGCGCGTGCGCGTGCTCGAGGCCGCGGCGGACGAGGGGACGGTCGTCGTCGCGGACGAGACGATGGCGGAGCTGCGGATCGGGGGCCCGCTCGGCGGGGGCTCCCTCGGGGGCGGGCACCGCGCCTCCTCGCCGCTGCCGATGGCGGCCTACGGGCCCGCCGTGCTGATCGGCTCGGCGGGCAAGTCGCTCTGGGGCGGGCTGCGGATCGGCTGGATCCGCGCCGAACGGCCGCTCGTCGACCGCCTGGTGCGGGCGCGGTCAGCGGGCGACCTCGGCACCCCGGTGCTCGAGCAGCTGATCGTCGCCGACCTGCTCGGCGACATGGAGGGGATCCTGGAGGCGCGGGCCGGCCAGCTGAGACGAGGTCGCGACCGCGTCGTGGCCGGGCTGCGCTCCGCGTTCCCCGGCTGGCAGGTGCCGTCGCCGGCCGGCGGGCTCACGACCTGGGTGGCCCTCGGGGCGCCCGTCAGCTCGCAGCTCACCTTCGCGGCCCGGCAGCAGGGGCTGCTGCTCGCCGCGGGGCCGATGTTCGGCGTCGACGGCGCGTTCGAGAGGTTCCTCCGCGTGCCGTTCTCGTACCCCGACGACGAGACTGACCGGGCCCTCGCGGCGCTCGCCGCGGCGTGGGAGGGGATCGACGGCGTGCAGGTGCCCCGCGGTGCGGTGATGGCGGAGGTCGTGTAGCCGCGTTCCCAGAGAGACTGACGACAATGGAGGGGTGCACGACGTGCACGTCCTCCTCATCGGCCTTCACCAGCCACGTCTCCGGGAGCCCCGTGCACCTCCTCTCCGTCTTCAGCCTGCGCAACCGCGCCCTGATCGCCCTCGTCACCATCGTGGTCGCGGTCTTCGGCGGCATCGCCCTGACGAGCCTCAAGCAGGAGCTCGCGCCGAGCGTGCAGTTCCCCCAGATCGCGATCGTCAGCTCGTACCCCGGAGCGACCCCCGAGGTCGTCAACGACGACGTGTCGACGCCGATCGAGCAGGCGGTGCAGATCATCCCCGGGCTCGAGGGCACGACGGCCACGTCGAGCACCTCCCAGAGCACGGTGTCGGCCGAGTTCACCTACGGCACCGACCTGAACTCCGCCGAGCAGAAGATCCAGTCGGCGATCAACCGGCTCTCGCTGCCCGACTCGGTCGACACGCAGGTCGTCACGGGCAGCCTCGACGACCTCCCGGTGATCCAGATCGCCGTGACCGGCTACGACCAGGCCGACGCGCAGACCCTCGTCGACCGCCTCACGACCACGACCGTGCCCGACCTGCAGAAGCTCGACGGCGTGCGCGAGGCGTCGATCTACGGCGACGCGGGCCAGCGCGTCACGATCACGCCCGACCAGACGGCGCTCGCCGCGGCGGGCCTCACCGCCCAGGCCTTCCAGGACGCCCTCGACGCGAACGGCACGCTGATCCCCGGCGGCACGATCACCGAGAACGGCCAGACCCTGTCGATCCAGGCCGGCGAGCGCATCACGAGCACCGACCAGATCGCGGCCCTGCCGCTGCTCGGCGGGTCGGGCACCTCGGTCGTCACGATCGGCGACGTCGCCGACGTGCAGCTGACCAGCGCGCCCGTCACCTCGATCAGCCGGGTCAACGGGCAGGACGCCCTCACCGTGGCGGTCACGAAGACCCTCGACGCGAACACCGTCGACGTCTCCGAGATCGTCCGCGACGCCATCCCGGGCCTCGCCACCGACCTCGGCGACGGCGTCGAGCTGACCGTCGTCTTCGACCAGGCGCCCTTCATCCAGCAGTCGATCGACAGCCTCGCGACCGAGGGCCTGCTCGGCCTCGCGTTCGCGGTCGTCGTCATCCTCGTCTTCCTGCTCTCGGTGCGGTCGACCATCGTCACCGCGATCAGCATCCCGACCAGCGTGCTGATCACGTTTATCGGGCTGCAGGCGGCGGGCTACACGCTCAACATCCTCACGCTCGGGGCGCTGACGATCGCGATCGGCCGCGTCGTCGACGACTCGATCGTCGTGATCGAGAACATCAAACGGCACCTGACGGCGGGCACGGACCGGCTGCAGGCCATCTCGGTGGGCGTCCGCGAGGTCGCCGGGGCCATCACGGCGTCGACCGTCACGACCGTCGTGGTCTTCCTGCCGCTGGCGTTCGTCGGCAACATCACGGGCGAGCTGTTCCGGCCGTTCGCGCTGACGGTGACGATCGCGCTGATCGCCTCGCTGTTCGTGGCGCTGACGATCGTGCCGGTGCTGGCGTACTGGTTCCTGCGGGCGCCGAAGGCGCACAAGCACGCCGGCGGTGCGGGTGCTGGTGCTGGTGCTGGTGCTGGTGCTGGTGCGGGTGCCGGCGCGGAGGCGCGGGTCGGCTCGCGGGAGCCGCTCACCACGGCCGCCTCCGACCCCACGGACCCGACGCCGCTCGACCGTCTGCGTCGCGTCTACGTGCCGGTGCTGCGCGGGACGCTGCGTCGCCCCGTCGTCACCCTCGTCGCGGCGGCGCTCGTGCTGGTCGGGACGGGTGCCGTCATCCCCCTGATGAAGACGAACTTCCTGGGGTCGAGCGGGCAGAACACCTTCACGGTGACCCAGACCCTCGCCCCGGCGTCGAGCCTCGACACCCTCTCGACCGCGGCGACGCGGGTCGAGGACGTGCTCGAGGGCGTCGACGGCATCGACACCGTCCAGCTGACCATCGGCTCGAGCGGCACCTCGATCGCGAGCTTCTTCGGCGGCAGCGGCGACAGCACGGTGACCTACTCGATCACGACCGATGAGGACGCCGACCAGGAGGCCCTCCAGGCCGACGTCCGCTCGCAGCTCGACGGCGTCAGCGACGCCGGCACGATCGAGCTGGCGGCCTCGAGCGGCTTCGGCACGAACAACGACATCACCGTCGACGTCTCGGCGCCCGACCCCGACACGCTGCAGACCGCGACCGACGCCGTGCTGGCCGACGTGCAGGACCTCCCCGGCACCGCCGAGGCGAGCTCCAACCTGCAGTCGGCCCAGCCGATCATCGGCGTCACCGTCGACCGCGACGCCGCGGCCCGGATCGGCCTCAGCGAGGTCGCCGTGGGCGGCATCGTCTCGCAGGCCGTGCAGGCGTTCCGGGTCGGCTCGGTCGAGATCGACGACAGCTCGGTCGACGTCTACACGCTCGACCCGACGCCGCCGGCGACGCTCGACGACCTCCGGGCGATCCAGCTGCCGAGCCCCACGGGCCCCGTCCGTCTCGACTCGGTCGCGACGGTCGACCAGAGCACCGGGCCGACCTCGGTGACGACGAAGGACGCCGTCCGCACCGCGACGGTCACCATCACCCCCTCGGGTGACGACCTGTCGAGCGCGGGCACCGAGGTCTCCGACGCGCTCGCCGACGTCTCGCTGCCGGCCGGCGCCGACGCGGTGGTCGGCGGGGCGACGGCCGACCAGGCCAACGCCTTCTCGCAGCTCGGGCTCGCGGTGCTCATCGCGATCCTGATCGTCTACATCGTCATGGTGGCGACCTTCCGCAGCCTGCTGCAGCCGCTCCTCCTGCTGGTGTCGATCCCGTTCGCGGCCACCGGCGCGATCCTGCTGCAGCTCGCCTCGGGCATCCCGCTCGGCGTCGCGTCGCTGATCGGCGTGCTGATGCTGGTGGGCATCGTGGTGACGAACGCGATCGTGCTGATCGACCTCGTCAACCAGTACCGCGAGAAGGGGCTGCGGGTGCGCGAGGCGCTGCTCGAGGGGGCGTCGCGTCGTCTGCGGCCCATCCTCATGACGGCGACCGCGACGATCTTCGCCCTGACCCCCATGGCGCTCGGCATCACGGGCCACGGTGGGTTCATCTCGCAGCCGCTCGCGATCGTCGTCATCGGCGGGCTCGTCTCGTCGACGGTGCTGACGCTGGTCGTGCTGCCGGTCATGTACTACCTCTACGAACGGGTCGGCGAGCGCCGGGCCGACCGGGCGGCGGAGGCCGCGGGGGGTGCCGGGGGTGCCGGTTATGCCTCGGGCGACCGCGAGGCTGCGGGGGCGTCGCCGGCGTAGCTGGTCGCCCGACGTGCCGAGGGCGCCGTGTCACCGCGAGGTGGGCGGCGCCCTTCGTCGCGCGGGGGCGTACGGGGGATGCGCGCCGCGCCCTGAGTCGCGCTCGGAAGGCGGGAGGGATCTGGTCGGTGCGGGCGGCGGCATGCGGCTGCGACGGCCGTGCAGGTCGGATCACTCTCAAATTGGGAAGGGGTCGCCGTGGTCGGGCTGCAGAACCCGACCGTGGGGGCTGTAGTAGTGGGATATCCGGGTACGAGGGGCCGT
>Ga0308160_10007295_pt1 | contig 11023 bp, 15 predicted proteins | sample PhyFR1_FD_201036 | JGI IMG/M metagenome (GOLD analysis project Ga0308160, IMG submission 201036) | Phyllosphere microbial communities from UC Gill Tract Community Farm, Albany, California, United States - DLSLF.R1 | ecosystem: Host-associated > Plants > Phyllosphere > Unclassified | place: USA... | reverse complement strand
TATACCGGCCCAAGATCGACCACGGGGACGATGTAGGTTCAATAGACGATATCTCCAAGTACGTCCAGTCGACTCTGCTCGATGGACTAGGGCTGATCATAGATTCCATATGGTCTTAATCCCAAAATCCGCTCCACACGATAAAGGTCATTTCCATAGGATCATTGAAATAGGGAAAAAGAAAATGCCAGATCCAGGGGCGAAGAATCAAGTGATTTGGGGACTTGTTAGTGGTGTTGGGGATGATAAAGGCGCGTTTAAGGATTCGTTTGGGGCTTATTCTTACGAGACAAAAACTCGAGGTGAGTACCTTCCTGATTCCTACACGGAGAAGGAGAATGAGATTCAGATGGAGGTTCAAGAGGAGAACAGAAATGAAGCCAAAAAGGAAAGGGGGGGACGGAGAATGAGATGCGTAAGGGGAGGAAGGAGGAGCAGGCGGGAGTCAAGTACAACGAGGGTCCGAGGACCCAAATGAAGGGGGCAGAGTGGAGGAACGCAGATGAAATCGCAAATGAGAAAGCTAGAAGAGAATGAAGCGTCGAAAGAAGGGGAAGAGAACGCTGACAACAGGGACTCGACATCAAGAAGCAGCCCGCCCAGCAGCACGAGGGCATTACATCCTCCACTCCCCCCGAGATCCACTTGCCGACGATCCAACAAAGAATCGTCAGAGGGATTTCAAGTGTATCCTGGCATATGAAATCACTACCCCCACTTCCGAAGATTTCGGGGAAGTACAGAAAGAATTGGGGTTGGCTGTTAAAGATGCTGTTGCGTTACAGGTTAAAGATCCCGAGGTTCAGAGTGGGAATAATCCTAGGGCTGCTTCTATACCGAGGGAAAAGAGGGCTCAGGTAAGCCATCACTTGGCCTCCATACTGTCCAAAGCTAATGGTAGTATCCTGAACATCTAATGGAGATCTTTAGGGGAAGACGATTCATCCCTGCCAACCCAGTCTCGTTCCTCTCTTATTCTGGGGCCGAGATTCTAGTAGTCTCATCACCCCATTCCTTGGAGGAGAGTCTAGGCAAAGACGGGGAGAAGGTTGAACATGATCTCGATGAGGATGCGAAAGCGGAGAAAGAGGGAGTGGATGGTGCGCTGAAGGAATTGGGATTGAGTAAGGGGGAGTTTGAGATTGAGGCGCTCGAGGGCGAGTGGGCTTAGGTGATCTACACGACAAAGAGGCCTGGAACGAAAGTGTCATCGAATAATGCATTGCATGCAGCAGTCGCATAATTATAGGTCCACATTATGTACAACCCTTCCCTTCGAATTTCTGTCGTGTATCCTTTTCCCGAGCGGTAATCAGATAGCGAAATCACGAAATGCCAACCCCCTTCTGATCCATCCGCCTCTCTCGCCCCTCTTGATCTTCAACAACCTCCTTCACCTTTTTCTCCGTCAACACCCCATCCTCCTCATGCTGACCTTTCTCAAGCCCATCATCACCAAAAAGAGCTTCCTTGACTTTTTCCTCCTTCCCCTCCCTACTCGGTTCCCTCTCGACCTCGTGAACTTTCCGCATCCGTTCTTGATGATCCCTTTCTTCTTTTTGTGCATTCTGCTCGAGTTCTGCTGATTTCTCCTTCTCTGTTGGTTTGTGAGAGAGGTGAAGGGCTGCTTTGAATTTCGAGGCTAGGTCTTTGTTTGCTTTCGTGAAGTGGGAGTACTTCGATAGGCCCCATAGTGTCTGCCGTTAGTTGCGAGTCGGTATGAGATAGTCGAAATTGGGAGGTACTCACAAGCACACTCTTCGCAATTTTGACATGCGAAAGATCAACCCCCTTCTGCTCCAATTGACCGACGAATGACCGGTAATGCTGCCTGTCAGTCTGGCTTCCTGCCGTAGCGGTGATCATCGAGCAGTAGGAGAGGGAATGAGGGGAAGAAGATCGGATTCTGGCGAAGCACTCACATCGATGGAACTCCTATAATGCCCACTGAGCGGACTCAGGCTCTTGATAATCCCATCTTTCACTACGATTATACCCGCTGATGTTACCTTCCCTCCTGCCAGGACTATCATCAGTTTCTTTTCTTTTCGAAATGATAGAGCTTACAGGAAGAATGTTGGAAGTTCCCGCTTGTCTTGATCCCTATGAAGATATTCATCTTCATGTCGCTTACATAGATCCATGTATTTGACCTGGATTATCAGCTTGCTTCTCATGACAACATCAGGTTTGTAAGGACGTACCTAACGGTCTTGCGCAGTAGCTCTTTCCGGATTCCAGCAGGTGTAACACCCTTCGCCCGTTTCGCAAACCACCCCTGATCCTCATCTTTCGGAAGTCCCGCATAATGTGTGTCTTCATTATCATCAAGATCGGATTCTGCCGAGTACGAAGCAGAAGACATCGAATGGACCGAGTAATCGGATATATCGTCGGATGTGGCTGGTCCACTGTCGTCGGAGCGGAGTCTTTCGAGCATTGGTTGATCGGGTATGATACCTGATCCGTCGCCTGAATCTTTCCACCGATTTCGGGCCGTGTCCACCTGAGTATCAGCCTACCCTTCGTCGGGGTGGTATCGTTGAGCTGAGACTTACAAGCGCACCGTTACGTGACCTGTATCGTCAGCATATGATGAAACGAGGATGAAAGACGTACCACCTCAATCGCCCATCTTTATCGATATTGACAAGGTAATTCAATCTCTGCTCAGCAGACAGGTAGGTAATCCGTTCCTTCTCCAATCGCTCCCTTGGTAATTCCTCATGAGAAAAGTCTTTGCCTTCTCCCCTGTCCAGCCTGTTTATCAGTGTCGCCCTGACGTTGTGAGGGGACGTACCAGCGAAAGAAATTGTCTGTTGTATCCGATTCTTTCCATACTCGGAAATAGTATTTCATATTACTCCCTAAACATCAGCATGGATCATCAACTGAAGGTAGACATACCATAACGATGTTTCCAATCAATCATCTCCAGCCTGTCTATCAGCACACGCCGAGTAGCTAGGACATACCAATGCTGCTGCTCCAGACTCTTGCTCTGAAATGGTAGTTCCTCACTCTCATCAAGAGCTTTACCCACACCCATAGTCAGACTACCCAGGAAAGTAGCTCGACGATGATGTAGTATCTTCTCCTTCTCCTCTTGAGTATATTCCCGGTCGTCAAAAGCGGATGAAGCTGTTGATGGAGTTTCATCGCCATTTGTAAGTCCATCTCCGAATTGAAGGCGTTTAGCAGCATGCAAGCCTCTTCTCCATCTACCATCAGCACATTGACCTGATACTGGACCTGATAAGGGAGATGGGCTGACCTTGAGCGAACGTCATTCCGATTCTCGAGCTGTTCTTGTGCATAGGAATGTTCTTCTGAAGTCTTGATAAGTTCTCCCCATCTCGCATCTTTATTTCTACCCATCAGCTACTAAAACATGATTCAAAGAAGGACCAACAATTGAGCTTGAGGATGATTCCGACGACTCTGATGACCTCTATAATGTTTTTGAATCATTATCGCCGCTTCCTCCTCTTTGGACGTAGCGCCAAGAACATTGTTTATCCCATCTCCCTCGGTACGGTGGGTGAGCTTGACCCGACTCGGTCCAGCTGTAGACTCCTGAGAGAGCATGATGAACTTGCTGTATGATGTAGTGATGAAGTGAAGTGTATTTGCCGAGACAAAGGATCGTCGTTGTTGATCCGGAGATGCCGTTACGCTTTTCAAGGTAAAGCGGAGAATTTGTGAATTCCAGTCGATATTTTACTGCGATTCCTTCTTGAAACCTTTCCGGTGATTTCGACTACCACAGCGCGAATGTGAATATGATAATGGCGAGATGAGTACACGATTGATAATGGTGCGGTGCTGCGAGGTGTATCTGAATATGGACAATTGATCTAATTAGAGTAGACCCAGGCACCACCCCTCTTGCGTCACTGCGCATCAATTCTAACTTAGATGATTAATTAGGCATAAACCCCGGGATGCTGACAGGGGATGTGCTGCTACATCGACGAGATAAGGAAGACGACTTGCGGGCCAATGTGGATATGTGGCCACAATCCGCGAGACTCCAGTATAGTCAACTATGAGGACTAAGGAGGATGAAGGCAGCGGCGGCTATGCCGAGGGGCCGAAGCCGGTATTTACGGGATGCTCCGTCTCTATTTCTTGGTGTGACATTGAGCACAAATGTGCATCGACCGTGGTCAGACACTGATATGCATTTGTTCAGCGGCTCAGATAGCTATAATACCCTGCTCCAACAACTCAACCTCCTGGCTTCCGATTATATACTTTGCCGCCCGCTTACTTCATCTTTGTGAACATCTCTTGCATTTGCTATCTCGTCAGCTTGGGCTCTGAAATAGAGGTAGGTACAAGGGTAGATGTGTTTGATTGTTCAGGAGAGGGTGCACATACCTGAGCATCAAGCTCGACACCGGCATCTTTCAATTGTGTCATCAGCTACCTCGTCAGCTTATGCAAAACGATGAGCTCTCGCCAGCTGAGATGACTCACATTCGTAGCAGCATCTCTCAAGTCCTTATCAAAGCTCAACTTGACCATCTCCATCTTACTAGGTACTTTTGTCGTATCCAGTCCTATTGATCAGTCTTGTACATCTTGCTCATCGTCGTCCCTCCGTATAGACCGTGAAGTGAGACGCGCCAAACGTACCCTTGTTCTTCATCACCTCTCCAACTTTCAACATGGCATCAACAGCTCCCTGGTGGTTCTTGATCTTATCAAAGAATGACTGAAACTTGGGATCGGCCATAGGATCCTGAGGTGCCGCCTCGCTAGCTCTCCATACTGGACTAGTAGAAAGTGCTCGAGCCCTTGAAATCGAAGGAAGAGCAGCTCTAGGAGCTACTGCTGATCGAGCTAGTCGGAATGTGCTTGCTATTCTGATTGACATTGTATTTGTATTATGGATTGTAAATGGCAGAGTAAGTCTTAGATCGATAGAAATGCATGGAGTGACGTACTGTGAATTTAGTTCCGTTGGAGCCCCTTGCCACGTGGAGGGGTGTACCCACTCCAGCACCGCACACTAAGGTTAAGGTTGAGGTAGGCAGTAACATACTCTCGGGGTCATCATCTATACACGAGCAACAACGATAACGAAGACTCCTCCGCCCATACTTAAATCACTCAACTACTGTAAAACCTATAAATTGAATCAAGAGCACTCGAATTAAAATGGTATGTGAATTCAAAGCTGTGGCTGTTTACCAGACTAACAATTCAGCCAACAGCAGCAGATATCAAGCGCAAGAACGCAAACTTCGCAGCCCGTGCTCAAGCTGGTAAGAGGACAACAAGACCAGCGAGGTCGGAAACAAGAAGGAGTGTAGGGACATGGGTACTGATGGGAATGGGATTCTTGGTTGTTGGTGGCAGTACGTCCTTTCTGAGTACTGTGTTGGTGGAGGAGCTGACTTGGTAGCGGCTGTCGAGTTGGTCAGGATGTTGTTCTTTGGTAGTGCGTGAGGCGTCATTTCAAAGTAAGTGGTTCATGGCAAGTTCTGCATGTAAGGATCTGGCTGATATTTAGATAAGGTTACATTATTATATGTATAGATTGCTACACTACACTAATTCCGAGCAACAAGAAATCATAACTCATCTTCCTCCTCCACACCCTCATCTTCAACCTTATCAAAGAACCCCTTGCCATCCTCCACTTCCCCATCACCCACAACACTCCAAAAAGCCTTCTCACCCTGTTCAGCTTCCCAGTCCAAACCCTCTGTCAATACTTCCAATCCACTATATGGCTCCAGCACCACAATTGAGCCATTGACTACGGGTTGAGCAGGGGACCGGCGTAAAGAGTAGTATGATTCGAATATTGGTTTAGGTGATAGACGAGATAAGAATGGTTTCAGGGCTTCTTTTGGATCTGAATCGGACGTTGTTGATAAGTACAGCACGACTGATCATTAGTGCTGCTCCCAAGAATGGAGGAGGACATACATTGTCCAGCGGGACATGATCCTGTTCCTTCACCCATCACTAGTGCCCTCACTAGTCCTTGATTTTCGGTAGGAGGAAAGACAATAACTGCCGTATCATCCTCTCCCTCTTCTTCGCCGTCTACAGGTTCGGCCTTCGGCCGACGCAGGGACTCAGGCAACGAGGGGAGGAGGGCAATACAGTGGGCCGTTACGTTCCCTTTGCTTGATCCTATATCTGGACGAATATCAGTCGGGAGATGATCGGGCGATGTGACCAGATGTTTGGCAGTGATGGGTCGAGGATGACATGGGATCTTGATCGTTACCGAGTCATCGTTGACGGTAATGGTCTCCGGAATAGATTCCTTTCCAAGGACATACGTTCCACCGAATACTGCGCATGCCCTGCTTCGTCAGTCTCCAGGCTCCGCCGATCCTACCAATGGGAAGAAAGGAGAGGGGAACATACCGACAGAACCCCTGAGCTATCTCTCCCGCACCACCATACTGCCCCACTAAGAATGCTCCGCTCCCATACCTCCCTATTGACTTGATATACCTCCTAGTCCTCTTGAGCGCTTCCAGCGTCGAATCCATAGGTGAAGAACAATGAGCAATAGCATAAGCAACTTGAGAAGCTAGGTTGCTAGGTAGATTGAACGCCTCCTCCAAAAACTCCGGAAATGGTTCCTTCTCTTTGCCTACCTAATCAGCTTGATCTTTTGAAATTTCATACCTTTGAATATGTCATCATCCTCAAACTCCCCAGCAGAGAACATGAGGAATTTCATCAACCTCCTCTTTTCCATTAAACTAATTTCTTTATCCTTAAACACCTGTTCTTTACTCCCTGGAACCCTCCTTAGCTCATCATCTTGCCAAACACTGACTGAATCCAACATCCTAAATGAGACATATTTGCTGACTCCCGAATTGATCAATGTCTGAATCAGAGGTCCACGGGAGGGTAAAATAGCGGGAAATAACGATAAGGCGTATCGTCTCCTATTCTTAGTCAGGGAATCGTCTAAGTTCGAACTTGATGCGTGACCGTGTTCGTATGATCCTTTACTACTTGAGGAAAGAGGGTCGGAATTGGATTGACACCATGATTGCAGCTCATCGAGGGTAAGGGAAGCTTGTTGGTCCCCATAGTATTCGTTCGGGTCGAGGTGTAGGACTGATTTACCTGATTTCGCGAGCGACCTATCACTCAGTCTACACCTCGAGAGCGAGAGGAGGAACTTACGCCGCAGCTATACTCTGCGCTAGACCTGTTCCTATGACTACTACGTCGTATGTATCTGATTCGAGCTCCATGGTAGTTGTATGGATAATCAGTGAGTCATGACTTGCACAGAGTGACCACCTCCACCGCTAAATCCTCCCTCCACTTACTACCTGAATCACTTCCACCGAGCACTCAGACTAAGTACCAAGTACCTCCCTTGTCCATCACTCACCATGGCTACCTCTTTAGCAGTACCAGTAGCGTACATTACAGTCCTAGTCACCGCACTAGCGATCTTCTCAAGGGTCTACAGGCGTCGTAAATTAGGTACACCCCCTCACCCCGTCTTTTGTGAAGTCAACTAACAACCAGCGGAACAAAGCTACGAACCATGGTTCCCCTCCCACCCTTCTCGAGATTTCTACATCTCCCTCTTATCCTCCGAAGATCCATTAGACAACATGGTCAAATCCGCATTACTCCTACGAGCAATTGAAGATGTTAAACGAATCTGGAGGATTAGGGATGATAAATCCGCTATAACTTCATTACATCAACGTGGATTACTTGGAGACGATACGAAATCGAGATTTGAATTCGCAGAGAAGGAATTGGAAGCGGAGATACTTGATGTTGTCCAGGAAGCTAATTCGTTCAAGCAAGGGTGGGGGACTTTGATCTTTGCTACGGCCACAGAGATGGCTCAGGCAGAGAGGACTAGAGAGACTGTATTAAACATCCCAAAGATCAGGATGAGGGAGGGTGAGTTTCCGCGTTCTTCTTATCACATTCCTCATGCTTTGCCTGCTATTGCACTAGCATTTTTGTTCTTCTTTCGTCTCCCCCTTCTCTCCTGCGAGAGAATACGACACCAAAGAGAGCTGCTAACAGCCAGAAAAACGCCTAGCAGTCCGAAGGAAATACCTACCCGAATCAACCCCTCCAGCACCTACAATCCAGGCTCCGACCCAAGCTGCCCAAATCGCCCCTACTCAACCCACTTCTACACCTCAGAAGGTCAATCCAGCCCCAAGTTCAGCATCTGCCTCAGGAAGCAGTACCCCCGCCGTCATTGAGCAGGAAACTCCGGTGCAAGTCAGTGGGGCTTCTAGCGCTAGTAGTACGCCTAGTAAAGTGTGTTATCCTCCCCTTTGAGGAATCAAGACTGATGAATAGAACGCACCATCAAAGAAGAAGAAGGGGAAAAAGTAGTCTTTGACCATAGTTGAGCATATGCAGATTGTGCTATAACCAGTACTCAAACTCGGAATGAAATACCTCCTTATTGCTTTCCTGCTTATGGAAACACTAGTTTGCAGTATTCGTGATAGTAGATCTAATGCTATTCTACATCTTTTCCGACTCTGTACTTGCTCCTGTGTTCCTTGTAGTCAGTATTTAGGGTGGATCTGCAACTCGGATTCGAGCTTCGTTCTTCCTACTGCTTTACATCAGCTGAAGGCCCACTGAACAGCTACCCCACCATATCTGCTAGCATGCGTTCATCGTGCTATGACTTGTACAAACACAACTTCTGGTCTCTAAACAAGTGAAAATTCAAACTGCTTAAGAAAGGGGGCTAGTCGCGTGGGTGAATATGTGTTGTAATGTATACAGCGACCCGCTTCCTCTTTCCACAAACTACATATCTTCCCATCCTCGGTTCTCCTACTTCATGACAATACCCCTCTCTTGTGTCGTCTTGTTCGGTCTTCGATCAGGGTGGTCAAGAGCAATAGCATCCTCAGGTACCCATTTGTGGTCATATAGGATATCCTCTGTACTTATCAGCTTCCATCCCAATCACCAGTATAGGGTCACGTACGATCCTCAACCACAGTAGGTTGCTTGAAGATGGTAGCAGTCACCAACGAAAACTTGAACCTGGCGAAATCCTTATCATTCGCTCCGATACGCAGTTGTATACGTTTCTTGGTCTCTACGAATGGTTCACCCTCATACAAGACAAACTTGCAAGGAACACCATGTGTACGTTGGGGATCTTTGGCGTAATGGAATAGATTGACAATCTTGGCATTATCTCTATCGGCAGCTTCGAGCTCTTCCACTGGGATTTCCTGACAGTCAGCCATAGTTCACAGATCCAGTGTAAGACTGACCTCGGCGTATAGGTCACATTGCTCGGGTAGGTTTCCAATCATCTCCGCACCAGAACATTCCCTCTGAGATCGACCATTTGAGGAAATCTCGAAAATCCTAATCCGACCACTACCTCCAGCTTGCATCTTGACCGTCTTGCTCAAATTATCGCCGAGCTCACTGAAAGAACTCGTCTTGGGAAGTAGGAAAGGATACGACTGCTCTTCTTTATTGTTTCTACCGGTCCAAATGACCTTGAGCGATTTCTTGGTTTCTAGTTCGACGATGCTGATATCTAGTAGTTCATAAAAGACAATGACGGATGGTTGTTGGCTGTAGTAGTTGATCTGAGTAATATCGGTAACAGACTGGTTGAGAGCTCGCTTGATGATGGATTTAGGCTGGCCAGTCTGGGGATTTGACGAAGTGAATCGAAGCTTGAGGGGATCGTGCTTGAGATAGTCTCCGACACGGTGTGCCATCTATCAATTAGGAGCCATCACATGATATCAGGAGAATGACGTACCACCTCATAAGTCATCTTTTTGCTCAACATCAACTCAAACTCGGCAACTCGACCCGTAGGATCTTCATGTCGAGGCCTAAAGTTGACGAGAACTCGGTTCTGTAGGAAATCGTAGTATTGTGGCACACTGGCATACAAAGATTGTGCCAATAGATCCTGAGATCTGGATGTCAGCTATCTCCTACACCTCAAATGGGGGACATACTGTTCAGGCGACATCTCGACCTGATAAGTCAAAACATCTCCATCTTGAAGCTCATTCTGGGCAAAGGTCTGCTTGATCTTCAAACCCTCAATCATACCAGCCTTGATTTCCTGGACGTCAGCTGCTTCCTCCAAGTGGATGAGGATAGCTCACCTCGTATATCTGGATAGGCGTGGTTGAAGGCCAGTTCATCTTCTCCTGGATATAAGGAACCAACGAATCAACCCTCTGTTCCCTATCGACAAAGATCTTGCCTTGACCCGTAAGAGTCTGATGGGCGAAATCAAAGTATTTCAAGAAGATCATGACGGGTGGCTTGGCAGGATCGGCGTGTAGAGTCTTGAATCGAGCTTGGTCAGGGTTGTAGTCGATATATAGCCGTAAATCAGTTGCTCGAGCAGCCATGTTGTTTCGGATATTATCCATGGCTTATCGTTAGCTACGTCTAGGGAGCCAAGTAGACTTACTCTGATTAGCATTATCCTCGGAAATGGGGACATCGGGTCGAATAGTCTTGTTCTGCCTATTGACAAGTACCCAGAGCCTAAACGAGTTGGGATCAATCTTGTGGAAAGCCGCAATCCTCTGCTTGAAAGTCGCATACGTCTCTTGCTTCAATACTCGGAAAGTAGCGAGGTCGGTAGCCGGGAGGTTCTTGTCGTCAAACGAAGCAAGGTCGAATCCACTATGTCGAGCAAAGCTGTCGTCTGTAATAATCTTGGCAGTGAGGTAGAGATGCTGTTCGTCCTTCTCCCTACGTCGAGCCTCCATCAATTCACGTTCCTGCTCTAGTCTCTGTTCTGTATTGTCAGATGCGGCCTGGTGTGGATCGCCACGACTTACTGAGATGGGGTGGGGTATCATCCTCGCTGAATGGCGCAAGAACGGTATCCAATTCGGTCTCCCGGATATAAACCAACATGTAGGCATTGGTAAACTTCTTGAGGGTCCTAGCCTGCGTACGTTGCGAAGGAGTAAGGCCATTGGGCATATCTCCACCGTAGTTGTCTTCCAAAACCTCCTTGTCGGTGACGGGG
>Ga0308160_10007294_pt1 | contig 11023 bp, 7 predicted proteins | sample PhyFR1_FD_201036 | JGI IMG/M metagenome (GOLD analysis project Ga0308160, IMG submission 201036) | Phyllosphere microbial communities from UC Gill Tract Community Farm, Albany, California, United States - DLSLF.R1 | ecosystem: Host-associated > Plants > Phyllosphere > Unclassified | place: USA... | reverse complement strand
AGCTGGATAGAGTACTTGGCTACGAACCAAGGGGTCGTGGGTTCGATTCCTGCCAGCCGCACCAACTTCTTCAGGATGAATGGCTCAAAGAGAAATCTTTGGGCCATTTTTCTTTTCCGCTCCCCTCTTTTCAGATTGCCCTTTTCAGGTAGGGAATACGGTACAGCACGAAAGCACACAGCAGCGACGCGGCAAACACCAGTACCGTGACGAGCGGCACCGACACCAGCGGATAAAACTCCTCCTGCCGGAACGCGAAGCGCCGGAACAATTCCAGGAGCACCGGGTGGATCAGGTAGACCCCGAGGGTCAGTTCGGACAAACGCCGGAACGTCGCGCTCGACGTGCTGCCGAAACTGCGCAGCCGCAGCAGCCACATCAGACTGACCGACATCGGGATCACGGTGACGCTCAGGTAACCATAGAAATACAGCCCCTCTTCGATACCCCGGCTGCCGGCCAGCACATAGCAGCCGAGCGCGGTCAACAGCACCGAGCCGCAGAACACCGCCAGCAGCACCCGCGTCGACATCGCCCTGTCGCTGGTCGCGATCAGGTAGCCGCACAGGTAATACGGCAGGTAGGACAGGAACCAGAACACGAACAGGCTCACGCCGCGCTCGACAAACACGCCGAACACTTCGTGCAGCGCGGCGACACCGAACAGCAGCGCCACCAGCAGCCATAGTTCGGCGCGTCTGGCGTGGCGCGCCAGGATCCGGATGAAGGGCGTGAACAGGTAGAGGCTGACGATCATGAACAGGAACCACATGTGGTAGTGCGGCCTGCCGCTGGCGATGCGGCGTACGGCCGCGGCAACGGTGAGGTCGGCCAGCGAAAACGTGGCCTGCTCGCCCCGCCAGAACAGGAAGACGATGGTCCAGACCACGAGCGGCACGAAGATGCGCGTCATGCGCCTGCGATAAAAATCGCCGATGGTTTCGCGCTTGTCGCTTCCGAGCAGCAGCGCCCCGCTGATCATGATGAACACCGGCACGCACCAGCGCACCAGGGAGTCGTAGACATTGCCGTACCACCAGTCGGGACTGCCGATATCGCGCCCGGTCACGACCGTGGCGGCGACGTGCAGGAAGACGACGGCAAGGATGGAAATCACGCGGGCGGCATCGAGCCAGATCATGCGAACACCTGTACAGAGGAAATTTTCGGGCGCACCCATTGCTGAGGATGCTCGACCGTCATTCCGACACGGATCCGGCTAGCGCTCACTGCGACAGCGCAAAGCTGCAAAGGACAATATTCATTGCCATGCAACATAGACTTTGCGATCACAACTTCCGCTGCTATAATGCGTGCTTCGGGCGGCTGTAGCTCAGCTGGATAGAGTACTTGGCTACGAACCAAGGGGTCGTGGGTTCGATTCCTGCCAGCCGCACCAACTTCTTCAGGATCAATGGCTCAGAAAGTGCTTAATTGCACTTCCTGGGCCATTTTTCTTTGTTGCGCCCCGAAATGACACGCAATCATTTAAGCTTTGCCAAATGGCAAAATATGCGTATAATGCTGGCCTCGGGCGGCTGTAGCTCAGCTGGATAGAGTACTTGGCTACGAACCAAGGGGTCGTGGGTTCGATTCCTGCCAGCCGCACCAACTTCTTCAGGACGAATGGCTCAGAAAGTGCTTAGTTGCACTTCCTGGGCCATTTTTCTTTTCAGATCCCCGAACCGTTTCACCCTGCCCCAGCTTCCGGTCTGACGCCCAGCCTGAATTCCGTACTTGTTATCGGCGGCGGACCATAGCGCATTTTCACACCGATAATGAACCGATTGGCGATGATGGCCGCATACCGGGCAGCATCAGGAATGGATGAGCGTGCCGAGCTCACCGCCTCCCAACGATTTACACTTTGCCAAACGGCAAAATCTGCGTATAATGCTGGCCTCGGGCGGCTGTAGCTCAGCTGGATAGAGTACTTGGCTACGAACCAAGGGGTCGTGGGTTCGATTCCTGCCAGCCGCACCAACTTCTTCAGGATGAATGGCTCAAAGAGAAATCTTTGGGCCATTTTTCTTTCTCCCCTTCCCTTCAATGCTTGAGATAAATGCCGCGTGTTCAAGAAACACAAGCGGCCCCTGCACAGGACGACTCCACGACGTTGCGTAGGACAAAGCCTACATACATAAGAGCGCTACCGGGAATCGCGGCACATGGTACAGCGCTGCGCTACCTGCGCCCATGAAGATCGCCGCATACGCTATCTTCCAAAGAATTCGTGAAAAAAAGCATATTCTTCCAAGAAGCGGGCGCGGGTTTAAATATTCGTGCCTTTTAGCGCGGCTTTGGTAGGATTAACTTCCCCGATCCCTGAAACCCAAGGCCGCAGGACGCGGCTGTTTTTCGCGAGGTAGGCTATGAAGAGATCCCTGATTGCTGCTGCCGTATTTGCTACTGCGTCGCTCGCTTCTTCCGCCATGGCCCAGAACATCGGGAGCGGTTCCCAGGCGTTGGACCTGGTCGGCACCAGCGGCTTCTTCGGCGACGCATTTGCCGAAAACAACGGCGGCGCCAGCTTTGCCGACCGCTTTACCTTTGCCGTTCCCACCGCGCAGGAAGGCTCGCCCGGCACCACGGTGAACGCCATCGTCTCGTCGATCACCGGCGCAACCGAGACCGGCCTGGACATCACCGCCCTGTCGCTGTACAACGCCACCGGCAATACGCTGGTGACCACGGGCACGGCACTGCAGTCCGGCGCCATCGACGTCTGGACCCTCACCAGCAGCGGCCTGGAAGCCGGCAGCTACTACCTGCAGGTGAGCGGCAACCTGAACTCGTCCGGGTCCGCTGCATTCGGTGGCGCCATGGCGATGACGACCCCGGTGCCGGAGCCGGAAACCTACGGCCTGATGCTGGGCGGCCTGGGCGTACTGGGCTTCCTGGCACGGCGCCGCAAAGGGGGCAAACAGGCATAAGCCGATTTGCCCCGATGCCAGGCGGAAGCGTGCGCGCTTCCGCTTTTCTATGTGCGCAGTTTCTTGATGATGCTGCGGTTGCCGAGGATCTCCTCGATCTGCTCGAAGCGCACCGGCTTCACCATGTGATGGTCGAAACCGGCCTCGAAGGCCAGCTGGCGATCCTTTTCCTGGCCCCAGCCGGTCACCGCGATCATCACCGTCATCGCCCCCGTCGGCAGCGCCCGGATCGCGCGCGCCAGGTCGTAGCCCGACATCTTCGGCAAGCCGATGTCGAGGAAGGCATAGTCCGGACAGAAGCGCTTGGCCGCAGCCAGCGCATCCGGGCCGTTGTGGGTGATCACCACGCTGTGCCCCATCGCCGTCAGCAGCGCGCCGATGCTGTTGACGAAGTCGACGTTGTCGTCGGCCAGCAGGATGCGGTAGGTCTCGGCACTGATGAAGGCGGCCGGCGTCGGTTTTGCGGGCAATTCCGGATCGACCACGATCGGCAGGCGCACCACGAACTGGCTCCCGTGGCCGAGGCCGGCGCTGTGGGCTTCGATGGCGCCGCCGTGCAGCTCGACCAGCTTGCGCGCCAGCGAAAGGCCGACGCCGAGGCCGGCGTTCGAGCGCTCCAGCGTCGAATCGACCTGCACGAACATCTCGAACACGGTATCCAGCATGTCGGGCGCGATGCCGATGCCGGTGTCGGCCACGACCAGCACCAGCGTGCGGTCCTCGACCGTCGCCTTCAGGCTGACGCGGCCGCCGCGGTTGGTGTACTTGGCGGCGTTGTTCAGGAGATTCGACAGGATCTGCGCCAGGCGCGTGGCATCGCCGTGCAGGAACACCGGGCGGTCCGGCAGGTCGATGACCAGTTCGTGGCCGTGCAGTTCGATGTAGGGGCGCACCACTTCAAGGGCGTCGTTGACCACCGCCTTCAGCTCGACGCGGCCGGTCTTGATGGTGAACTTGCCGGTGTTGATGCGCGAAACATCCAATAAGTCGTCCACCAGGCGCACCATCTGGCGCAGCTGGCGTTCCATGATGTCGGTGGCGCGCTGGGTGGCCTGGGCGTCGCCGCTGCGCAGGCGCAGGATGTCGAGGCCGGTGCGGATCGGCGCCAGCGGGTTGCGCAGCTCGTGCGCCAGCGTCGCCAGGAACTCGTCCTTGCGGCGGTCGGCCACCAGCAGCGCTCCTTCGGCGCGCTGGCGCACCTGCATCTCGTGTTCCAGGGTCGCATTGGTTTCCTGCAGCGCCTGCGAACGGCGTCCGATCTCGGCCAGCATGTCGTTGAAGGCTTCGACCAGCACGCCGATCTCGCCGCGCTCGTTGCCCGGCACCCGCAGCGTGAAGTCGCGCCGCTGCATCACCTGGCGCGCGACATTGGTCACGGCTTCGATCGGGCGCGTGATCGCGGCCTGCAGGCGCGAGGCCACCAGGCCGGCGATGACGAGCGCGCCCAGCATCACCGCGCCCAGGATTGCCCCGTAGCTGAGCAGGCGTTCGACCAGGCCGTAGCGCGAACGCACGTACACGCTGCCGATCATCTCGCCGTTCTCGACGATGTTGCGGAACACCACCACCTCGCCGCCCTGGATGCGGTAGCCGGCCGGCTCGGCGCGGGCCGGGAACTGCTGGCCGGGCACCGATTCGTAGGTGGCAAAGCGCGTGCCGGCACTGCTATAGATGGCGGCGGCCAGGATCTGCGGACGGACTTTCAGCACGGCCAGGTTCTGGCGCGCGGTCTCGTCGTCGTTGAAAGCCAGCGCCGGGGCGGTCACGCGCGCGACGATGTCGGCCTGGGTCATCAGGTCGTCGGTCCAGTAGCGCTGGAAGGCGCGCAGGTCGACCAGCAGCATCGCCAGCGCGGCCACCAGCAGGGCCACGAACGTGGTCGACACCGCCATCAGTATCAGCTTGCTGCGGACATTGCCGCCGTCGCGCACGTTGCCTGTCATGCCCGTCCCTTCGTTTGCGCCCGCCCCCATCACTGCACTCCTTTCCGCACCCGGTTCGCGACCGTCAACAGACGCGAACTGAGCTTGATACCATTGCGTTCCGCCGCATCGAGCGAGACGTCGAAACGCACGCGTTCGTCGATGATACGGAAATTGATCACACTACCTTGCTGTAGCCCGTCCTCGCACTCTGTCACCACCAGCATCGCGCCGCTGGCCTGGCGCACCATGCGGCCGACGCGCGCCGGGTCGGCGCCGCCGACGAACAGCAGGTGCAGCGGAACTTGCAGGTCGGTGTCGCGCAGCACGCGCACCACCACCGGACGGTTGTTGATGGTGCGTCCGGCCACCGCCCGCGCCAGTTCCGCCGCCAGGTCGTCGGCACCGGCCACGCCGATCGTCACCGGACTACTGCTGTCGAGGAAAGCGCCGGGGGGAAATTCCGCATAGCCAAGGAATTTATACAGGAAGGCAGCCTTCACGCGGCGCTCGAGCGTGCCGCCATTGCCGGGACCGTTGGCAGGACCAGGGTTCTGCGCCTGCGCCGGCAACGCCATGACGGCGGCCTGGGCGGCACAGAATGTTGCGCAGCACACCAATACCCAGCCGCCGGCGCGCTGCCGCAGCCTGGGCGAAATGGCAGGGAACGCACGCAGGCGCGTAACATTTTTATACATTTTGCTATCGTAGAACATTTTCTTCAGTGCACCAAGAGCGCTCCGCGATAGCGGCCCACGGCCGTGCCATTTAAGAAACCAATAACCATCATTGGAAATCTAAATTGGATTTGTTTTTTGCGATGCAGCATTATGCACCTGTCTCCTCTATTCTCCTCCAAGGATAGATTCAGCCCGCTCCCGTAGCGGGCTTTTTTTTGCCCGGCGGTTCGGCCCGCTGTCCTCCCTGCATACGCCGGCATCGCCGATGCTGTGCCGCAAAATCTGTGACAGGGATCGTTGCAAACATGCAACCATTACGTCCTGTCCACCGCGCGCAACGCCGTCCGTGCGTGCCGCCCCGCCGTACGGTTTTAGTGTACGATGCTTCCTCTTTTTGTAACGATAACAATATTTACAGTCCCCCCATGTCCGATTCCGGTAAGTCTGCCTTTTCCTCCAGCTCGTTCGACTGGTCTGCCTCCCGGCTCGGCACGCCCGATGCCTGGCCGCCGGCGCTGCGCCTCGCGGCCGACCTGCTGTTCAACACACCGCTGCCGATGCTGCTGGTCTGGGGCCGCGACATGACGGTACTGTTCAACAAGGCGTATGCCGACCTGGCCGGGCCTGCCTATGGCAAATTGCCGGGCGGGAGTGTGCCGCCGGTGATGCCGCCGCCGCTGGCTGCGGCCGCCGACGAACTCGGACGCGCCTGGCAGGGCGAGGCGGTGCTGGCAGGCGAACGCAGCATCGGTTTCGGCGGCGCCGATGCCGGCAGCCCCTACGACCTGTATTTCACCCCGGTACGCGGTGCCAGCGGTGCGGTCGACGGCGTGCTGTGCGCGCTGGCGGCGGCCGAGCCGGCGCTGTCGATGCTGCAGGACAGCGCGGCCGCCGGTCCGCTCAATATCCTGGTGGTCGAGGACAACCTCGACTCGCAATACCTGGTGTGCGAGATGCTGCGCGCCTTCGGCCACGAAGCCGACGGCGTCGGCCACCCGAACGATGCGCTCGACCGCCTCGCCGCCAACCGCTACGACGTGCTGTTCACCGACGTCAGCCTGCCCGGCATGTCCGGCGTCGACCTGGCACGCCGGGCCGTCGCCGACGCGCCGTCGATCCGCGTGATCTTCGCTTCCGGCTACGGCGATACCCTGCTGCGCCATGTCGAATTCCCGTATCTGTCGTTGCAGAAGCCGTACGAACTCGACCAGCTGCAGCAGGCGCTGGACCAGGTCGCCGGCGCGTTGCCGGGGCGCGGCTGACGCCATGGTCAACGGTGTGCGGTACAGCGCCCGGGCTGGGCTAGAATCCGCCTACGGCTTGCCCCGCGCGGCGGACCATCCCGTGCGCAGAGCCATGAACAATGATCCAGACTGAGCTTACCGGCATTCTTCCCCTTTCCACCGCGCCCATCGGCCGCGTCTGCGCGCCCCGTGCGCCCGGCGCGCCCGCACGCGCATTCGATTCGTCGAAGGGGGCGCCGTGAGCAAGGAGCACGACAAGGACAGCGACATCGGCGCGGCGCAGGAATTGCTGGCCACGCGTGCGGCGCTGCGCCGCGCCACCGAGCGCATGGAAAACATGCTCGAGAGCCTGAGCGACGGCTTCTGTGCGGTCGACCATGAATGGCGCATCACGTATATCAACGGGCGCGCGCTCGAGATGCTGGCGCCGCTGCAGAAAGCCCGTTCGAGCCTGGTCGGCTACCCGCTCTGGGACGTGTTCCCGGAACTGCGCGGCAGCCAGCTGGAAGGCGTCTACCGCCATGCCATGGCCACGCGCGAGACCGCGATCCAGGAATTCTTCTACCCGGCCCTGAAGCGCTGGTTCGAAGTGCGCGCCCATCCGACGCCCGACGGCCTGACCCTGTACTTCCAGGACATCAACCGGCGCAAGGCCGACCAGCAAGCCCTCCAACTGGGCAATAACCGCCTGCAGGTGGCGCTGGCCGCCGGCGGCCTGGGCGACTGGCGCTGGGATGCCGCCAGCGACCGCGTGGTGCTGGGCGAACGCGCCGCCGCCATCCTCGGCCTGGTGGCCGAGACGCCGCTGCTGTGGAGCGAGCTGCGCGCCCGCCTCGAGCCGCAGGAACGCGAAGGCGTGCGCCGCGCGGTGTCGCACGCCTTTGCCGGCGGCGGCGACCTCGAACTCGAATGCCGCCTGCTGGACGCCGCCGGCCAGCCCCGCTGGGTGGCGCTGGTCGGCCGCGCCGACTATGCCGACCCGGCGCAGCGCCAGGGCCTGCTCGGCATGACCGGCGTGGTGCAGGACATCAGCACCCGGCGCGGCGCCGAAGACACCCTGCGCCAGAGCGAGGAAGTGCTGCGCGCGCTGGCCAACACGATTCCGCAGCTGGCCTGGATGGCGCAGGCCGACGGCGCCATGGTCTGGTTCAACGAACGCTGGTTCGACTACACCGGCACCACGCCCGACCAGGTGGTCGGCTGGGGCTGGCAAGACACCTGCGAGCCGAGCGCGCTGCCGGCCGTGATGGAACGCTGGACCGCATCCCTGAAAACCGGCGAGCCGTTCGAGATGGAATTCCCGATCCGCGGCGTGGATGGCAAGTACCGCTGGTTCCTGACCCGCGGCAATCCGGTGCGCGACCGCAACGGCGCCGTACTGCGCTGGTTCGGCACGAATACCGACGTCGACCAGGTCAAGCGCGCCGAGCAGGCACTGCGCGACGAATCGCACGTGCTCGAACTGCTCAACAGCACCGGCACCACGCTGGCGTCGACGCGCGACCTGCGTTCGCTGCTGCAGGCGGTCACCGATGCCGCCACCGATATCGCCGGCGCGCGCCACGGCGCCTTCCTGTACCACGGACAGGATACGGGCAGCGGCAACCTGTTCTCGCTGTTCACGGTGTCCAGCGCCAGTCCGGCCGAGTTCGAGGCGTTCGGGGAACCCGGCAGCAGCGGCCTGTTCGCCCCCGGCCTCCCCGGCGAGGCGCTTTCCGACCAGGGCGTGCTGCGTTCCGACGACATCCTGTTCGATGCCCGCTTCCAGTCGCTGCCGAGCGCCCATCCGCCGCTGCGCAGCTACCTGGCCGTGCCGGTGGTCGCCCATTCCGGCGAAGCGCTTGGCACCATGTTCTTCGGGCATCCCGAACCGGGCATATTCAGCGAGCGCACCGAACGCATCGTACGCGGCATCGCGGCCCAGGCCGCCGTCGCGATCGACAATGCGCGCCTGTACGAAGCGGCCCAGCGCGCCGCCGAGGAAAGAAAAGTCTTGCTGGAAAATGAACGCGTGGCGCGCGCCGAGGCCGAACGCGTCAGCAACATGAAGGACGAATTCCTGGCCACGCTGTCGCACGAACTGCGCACGCCGCTGTCGGCAATCCTGGGCTGGGCCCAGGTGCTGCGCCGCGGCAGCCGCGACCAGAACGACCTGCAGCGCGGCCTGCAGACCATCGAGCGCAATGCCCGCTCCCAGGCCCAGCTGATCGAAGACTTGCTGGACATGAGCCGCATCACGTCGGGCAAGGTACTGCTCGACATGCAGACGGTGGCGCCGGCCGGCTTCATCGATGCCGCCGTGGAAACCGTGCGTCCGGCGGCCGACGCCAAGAACATCCGCATCGAGAAGCACTACACGCTGGATGGCGGCATGGTGGCCGGCGACCCGGCACGCCTGCAGCAGGTGGTGTGGAATCTGCTGTCGAACGCGATCAAGTTCACGCCGCGCGACGGCCGGGTCGACATCGACCTCAGCCGCAACGACAGCAGCATCCTGATCACCGTGCGCGACAATGGCGCCGGGATCAAGCCCGAATTCATCACCCATGTGTTCGAGCGCTTCCGCCAGGGCGACGCCTCGATGACGCGCCGCCATGGGGGCCTCGGCCTTGGCCTGGCCATCGTCAAGCAACTGATCGAGCAACATGGCGGTACCGTACGCGCCGAGAGCGCCGGCGAAGGCCAGGGCGCCAGCTTCACGATCGAACTGCCGCTGGCCAAGCAGCAGGCGCCGACCTCGCGCTCGGCGGCGCGCGCCGCCATGATCCTGCCGACGCCGAGCACCCCGGAAATGACGGTGCTCGACCTGAGCGGCGTGGATGCGCTGGTGGTCGACGACGACCGCGACGCGCGCGAACTGATCAAGCGCATCCTGAACGATTGCGGCGCCACCGTGCGCATCGCCGCCAGCGCGCGCGATGCCATCGCCCTGTTCACGGAAGCGCCGCCGCAACTGCTGATCAGCGACCTCGGCATGCCCGAAGTCGACGGTTTCGAGCTGCTGGACTGGGTGCGGCGCCTGCCGCGTGCCCAGGGCAGCCAGGTGCCAGCCATCGCCCTGACCGCGTTCGCCCGCTCCGAAGACCGGCTGCGCGCACTGGAATCGGGGTTCTCGGCGCACATCTCGAAACCGGTCGAACCGAGCGAATTGATTGCCACGGTGGCATCGGTCGTGGGTCCGGCGGCACCGATGGTCAACCGTGCCGGCGCGGCGGGATTTGGTCGAAACAGCATCCATTGAACGTGCACGGAGCCATCTTGCCGCTCCTACCCCCGCACGGGATGCTGTCCTACAAGAAATTCTTAGTGATTTGCTAGACTGTGTCATGTTGCGCTGAGTTGGCATCGATGTAAGATATTGAACGATGCCGACCTTGATTTCACGAGAGTACGCATGCCGAGCCGACAAGACATTTTGAATGCCAAAATCCTGGTGGTGGACGATTCGCCGGACAATATCGAATTGATGGAAGAGATATTGCGGGAGGAAGGCTACGCCGACGTAAGTTCCACGATGCTGCCGGAACAAGTATGCCCGCTGCACCGCGAGCACAATTACGACCTGATCCTGCTGGACCTGCAAATGCCGGGCCTGAACGGATTCCAGGTCATGAAGGGCCTGAAAGAAATTGAACAGGGCGGCTACCTGCCCGTGCTGGCCCTGACCGCACAGCCCAGCTTCAAGATCGCGGCACTGGAAGCCGGTGCCCGCGATTTCATCAGCAAGCCTTTCGACTTGCTCGAAGTGCATAAACGCATCCACAACATGCTGGAAGTGCGCCTGCTGTACAAAGAGCTCGCCCAGTACAGCCGCGCCCAGCAGGAACTGGCGCTGCACGACGCCCTCACCGGCCTGCCCAACCGGCGCCTGCTGGAAGACCGCATCGAGACCGCCCTGCAGCACGCCAACCGCAACCACCACAAGGCGGCGGTGATGTACCTGGACCTGGACGGCTTCAAGGCGATCAACGATACCTATGGCCACGCCTACGGCGACGAGATCCTGAAACTGGTGTCGCAACGGCTGCTGGCCAATTCGCGCAAGGAAGACACGGTATCGCGCCTGGGCGGCGACGAATTCATGGTCGTGCTCGGCGACGTGCACAGCCTGGCCGATGCCCAGGGACCGGCGGCCAAACTGGTGGAGGCCTTGTCCGAGCCCTACTTCATCAACGACCTGACCCTGAACCTGTCGACCAGTATCGGCATCAGCATGTATCCGGACGACGCGGAAACGGTCTCCG
>Ga0308160_10007293_pt1 | contig 11024 bp, 10 predicted proteins | sample PhyFR1_FD_201036 | JGI IMG/M metagenome (GOLD analysis project Ga0308160, IMG submission 201036) | Phyllosphere microbial communities from UC Gill Tract Community Farm, Albany, California, United States - DLSLF.R1 | ecosystem: Host-associated > Plants > Phyllosphere > Unclassified | place: USA... | reverse complement strand
ATCTGTTTTCGAAAGACGAAGCAGGGCTTGCTAGTCTATGGTTTGGTCAAGATGTTCACTCAGGTGTCTCTGAGTTCTCAAGGTGATCAAGTTAGTCAAGTATGAAGAAGTGAGAAAAGAAAAGACAAGCATTGTTCGCGAGGCGAAGGAGCTGATTAGTCGGCAAGTGCACGGACCTCGACGACAATGCGTGATGCATGTTGGCTGATCGTCGTGAAATGCTATACTCGTACCGGTGTATACAATGCTGAATGACTGCAGATCGATTGTCCTGAGCGCTATATGTCGCTCTCCTCGTCCTTGATTGCTTGGAGGATTGCCTGATATCGACCGACCAGACCAGACATCGCCTGATTGGCTCGCACTGCAGCGATCAGCTTATGACTGGGCCGTTTGCATCGGTAAGCTTACGCATGGCCGCTGATATCGTCATGGCCAGCTCCCTCTTGTTCAGACCTAGAATTTCCGGATCATACGCGGATGGCTTCTTCGGATGACTGTCGATCAGCGGGGAACAGCGTCAACCGCGTATGTCTCACCTATACAGCGGTCCGACCAACTCTTTCAGCAGCTCCTCCGCTCTACCAGTGAATTCTTGCTCCCCAACAAAGGATGCGTATTGCAACAACCAGTACTTGTACTCGTCCTTTGAGCCTAGTAGATCCGATGCTCGTATACGCATATCCAGAAGGCCCATCTGATGCGTTTCATCCCACCACTCTGGTTCTGCTGCTTTGCCATTAGCTGTATTCGTCATCGAAGATCGGCATTGCCGTTCGATGTCTGCCAGTGGACCGCTGACTCCTCTGGAGCTCGATGATCCGGTATCATGCTGGAGATGTATCTTGGCGCAGATCGGTACCCAGCTCTGCAGACGTGCATCGTAGGCGTAGGCCGAGGAGTCGGTGGTGATCACGACCGGGGTACCGTTCGGACGGATATCGATATCACGAATGTCAGGCTCGACCAAATGCGCTATCGAGCTGGACATGATCGCCGACCCGGATGAAACATTGTAGACTCGGGCTTGACAATTCGTAGTGACCACGAAGAGATACTTTCCTCTTGCTGAGAGGTCATAACAGGGCGATTCGAGCTTCACGCTGAATAAACTGAAATTCAGCTCATATCCTTGTCGACTGGAGAGGAGCTTACTGTCGACCGGCATGGCTATATAGCTGGAGATTGCCGTCTTCACAAGCCACCGCACAAAAGTGCTCGCTGATCGCCATCGCCAATACCGCTGTCGGTAGATAATCCAGCCAGATATCCGCTCCATCTTCGATGAAAGTGACTTTGTTATGACCTGAAGGTGTACTAGCATTCTCTGCTTCCAGATAATACTCGTCTGTGCCCTCTTTCGACTTTGCCCTCAGTGCGCTTTGGATTTGTGGCATCCCAAGCATCTTCCCATTTGATGGTCCCGCTCCTCCAGATGCGGGGACTCGAGGTGCTCGAAGTTCACGAACTTCTGGAACGATTCGTGGTCTCGAAGAAGCCATATTACGCCCTGATGAGGTATCGCCAAGCGTGATTGCTTTCCTTTTCGAACCCCTTGCTTCCAGCTGATTGACCCCGTTACCAAAGTCTGAACGACTAGGAGCGTCGCGCAACATATCGGCTCGAGATGTGCCAGCCGATGTTGAGCTCTGTTCAGGAGCGGCAGCAAAAGCATCACGAGCTTTTGCCGGCGACGGGTTCTTTCGAGATATCGTTTGATTCGTATTCGGTCTCGAAACCAGACGTCGATTATCTCCCGCTCTGTTCTTTCTCGGTTGTATAGTATTGACTTTGCTCGTTGCTTGAGCTGTTGTCGTTCCAAAGCTAGTTTCCTGGATCACGGGTTGGTGTTTGTGTACATGGCGAGGCTGACGTTTGGACTTGAAATTGAAGCTCTGAAGGACGATATCGGTAGTCTCGGCAGCTGATCTTTCCGGGAATTCCTCCGCTTCGAACTCAACCGCACAGATTGTTCCGTCTTCGGAACAGCCGTATAGATGCAGACCGTCTGAAGACCTATTGTCAGCAATTTCCCCTATATGTCGGACTTACCAGCACAAATCCATGAGATTCCGGCCGAATACCTCTTTCAAGACGACAAGAGGCTTATGTATGCTGTTGCGCCAGATTGAAATACTAAAGTCGTTGGAGCCAAGCGCTAGCACCGTCGATGCGTTAGGTCGGGTCACGTCAGTCTTGGGCTGGAAGAAGAGTCGAGGGTTAAAAGCCTAAATTAGGTCAGGACAAGCAGAAGGAAGTATGTATGAAAACACTTACGGCGACTTGGATCGTATTGGCGTGACCAACGAACGAGACTTCTGTTTCGAAATTCTCGCGCTCGATGACGGCTCCAACAAAGACCGGACCGTTCATGGCGTTACTCGCTGCGATAAAAGCTCCATCAGGTGACCAGCTGAAAGGTCAATACCTGTCTGTCTGTAGCTTTAGAGAAGACTTGCCTGAGACGACGGAAGAACGTGCTTGATGGTGATCGTTCGAATGGTGCAGTGACTTTCTGATGCAGTGACCAATCGTTGGTGTTCCAAATTCTCACACTCTTGTCGTCCGACTATATCCATCAGTCTCACCTTCAGCATGCGAGTCTTCTACTTACCTGAGTAGCCAAGAACTCGCCCACGGGATCCCATGTGACACCCTTGACAAATCCCTCGTGGCCGGTGATACGGTGTATACGGTCTGCTTGATAAGCCTTGATCAAACCGAAAAGTACAGCTTACCGAAAGTATATCCATCCCAAATCCATATACTGTTGTCCAGACCCACCGAGGCGAGCATCGAATCATCTTTCGACCAGGCTACATCAATGATATCTGTCGTTTAGCTGTATACGCTGGGCAAGGAGCGAAAGCTGACCTGAAGTATGCCCTACGAGCCGAGTCACTGGCTTCCAATTCTCCACATTGACGATCTCACTTCCCCAGAGCTTCCCACCTGCTTCCCTGATGTGTCAGTCTAGCTCGGACCGATACAGATGAAGACTCACGGGTCCAAAGCCCAGATGACAACCACTTGATCATCTGATCCAGTAGCCAGAAAACGACCATGATGAGCCCATCGGACAGCCAACACAGATCCTATATTCTGTCAATTTCCCTTCCTCGTCTTTTTGTCGAATGGGGCATACCACTATGTGTAGTCATGGTACAGAGGAGCTTTGGATTCGTCTCATCATCCGCCGTCTCGTCCAGTATCGGCAATGTCGACCATATCTTGACTTTGTGATCTGGGTATTCAGCTGAGCTCGGTAAGAAAGGGACTGTAGGTGACATACCTAAACCACCTGTTGCTAGACGGGTACCATCTGGATGTACTGAAAGACTGTAGATCGGGCATTTATTGTTCTTGTCGTCTGAATGTGTTAGTTCGTAGCCTCATTGGTGATGCTCGTAGACTAGACAACCAAAAGGGAGCCGATAAACATACTCGCATGCTGGACCCATGAGGGCTTTATGAGCTTCATTCCAGATTGTCTGGGCACTTGAGCGCGGGTCCGACCACCTAATTCTATCTTCTAATTCGACTACTCGGGGCGGCCTGAGACTTGGAGTGATGTATCGTATGTATAAGAGGAAGAGAAGGTGGTTACTTGTACTCTACTGTGTATAGAGCATCTTGCAGGCACTTCACTCACTTCTTGACGCGATAACCGACCTTATAAGGATGACACGTCATGCTCCTCCACTCCTTATCACTCTTGGCTACCTCTACAGACGCGACGTAAACAACAGATTAGATAGTAGTAGTAGTCTACATACATATACACCATGCCACCACGTAAATCGGCAGCAGCAAAGGGCAAACAACCTCAACAACAATCAGTAGCATCAAGCAGTAAAGTCACTCTGGATGCATTGCCACCGCCAGATATACCCGAGAGTCTTACTCCGGATTTCAAACCGAATCAACGCGTCAAGATACCTTTGGTCACAGAGGATAGAGAAGCGTTCGTTCATGAGGTTCGTCAGGCTTCTTGCAAGGAGCCGGGGCTGACAATATAGCTCATCGGGTTCGCGCCCGCTGGATATCTTCTGAAAGTCGAGGAAGACGCTAGGAACCGGATAACTAGCTCAGTCGATGGAGTTGAGGCTTGGGCAAAAGAGATAGCAAGTAGGCAGGATGGTGGAATCGAAATAGAGAGAGAGCTCGATATCGTGAGTCGACGATTCTCGTTTCTGGAATCAGAATCTAACATACAAAGGGGGCTTTCCAGCTGCAAACATTGATGGATTCGTATGGTGACAAGGCATTTGATAAATTTACAGCTTGGACACTGAGAAACGGATTCGATTTTCCAAAAGACTTGGAAGTCGCGCTTGTAAGCGGCTTGTACACCTGAAGTGGTTAAGCTGATCCAGTAGCCATGGCAGAATGCGCTTGATTTCGACAGGGGAGAGTATGTCGCCAATTTGCCAAAAGGCGAGGAGAGCGTTGTCGAAAAGATAGAGGATCTTCGGGCAAAGACCGAGCAGGTGTGTCATCTACCCACATTTTTCGCACGTACTGATATGAAAGGCTCGATTACTCTCGTATCGACTCGCTTTGGCCGAGGCGCAGATGGATCGACGATTACATATTGCCAGACAGCGCAAAGCAGAAGTAGGATTCGTCAAAGAGGTGCTGAGTGCCGCAAACCGTAAGCTCATGTTGGTCTTCGTGATCTGAGCTGACGACCAGTAAATCCTGCCAAAGCAGAGCAAATCGTCACTTCTCTTGAGTCACTGCACCAAACCGTAACATCACTTGAAAGTCTACCACCGACCGAAACGAGGATACCGCCAGGAGCCAAAGCGTGGGAAATGGGCAGATACGCCTACCTCAATTGGGCTGTTGGCAAGATGATCCATCCTGGAAGCAAGGAAGATACACTGGAAGCCGCAGAGAATCTGATGGAGCAGAGTGGTGGACAGGCAGGGATCGATAAGCTCAGCAGAGCTATCGGAGCTTGATCTTTTGCAAGACCTGCATCGTGTTTCATTCATTGCGTTTGTACGATCTAGTTAGGACTATGAATGTTGATTATAATCTCGATCTTCGACATGTGTTGGAGGGAATACAAAGGCTTTGCGCAGATCATCTGCGAAACCCATCGGGACTATTGGTCGTTCGTCCCTTCTACTGATCTCCTCTTCTACAGGTGCAGGAGCAATCGGATCAGGTTCAGTCTCGGGAATACCCTTTCTCTTCCTAATGATCCCGATCATACTCTTCAATTCCCCAACCACATCTCCTCCCATCTCAGCCACTCCCCTTCCTTCGGCGGGATGAGGAGCAGACTCCCTGGCTTCCTTCATGAGCTTGATCCTCTCCTCGCGGGTCAACTTGGAACGTTGAGTACCAACCGGCATTGTAACGGATTCGAATACCATATCCTGTCCTGGAGGCGGTAAGACCTCGGTAGCCGCTGTATCGAACAACTGCATCTGGTGAGCGTGGGAGGAGAATGTATCGTGAGTATCGACCGAGGTCGATCGTACGGAATCCGTTGCGTTTGAGGACGGCTCTTGTTCTTCATCCCATGCCCTCAGGAAAGTCGGCAGAGGTTCGATATCGCCCTCTTCTCCTTCCGAATCAGCGATGTCGGGTCGATTTGCGGCATCTAGGCGAGAAACGATATCTTTGCCCCGTTCCCAGGTGCGCACAAGTTCACCTAGATTACCTCGTATACCGCTCCATGAATCTGCGAGGTGGTCTGTCGAGCCGATAGATGATCGCACAGCTTGAAGATCGCTCCAAGTCTGATACAGTGTCGCCTCCAGATTCTCGATCTGCTGATTCAAAAGTACGTGGTCACTCGTGCGAGGAGCGAATTCGGGTCGGTCGGTCGTCGAGTGAATGCCAGTGAGCCAGGGAGGTACAGAAGTATGCTGCTGGACTGGTCGAAGGGTACTGTCAAGAGCCTTTGCTTCCTGCTCTGCCGCCTGTAGAACCTCCACTGCATTGTTGATCCCTGTAACCAGATCGTCCAAGACTCGCTTGACCTCCGTCCAGTATTCATCATCCTGATAAAATCTCAAACCCAGTAAACAACATGCCACCTTCCTCCTCTTGATATGTACACCCAGACAAGCAGCTTTTAATCCAGGTAAAGTCAAGGGACTAAGCGAAGGCGATCTGATCATTCGGCTCGGTCGAGTCGGTGTACGTCCATGTCCGAATCCGAGTGCAAACATCCTAGACGAAGCCAATGATTCAATACTGCTCGGGGCGATCAGCCCATTCGTACTTTGATCCCTGAGCATCTGAAGGTCGGAAACCTGTAAAGAGGTCGATCGGCCCATATCGCTACTCCCCGAGATCGATGCTCGACCAGGCGAAGTAATGTCGGATTTGTCGGAATGAAAATAAGGCATACTCTGCAGACTTCTCCTCTTCTGATCCTCCCGGATAGGCGATTTGAATGGTGAAGGCAGTAAAGGGTGTTTGGCGGGTGTTGGCGGTACGATTGGAAAGATGTGTCGTTGGGGCATATGGCTATCGGATGAGTCAGAGTCGCGGCGGGACAGTGGGGATGATCGTCGAGGGGTAACGGACGCTCGCTGTGGATTTGGTGTCTTCGGTAATTCAGTCTCCCTACTCTCGTCCGAGAAACTGGTCTGTAGCTCGGAACTGCCTGTAGAAGCGGATATCGAGTCGGACTTCTCCGCAAGCGCGATGAGGTCGGTACCATTTGCAATTCGATCGTTCCACTCAGGAGCCCAGCTAGATCGCTTCATAGCTCTGGCTGTGCGCTTTGGAACGGTCGTGAAGCGGTCTTCGAGTGGCATACCTCCAAGAGATAGGTGGACGGTATGTTTGCGATCAAGTCTCAATCGAGCAGGACTTGAGGAGGTGCCCATGGGTAATGAGAGGGGTATGAGTGGTTTGGAAGCGTTCCACGATAGTCGTTTGAGGGTATTGATGTTTTCTTGATCATCACTGAGATCTGTATTTGCTCGTGCGCGACGATCCGTGTTATTGGGTCCGATCGGGATATCGTACATCTCCCCCAGGATACCGAGTTCGGTCCGATCAACCATCTCGAGTAGAGTGGAAGTTGCCGTCCCAAGGTGATCCGCCATGGTCTCTGTCAAGCGGTGAATAGCGAGTCGGAGGTCATGATGTGTCGATGACGAGTCGGGGTAGCCCTGAAATACAGATAGCGCAGAGTCGATAGTCGAATCGAGAGAGGCGGAGGCGGTGAAGAGTGATTGTAGACTGGCTAGCGTATCACTATCAGGTTCTGTCCGGCTTGGCGCCGTGGTATTTGTAGATATGCTACTTGGCTATACTATCAGGATGCTGCCCGAAGTACATGGCCGCAGTCACTCACTTGATCTGATGATAACGGTAAACCAGTTATCCGACGTTTCCACAGAATTCCTGCAGCCACTAAGCCGCTCACGCTGACAAAGAGAGACACCTTCCAACCAACCACCCAAGCCATAGCCACCAACAGAACAAGCCCAGCAAAGGAAATGTCCGGCCGCTCCCTCATCTTCTCCAGCCACACCTCCATTTGCTGAACTCCTTGCGTCCGCCAGTGATCTAGAGCCTTGGCACCATCATCTCCCAGCCCCACATCGCGATCCTGATTCTTATGTATATCCACATCCTCCTCCTCCTTCCGCACTGGTATAGATCCACCCAGACATGGTACATATACCTTCTCCAATAATCCAGAAGTACAGAGCATATATTTGAACCTCTCCCCAAAGACTTCCATTTCCTGTTGCTTCTCGTCACTCGTGTTGGCTGGGGCGTGGCTATGACGAGGAGGCGAAGTGGAAGGCGAACGGGAGGAGCTTGATACATTGGGTATGAGTCCCGTCCAGCCTTTCTCTCCCTGTTGGGATTCGATGGAAGTATCGCACAGGTCATCTACTAATGTCTGATGTATCAGCTTGATTGATCCGATTTGGCTTGGACAGGGACTGACTGTATCGCCGGCTTCTTCTGCACCGACATGTCCGGCTAAGGCCTGATTAGACGAACTACTTTGCATTTTGACCTCGTCTATACCACGTCAGCTCCTAGCTCGTGAGAAGTACAGACTTCTTCTCCAACATCTCCATGTAGTGATTTGACCATTCGGCACATACCATTGAAATAGTCATCCAGAGGTGAGCCAGCTTGAACCACAGAATTCGACATGATTTATTCCAAGGTTCCTATATCCAGGACCAATCGTTTCTTATAGTCTTTGACTAGACATTCAGTCGTATCGGACCTTCGTTCGATCTTATACAAAGGATAGAAGTGGTTGTTGATGGGTATGTACATGTATAGTCGACACAACAGAGCGGGGGTTAGAGTGACGACAATGGCGTTGTTTATCTTACGTAAAGCGTATCAAGTCGCGTCAACTGAACAAGTGAATGGATTGATTTCTTTTGTCCGCCTGTATGTCCATGGTAAGCATGATGGACAGTCAAGAGACAGCACCGAGTCTTGTGACTCTAGATCCACCGAAACCACCGGGAGATATCATCCAATCGGCCCTCTTTGTACCTATCTCAGCTATCAACAAATCGCATAAAGGACGGAAGATCAGGACGATTGGACAGTACGCCCAGTCCCGCTGGTACGGATGAAGTTGACCAAGATAGGGTGATTGCTTTCGATGCCAAGTCGTCCTTGTTGCTACTAGCTGCTGTTGCTACTCAATCTACTGGTCCGCTGAGTACATTGTTGGTAAACACGTCAATACCTCTTCTCGGTCAAACTCCGGCTTTACAATCGCTCCCACCCCAAGATGGGCTATATACTCGCGACCCGCATCACCATCCTCGTCCACTCGAAGCCAACACCAATGGAGTAAGAATCGAAAGAAGACCTCTCAGTCTAGAAAGAGGAGGATTCATAATAGTAGTAGGATGGCTAGAAAGTGATCAATCAAAATTATCAAATCAGGTAAGTCGCCTAGGCTGACGATATATTTCCTACCTCAATCTCCGATTTCCGATGTCCGAGATCAAGGTCATAGCTGAAACTATAATAGGTGGATACCGGAACGGCGTACCTACGTCCTCTGTCCCTCGGATTGGAAGCTATCTATATGGCTAATTCGAGACCGCCCCCGGATGGCGCTGTGTATCGAGGTACGATCAATGGATGGGATGGAGGCGTCTCCACTCCGCTCACTTGATTGCTGCCTAAAGACAGGAACAGTAGATTTACCACTTGGATACCAGCCGCCCTCTTGGATAGCGTGTGTGCTCAAGACTGCGGATCGACCGCGAAGTTGATCGATGGTATACGACAGGAGACCTCAGCATCACCAATACGACAAGTACCTCATTTGCAATTGAATCTCGCCACGATTCACCTCTATATCTCGATTGAAATGATGAAGCTCAACCTTATTGGACTTAACGCCATCTCACTCACTGCTGGCTCGATCCTCGCCCGACATGTCGCTTGGGGTGCCTGTCAACTGGCTTGTGACACCGGCTATAGCGTCTGTCACTCCACTGCTGGCTCTACTGCAGGTAAGAAAGGACTTTGATCTGATGACGCCCACCCTGGCTGGAAGCTGTGATTACTCGAAGATGGCTGACGGCATTTAGCTGTCATCACGCTCGGCCTCGCTACCGGAACCGCCTTGACTACAACGACATCATGCGCATCTGTACGAGGAGCATGCACGATGGCTTGTACGCCATTGCTTGCTGCAACTTTTCATGAGAGATGACCCGTGTACGTAGTGAAACATCATCCCCTGCCCCTTCTTTATTGACGGGCAGGTGTATATACAGAATTACTAGGTCGGATGGGAAGAAATGGATGTGTAAATACATTGTACGGTATATGATCTTCAAATACAAGCAGAGTACAACCTTTCCAAGCTTGCCATCTCCGGAGCGAGATTAGTGACAGACAATCCTGCCAATCCAGTACTCACGATACTTCACGAGTGCTGAACTATCGGCTAACGAGATATCGATTTCGAGGTTCTAGGGAAAGATCCGAGCTCTGTTCAGGTCAATCGAAGTTGTTCTTGAGACAGGCTTGGGGGCTGCCAACACGCCCTCCGCTGTATAATTAGGTACGAACAATGTGTGGAATGGGGTCTTGTCGGTCATCGACTGCGGACCGGAAAGGCAGCTTTGGTCGCTAGGATACCAATAGTCCACGGGCGCGTTCTAGCGCCACCGCCCTCTTCGATGTCGATCCTTCAACCAGCCGTGTCGGATTGGGAGCGAGCTCGATCAGTGGCTCTCGAGATATGGTATATATATTCAGAATCAACAGAGTCGGACCGCACTTGTCTCTCCACAAATCTCATACTCTCCTAGCTTTAGCCCACTCTACCTCATATCAGTACCTTCGACATGAAACTCACCACTATCACCATTCCAGCCATTGCGTTCGCTGCTACCTCCACCCTCGCCGGACCCGTTGCTTGGGGTGCTTGTCAAACGGCTTGTCATACTGGTCATGGAGTCTGCTGCGCCAGTGCCGGGACTATCGCGGGCAAGTCGAGCTCTGTCTTGACTCATTCCATACTCCTTCTCTCCACCTTGCTCTTGACTTCGAGAATATCCGGTCTTGGCTGACTTATCTAGGTATTTTCAGCCTCTGTATGGGAATCCCGGCTGCTTTAGCGATCTGCTCGGCTGCACAAGTCACGTGCACGGCAGCCTGTACTCCATTGCTTGTGACCCCAGTTCCATGACAAGCGTCCGAATGCAGGTGAGAGCGCCGTTCTCCACTCCTTTTCCCGGCTGACCGTCAGATTTTGGGCAATGCCCGAGATCGAAGGGCAAATGTTATTCGGGATGGAGGTTTGGCTAGTATACATTATATTCATCATTGATGCAAGCAGTCAGACAGAGCGACCTTGATTGTTCCCATTCTGTCTATCAGACGCCAGTAACACTTTGAACTGACCTCCCGGTAAGAGCGCAATCGATAAATCAGCTTGCTGACGAGATATCTCAAACCTGATCCCGATGCATGGGTCAAAGCGAATGGACTCCCGGAGTCGCGCGATGACCGAGAAGGGCGGCGCTGTGTGTCGAGGT
>Ga0308160_10007292_pt1 | contig 11025 bp, 18 predicted proteins | sample PhyFR1_FD_201036 | JGI IMG/M metagenome (GOLD analysis project Ga0308160, IMG submission 201036) | Phyllosphere microbial communities from UC Gill Tract Community Farm, Albany, California, United States - DLSLF.R1 | ecosystem: Host-associated > Plants > Phyllosphere > Unclassified | place: USA... | reverse complement strand
ATCTGGCTGATGAATAGACCAGTACACATCAGGAGACATGTTGGACATCGCGGTCTCGCGAGCTTTCGGCCAACATTCCCTTCGAGCAACAGTCGGAACCATTACCGCGGTATTCCAAGCAGTCTCTCAACCGCCTATCGCCAAATTCGCCGATGTATTCGGTCGAGTCAACGCCTACCTCGCTTGCGTCTTCCTATATGTCCTCGGATACATCATCGTCCCCTCTTCCCAGAACATCTATGCGTACGCTGCTGGAAACTCGATCTATATCCTGGGTATCACCGGTTTGTTCTTGTTGCAGAACATCATCATTTCCGATATCTCTAGTCTGAGAAGTCGATATTTCTGGACAATCTTCCCTTCTATCCCGGGGGCTATCAATGTTTTCGTGGCTCCCATCATCGTTGATAGCTTTTTGTCTAGGAGTCTAGATTTATGGAGATGGGGTTTCGCCATGTGTGAGCCTCTCCTTCGCCGTCATTTGAAAGTAGCTGAAGAGCAGTCACAATCATGACTCCCATCTTGGCGATTCCCATCATCACTGTCTTGTACAAAGGCACTCGACCTAGCCGGATCATGCGGGCTGAAATCCGAGCTGCTCGCAAAGCCGACAAGAGATCCTTCAAGTCTCACGCACTCAGCCTGTTTTGGCAACTCGATACTATCGGTCTGGTAATGTGTGTTCTCGGTTTCGGTCTTTTCTTTGTCACCATAACCATCGCCAATGGCCCTACTTCCGAGTGGTCTGATCGTGAGTCGAGTCTCCTGGTGACTTGCCATACTCACGTGCAGCCCACTGTATAGTCCTCTTGGTACTGGGCGCATGTTTCATGGTCGGATTCGCAGTGTACGAAAAACGATACGCCCCACACCCCTTGATCCCCTTTTACCTCCTGAAGAACAGAGACGTCATCGGTTGTCTTCTCATCGCCCTCTTCCATCCCATGTCGGGTCGGATCGTCAATGGCTACTTTTACACTTTCCTCTTGGTCGCTCGAGACGAATCTTACCTCTCGGCAAGTCGATTGACTTCGATCCCAAGTTTCTCAGCTACGGTCGTCGCTATCATCGGAGCTCTACTTGTTCGACATTTCAGGCGACTGAAGCCGGCTTTGATTTTGGGGTTTACGGTCCAGACACTGGCTTATGGGTTGATGATCCGATTCCGACAGAGTACCAATTCGCGAGCCGAGATTATCATCGTCCAGATCTTGAAAGGTTTCGGGATCGGATTGATCTCCTTCCCCGCTCAAGCTGTTATTCAATCAGCTTGTGCCCACGAACATCTCGCGGCTGTCACTGCGACTTACCTCATCGTCTTCTATTTGACCGTAAGTCTACGCCTTACTCTACCCCTCGTCGCCACAGATCGTTGATCCTGTAGTCTGGTATCGGAACAGCAATCGGAGGAGCGATCTGGACAAATGTCGTTCCAGGCAAAATTGAAGAGTATTTTGCCCCTATCAACGCAACATTGGGTATCCAAGCCTACAGAGATCCAGTAACATTCGCCAAAGTCCAATGGCCAATGGGTACACCCGAACGAGCCGCCATCGCCAGGGCACAGGACGAAGCTCAGAGGTTGATCGTCATTGTCGGTACTTGCGTCTGCGCTCTTGGTCTGTTGTCGACAGTGTTCTTCATCTCCAATATCAAGTTGCCGGATACTCAATCTATCGAGGAAAATGAGAGGCAGGCTGAGGAGCTGGCTGATGAGAAGAGGGGCAAGACTGCTAGGGTGGTCAGCCAGTTATAATTAGTGAACCTACCTATGGACACTCCATAGATTAATAATGCATCTGTCCTCTTTTTCTTTTCTCTAATGACGCTCCGAAATCAAATACGTCATGGATATCGCAGTACATATTGCGATCACTACATCACGAATCATACTGCCGCTGTACTGCGAGTGCACTGGGCACTTGGATAATCAAACGGTGACTGAGCCAACGACTGTTCTGTCCACTCCGCTCCCTGAACACGTGGCATTTGGAGTCCCGCATTGAACAGCACGTCACTTCGAGCAATAATCAATGACTTCCTTTGATCAGACATCCTTCACCTGTACTCATACCTCACTCATACATCTACAATGGCACCCGGTATCACAGCAATCACATCCGTGTCTCGTGAGTATCCTCGGTAATCAATAGCTAATCATATTAGAGCACGACACGATTCTGCGGGAATTGAAGCCGACCCAGTTGATGGTCATTGGTAAGCCTTTATCCGCAAGGGTCAGACCTAATCTGACGGACTAGACTTCCACGCCGTATGGTGTGGACCTTGTCATGCTATCGCTCCTGTCTTTGAACAGCTCGCTGCCAAGGTATGTCTAAGGGTATCTGCTGCTAGAGCTGACGGTCTAGTTTACTCATGTCAAATTCGTCGTATGTTCCCCATGTATGAGGTGGTACTGATGTCAGAAAGTTGACGTGGACCAAGTCCAGGCTCTTTCGCAGAGGTATGGAGTGAGAGCTATGCCTACTTTCAAGTTCATCAAGGGCGGAAGGGAGGTCGACGAGGTGAGTACCACCTGCTACGGCCCCAAGCGACAAGCTGAACAATACAGTTGAAAGGCGCTGCCCCACCTCAACTCAGCGCCAAAGTCGCGCAGCATGCTGGTCCAGTTCCTGCCGCCGGGTCTGGCTCTGGCTCCGGATCCAGCTCTCAACCCGCTAAACCCGAATCGCAATCCCTCCTTCCCCACATCACCTCTCAAGGTCTTTCCTGCCTCAACGAATCTTCTTCGCATCCACTTTCTTCTATTCTGGGTCCCAACCGCGGATCAAGAGGCTCATCGTACCTCGAGTCCGACGTTGATGCCGAACTCCTCATCTCGATCCCATTCCTCGAATCGGCGAAACTAAAGGCAATCTCCATCTTTTCAGGCGTGTCACCCGATCAAGCACCTAAAGAGATCAAGTTGTTCATCAACCATACTTCGATGGATTTCGGGGATGCAGAGAGCGAGACTCCAGCCCAGGAGTTTGACTTGAAACCGGAAGATGTCAAAGGTGGAAAATTGGAATTGAGATTCGTTAGGTTCCAGAATGTCAGAAGTCTACATATACTCGTCAAGAGTAACCAGGGAGATGAAGAGACTACTAGGATTGACTCGATTGATATCTTTGGAACTAGTACGTTTTTCGCCTCCACGGAATCGGACGAGCTGACATCTGCAGTGGGTGAAGCTACCGCCAAGGGGCCTCTGCCGAAACACGAACATGACCATTGATCTATGCACTCGTTACAACGCGATGTGGTTGGTCTGTGGATCTGTCAGGCCTCTTTATCTTCTCGTAGCACTGCAAGATGCATCGTAATGTGCTCAATGAGCAGTTGCGATTTATGCCTAATTTATCACGTAATTTCATCCCGTAGATATCTTGTCCGGATGCCCGTCCTGAGGGCAACACGACCACTCGTAATGACGGGTTGGCTGACTGATAAAGGTGACAGCCCAGCGACAAGCAAACACAACCTTCTGCCCGACGCCCGGAAAGCCAGTTCTCCTCGCTATAGCACTCTGCCATGAACCACGGCTTGCCAAGTCATACGAGCCCATACCCTGAATCAAGCGAGAACAGATAGTTGGATCCACCAACCTACCACTTCGACCTCTTCTATCTCTCATATTAGACCTATCAGCACCCAGAAGCGCAGGAAGGACGAGGATCGCCTTCCGCTGTCGGCTCGAAAGATGCAACAAACAGTCGACATGTTTGGCTATGGTGCACTGCCCACCCTCATCTGGAGATCCACAAAATTCGCTTGGTCCCCTTCATACAGGCAAACGTCTTATGAGGACCAGATGGAGCTCAGTCTGGTACGTCTCACTGAACGGCAGAGAGTCCGAGAGCTGAGGAGAAGCAATGGGCATACGAGACTGGCAGTCGATTAGAATACGTCGGTCACCGGGACCCTATCATATTCGGCATCATTGACGAGATACTCGAGATTCAAGACGACCCGAAATATGCGACATGTACCAAAGAGACTTACGCCTATGTACAAGATCTGGGCAAGAGACGTATGTCGGCAACGCAGACTTTCTTGAAAGTACAGCCAGAACGGCATATTGAGCGGATTAGGCAAACTATCATGTCTATCTACAGACTGACAGATTCTGCCGGTGGGTCATCAGTCCTCCTCTTGATATGCTTGTGCTATAGTCAGTCAGCAATAAGGCTGATGTCTAGACCTGGTTAAAGATCCAAGTATCTGGAAACGGATATACGACGTCGGCGTAGAACTTCGGAAACCGCAACTAGCTGAAAAAGGTTTCGATATCATACTCTACGCACTCAGTTATGAACAGAGAGTCGAGGCGCATGAGAATCTGATTCAAGCAGTCAAGCAGGTCGAAAGTGAGGGATTGATCGATTCCGCCAAACTATTCCCAAAAGGCGGCACGCACGAGAGCGTCACTAGGGATGTGGAGGCGTTCAATAGGTTGATATACGCGGAATGGGAGTCTAGTCTCAAGACCACGGATACGAAAGAGAGACGGAAGGAATTTCGAGAGTTCTTGTCGCATCGCCAAAAGATCTGGGATGACGAGTATGCTCGTTGGCTCAGGAGCAGATGATATTGTAAAAGGCATGATAGAGGAGTCAGGAGTCGGTAATCTAGTGCAGAAAGCCGGGCCGGTTGTGTAATTAGGTGTATCATTTGTCAATATACCTTTAGATTGAATTGAGCGCAATGGACAAGATACTACATCCCTCAGGGGGAGAGAACCCAGATTATCCTGGTCAGCGACTTGTCTCGAAGCACGGCAGGGATAGGGGCTGATGATGCAGGACTGGTCTATGCCGCACTCCTGATTCTTGGCGGACTCATCGGGTTCATCCGTCGGGGATCCAAGATGTCCTTGCTGTGCGTACCCTGTCCCGACCTGGTCGACGATACTGATTAACAAGAGGAGGTGCTATTGCAGCATGTCTCCAGTTCTATGGATCTCAGGTCCGCTGAACTGACTAAAGGAGGGGCGAGCTGATGAGTCAGAAAGTGACGGTTGACAACATGGATGTCATGTTCGCCCTATGTGAGTCCATCACATATGAAGACAGTATGGTCCTTAGCAGTACCCATTGCGTGACATCTTGTAGACGAATGGGCGGACTTGATCAACAAGAAGGTGAGCTGATATACCAGGGACGAACGCGGCACTATGTACATTCTTTACATACAGGTTCGTAATGTCAGAACGATTCATGCCCAATGGTCTCAGTAAGTTCACCTTCATCCAGAAGATTCCGTCACTTTAGGATATAAGCTGACAGACAGTATCGGTAAGTCCCCCAATCCACTAAACACGGTGTCGAACGGTTTTTGACAAGGGTAGATGTTGTCTCTGGTCTTGATCTGTCGGTATGCTATCATGATTGCTTGAGTTTTGCTCTTATGTATCTCTTTTCTCTTGCTAGCTACATCTTCTCCTTCCTGAACCCTCTGCTCACATATATGTACTGTATGCCCGCTGGACTTTCCCATCGCCTATAAGGTGTACGGTGCACGTGGATATGCCTGAAATCATGCGCGTCACTCCTCCACCCGGTGCTACCTACTCTCTCTACCTAATCCACTTCATTCTTACCCATACGACTGACTAGACCTTCTGGAAGGCTCAGAGTTTGAGGCCCAAGATGTCAGCCCCAGTAACGCCGCCTCGCCGACCAGCGAAGCGAAATACCAGCGGCCTACACCCTCTCTCACCCACCCACCAAGCCTCATCATCCAACTCCACCTCCGCCCTATCCCGACACCCATCCCTAATACACCATGATCCAGCAATAGATCGCGCACTCCAGTTATCAACATTCGAAAACAACTATTCGACGGAAGATTTCATCTCGACACTGAGTGATAAACTGATTCAAGAATCTAAATCGAATCCAGGTCCTTTTGATCCTAAACCATTCTTGTCGACTTTCTCACCTGCCTTGGACCAATTGTTGGGCTTGAGAAGTCAGGTCGCGGAACGGACTAAAAAGATGGAGACGGAGGTGAGGAGGGCTGAGAGGGAGTATGGGAGGCGGTTGAGGGAGCTGGATGGTGGTTTCGAGGTATGTTGTTCTGCAGACTTGGGATATTTTGGAGATTGACTGATGATAGGCTATCGGAAGCTCATTCTCAAATCTCGAGACCAAAATCTCGGAAGTGAGTAGGTCTTCTGTAAGAACAGGAGAACAATTGGAGTCATTACATCAAACTCGGTCGACCGCACAGTCGACATCGCTCCTGCTGTCTTACTACCTATCACTAGCTCATCAAACATCAACCACCCAAAATCCAGAGGACGGCCCTTCATCCTCTAATCCCCTCGAAGCATTATTCGCGACCCGCACATCCCGAGAGGGGCGTACGAGGCTAGCAGTCATTTTGAGGAGATTGATGAGCGTATCAAAGGACGTTGCGGATAACGCTGCTACGTCACTGGTCGAGACTGAGGCATCTGCTACCAAAGAGAATGGAGATGAAGGAACACCCGGGTTAGCCAAATTGATTGTGAAGAAACGATCGGAGAAGGAGAAAGCAGATAGGGTCAAGGACGAGGTGGAGCGGTATTGCGAGAAATTCGAAAAGGAGGTCTTGAGGTTGTTTGATAGGAGTTATCGAAAAGGAGATCCTAGGATGATGGCTGTGAGTCGTCTTTGTCTCTTCTAACAGGTGGCTGACATATGTAGCATTGCGCAAAGACATTGCAAGATTTCAATGGGGGTGCATCGTGTGTACAGATTTATGTGAATCAACACGACTTCTTCATCTCGAAAGATCGGGTTTTGGAGGAGGCAGAGAATGCAAAGAGCCCGGTAGAGGGCGGAGGGATTCCTGTCGACATGTAAGCTGACTCGAAACATACGATACGGGGCGGAGCTGATGGGCAGATGGAGAACGATCGGAGATCCTGATTCGCCGGCACCGAAATCTGAACCTGGCATGGCCGCTCTAGTCAAAGAGATTAGGAGTACAGTCAGCCAGGAAGCTCAGATTGTCAAGGCTGTCTTTCCGGATCCAGCGGCTGTACTTCAAGTCTTTCTACAGCGTGTATTTGCCCAAGTCGTATGTCACCAACCATTCCTCGAGACAGAGAGCTGACGACAAGATTCTACAACATCTCGAATCACTAGTCCAGCGAGCTACTTCCATATCGACACTAGCTGTGTTACGGATACTCAATCTGAGCCATTCATTATGTTCGTCATTGATTGATGATCTAAAAGTCTACGATGCCACCTTGTCTAGTGGGGAGGGTTCAAAGGGAGCTACGGCGGGTCCTGGTCCCCTTGGAACAATGCTTGATTCCGCGATGGAAGAGATGTTTGTACCATGGCTAGAGGGTAGTCGGTATCTCGAGAGTGAGAACAAGAACCTGGTCGAGCTGTATGCTGGCTTGTTGAGTCGTTTTACGAGATATCACGTGAGTTTGAGGACATTTACCTGTTATCATTCAGCTTATATTGTAGGAAACGGTACTCAAAGCCAAGCCGAATTCACTGCTAAACAAGGTCGTTCATCAACTCTCTACCTCTTCGACTACTACCGGCTCAACATCCACCGCTCAGACTGCTGCAGCTGCAATTTCGAAGTACGCCAACCTATTCACATCAGGTACTGGCGCATCCACGAGAGGGACCTCCTCACCGACGGTCACTTCGAAGCCTAACCCTTTCACTAGGCCAGATGGGACAAACAGCGGCATCATGACGCCCGTAGGTCGCCCAGCGCAGGGACCAGGGCAAGGGTTGAGAGGTGATCTGGTAGACAAGGGATTGGAGGATAAGGTGTGGGAAACGGATGGAGCGTTGACAATACAAACTGCCGAGAGGATGTTGAAGTGGCATGCCGAGGCTGTTGGGCGGGTTGTCGAGCTCAGTCCTTCCTCCGAGGTGTGAGTCTTTTATCGTGGTCTGCGATTGAGCTGACCGAAACTAGGGGCAAGAACGCATTTGCATTATCCAAAACGTTAGCAGAGGCGATCGGACGCTCTTTCATCGAAACAGCACTGGATTCGTGAGTGCTTACATATGGCTTGGAGACTGAATGCTGATGACAGTGCATTGGCCAAATTCGAAAACCACGATACGAAACTCGAACCTGATCTTCGAGCTATCGGCTCGCTCAAAGCAGCTGATCAAATCTGTCATCTCAGTCAGAGATATGTTTCAACAGCAATCATCCCACTTGCAGGTAGCAACGTAGCGATCCGTCGCGAGATGGGATCAGTCAATTCCCTCAATATCTCCAGGTTGGAAGGCAAGATCAATGCCGTCATTCAGCGTTCTATCGACAGTGAGCATATCTCCCAGATCGGCTTGTCAATGCTGATAACAGTAATCACTGCTTGGTTGGCTATATTGCTTGGAAAACAGAAGAAGAATGATTATCGTCCCAAAGATGAGGAAATGAGTTTCGCAAGGAATAATACTGAACCCTGTACGCTCTCTTGCGAGTTTTTGGAAACTGTTAGAGAGAGTGCGAGGGAAGGGTTGAGCGGGAAGAACGCCGAGGTGTTTTTGACTGAGGTTGGGGTTTTGTTCCATACGTACGTCTTGTCCTGAGTTGAGGTGACCTGGACTGATTGATGGTAGATTACTACTTGACCATTATAAAAAGTTCCCGGTCAACCCTACTGGTGGTCTCATGCTTACCAAGTATGTCCTGTGTGGTATCCATTGCTTCTCGCTGATAATGTAGGGACCTGGCTTCTTACCAGGACACCATCTCTACCTTCTCTGTCCCGATCTTGAATGATCGATTCGAAATGCTCCGTCAACTCGGAAACTCGTTCATTGTCCAACCCAACGTCTTGAAATCGTACATGACAGAATCGCATCTCGGTCGAATCGATCCACGTCTCTTACGCCCTTACCTAGCCCAACGATCCGATTATTCCACATTCTCCCGTTCATTACAGTTAGAAGATGGGACAACTGATGATCCTGTCCTGATCGAAAAATCAGTCTTGTCGGGATTCAAGGGTGGTGCAGGAAGTAGATTGTCGGCCATGTCTGGAGTTGCGGGTGCTGGAATGGGGAAATTGAAAGATATGTTGAAAGAGTTTGATGCCATGTCGCCAGAGGAAGAGGCTGAGGCTAGAAGGAGAGAGAGGGCGTTTGCGGAGAAGAGGCAGCAGATGGGTGTACAGGGATATACACCTGTTCCAATGTACTTTGCCATGGGACATTAGAGCCTGTGTAGTAGACGTAATGCAGTTGTACACCTTGATCTCTTCGTGAAGGCCTGTTTTGGCAACCGTTTCGTCTGACCTCGCGCACAAGTGCTCGGAGGTCAAAGTACCGTGTGTTATGCTGACACGTTCCCGAAGCAAGAATCACAGCAAGAGGCGATGCATTATAACAACATCTCATCTATGGAACGACGTGGTACTGTTTTTGGGGTTTCAGGTTTCCAATCTCGACCGGTCGGTCAAAGTTGGCACTATATCCATCAGCTTTCTGAACACCGATTTGTGAACCGCAAAAGGACCTACGCGGATCGATATCGCCTCAAGTACTTGATGGCATGCTCCTCGATCATGTCGGGGTAGATATCCAATTCTCCCCAACTCTTGACTGCCTCTCCATCAATTCCAACCATCTTGGCAACAGTCTCTTCAGCCCATCCAGCCGGTTTCTCCTCTTTTGTAATCTGGCTCAACGCGTCCTCACCGAAATCATCAATAAACTTCCTCTCGACCTCATCCGGCGAGACGGTAGGCCACCAAAGACCCCTGTTGAGTAATGTTGCCAAAAGGGTAGCGATGGGTTTAGGGAGTGTAGGGGCTGATGAAACGGCTTTCATTGTCATTGCGCTGACTAGGTTTTGGATCGAGTTGAAGGTATGGACTTTAGGTCCTGGGAGGGCGAATGTAGATGCTGTTGATGTTACGGGAGCGGTTAACATGACGCAGAGCGCTTCGGCGACATCCATAACGTGGACAGGGAGGATTCGGGTGTTTCCTCCATTGAGCTTGAACAGGATCGGGTATCCTGTCTGTCAGGCATGTTTTTGAGAACCCAAGAACAAGGACTCACGGGCCATGGCGTTAAGGAGCCAATCTTCTGGACCGTACATGCCTGCTGGCCTGACGATGGTAGCTTCGGGGAAAGCGTCTCTGACGGCTCGCTCTCCTGCGTATTTGGATCGGTAGAATGCAGACGATGAGTCGGGCGAAGCGTTCAAATGAGAGACGTGGACCAAACGGGGTACTCCGACGTCTGCACAGACTTTTGCGATTCGCTCAGCCGCCCTGTGGGTCAGTGTTTGTTGAAGTCAGTTGATGAAGTACCCACTTGACATTGATGTCCTCGTACGAAAAGTTTCTGTCCGTCAGTGACATACTCCAAGCACTGCTCTGACCCGACATACCTGGTCTCGTGGTCCCTTCCAGCAAGATTGTAGACCACATCCGAATGCCTAACACATTCCGCAATCTGATCCGTATTCCTAGCATCCCATTCAAGAGGTACAATCTGCCCCAAATCACCCATAACTCTCAAATGCCTCTTTTCATCTTCATCCCGATAAGGTACAACGACCTGAGTACCGGCTTTTCCAAGTTTGGCAACGGTATATCGACCTAGGAAACCTGTACATCCGAATACTGTTGCGACGTGACCTGATACGGCGGAACGACCTCCTGTGGGTGGACCATATTTAATTGCTGGGTTCGAACCACCTCCTTGGGCTGCTGGGCGGTGTTGGATGACTAGATCATGTGCGTACTGAATGAGTTAGCTTTGGGCGCGTTGGTACGAGAACAGGGGACTGACTCGGACGGATCCTTGTCGAGATGATGATGCTCGAGTCCGGGCGATACCGGTTGCTGCATGTTAGCTTGTGGCATGTGTCCATGAGAATGCCCTAGCTTACCTAGTCGGAGTGAGCTCATGATACCTCTCTGATGATGGTGTAAGGTGTATGATACTCGGACCAATAAGGGATAAGGGAATCACCACAAACGAGAAAGACCAGAGGGGGGTTAGGCGTGGCGAACACATGTGAGCAGTCTTGGCA
>Ga0308160_10007289_pt1 | contig 11028 bp, 19 predicted proteins | sample PhyFR1_FD_201036 | JGI IMG/M metagenome (GOLD analysis project Ga0308160, IMG submission 201036) | Phyllosphere microbial communities from UC Gill Tract Community Farm, Albany, California, United States - DLSLF.R1 | ecosystem: Host-associated > Plants > Phyllosphere > Unclassified | place: USA... | reverse complement strand
CATTCCGCCATATAACGACGTCCGAGATTTCCTTATCAGGATCGCTCTCACCCGAGGTCGATTGGGCAAGGTGAGTCCTGCACTGCAAGAGTTGAGAAACAGGAGACTAACTCCCAGGGCGGTATCCCAGATCTGGAAGGATCAGCAGTTTCAATCCTCCGAGACTGGAACACCGGCAAAATCCCATACTACACAATACCACCCGCAGTCCACGCGTCCTCAATGCCATCCACATCCGCAGCAGCCCCACGTATAGGAGCAACAGGCGACGATGTGGAGATGACCACCGAGGTCGGAGATGCCAAGATCTTGAATAACCTGAGTGAGGCGTTTACGATTGATGGATTATTTGATACGTTACAGGATGAAGCTGCTTGGAGTGGAGAAGAGGATGGGGAGGAGATGGAAGAAGATGATGGTGGAGCTGCTTGGGAAGCGGAGGAGGCTGCCGAGGTTGTCGTTCCTGAGTGAGTTGTTGCTTGTATGCTAGGAATTGTGCTAATAATCAGACCTGTGCCCAAGGCGGTACAATTTACCATGGACAACTCAGATTCCGACATGTCGGACGATGAGAGAGATGATGACGACATTATCGGCCGGTCAGCACCACCAGCACGTCCACCTGTATCCCTCACAACCCAATCCGGTCCCTCATCGATATCTCCCGCCACCACAATCCCTCTGAGACGAGGTACACACAACCCATTATTCACCAAAGAAGAACTAGCAGTCCTCTCACCTGGGGTGATCGACCGTTCCAAACTCAAACAACAAGCCAAGAAAGCCAAGAAACGTCAAATGGCCCAGGCAAAGACGGAAGGTGAATTAATGTACGGTATGATGGGAATGGACGTCGAACCTCAAGAACCAATCGATATTAGCGAGGCCAAGGTATCCGCAAGGCAATTGAAGAAGGATAAAAAGAGGGCTAGGGACACTAGGATGAAACAGGAGATGTTGGCTGCTAGAGCTCCTACTAAGGATGCTGGATCGATGGAGTTGGATGTGGATCAGAAGAAGGAAGCGGACTTTGCTGCTTTCCTTGCGAATGTTGGAGGTGAGTCCACCGTGCTGGCTATTTGGGATCGTACTAATGACTAGCCGATTCTGACGAGGAACTGTAATATCTCAACGACTCGATCTTTGCTCGCTAGTGATATATCTCACTAAGTGTAGGGCATGTAGAGTATCATATCATAACGACTAGAGCATGTATGTATCAATACATGATCCACACTAAGCTAAGCGACTGGGAGTCGTACAAAGTGCACCAATCCTGTCTCAGGTTATGTTATCACTAAGACATGCTCTAATCTTCAAGACTACCAGACTTGCAAGACCAAGACTGTCCGATACATTGCGTGTTTCGCTGATAACTATAGCGCTAAGGAATGAGGAGCTGGTATATAATATGAGGTCGCCGGGGTTGCAAAGTACATCAAACCAATACCAAAGTACATTACTCAGATAGCGTATAAACCTGCCCAGCAACCAATCGACCAAAAGCCAACCATAGAAATGAAAATGAGAACCGCTTGTATCATCACCATTCTCCTCGCCTCCATCTTGTATGCCAGACCCACCGAAATCGTCAGTCATTCCATCTCCCATGACTATCCAAGCTGATATCCAGAAACGTACCCCAATCCTAGGCTTACTAGAAGATAAGCCCAACTCCATCGGCAAAGATCCTATATCAATGGTAAAAGCCTTGCCCGACCACAACATCGACCCCTCCCCACTCGGTATAGACAATATGGTATCCGGCCTCGGATTACCCGAGATGAACTTGAAAAGGGGTCTAGCCGGTCTAGATGGTTTAGTGGGTATGACGAGATTAGATAGGAGTAACCCCCTCGGCCCTGCTGTTCGTGAACGCCCTGGGGAGATTAGGCCTGTATACAACAGTTTTGTACCTCTTGATGAGATGGGGTCACCGATAGCTCCGAGTGCTGGGCATAAGGGACAGGTTGTTGGAGATGTACCTGTTGTTGGGGAGATGGTCAATGGGATGCCGATTAAGCCGCTTGAGGGGTTGTTGAATTCTATTGGAGTCGGAGGGGTTGTTAAGAGGATGGAAAAGAGGAGTCGAAAACATGTAAGTCTACCTCAATTCTAGTCAGAATACGGTGTGCTGATCAGTAGCTCGAGAAGAGATGGTCAGGCGCTGAGGAGCTGAACGACTACAACGATGCGCCCTACTTCGGTTAGGTAAAAGAAAGGTCAGAAGCAGTAGTGTACCCTTGTACCCCAAAAGATATGCAGTTATCGTAAACAGCACTCGAGCAGCACGACATGTCTTATTTGATTCCGTAGATTACGATTATTCATTCGAACAGCCAGGCACGCAAGTAGTTGGTATGGCGATTGAGTCGACCCATTTATCTGAACTTATATATCACTCATACTCATATATATAATGACAGCGGCAGTTAGTAGACCACCAGGAATCCCATTAGGGTCTTCCGTACCTCCTATGACTGCTCATGCGGTGTCGGTCTCACTCCCTACTTGGGCCGATAATGTCGGGTATGAGGAAGGCGAGAAGCGGGTGGTGGAAAAGATGGAAACTGGGTATCCTCGGTTCTTTGTTCATCGGACTATTCAGAAGGTAGGCTGGATTCTTCACGTTATAGCAGGAAAATAGCTGATTTCAGCTCGCCTCATTATGCCTGAACAAATTCGGCAGACCCGAGACGGAGCTTTGTATGCTATTCCCCTCACCGAAAGTCGCCGCAGAAGCTCGAGATTTCCTAGCCCACCAAACCCCCTCGATCCCATCTCGAATCGTCGAATTTGTCATCTGCCCCTCACTATCGAATGTCCAGACGTCCCCTGTCGACCCAACATCCTCTAAAACTAGCTACCAAAGTAGTGGAGTGGAAGTGATTGAGCTTCAAATATTGCTATTCAATAAAGAACATTGGGGATTCGCAAAATCGTTCTGGCAACATACTGGAGATGGAGTCTCTTCGAGATTAGCAGAAAGGGCGCTTGATTTCATGGGAGAGACACCGGCTGGTGTACAGCCTCAACCTACTGTATTAGAGACTGCGCCTACGAAGAATAATCATTACTCCAAGAATCGACATTATGCTAAGAAACAACAATCGGTCAGTATCTCTGCTACACCATCAGTACCCGCTACTCCATCGACACCTATCTCAGACCCAATCGCCAAGCAGGTCGATGGCGAGAATCTGACTCCGGATCTATCGACATATCTAGAGGAACGTTATGGACGGAATCTACCACTTTTCAATGCACCTCTCGCCAAACAGGCTTTGAAGCGCAGGATCGCAGGAGGATTGCTACCTAGTGATGAGGACTTTGGAAAGGTGGATGATGTTCCACGAGGAGCTACTGCTGGATCTGGAGGGAAGGCGGTCACACCGGAAGATGTGTACCTATACCCTGGGGGCATGAGCGCTATCTGGCACGCACACGATATATGTCGTAAGGTCAGGCGTGCAACAGGCGAGCCAGAGGGCAAGAGTCTGTCCTATGGGTAAGCTCGGTCTAGGCATCCATTCACCAGTTGAGCTGATGATTAGATTCCCCTATATCGACACCCTGAAGATCCTCCAGAAATGGGGTCCAGGCGGTATCTTACTCGGCCAAGGCGGAGCAGACGATATCCAGCCCCTCTCAGATCTTCTAGAAGCCCGTCAAGCGGATGAACCCCGACTCTTGGCGTTGTTTTGCGAGTTCCCCGGAAATCCACTCTTGCGATCGCCTGATCTAGCTCAGATCCGGAAATTGGCAGATAAACATGGATTTATCCTTGTTGTCGATGAGACTATTGGAAACTTTATCAATGTCGAGGTCATGACTTATGCGGATATCGTGGTTAGTAGTTTGACAAAGATTTTCTCTGGAGAGTCGAACGTCATGGGAGGAAGGTAAGTTCTGTTTGACTTGAGCGAGAACCGGAGCTGATGTCGTAGTCTGGTACTCAATCCCAACATGCCTTTCTACGATGCTCTCAAAAACGTCTTATCAACAGACTTTGAGGATATCTATTACCCCGAAGATGCCGTTTACATGGAGCGCAATTCCCGTGATTTCCGACGTCGAATCAAGTTAGTCAACGACAACGCCTACGATATTACCGAATACCTCTTTTCCCGATCCATTGAATCACCAACCCAGGATTCATCGAAAGTAATCAAAAAAGTCTATTACCCACGTTACGTCACTCCCGAGATTTACGAACAAGCAAAACGAACTCCTACACTTGGTAAAGGTGGTTTCGGCGGTTTATTTTCCATCACCTTCACTTCTTTAGCTGCTTCTAAAGCTTTCTTCGATACTATCGCCTGTGCTAAGGGCCCATCGCTTGGAACGAGTTTTACATTAGCTTCGCCATATACGTTGTTGGCTCATTATACCGAGTTGGACTGGGCGGCGCAGTATGGTGTTGATGCTGGTCTTGTGAGGATTAGTGTGGGCCAGGAAGATACCGACTCATTGAAAGAGTGGTTCGAGGAGGCTGTTGCTGCTGCTGAGAAAGCTGGCGCTTCTGCCTAGTCATTTGTAGAGATGGGTCAAATAGGATTCAACATTACCTCGCTGTTTTGAAAATTGTATACAAGGACATAGGATTCAACATCTAGCTAGAATAGCCATTGTATGCACTGCCAGTTTGCAAGTACTCAACTTATCGAGTTTTCGGGTTAGAAGCGAATACTACAGATTACGTATTAGGCATACATGTAGAGTGACTAGCACTGGTATATACAAATCATCACCTCAGGTGATCCCCCTTTTCAAGATACGATACAAAACAATTTATACAAGTCCCGCACAGGGTACAGCCAGACAAAGGGCAATCCAAATCACAGCCGTGATTCCCCCAACGATCAAGATATCCCTAACAACTCCCTCAAATAACGCAACAACCCTCGGATCCTCAACCAGTACCTCCGGTCCGAACATCTTGGGAGTCCCTTCTTCAATTGTCCCACTTGTCGATTTCCTGAATTTCCCTAACAAAGCTCCTAGATCCTGATGCACTGCAGCTAGGGATGTCATTGATAATTTCGGTTCAACGGAGCCTCGACCTGGTTCAGGCGCTAAAGGGGGTTCTTCGAATGGTGATATATCCGATCGACGAGCAATGGGCGTAGGAAGTGGAGACATACTTTGACGTAATGTCGAACTGACTGAGCTGATGGATGGTCGCAAGGATGCTCCGGCGGTACTTAGTCGATGAGAGGCTTTACGCGCTGTCGACAGTTCCCCTACGTGATCGTCTTCTGAGATTGGGAAAGCTAGGGAAGCGTCGGGTACTTTGATAGTTTGGCGACGTAGTGCCAATTGTCGGATTTGAGTTTCGGTCAATTCCTCCGATTGACCTTCATCGTCAAGACTGGCATCACGAGCTGGTAGTGGGCGGAGATCATTGACCGAAAGTGGGAAGGAAGAGATATCGTTCATGTCGGTAAGTGGGTGTACTTCGGGTGATAGTTGAATATCCAAATTAGGCGGGGGAGTAGATGTAGTAAAGACGTTTTCGTTAAACATGTTGTTACCTCCAGGCGAGGTAGTTCGAGTAGTAACCGGTTCAATCAATCTTGGAGTAGATCCCCAATTTCCTGTAGTATCCAACTCCATATCTTCCTTGCCATTTACTGAGACTTCCTCATCGACAACATCGTCCATCTCCCACGGTCTTAGTTGTCGGCTTTTACGGTTCCATACTTGAGAGCAGAACCCCCTCCAGGCTGAATAGATTTGCATTGCCCCGAATGATGCGAAGATGGTGGATATCAGGCGGATCGCGCGGAAACCGAAATTGGATCTCGGTAGAAGGAGGGTGAGGATGATGTAGATGACGGCACCAAGGAGGAAATCGAATAAGCCAACATAGTACCTGACAATCAGCAATTCACTCTTACGTATTACGGTTGACATACCAGAACATCTGCTTTGGGTGATTGACGTTGGTGCTGGCGTATGATAGGAAGTTCGGTAGTGATTGAGTTTCTAAAGTGAGGTAGACTTCCTCATATATTGGCAGAAACTGAATATTCAGCTCGATCCTTTGACATGCTGGTAGACTTACACATTCGGGAGCACTACTCTTTGCCAGACACGTCCTCGCGAACTGCCTCAAATCATCGCTCACTCCCAGCGCCCCTGATCCACCCGACCTGAGGAATGTTGAAAAAGCCCTAGCAGCCTCCTCCCTCATCGGCTGTTCTCCAATCGGCAGCATCGACGTTTGATCGATATTCGTCCCAACATCCGACCTGGACCCGCGTGTGAATGGATCATATCGGTCGCCCAACCTCGTACTTGGTACAGGTACGCGTTTCTTCGTTTCCTCATCCAAATCCCTCCAACGCGCCGCATAACTTCTATACCAAACTGCGAATAATAAATTCTCGGTACTATGTTCCTTTCCCTCGACAAAACTTCGGAAATCCTTGAACGAGATCGGGGAACATGTTTCGTTATTCAAAATACTAGCCAGTTTAAGGTTCTCGAGTGTCGGTCCTTTCAGAGGCAGGATGGATGGTTTGCGGAACCTGGCGTATGGATTACCGGGTGTGATGGGTCTGCAAGATGTCGGACTCTCATTTGGAAGAGCCAGTTCGAGTATATCATCTTTAGATCTGCCTGATCGACTACTCGAAGACGAGCCAATCATGCTGTGGATGTTGGGTAAATCAAGTCACTAATGAATGTTGAACTAATGAGGAGATGACTAGTGAGATCAACTAGAAGATGAGATGGAACGTGAACGCTAAGTGCTAGGATGCATCTGACGAGAGTAAGGGAAAGGGCAGAGGAACTCAGGGTACAGAGCAAAGGGCGTCAACAGGGCAAAGAGGGCCGGAGGAAAGGGCACAAGGGACAGGCACTGTACCTCGTTTCAACATATCTCTCGGTGGCTTTCCCTTTATTTCAAGCAGAGAAGAGATTATGTAGCTTCAAGCCTATTCGGATACTACATGTAAGAGCGGAGATGTAAGGTTCATGTTAGAGTATTTGGTCGCCCATCTGCCAATTGATATGGGTCTCGACATGAATGGCAAGGTCAACGATGACGTAGCTTACCGGCTTTGATGGGTTGAGCTTGTGAGCACCATGTAGTCCTGCTGATCAGACTGATCATTACCGCTTTGCTGACAATTGGCCATATTCGGTGGACAGGAGTCAAAGATCAACTCCTAGGTGTATGGAAGCTCACCACCGGTACACCCGTCAGGCCAAGTTCCACCTTGGGGTACCAAGACCATCCGAACCTTCTTCAAAGGCGTTATCTCTTGGGTCAGATATCACAGAATTCCCCCTGAGTGGGTTTAAAGGTCTACGCACTGACCTATTACTTATAGCCCAAGACCAGAGTGTTGTTGCTCGAGTGCTAGATTTCAGGGACTCACCGGCGCAGGACTGGGGGGAATATTCCCTTGATAAGCTTATGAGTAACGCCAAGAGGACCGGCATGACACCTTCTATACTTACACCGCACCAAGTGTCTAGCATTATTGTTTGTATCTTATGCCAATCAACCCCTACTATTGATCTACGAGATGAGTGACATGAAAGTATCTTTAGAAAGGACTGCGCCCTTCAACAAACCAATGTGCATCACCAAGGTATCGGAAGGTGTGAGTTATTGATCTAGACAATAGGTATCGATCACTAATGCCGCATAGCCATTGATAGGACCACGCACATTGAACTTCACTTTACCAGGAACACCCCCCTATAGGATGCATGCTAGGTATGTCATCATACGAGCTCTCAGGCTGACAAACAGTGTCAACTTGTTGGGTCAAGAGGCGATGGTAACTATATCCAAGCGCATCCCGTGTACAGTATATACTGAGTTCAGGCTAGTGCTACGCCTTTCCGATGAATATGACCGGCAGCAGTTTCTTCTGGACACCTCTACCGGTTGATCCATCACAAGACCGCATGGCTCCTCGAGCTGAAGGTAATGCCTCCAACCTTATTGTCCGTCTAAGCTCCGGGACCTCGTTGTGAGTCATAAATATCGTCAGTCAGGGAGATCAGGGCTGAAAGAGGAGGATCTGGATTGCGACCGAGATTCCGCAGGATGGGAATCCAAGTGCTGTGACCAATGTCTACATTAGCGAGAATTTCACGGTCATGAATGACGCCATGGCCGATGAGTATATAAGAGCTCAGAATGGAGCCCTGTCCATGGGAACAAAGTCGCTAAGGTCAGTCAATTCTCATGTGAGATCAAGGTTGACGATCAGTCTGAAGGGGCTTATTGTTGTCGCCCTCCTGGGCGCGGGTTTGATGACTTTGTAGAGCTCTATGAGTAAAGCTGGTGTGTTTCCAGTGTCATCTGACTCTCGTAGTAAATCTGAATAGTATGTATCAATATCGTGTATAGAAGGGTGGAGTAGGCGTAAAGGTAACTTACTCGTATGGCAAGGTACCCTACCCCACGGGCGACGGATTTCTCCGCTTCAGCTCCGCTTTGATTCCCGCAGAAAAGTTCGCGTGTTTTCCATCACTGTACTTCTACTTTCAACCCAACAATCACTATGAGCGTAACAATAAAGCGCTGCATCTGTACCACAAGGCTCAGTCGGGCTGTCTCAAAGACAGGCTCAACCTCAAAAATACCCGTCCGGTACCTACACACCGCCCCTTCACCCATTGCCACCACTTCATATCTCCCCTCTCAGTTCACTATCCCCCATCTCTTACCGTATCCGTCCCCCACGAGCCCATATGAAGGCCAGGGGAAGGGGAAAGGAAAGGGACCAGAACCTCCAAAGAGTAACGAGGAAGAAGTGGATGATGCGGAATGGCAAATGCGAGTTGGTGAGTGCAATTTCTTCTTGAGATGGCCAGGACTGATAGTCAGGCCGAGCTATGATTCATTTGAGAGATACTCTACCTCTCATCCTTCAATCTGGACAGTCATCTGCTGAGCTCTTTCCTCCGGATATCTATAGCTCAAATGTTATACTCAAACTACCTGCACCTCTCCCCATTCGAGTAAGCTATCACATTTGTGTTGAGACAAACAGCTGATCATAGATTACATCTCTCCCAGCATACTCGGTAGCTTTTTCAATCGCTCGAAATGGGATGCAAGGTGAGCTTGCATTCTCTCTTTGATGAACAAGCTGATCAACAGCGTTCCACAAAGACCTCCATACTGTCATGGACAGAATGACGTTCTCCCCAGCCCCCACATCCTCGTCCTCGGCATTATCAAGATTAATGCTCGCTCGTAAACCCATCCCAGCCCATCGTCAGAAACAAATCAGAGTCTCATTATCACTCTATGGAACCCCAAGATTTCCTCCTCATAAGGTACGTCCCTCCTCACCTTGCATTATACCGTGACTGACAGGCAGGAATCAATCTGGCGAACATCATCTCTATATACCTTCTCGCCTTATAGTGGTTTAATCGCTTCTCATGAAGTCGAGACTATCCGCCCATTACCCGGAGAAGGAGTTTCAGAGTGGCTCATGGATCGATTACTAGGATGGACATCTAGGCAGAATGAGGGATTGGCACCTTGTCCCAGGGCTGTGCCGATTAGGGAGGATGCTTGGGATAAGACTAAAGGTGAGAATGGGAGCCGGGATTAGATATTGTAATCAGGAGTAGATGCCGTTGTCTTAGCTCAATCCCTCTCATTTGGTATTGCTTGTTGTGATGTATATCATGTCGAATATGTAACGTGCATACGCCTCTCGAGTAGTATCCCTCTTTCCATACAGCCACAAATCATGTCCACTCTCAAGCCCAACGCCCACCTCATCTAGCCTCAGGGGACGATCCACTTCCAGCTTCCAGACTGCGTGCTTCGCTCTTCCACCTGATTGAGTTAGTACACTACACTTCAAAGCAACAAGAGTGCTCACTTTCGAGAAATCTGGGAGTAACAAGAAGGGCAGATGTTATGTGCCAATTTCATCCCTCCACATGCTTCACAGTTCGAGAAGTCTACGTATCAGTCTTGCCCATTATATGTATCTCAAGTGTAGGGATACCACACAGCCAAATCACAAGAATTGACTTACTCGACTTATTTTTCAATCCCTTATTAGCGCTTCTCATACTTTTCCTCGAATGTGAGATCTTTGATTTGGGAACAGCAAGTACGATAGGCGGTAGTAGTTCCAGTAGAGATGCGAGACCGGGGACTGAGAGGTACCATGCTGGTGTGCTTAGTGTTGAACGGAGTATCGTGGATTGCGGGAGAGATGATCGGAGGAATGATTGAATTTGGGGTAGGAAGGGGAGTGTTGCTCGGGATGAGCTTGCGATGAGGGATAGTGCTGCCATTTTGTCGTTGATTGAGAGGCGTTGGTAGAGGTCTGAGTCGATGAAAATGATAGCCGTAGGTAGAATGAATCAAGATGACAATATAGTTGCTCGAGGTGAAGGACAAAACAGGCACCACCAAAATTCGTGGCACGCTTCAATGTGAGTCTGTATGCCCCGTATATCATTGACTGGCTCATGCATGTGAACATCCACTTGGGGCCGACAATGTATACATGAACACCAATCTATGCTATGATATACACGACACAGCTCTACGCCTCGACCTGCGACTTATCCCACAAGAACCTAACTGTTCCCTCATTCCGCCCAATCCCGTCCGCGGGACTTTGCTCAACATCACCCTCTTCCTCAGTAAACATAGGCCACGAAGATACATCAACCCTCCCCGGCCTTTTATTTCTCAGAAAGATCTTCAGCTCAGTGAGGGTTTGAGCTGTCCAGTATGCTGGTATTGGGAAAGCGGTATTTCCTGATGATGTTGCTGTTGTAGCTGCTGGTTTGCCGGAAGGAGAATCTGGCGATGGGTTCGATATTTGGGTTTGGGGTAGAGATTGGACAGTAATGTATAGGTCTAGGAGGTAGTGCGTTACTTCTATTTTGTCAGTTCTGTTAATGTGAATAAGGGGTGACTGACCATCTACGAGATCGGCAGTTGTAGCGTAATCTTCTTCCCATGTCCCACTCGTGCTCAGTTGATCTATCATCGCTTTGTATCGTTTACTCTCTGGT
>Ga0308160_10007286_pt1 | contig 11029 bp, 11 predicted proteins | sample PhyFR1_FD_201036 | JGI IMG/M metagenome (GOLD analysis project Ga0308160, IMG submission 201036) | Phyllosphere microbial communities from UC Gill Tract Community Farm, Albany, California, United States - DLSLF.R1 | ecosystem: Host-associated > Plants > Phyllosphere > Unclassified | place: USA... | reverse complement strand
GGCGCCGCGCCATCCGATCGTCGAGGACGACGTCGTCATCTATGCCGGCGCCACCATCCTCGGGCGCATCACGGTGGGAGCGGGATCGACCATCGGCGGCAATGTCTGGCTGACGCAGAGCGTCGCGCCGGGCAGCAACGTCACCCAGGCGCAGATGCGCGGCGCGTAAGGTTGACCAGTCAGGCCGCGCAACGGCTCAGATCGCGTGCACCGCGTGCAGGCTGTCCAGGATGGCCGCTTTCATGGCCGCGCCGGCCAGTTCGGTGCGCGCACGCGGACGCGTCAGTTCCACCGCGAACTCGGCGCGTGCCGGGCCGGGCCGGCCGCCCATCAGCACGATGCGGTCGCTCAGGTACAGTGCCTCGTCGATGTCGTGCGTTACCAGCAGCACCGTCAGGCGCCGTTCGGCGGCGACCCGCGCCAGCAAGTCCTGCAGGCGCATGCGCGTAAAGGCGTCGACCGCGGAAAACGGTTCGTCCAGCAGCAACACGCGCGGCGCCGTGTACAGGCCGCGCGCCAGCGCCACGCGCTGGGCCTGGCCGCCGGAGAGCTGCTTCGGCAGCGCGTCGCCATAGCCGCTCAAGCCGACTTCTTCGAGCAGGGCATCGATGCGTGCAGAATCGTGCGCAGCCGCCGGCGCGCCGAAAGCGATGTTCTGTGCCACGCTCAGCCAGGGAAACAGGCGCGGTTCCTGGAAGATCAGGCCGATCTCCGGATTCGGGCCGCCCGTCGCCTGTCCGCGCAGGCGCACGCTGCCGCGGTAATGCGGATCGAGTCCGGCCGCGATCGACAGCAGGCTGCTCTTGCCGCAGCCGCTGGCCCCGATCAGGCTGACGATCTCGCCGGGGTCGAGTTGCAGGCGCATCCCCTGCAGCACGGCGCGCGTACCATAGCGCTTGTCGTCGATCGCAATGTCGAGCAAGGTGCCCAAGTTCGTCGTCTCCCTCATGCGCGTGCTCCCGTGACATCGCTGTCGCGCCAGGCCAGCAGGCGCTTTTCCAGCGCGCCCATGACGCTGTCGCTGGCTTTACCGAGCAGCGCCAGCAGCACGATCGCGGCCAGCATGATGTCGGCGCGGCTCGATTCGCGTCCGTCCGTCAGCAGGTAGCCGAGCCCTTGGCTGGCGGCGATCAATTCGGCCGCGACCATGAACATCCAGGCCAGGCTCAAGCCGTTGCGCAGGCCCGTCAGCACCGCCGGCAAGGCGGCCGGCAGCAGCACCCGGCGCGCCAGCGCCAGCGGCGCCAGGCGGTACAGGCGGCCGACCTCGATCAGCTTGCGGTCGACGCCGCGGATGCCGGATACCACGCCCATGTAGACCGGGAAGAAGGCGCCGATCGCGATCAGGATCAGTTTCGGCGTCTCGTCGATCCCGAACCAGAGCAGCAACAGCGGTACCCAGGCCAGCGAAGGAATCGCGCGCAGCGCCTGGAAGCTGGGATCGAGCAGGCGTGCGGCGTGCGGCTTGAGGGCGACCAGGGCGCCCAGCAGCAGCGCCAGCAGCGCGCCGCACGCAAAGCCGGCCGCCACGCGCAGGCAGCTGCTGGCCAGGTGCCCGGCCAGGCCATGCTCGGCGAGCCAGGCCAGCGTAGCGGCGATCTCGCTCGGCGCCGGCATCAGGTTCGCAGGGACCGACCCGGTGCGGACGGCGAGTTCGGCGACCAGCAGCGCCAGTGCCGGCAGCAGCAAGCCGAGCGGAAGGCGACGTGGCACACCAAGCACAGGCCGGCGTGGCGCGGGGGCGGCGGCCGGCAGGCCGATCGATGGCGTTTCCATCTCAGGCACGCGCGATCAGCGGCCGCGCGAAGCGGGTGTCGATCAGGCTGGCGATCGCCGCATTCAGGTCGGTGCCGGGTTTCACGAGCGCCTCGTCGCGCAGGATGGGTGCAGCTGCCTGCAGGGCTTTCAGGTGCTCGTTCGATGGCTGCGGGTTGGAGAAATCGCTGCGCAGTTTGACTTGCAGCAGCGCCACCGGCAGGGACACCTTGGCCTCGTTCGACAGGATCTTTGCTGCCTCGGCCTGGTTGGCGCGGGTCCAGAGGCGCGCCCGTTCGTAGGCGGCGATCACGCGCGCGGTGGCTTGCGGGTGGCGCGCCAGGAAGTCTTCGCGCACGTTCAGGAAACCGTAGGTGTTGAAGGCGACGTTGCGGTACAGCAGGCGCGCGCCGCCTTCGAGTTCGCTGGCGGCCATGTGCGGGTCGAGCCCGGCCCAGGCATCCACGCGCCCCTGTTCCAGCGCCACCCGGCCATCGGCATGTTGCAGGCTGACGTGTTCGATGTCCTCGCGGCGCAGGCCGACGCTGTGCAGGGAACGCAGCAGGAACAGATAGGGATCGGTTCCCTTGGTGGCGGCGACTTTTTTACCTTTCAGGTCGGCGAGCGTGCGGATCGGCGAGTTCTTCGGCACCACCAGTGCCGTCCACTCGGGCCGCGAATAGATGTAGGGCGTGCGGATCGGGTTGCCGTTGGCGCGCGCCAGCAGGGCGGCCAGGCCCGCGCTGGACCCGATGTCGATGCTGTTCGCGTTCAGGTATTCGAGCGCGCGGTTGCTGCCCGCGCTGAGCACCCATTTGACGCGGGTGCCGTCGGCCTTGAAGGCTTCCTCGAGCCAGCCAAAGTGGCGCAGCACCAGGCTGGTCGGCGAATAATAGGCATAGTCCAGGCGCAGTTCTTCCAGCCCGGCCGCACGGGCGGACAAGGGCAGGGCGGAGAGGGCGGCGCCGCTGGCGGCGAGTTGGAGCAGGCTTCTTCTTTTCATGGGGTTCCTCGGTGTTCAGGCTGCAGAGCGTAGTGGAGAAGGGGATTCGGACCCGGCGATCCGCACATGGCGGCCGGGATGGTCGCTGGCCAGGCGTGGCCCGGCGCCGAGCAGGCTGTCACGCAAGGTCGCGCCGGCCTTGGTGGCAGGCCGGTAGCGGCCACGCCGCTGCAGTTCGGGCACGATCCATTCCACGACGGCGCCCATGTCGTCGTGCGGCAGCGCGTACGCCAGGTTGAATCCATCGATGCCGGTCGTATCCATCCAGGCTTCGAGCTGGTCGGCCACCTGCGCCGGATCGCCCACCAGCACCGGGCCGCGCCCGCCCAGGCCGATGAACTGCGCCGCTTCGCGCACCGTCCAGCGCTTGTTCGGGTCGGCCACGCTGAGCGAGGCCAGCGCCGAACGGCCGGCTTCGGTGTCGATGTACTCGATGGTGTCGTCGAGCCGGTAGCGCGCGAAGTCGACACCGGTCCAGCCGGAGAGCAGGGCCAAGGATGCTTCGATGTCGATGTGCTGCTGGTAGTCGCGCAGGCGTGCCTGCGCTTCGGCTTCGGTGGCGCCGGTGACGATCAGCGCCTGCGCATACACCAGCAGGGCGTCGCCGTCGCGTCCGGCCGCGCGGGTGGCGGCGCGCGCGCTGTCGACATAGCGTTTGACGATGCCCGGCGTCGGTCCGCTGACGAAGGTCGCTTCCGCATGGCGCGCCGCGAAGGCCAGGCCGCGCGGCGAGGCGCCGGCCTGGTACAGGAAAGGCGTGCGCTGCGGCGACGGTTCGCACAGGTGGATGCCGGGCACGGTGTAATGCGTGCCGCGGTGATTGATCGGATGGACGCGGCCCGGGTCGGTGTAGATGCCGCGCGCGCGATCGCGCAGCACGGCGCCGTCTTCCCAGCTCTTTTCCCACAATTTATAGACGACGTCGAGGAATTCGTCGGCCAGGTCATAGCGCGCGTCGTGCCCGAGCTGGCGCTCCAGGCCGAGGTTGCGCGCGGCGCTGTCGAGATAGCCGGTGACGATGTTCCAGCCGACGCGTCCGCCGCTCAGGTGGTCGAGCGTCGACATGCGCCGTGCAAACGTGTACGGATGCTCGTAGCTGACGGCGGCGGTGACGCCGATGCCGAGGCGCGTGGTGGCCTGGGCGATCAGCGGCACCAGCGCCAGCGGATCGTTCAGCGGCAGCTGCACGCCATGTCTCAAGGCCGCATCCGCACTGCCGGCATACACGTCGTAGGCGCCCAGCACGTCGGCCAGGAAGATTGCATCGAAGCCGCCCGCATCGAGCATCTGCGCCAGTTCGACCCAGTAGGCGGCGTCCAGGTACAGCGCCGTGTTGCGCGGATGGCGCCACAATCCAGGCGACTGGTGGCTCGCCGTGTTCATCTGGAAGGCGTTGAAGCGGATCGGCTTGTGGACACTCATTTGGTTGTTTTCTCCAACGCCAGCTGGTGGTCGGTCTTGGCGTAGTCGGCGAACAGGCGGTTCGTCACCTCCAGGAATTCGCGTGAGCGGTAGGCGGCAGCGATATCGCGCGCGAACGGTTTATCGCGGTCGGCGCTGCGCACGGCCACCAGGTTGGCGTAGCTCGGCGAGATGGTTTCGCGGCGCAGCGCGTCGCGCAGTTTCAGGCCCGAGGCAAGCGCGAAATTGCCGTTCACGAAAGCATAGTCGGCGTCCTGCAGCGAACGCGGCAGCTGGGCTGCTTCCAGCGGCAGCAGTTTTATCTGGCGCAGGTTGGCAGCGACATCCTTTTCCGACGCCTTGATCGGGTCGACGCCGGGTTTCAGCTTGATCCAGCCCAGCTGGTCGAGCATCACCAGCGCGCGCGCCTGGTTGGTGGGGTCGTTCGGCAGCGCCACCGTGGTGCCGGGACGCACGGCGTCGAGCGATTTATGTTTGTGGCTGTAGATGGCAATCGGCGCGGTCGGGATTTTCACCAGTTCAGACAGGGCCAGCTTGTGCTGCTCGGCGAAGCGCGTCAGGTAGATGATGTGCTGGAAGACGTTGGCGTCGAGCGCGCCTTCCGCCAGGGCGAAATTCGGCTGGATGTAATCGTTGAATTCGACCAGTTTGACTTTATAACCCTGGCGTTCGAGGATCGGCTTGATGCCGAGGCGGACCTGGTCGGCATACGGGCCGGCGCTGGTGCCGATGACGAGTTCTTTCGGGTCGCGCGCCTGGGCGCTGCCGCTGAAGGTTGCAGCAAGGGTCAGGCCGAGCAGGGCGGCAAAAAGGGAACGGCGGGGGTGGCGCATGCGGCAATCCTTTCAGGAATAAATAAACAATGTCAGCGCTTGTCGAGGCGGCGTGCGAGGCGGCTGCCGCTCAGCTGGATCAGCTGCACCAGGGCGACCAGGATCACGACTGTGAACACCATGACGTCGGTCTCGAAGCGGTAGTAGCCGTAGCGGATGGCGAGGTCGCCGATGCCGCCGCCGACCACGCCGGCCACTGCGGAATACGAAAGGAAGCTGATTGCCAGCACGGTGAGCGAGAGCACGAGGGCGGCGCGTGCTTCGGGCAGCAGCACGCGCAGGACGATCTGCAGTTCGGAGGCGCCCATCGACTGCGCCGCTTCGATTACCCCGCGCGGCACCTCGCGCAGGTTCTGCTCGACCAGCCGCGCAAAATACGGAATCGCGGCGAACGAGAGGGGGACGGCGGCCGCCAGCGGCCCGATCGAGGTGCCCGCCAGGCTGCGCGTGACCGGCACCAGCGCCACCATCAGGATGATGAAGGGGAAGGAGCGCACCGTGTTCACAATCCAGCCCAGCACCAGCGCGAGCTTGCGGTTCTGCAGCGCCTGGCCGTCGGCGACCAGGAACAGCAGGATCCCGAGCGGGCCGCCGATGATCAATGCGCTCGACAGGCCGATGCCGAGCATCAGCGCGGTCTGCAGGAAGGCCGTCCAGAGTTCGGGCAGCATAAGGACAATCGATTCAGGCATGTACATCTCCCCATGCGGCCGCGGCGAAAGCCTCGGTGCCGTAATAGGCCAGTTCGCGCCCGAGCGCGGTCTTGCGCGGTGCGCTGTGGTCGGCCAGCGCGAATTCCTCGGCCACCAGGCCATGTTCGATGACGGCGACGCGGTCGCACAAGGTGCCGAGTACCTGCAATTCGTGGCTGACGATCACGATCGTCACGCCCAGCTGGCGGTTGATGTCCCGCAAAGTCTCGAGCAGGCCGCGCGTGGTTTCGGGGTCGAGCGCCGAGGTCGGTTCGTCGCACAGCAGCACCGCCGGCTGGCTGGCCAATGCGCGCGCAATCGCCACGCGCTGCTTCTGGCCGCCTGAAAGCTGGGCCGGATAGCTGGCCGCACGGTCGCCCAGGCCGACCAGCGCTAAACACTCCTCGACCCGCGCTTTCAGACGCGGTGCATTCATCGCGTCGTGGATGCGCAGCGGGAAGGCGACGTTGTCGAACACGGTCGCGTTCTGCAGCAGGTTGAACTGCTGGAAGATCATGCCGATGCGGCGCCGCGCATTGCGCAGCGCGCGCTTGTCGAGGCGGGTCAGCTCGGCGCCGTCGACCAGCACGCGGCCGCGCTCGGGGCGCTCCAATAGATTCATCAGGCGCAGCAGGGTCGACTTGCCGGCGCCGCTGCGGCCGACCAGGCCGTAGATTTCGCCGGCGCGGATCGCCAGGGACACGCCGCGCACGGCCTCGAAGCGGCTGCCGTCGGGCAGGACGAAGCTGCGCGCGACGTCGTCGAGGCGGATCGCGATGTCCGCGGTAGGGGAGGGCGCGTTCATCACGAGTATGGGGTCGGGTCGGGCAGGCGGCCGTCCAGCGCATAGCGCCCGAGGTCGCGCAGCTTGTAGTCGACCGGGTCGTGCAGCGTGTGTACCCGGGCGTTGCGCCAGTAGCGGTCGAACCCGAAGCGCGCCGACGTCGAACGGGCGCCGGTCAGTTCGAACATCTCGTTGCCGATGTCGATCGCCGCGCGGTGCGCCAGCACCTTGGCTTCGGCGCCGGCCACGGCTACTTCTCCGCGTTCGCGCGTGCTCAGGGCCGCCCCTCGGGCATAGGCGGCGTCGAGCAGCTGGGCGGCGTGGTCGGCCAGCAGCGTCGCCGGACGCAGCTTGAGCCATAGCTCGCCATAGCGGTGCTGCACGAAGGGGTCGGCAGTCGCTTCGTTGACGCCGGAAGCGAACCAGGGCCGCGCCTGTTCCAGCGTGTAGTCGCGCGCCGCTTCGAAGGCGCCCTCGGCGATGCCGAGATACAGGTTGGTCATCACCAGTTGCGCCACCTGCGAACGCAAGGTGGACTGGGCGGTCGGCACCTGGCCGGGCGCCTGCAGCACCAGCGCCGAGGGCAGGTACACCTTGTCGAAACTGACGTTGCCGCTGTCGGTCTGGCGCTGGCCGAAGGCATCCCAGTCGGCCTCGACCCGCACACCCGGCTGGCGTGTCGGCAGCACCCCGATCAGGGCGGCGCCGGCGTCCGCGTCCCAGGCCGATACCGTCAGCCAATCCGAACCGACCGAGCCGGAAGCGAAACTTTTTACGCCGTCGAGGACATAGCCGCCGGGCGTGGCGCGCGCCGTGGTGCGCCGGTCGAGCGGGTTCAGGGCGTTACCCCAGAACAGGCGCTGCTGCACGCTGGCGCTGTACAGGTTGCGCTGCTGGACGGCGGAGCCGTACAACGCCAGGCCGGCCAGCTGCAGGTGGTGGAAACCGAACAGGTGGGCCAGCGCGCTGTCGGCGCGCGCCAGGATGCGGATCACTTGGTACACGGTCGACCAGGGCGCGCCCCCGCCGCCGAATTCGGTTGGAATCGACAGCGTCAGCAAGCCGCTGTCGCGGATCAGCGCGCGTTCGTGAGCGGCATGGCCGCCGGCGCGGTCGCGTTCGACGGCGGTGGCGGCGAATTGCGCGGCCAGCCGGGTGGCGATGGCGAGCGGACCGGCCTCGGCGCTGGATTCTGCGCCGGATTCTGGAACGCGTAAAGCTTGCACGGAAGAAGACATCGGGACTGGCCTTGATGAGTAAGTGGCAACCAGTGTGCAACGCCGTTTGGCGCGCGTGAACGAAGAAATCCGGCCATCGATATGCGCCAAACCTTAAAACGCCGGGCGCATATGGATGTGCAAAACGATTCGTGTTCTTTTGTCCGGGGCGGCTCTAGGCTGTACTCATCTGTGAACGATTGGACAACAACATGAGTGTCATCTTGCTGGGCGGAAGCCCATCCCCGAATGCGTCGACCACGCGCCTGCTGCTGCACGTCGGCGACAAGCTGGCGCTGCACGGCTATCGCCTGACGCGCATTGAAGCGCGCGAACTCGATCCCCAGGCCCTGCTGGCAGCCGACTGCGGCGAGCCCGGCATTGCCCGCATGCTGGCGCAGATTGCCGCGGCCGACGCGCTGGTGATCGCCACCCCGGTCTACAAGGCGGCCTACAGCGGCTTGCTGAAAGCCGTGCTCGACCTGCTGCCGCAGGACGGCCTGGCCGGCAAGCTGGTGCTGCCCCTGGCCAGCGGCGGCAGCCAGTCGCACATGCTCGCGCTCGACTACGCGCTGCGTCCGGTGCTGGCGTCGATGGCGCCGCGCTCGATCCTGCCGAGCATCTACGCCACCGCCGACCAGCTCGGCCGCAATGCCGACGGCAGCCTGGCGCCGGCGCCGGCGATTGCCGCGCGCGTGGCGCAGGGCGTCGAACAGCTGGCCTTCGAACTGCGCGCCCTCGAATTGCGCACCCCTGAGCTGCGCACCACGGCCCACGGCGCCGAAGCGGCGCTGGCCGCCTGACACCCATTCATATAAAGAAGAGAGAGCACATGCAATCCGACCATCCATCGCGCCCCGGCCGCCGCCGCAACCTCGGCCTGCTGGCCGCTGGCGCAGTTGCAACCGCAGCTGCAGGCCTGCACGGCGTCGCTGCTGCGCAGCCGCGTTCCCCACTGAAGGAAGTGCGCGTCGGCTACCAGAAATACGGCACCCTGACCCTGCTCAAGGGGCGCGGCACGCTGGAAAAGCGCCTGGCGGGGCACAACATCGCCGTCAAATGGACCGAGTTCCCGGCCGGGCCGGTGCTGCTCGAAGGCTTGAACGTCGGCAGCATCGACTTTGGCACCGTCGGCGAGGCGCCGCCGATCTTCGCCCAGGCCGCCGGCGCGCGCCTGGTGTATGTCGGCCATGAGCCGGCCTCGCCGTCGAGCGAAGCGATCGTGGTGCCGAAAGGGTCCACTCTGCGCACGGTGGCCGAGCTGCGCGGCAAGAAGGTGGCGCTGAACAAGGGCTCGAACGTGCACTTTTTGCTGGTGCGGGCGCTGGAAAAGGCCGGCGTGCCCTGGAACGCGATCCAGCCGATCTACCTGCCGCCGGCCGATGCCAGGGCCGCCTTCGAGCGCGGCAGTGTCGACGCCTGGGTGATCTGGGACCCGTTCCTGGCCGCCGCCGAACGGCAGCTGGGCGCGCGCGTGCTGGCCGACGGCCGCGGCCTGGTGTCGAACCACCAGTTTTATCTGGCTGCGCGCAGCTTCGCCGAACAGCACGCGGATATCACGCGCATCCTGCTCGAAGAAATCGCCAAGGTCGACGACTGGGGCCGCGCCAATCCGGCCGAGGTCGCGCAAATCCTGGCGGTGCAGACCGGCCTGCCGCGCAACGTGGTCGAGCTGGCGGGGAGCCGCTATGCCTATGGCGTCAAGCCGATGTCGCGCGAAGTGCTGCGCGAGCAGCAGCGTATCGCCGACGCCTTCCACAACCTGAAACTGATCCCGAAACCGGTCATCGTGGCCGACGCCCTGCTGACCGCGTCGCTCTGAACGCCCTGAAAGAAGCCCTATCATGTCTACCCCGAACGTCTTCTGGTTCCTCCCCACCCACGGCGACAGCCGCTACCTCGGCACCACCAAGGGCGCGCGCTCGGTCGATGCCGATTACCTGCGCCAGATCGCGGTCGCCGCCGACACCCTCGGCTACGACGGCGTGCTGCTGCCCACCGGCCGCTCCTGCGAAGACCCGTGGATCACGGCCGCGTCGCTGATCGGCGCCACGCGCCAGCTGAAGTTTTTAGTCGCGATCCGTCCCGGCCTGTCCACGCCCGGCATGGCCGTGCGTCAGGCGGCCACCTTCGACCGGCTATCGAACGGGCGCCTGTTGATCAACGTCGTCACCGGCGGCGACCAGGGAGAATTGGAGGCCGACGGCCTGTTCGCCGACCACGCCAAGCGCTACGAGATCTCGGATGAATTCATCCGCGTCTGGCGCGCCAGCCTGGCCGGGGAGGGCGGCACGGCCGGCTACGATTTCGAGGGCAAGCATATCCAGGTGAAGGGGGCGAAGACGCTGTACCCGCCGATCCAGAAGCCGCATCCGCCGCTGTACTTTGGCGGCTCCTCGGAACCGGCGCACGAGCTGGCGGCCGAGCAGATGGACGTCTACCTGACCTGGGGTGAACCGCCGGCGGCGGTGGCGGAAAAACTGGCGGACATCCGCGCCCGCGCCGCCAGGCGCGGCCGCACGCTGCGCTTCGGCATCCGCCTGCACGTGATCGTGCGCGAGACCAACGAGGAAGCCTGGCGCGCCGCAGATGAATTGATCAGCCACCTGGACGACGACGTCATCGCCAAGGCGCAAGCGGCCTTCGCCAAGATGGATTCGGTCGGCCAGCAGCGCATGGCGGCGCTGCACGGCGGCCGCCGCGACAAGCTCGAGGTGTCGCCGAACCTGTGGGCCGGCGTGGGCCTGGTGCGCGGCGGCGCCGGTACGGCGCTGGTGGGCGACCCGGAAACGGTGGCGGCGCGCATGCGCGAGTACCAAGACCTCGGCATCGAAACGTTTATTTTGTCCGGCTACCCGCACCTGGAAGAGTCCTACCGCTTCGCCGAACTGGTGTTCCCGCTGCTCGGCAAGGGGAAAGAAGGCGGCGAACAGTCGATCACCGGACCCTTCGGCGAGATGATGGCCAGCGACATCGTGCCGAAGAAGGCGGCCTGAGATGGCGGTCGGCGCACTCACGGCGCAAGGGCCGCAGCGCGCAAAAGCGTTGCTGGCGCCGTGGGCCTTGCCGGCACTGCTGGTGCTGGGCTGGCAGGTGGCGGCCCAGGCCGGCTGGCTGTCGAGCCGCATCCTGCCCGAGCCGCTGGCGGTCCTGAAGGCGTTCTGGGCGCTGGCGGTGTCGGGCGAACTCTGGTCGCACCTGCGCACCAGCCTGTGGCGTGCCGGGGTCGGCTTTGCCATCGGCGCCGGCGCCGGTCTGCTGCTTGGGTTATTGAACGGCAGTTCGCGCCGCGCCGAGACCCTGCTCGACACCACCCTGCAGAT
>Ga0308160_10007285_pt1 | contig 11030 bp, 12 predicted proteins | sample PhyFR1_FD_201036 | JGI IMG/M metagenome (GOLD analysis project Ga0308160, IMG submission 201036) | Phyllosphere microbial communities from UC Gill Tract Community Farm, Albany, California, United States - DLSLF.R1 | ecosystem: Host-associated > Plants > Phyllosphere > Unclassified | place: USA... | reverse complement strand
CCGACGGGCGCCGCACGGTGTTGTTCGTGGACGAGGTGCACCGTTTCAACAAGGCGCAGCAGGACGCGTTCCTGCCGCACATCGAGCGCGGCACCATCCTGTTCGTCGGCGCCACCACCGAGAACCCCTCGTTCGAGCTGAACTCGGCGCTGCTGTCGCGCTGCCGCGTGCACGTGCTGGAGTCGGTGTCGCCGCAGGACATCGTCGAGGCGCTGCAGCGTGCGCTGCACGACAGCGAGCGCGGCCTGGGCGAGGAGGCGATCCGGGTCTCGGACGCGGCGCTGCTGGAGATCGCCAGCGCCGCCGACGGCGACGTGCGGCGCGCGTTGACCCTGCTGGAGATCGCCGCCGAGCTGGCCCAGGGCGAGGACGGCGAGATCACCCCGCAGACCCTGCTGCAGGTGCTGGCCGACCGCACCCGCCGCTTCGACAAGGGCGGCGAGCAGTTCTACGACCAGATCTCGGCGCTGCACAAGTCGGTGCGCAGCTCCAACCCGGATGCGGCGCTGTACTGGCTGACGCGCATGCTCGACGGCGGCTGCGATCCGGCCTACCTGGCGCGGCGCCTGACCCGCATGGCGATCGAGGACATCGGCCTGGCCGATCCGCGCGCCCAGCAGATGGCGCTGGAAGCCTGGGACATCTACGAGCGGCTGGGCAGCCCGGAAGGCGAACTGGCCTTCGCGCAACTGGTGCTGTACCTGGCCAGCACCGCCAAGTCCAACGCCGGCTACGCCGCGTTCAACCAGGCCAAGGCCGAAGTGCGCGAGAGCGGCACCGAGGAAGTGCCGCTGCATCTGCGCAACGCGCCGACCAAGCTGATGAAGAACCTCGGCTACGGCGAGCATTACCAGTACGACCACGATGCCGAAGGCGGCATCGCCCTGGACCAGACCGGGTTTCCGGATGCGATGGGCGAGCGCGTGTACTACCGGCCGGTGGAGCGCGGCCTGGAGATCAAGCTCAAGGACAAGCTCGACCGGCTGCGCGCCGCGCGCGAACAGGCGCGGGCTGACAAGGTCAAGCTGACGCGCTCATAATCGGCAGCAAGGAGATGGCATTCCTCCTCGAACCGCCCGCAGTCCCTGCGCGCTGATGATGCCTGCCCAACCCCTGCCGGGGCGGCAGGCTTGCGCCCCGGCATCGCCCGATCTGGAGACCACGATGCCGCACTTCGTTTTCGTTTTCCCACGCCGCCGCGCCGCCGCGCAGCGGGGCCGCGCATGAACTTCGCCGTGTGGTGGCAACAGTTGCTGCTGGCGATGGCCGGTGGTGCGGTCGGCTCCGGGCTGCGCTTCTCCGTCGGCAGCGCCTTGTTGCAGCGCTATGGCGCCGGCTTCCCGTGGGGCACGCTGACGGTGAACCTGGTCGGCGCGTTCTTCGGCGGTTTCCTGCTGGTCTGGATCGAAGGCAAGGGCGCCAGCGCGCCGTACTGGCGGGCGCTGCTGATCGTCGGCCTGCTCGGCGGGCTGACCACGTTTTCCTCGCTGATGATGGAGAGCCTGGTGTTCCTGCGCGGCGGGCGCGGCGGCATGGTGCCGATCTACCTGGCAATCACCCTGGCAGCGGGATTGCTGCTGGTGATCGGCGGCGCCCGCGTGGCGACCGAACTGCGACCGCCGGCAGCCAGTGCCGGCAAGTGAGTGCATTGGCCGCGCGTGCTAGGACAGCAGCGCGGCCGCCAGGCCCAACGGCGGCGCGGCCAGCGCCAGCGGCACGATGGCGCGCGGCCGGTACGGCAGCAGGCCATAGGTCAGCAGCGCGGCGCTGGCGCTGAGCGTGCCCAGCCACAGCACCGCGCCGATGGTCCAGCCCCGCGCTGTCACGCAGCAGGCGAACGCCGCGGCCAGCAGCAGCCAGCCGGCGACGCGCAGCTGGCGCATCCGCGCCGGCGCGGCGCGCTGCGCGCCGTACAGTTCCAGCTGGTGTTTCTCCATCGCCAGGCACAGCGCGACGAAGCCGGAAAAGGCCAGGCCTAGGCCGAGCAGGTTCATGGCGTCTCCAGCGCCGCGGTGGAAACCGGCTGCGCCGCCGCCCGTTCGCGCGCGCGGCGTTCGGCCGCCGACAGCGGCGGTTGCCAGCGCTGCATGCGCCGTGCGGCCAGCGCCAGCACGCAGCCCAGTCCGAAGCACACCAGATCCACTCCGGCCAGCGCCCAATCCCGCGCCGGGATGCTGTTGCCAATATGCGCATCGCTGGTCGCCGCGTTGAGCAGCGGCAGCAGCGCGAACAGGGCGGCGCCCAGGTACAGCTGCCAGGCCCACATCGCGCGCTTCGGCCAGGCGAAGGCGGCGACCAGCGCCGCCGCCCAGGCCAGGAAGAATGCCGCCGCTTCCTGCTCCGGGCGCTCGGCCACCTGCACCGGGATCAGCCGGTTGCCCCAGAAGTAGGCGGCGAAGGCGATCGGCAAGCCAGCCACCGTGCCGATATTCAACGCATCGACCAGGCGCAGGCCGACGCCGATCCGGCCGGCCTTGGCGTGCTTGGGCCGTTCCTTGACCGCCCACAGGATCACGCCGCTGGCCACCATCAGGCAACCGAGCAGGCCGGAACCGAAGAACAGCCAGCGCAGCCCCGATCCGGCGAAGTGCGCCAGGTGCAGGCCGTACAGGGTGCTGCGGGTCTGCGCGGCCGCGCCGGGGCTGCCGCTGCGCGCCAGGACCTGTCCGCTACCGGCATCCAGCAGCAGCGACGGCGGATCGTAGGCCAGGCGCCGGCCCTCGCCCTGGCGGATCTCGATCACCGCCGCGGCGTCGTCCGGGTTGTACAGCGAGAACCCGGCGATCGGCGCCTGCGCGCCCCATTCGGCGCGCGCCACGTCCAGCAGCCGCGCGATCGGCAGGCGCGTGCCCGGCCGGCCGCTGGCTTCGCGGGGATTGGCCGGCTGCGAAAAGGCTTCGGCATAGAACGCGTCTTCCGCATTCGGATAGGCGACCTTGATGCCCCACGGCAGGTACATCAGCATCAGCGTGACCAGCCCGGTGTAGGTGATCATCGCGTGGTACGGCAGGGCCAGCACCGCGCTGACGTTGTGGAAGTCCAGCCACGAGCGCTGGCCCTTGGCCGGGCGGAAGGTGAAGAAGTCCTTGAAGATCTTCTTGTGGGTGATGACCCCGCTGATGATCGCCACCAGCATGAACATCGCGCAGAAGCCGACGATGTAGCGCGCCCACATCACCGGGATGTAGTGCAGATCGAAGTGCAGGCGATAGAAGAACTCGCCGCCGCTGGTGTCGCGCGCGGCGCTGGGCTGGCCGTTGAGCGGATCCAGCAGCGCTTCGCCGAACATCTGCTTGCGGCTCTGGGCGCTGCCGTCGGCCGGCGGCGGATTGCGCCAGAACAGTTGCGTGAACGAGGAGCGTGCGCTCGGCAGCGCCACCGTCCATTGCGGCGACTGCGGCGCTTCGCGCTGCAGCAGCGCGATCGCGCGCGCGGCGACGGCATCCGTGCTCAGCGGCGCGCGCGGCAGTTCCGGGCGCATCCAGCGGCTGATCTCGTCGCGGAAATAGCTGGCGGTGCCGGCCATGAAGATCAGCAGCAGCACCCAGCCGACCAGCAGCCCGGTCCAGGTGTGCAGCCAGGCCATCGACTGGCGGAAGCCCTGCTTCATGGCGCGTGCCGCTGCAGCCAGGCGATGGCCAGGGCCATCGGTGCCAGCAGCGCGACGACTCCTAGCCAGGCGCGGGTGGCGCTGCGCGTGGCGAACGCCCACAACGCGGTGCAGGCGCAGACCAGGATGCCCAGCATCATGCCGCTCAGCACCGCCTGCGCGCGCAGCGCCGGCCACAGCAGCGGCAGCAGCGCGGAGGTCGCGGCGGCCAGCGCATAGCCGCCGAAGATCGCCGCCAGGGTGCGCGACAGCACGCCCAGCCAGGGCGGCAATGGACGCCGCGACGCAGCCGGCGTGCGCGAGGCGTGGGGATCGGGCAGGGGGGCGGGAGGAACTGGATGCATGGAAGCCTGTCGGGAAAAGGCACCGGCTTGGCATCGGGCTAGGCGGGAGCGTGGCGGCGATGAATCGTGCCGAACACGTTAATGATACGCATTCCTATCTTTGCTGCGCAATGCTCCGGTAGTGCGTGTAGCGACCGCAGTGTCGGCCAGGAAGCTCGCCGCCGATCGGCGGCGACGGTGGTCAAATATTCCTGCCGTACCTGGTGCCGTGGTCGCGTTAGCAGACGTGGCAGTCCAGGCCACGGCGCCGCGAGGCAAATGACGGCCTCGTGGCAAATTCTGGCGCTGCAATCCTTCCCATACTGCTGGCACCATTGGGCCAAGCGAACGATGTGGAGCGCAAGGGAGGGCGGCCGTTGCCGCGTTCCCGTCATGACGCGATCCCGCGCCGCATGCGGAGACGCGATAGATGAAGATTCTGATCGTCGACGATTACCGAACGATGCGCCGTGTCATCCAGAACCTGTTGAACAGGCTCGGCTACGACGACGTGGCCGAGGCCGCCGACGGCGCGTCGGCCCTGACCACGTTGCGTGCGGACAAGGTCGGCCTGGTCCTGTGCGACTGGAACATGCAGCCGATGACCGGCTTGCAGCTCCTGCGCGAGATCCGCAGGGACCGTGCGATAGCCAGCACGCCGTTCATCATGGTCCTCGCCGACAACAGACGGGACGACATCATCGCGCTCAAGGATGCGGGGGCGGACGGCTACCTCGTGAAGCCTTTCAACGCCGAGACGCTGCAAGCCAAGATCAACGCCGTGCTCTGACCGGTTTTCGGCGATTGGCCGATGCGCCAGCGTTGCGACACGTCACGGCGGAGGCGGGATTGGTCTGTTTTTGAAAGATCGATCGAGAGCGTGGCCTGAGCGGGAATCAGCGGTTGCCTGACTTGGCAACACAGCTTGACGGGCCAATCCATACCCGGCGCGCACTGTAATCGAGCGTGATGCGCATGGCCTGGAGCATGTCCACGCCGATGTTGAACGCGTGCCCGTCGGAGTACCCCGCGTCGTCGAACACCGGCAGGTCGACGACGCGCGCCACGACGTTGCGCTGGGTCGATCCCGGAAAGCTCACTGTGCCGATCGGGCCGATACGCGAAGGGATGGGCGTCTGGACGGCGCCACGCGCGGGCGGTCCGTCGCGGAACGCTGCCGAACCGGGATCGATCTGCGCGGCGTTGGCGAAGGTGGTGTTGATCATCGACGAGCGGGCGCCGCTGTCGAGCGTCGCCACGCCGGCCACGCCGTTGACCGTGACCGGCAGCGTCAATTGCTTGCCGTTTTTGATCGACCCCGCCTCGATCAGGGTCGCGCTGCGTCCGGCGAGCCGTGCCGCATGCGTGCTGCGCGGCAGCAGCGAGACGGTCTGGCACCCGGTATCCATCACCGTGAGGCGGTCCATCAGCAAATCGGCGCCGACGATTCCCGCGATCTTCACGCCGTCGGTCCGGTCGGGAATGGTGTCCACGTCGAGATGATGGATCGCCCTGCCATCGAGCGAGAGCGACTCTACCCGCGTCGTCGTCTCCTCCACGTCTCCGGTCGCCCCGCTGATGGTTGCGGTCTTGCCGGAGGGGAGATGCTGTTCCGCCGCGAACCAGGCATAGACCGCGCTGGTGTCGGCGCCGGTGTCGAGCATGAACTTGTAGGGTCCCTTGCCGTTGACGAACACGGGGACCAGCAGGTGCCCGGTGACGCCCGGCGTCATCGCGACCTCCGCTGTCGCGTCGCGCGGCCAGATGGCGCTCGCGAGCAACGCGGTCAGCGCGAGTCCGCATGCGCCGAGCTTGCTCGCCGTCGGCCTGAGCGGATAGAAACGGCTATTCGGGCTTGTGGTGGAAACCAGCATAGGGTGCTCCACAGTGCGGCTCGCACTCTCGTTGAACGACGAAGGGTAGCGCGGGCGGCATCTGGATGCCGAGACCGTGCGACAGGTCGCGCAAGCAATGGCGCTTCAGCGCGCTGCGGAGGGCGCAGGCGTGGGCGTCGCGGCCATCGCTTCGGCGGCGGCGATTTTTTGCGCCACCGCGTCGCGCAGCGGGGAAGCCTCGGGCAGCAGGCCTTGCAGGTGTCGCCACTGCGCCGCGGCGTTGGCGTAGCGGCGCTGCTGGAATTCGCCGATACCGAGCATCCACAGGGCGCGCTGGTTGTCCGGTTGCTGCGCGAGCACGCGCTCGAGCATGCCGTGCGCGGTCGTGCCGACGGCGAAATCGGCTTGCTCGGCCATGTCCGCCTCGACCCAGCCGAGCAGTGCGTCGCTGTTGTCCGGATCGATCCGCAGCGCCTGCGCGTAGGCGTCGCGCGCTTCGGCACTGCGTTTCGCCTGCACGGCCGCCGCGGCCTGGTCCAGCCATTGCTGCAGTGTCCGCTGCGCCACGCCCGGGTCGGGTGCCGCTGCGGCCTGCACGGGCACGCCGGCAAGTGCGGCCGGATCGCCGACCAGCAGATACAGGCCGGCGCTCGCCAGCGGCAGCGCCACGGCCAACAGCGCCGCGGCGCCAAGCCGCAACCTGCGCGCGCCCGGACGCCGGCGCAGCAGCGGCCGCAGCAGCACGCCGAGCGCGATGCCGAGCATCAGCGCGGCGGCGATGCAGAAGCCGGCGGTCACCATTGTTCTTCCGGCTCCTGTTCCGGCGCCGCGTGCGCCGCTGCGGCGGCCCGGCGCCGCAGCGTGGCCGCGACCATGGCCGCGCCGCCGAGCAGGAACAGCAGCGGACCGAACCACAGCAGCCAGGTCGCCGGCGCCAGCGGCGGGTCGTAGAGCACGAACTGCGAATAGCGATCGACCATGTACTGCTTGATCTGCGCATCGCTGCGGCCGGCCTGTAACTGCGCGAACACCTGGTGGCGCAGGTCGCGCGCCAGCGTCGCGTTGGAGTCGGCCAGGTTCTCGTTCTGGCAGACCAGGCAGCGCAATTGCGCGGTCAGGCGCTGGAAGCGCAGTTCCTGCTGCCGGTCCTGGAACGGCAGCGGATCCACCGCCTGCGCCGCCGCCGGCACCGCATGCGCGAGCAGCAGCAAGACCAGCAACGCTAGCCAAGGTCTGGTCCATGGCCGGCCGCGTAGCGTCAGTGCAAAGGGCACGTTCATCGCTGCGCTCCGTCCAGCGCGGCGATCGCCGGGCGCAGTTCTTCGGCGATCACCGCGGGCGTCAGCACGCCGACATGCTTGTAGCGGATCACGCCCTGGGCATCGATCAGGAAGGTTTCCGGGGCGCCGTAGACGCCGAAATCGAGCGCGCGCTGTCCGTCCTGGTCGACCACCACCAGCGCATAAGGATTGCCGCGCTGCGCGAGCCAGGCACGCGCGTCTTGCGGGTCGTCCTTGTACGCGTAGCCGATCAGTGCGACGCCGAGGTCGTTGGCGTGCGCAAGCAGCACAGGATGCTCTTCGCCGCAGGCCAGGCACCAGCTGCCGAACACGTTGAGCAGGTAGGGGCGGCCGCGCAATTCGGCGTTGCCGGCACGTTGCGCGGGATCGTCCAGGCGCGGCAGCGAGAACGCCGGCGCCGGCTTGCCGATCAGCGGCGAGGGCACCTCGCGCGGGTCGTGCGCGCGGCTCCAGTAGATGCCGAAGCCGAACAGCGCGGCCAGCAGCACGAAGCCGAGCAGGGGCAGCAGCCGGCTCATGGCGATACGCCCGTTGCTGCCGGGGCGGCAGGCGCAACCAGGCCCGATTCGTGCGCGACCGCACGCGGCGCACGCAGCCGGCGCGCGCAAGCGCTGACGAAGCCGCCGAGCATCATCAGCAGGCCGCCCAGCCAGATCCAGCGGATGAAGGGTTTGTAGTACAGGCGCAGGGTCCAGGCGTTCTCGATGTGCTGGTCGTCCATCGGCTCGCCCAGTGCGACGTACAGGTCGCGGGTGACGCCGGCATCGATCGCCGCCTCGGTCTGGATCCGCTCGCTGGAATACAGGCGCTTCTGCGGATGCAGCACCGCCACCGCCGCACCGTCGCGGCTCACCGTCAGCATGCCTTGCTCGGCCTTCCAGTTGGGGCCGTCGATCATGCGCACGCCGTCGAAGCGGAACGCATAGCCGCCGATCTGTTCGCTCTGCCCAGGCGCCAGGCGCACGTCGCGCTCGATCGACAGGCTTTCCGACAGCAGCACGCCGGCCACGAATACCGCCACGCCGGCATGGGCCAGCAGCATGCCGGCCAGCTCCGCGGGGAAGCGGCGGCCGCGCGGCGCTTCGCGCAGGCGCTTGTAGGCATACAGCGCGGTGCCAACGCCGATCCAGGTGGCGGCGGCGACGCCGGCCACCGCGCGGGCCGAGCCGTCGGTCAGCACGAAGGCGACCAGCGCGCAGGCCAGTGCGGCCAGCACGGCGCGCACGGCCACCGCCTGCAGCGCGCCGGGTTCGGTCCGGCCCCAGCGCAGATACGGGCCGAACGGCAGCAGCAGCACCACCGGCAGCATCAGCAGCGGGAACAGCAGGCCGAAGTAGGGCGGGCCGACCGAGACCTTGCCCAAGCGCAGCGCATCGCCGAGCAGCGGGAACAGCGTGCCCAGCAGCACCATCGCCGCGGCCACGGTCAGCATCAGGTTGCCGACCAGGATCGCGGTTTCCCGCGACAGGGCCGCGAACGGCTTGCCGGCAGCCAGCCGCGGCGCGCGCAGCGCGTACAGCAGCAGCGCACCGCCGACCGCCACGATCAGGAAGCCGAGGATGTAAAGGCCGCGGCGCGGGTCGGCGGCAAAGGCGTGCACCGAGGTCAGCACGCCCGAGCGCACCAGGAAGGTACCGAGCAGCGACAGCGAGAACGCCAGGATCGACAACAGCAAGGTCCAGGCACCCAGCGCGCCGCGTTTCTCGGTGACCGCCTGGGTGTGGATCAGCGCCGCGCCGACCAGCCACGGCATGAAGCTGGCGTTCTCCACCGGATCCCAGAACCACCAGCCGCCCCAGCCCAGTTCGGCATAGGCCCACCAGCTGCCGGCGACGATGCCGGCGGTGAGGAAGCCCCAGGCGACATTGGTCCATGGCCGTGCCCAGCGCACCCAGGCCTGCTGCTGTTCGCCGCCGAGCAGGGCGGCGATGGCGAAGGCGAAGGCCACCGAGAAACCGACGTAGCCGGTGTAGAGCACCGGCGGGTGGAACACCATGCCCGGGTCCTGCAGCACCGGGTTCAGTTCGTTGCCGTCCAGCGGCATCGGCGACAGCCGCGCGAACGGGTTGGAGGTGAACAGCACGAACGCCAGGAAGCCGGCGGCGATCAGGCCGAGCACGCCCAGCACGCGCGCGGCGAACGCCTCCGGCAGGTGCCGGCTGCTGCGTGCCAGCAGCAGCGTCCACAGATTGAGGATGGCGATCCACAGCAGCAGCGAGCCTTCGTGCGCGCCCCACACCGCGGCCAGCCGGTAGTACCAGGGCTGCGCCAGGTTGGCGTTGGCGGCCACGTAGCGCACCGAGAAATCCAGGCGCAGCAGCGCATACGCGAGCAGGGCGAAGGCCAGCCAGGCGAACAGCGCCTGCGCGCAGGCGGCCGGCCGTGCCACCGCCATCAATGCGCGATCGCCGCGCCAGGCGCCGAGCAGCGGCAGCACGCCCTGCGCCAGCGCCAGCAGCAGGGCCAGGATCAGCGCGAGCTGGGCAAGTTCGGCGGTCATCGCGGCAGGGCGGCCGAGCGCGGCCAGCGCAGCGCGGTGCGGCAGGGCGGCATCCGCGTCATGGCGTGGCGGACGTGGCGGCCGATGCGGAAACCGCCGCCGCGGTGCGACCCTCGTGGGCCTGCGCCATCGCGTCCTTCAGTTCCTGCGGCATGTAGGTCTCGTCGTGCTTGGCCAGCACCTCGGTGGCGACGAAGCCGGCGCCATGCAGCGAACCGGTGGCGATCACCGCCTGGTTGTCGCGGAACAGGTCGGGCAGGATCCCGGTGTAGGCGACCGCGGTGGCGCCGGACTTGTCGATCACGGTGAACTCCACCCGCAGCGAATCGGCGCTGCGCCGGATCGAGCCGGCCTTGACCATGCCGCCGAGGCGGAACACGCGGTAGCCGTCGGCCTGGCCGGCCTGCACCTGGCTCGGCGTGAACAGGTAGCTGATGTTGTGCTGCAGGGCCAGCACGAACAGGCCGGTGGCGAGCGCGGCGGCGCCCAGCACCAGCAGCACGACCAGCAGGCGGCGCTTACGGGTGGGATTCATGGTCGATACCTGGCGCCAGCGACGCTGCGCCGCGTTGGCGGCGGGTGTGTTCGCGCTGCACTTGTGCGCGCGTCTCGGCGAGCAGGCGCCGCTGCCGCCAGCGCGGCAGCAGCGTGTCCAGCAGCAGCACCAGCAGGAACAGCGCGTAGGCGCTCCACACGTAGGCGGCGTAGCCGCCCATCGCCCAGAAGCCGCTCATGCCGCGCGCTCCGCCGGCATGGCCGTCGTCGCCTGCGCCGCCGCGGATGCGGGTGCGGCCAGCGCGAGCGCACGCACCCAGCCCTTGCCGCGCTCCAGCGCCAGCAGGTCGGTGCGCATGCGCCCGAGCAGGCTGGCCAGGTAGTAGCACTTGCTCGCCAGCACCGCGGTCAGCAGCGGCCACAGCATCGTCAGCGGCATCTTCGACGGGCCGAGCACGCGCACCGTGGAGCCCTGGTGCAGGGTGTTCCACCAGACCACGGAGAAATGCACGATCGGCAAGTTGATCAGCCCGACCAGCGCCAGCAGCGCGGCGGCGCGCGCGCCCTGGCGCGGATCCTCGATCGCGCGGTACAGGCCGATCACGCCCAGGTACAGGAACAGCAGCACCAGTTCCGAGGTCAGCCGTGCGTCCCAGGTCCACCACGTGCCCCACATCGGCTTGCCCCACAGCGAACCGGTGCACAGGGTGATGAAGGTGAACGCGGCGCCGATCGAGGCGGAGGCCATGCACGCCACTTCCGCCAGCTTCAGCCGCCAGACCAGGGCGATGAAACCGGCCGCGCCCATCGCGCCATAGACGAACAGGCTCATCCAGGCGCTGGGCACGTGGATGAAGATGATCCGGTAGGCGTCGTGCTGCTGGTAGTCCGGCGGCGCCAGCACCAGGCCGCCGTAGAACGCCACCGCGCCGAGCAGCAGCGCCGCGCCCAGCGCCCACGGCCGGA
>Ga0308160_10007284_pt1 | contig 11031 bp, 8 predicted proteins | sample PhyFR1_FD_201036 | JGI IMG/M metagenome (GOLD analysis project Ga0308160, IMG submission 201036) | Phyllosphere microbial communities from UC Gill Tract Community Farm, Albany, California, United States - DLSLF.R1 | ecosystem: Host-associated > Plants > Phyllosphere > Unclassified | place: USA... | reverse complement strand
TTGGCCTGGTGGTGAACGTGAGCGAGAAATGGTTCGTCGACGCGACCGTCAACAAGACCCGCCTGCGCACCGTGGCCAACTTCTCGACCGGCCAGCGCCAGGACATGAAGCTCGATCCGGTGTCGGTCATCCTGGCTGTCGGCTACAAGTTTTAAGCGATTACGCGGCCTTGGTCGCGATATAAAGAAAGCCGGCCTGGGTGCAAGCCCAGCCGGCTTTTTTCATTGAGGGCGGCGTTATCGCGTGCCTTCGACATGCGGCGTCAACCGTAGGGTGGGCACTCCGTGCCCACGCGGTACGCGCGGCTCCGGATTCGATGGGGGTGAGGCGTCGCTCGAAACGCATGCGATGGCCAGCAGTCTGGTTTTGGGGCTGGTGGGCGACATATCGCAGCCAACGTAGGAAGGCGGCGCACGTAACCGCGTGGGCACGGAGTGCCCACCGTACGGTTGAGGTTCCGTCAGAGAATGGCGAAGTGGTTTACCGAGATCAATGCACCCCGGCCGCATACTGCGCGAACCGCTCGCCGCTCAGCGCTTTTTCGTACAGATAGCCCTGGAAGCCATAGCAGCCGGCCTCCGACAGGAATTCGCGCTGGCCGGTCGTCTCCACGCCTTCGGCAATCACCTGCAATCCCAGGCTGCCGCCGAGCGCAATGATCGAGCGCACGATCGAGGCGTCGTTGCCGTTGGTGAGCACGTCGCGCATGAAGGAGTAGTCGATCTTGAGCTGGTCGAGCGGCAGCTTGCGCAGGTAGGCCAGCGACGAGTAGCCGGTGCCGAAGTCGTCGAGCGAGAAGGTGATGCCGAGGCGGCGCAGGGTTTCCATGGTTTGCACCGTGTGCGCGAAGTCGGTGACGACCAGGGTCTCGGTCAGCTCGAATTTCAATCCGTGAGGGTCGACCCCGGTGGCCGCCAGGATTTCCTGGGTCATGGCCACGAAGTCGGGTTCCATGAACTGGCGCGCGCTGACGTTCACCGACAGCGACAGGTTCCGGGTAGCCGGATTGCGCTGCCAGACGGCCAGCTCGGCGCAGGCGGTGCCCAGCACCCAGCGCCCGATGTCGACGATCAGGCTGGTTTCCTCGGCCGCCTTGATGAACTCGGTCGGATACAGCACCTCGCCGTTCGGCTGGCGCCAGCGCAGCAAGGCCTCGGCGCCGATCACGCGGCTGGCGCCGTCCAGCTGCGGCTGGTAGTTCAGCATGAACTCGTGGTTGCGCAGGGCGCGCCGCAGGCCGGTCTCGAGTTCCGAGCGCGCGCTCCAGGCCGCCTGCATGGCGGGGTCGAAGAAGCGAAAGGTGTTGCGGCCGGCCGCCTTGGCCTGGTACATCGCGGTGTCGGCCTGCTTCAGGGCCGATTCCACGGTGTCGGTCATGCCGTTGATCATGGTCACGCCCACGCTGGTCGAGACCGTGTACATGAAGTCGGCCAGCTGGAAGGGCGCCGACATCGCGGCGACGATCTTCGCCGCCACGGTCTCGGCCTGGTGCACGGCGCCAGCCACCGTGTCTTCCTCGGGCGGCACCAGGATCACGAATTCGTCGCCGCCCAGGCGCGCCACCATGTCGGCTTCGCGCACGCTGTTCTCGAGGCGGCGCGCCACCGCCTGCAGCAGCACGTCGCCGGCGGCGTGGCCATGGGTGTCGTTCAGGGTCTTGAAGTTGTCGAGGTCGCAGAACATCAGGGCGCCGACCTTGCGCGAGCGCGCGCTGCTGATGAGTGCGCGGCGCAGGTGGTCCATCAGGCTGGCGCGGTTCGGCAGTTCGGTCAGGGCGTCGAAATAGGCCAGGCGATGGATGCGCGCCTCGTTGCTCTTGCGCTCGCTGATGTCGGTGCTGATCACCAGGATCTTTTGCGGCATGCCGGCGGCGGCGTTCGCCGGCACCACGGTCCAGCGGCTATCGGCCTGCATGGTGCAGCCGTCGCGCCGGTGCTGGGACAGCTCGCCGACCCATTCTCCTTCGGCCATCGCATGTTGCCAGGCTGCGCTGTATGTCGCGTGATCGTCGCACAGCAGGTCGGGCATGTGCTGGCCGCGCGCTTCCTCGGCGTTCCAGCCGTATAGCCGTTCCGCACCTTTGTTCCAGTAGGTGATGCGCGCACTCATGTCCATCACGAAGATGGCGTCGTGCGCCTTTTCGAGCAAGGTCGCCTGTTCCAGCATCAGCGTGTCGGCACGGCGCAGGACGGTGATGTCGCCAATGAAACCTTCGAGCGCCACCACCACGCCATGCTCGTCGTAGACGGCGGCGCCCTGTTCCCAGGCCCAGCGCGTCTGGCCGGCGGCGTTCGTGATCCGGTAGCTCAGCTGGAAGGAGCGGCGGTCGCGGATCGCGGCATTCGTGTCGTCGGCCACCTTGGCGCGGTCGTCGGGATGAATCAGGCTGGCATACGAGACCGGGTCAGGGCCGATGAACGCGGCGGCCGGGTAGCCGGTCAGCTTTTCGACGCCGGCGCTGATGAACTCCATGGTCCACTCGGGGTCGTTCAGGCAGCGGTAGACCGCTCCCGGCAAATTACTGAGTAAAAGGTCCAGGGACAGCGCAGAGGCGTCGGTGGAGCGGGAGTTGGACGATGCCGAGGTGTCGATGAGATTCATGTTCCGCGCGTAGGTAGGTGGAACACTAGCTAAGAGTTAATTTATTCTACACATAATATTAGTGTAATGGGCGAATTTGCTACCGTGCGGGATGTGCAATCGATATAGTTGCCAATCTGATACGCCATCTTCTATGGGAAGGCATGCACATTTGCTGAGAATGTTATTGCCGAAGCGGCATAAACCTGTTGCTCGAATCAGGCAAAATATGACGGAATAGGATGAGATGGGGTGTATGCAATCCGCATATTCGTTAATTTTCCTTATTCTCTGTTCCACGACACGCGTGTGTCCGAATAAGGCTGACGCAAATCGGCCGGAAAAGCTGGAACCTGCACGCCATGCGGGTTTGCCGAGGCCGCCTTCCTTTGTCTGCCTCTATCCGCGTCAATAGGCTGTATGGCTGGATAATAAATGTTTTCCGATTTGACGATTGGAAAGCATGGGGAATACGAAATAATGTTGAGCGCAGTTTTAATTTCTAAAAATGCTGTATTTGCGTTATCGCATGTACTCCGGTGCCGCGATAAGCATGACGCGCTGCGTAGTGTGTTCCAGGAATAAGTAGGCAAGCGCAGACCCGGCAATCGTTTATCGACTATCCGATTGCCGGGTTCCGCCATCATGCCGCTTTAGAACGCGGCAATTCCCGTTTGCGCACGGCCGAGTATCAGCGCATGGATATCGTGCGTACCTTCATAGGTATTCACCACTTCCAGGTTCACCATGTGGCGGATGATCCCGAACTCGTCAGAAATACCATTCCCGCCCAGCATGTCGCGTGCGGTACGCGCGATGTCGAGCGACTTGCCGCAGGAGTTGCGCTTCATGATCGAGGTGATCTCAACCGCCGCCGTCCCTTCGTCTTTCATGCGCCCCAGGCGCAGGCAGCCTTGCAGGCCCAGCGTGATTTCGGTCTGCATGTCGGCCAGTTTCTTTTGCACCAGCTGGTTCGCCGCCAGCGGTTTGCCGAACTGATTGCGGTCCATGGTGTACTGGCGCGCCGTGTGCCAGCAGGCTTCGGCCGCACCCAGTGCGCCCCAGGCGATGCCGTAGCGGGCCGAATTCAGGCAGGTGAACGGGCCTTTTAAACCGCGCACATCCGGGAAGGCGTTTTCTTCCGGGCAGAACACGTTGTCCATCACGATTTCGCCGGTGATGGAAGAACGCAGGCCGAACTTGCCGTGAATGGCCGGCGCGCTCAGCCCTTCCATGCCTTTTTCCAGGACGAAGCCGCGGATCGCGCCTTCATCATCCTTGGCCCAGACCACGAACACATCCGCCACCGGAGAATTCGTGATCCACATCTTCGAGCCGGTCAGGGCATAGCCGCCGTCCACTTTACGCGCACGGGTCACCATCGAGCCCGGGTCGGAACCGTGGTTCGGCTCGGTCAGGCCGAAGCAGCCGATCCATTCGCCGGTGGCCAGCTTCGGCAGGTATTTCTGCTTGGTCGCTTCGTTGCCGAACTCGTAGATTGGCACCATCACCAACGACGACTGCACGCTCATCATCGAGCGGTAACCCGAATCCACGCGCTCGACTTCGCGCGCGATCAGGCCATAAGCGACATAGTTCATGCCCGGGCCACCGTATTGTTCCGGGATGGTCGGGCCGAGGAGGCCGAGTTCACCCATCTCGCGGAAGATCGAGGTGTCCATGGTCTCGTGGCGGAAGGCCTCGAGGATGCGCGGCTGCAGCTTGTCCTGGCAGTAGGCGGCGGCGGCGTCGCGCACCATGCGCTCTTCGTCGGTCAATTGGCTGTTCAGCAGCAGCGGGTCATCCCAGTGGAAGGCGGTCTTGCGGGTCGAAGCGGTCATGGATCGGTCCTGGTCTCTGTTCTTGTAGGCAGCGCATGCGCCGGGTCAGGGCATTATAGGAAGGACGTCTTGACACATCTTTTCAAACTGCGACAGGCATTTTCATTTTCGCCCGGGCGAGGCATTACTGCGTAAATGCGACCGCCTGCGTCAACCCGGCATCGCGCAGGCGCACCATGTCGCGTGTCGGCGCAGTGCCGAAGTGGCGCGCATATTCGCGGCTGAACTGCGAGGCGCTGAGGTAGCCGACGCGCTGGCAGGCCAGGTTCGCATCCATGCCAGTCGCCAGCATCAGGCGCCGCGCTTCCTGCAGGCGCAGGGTCTTCTGGAATTGCAGTGGGCTCATCGAAGTGAGCGACTTGAACTGGCCGTGCAGCGAGGAAGGGCTCATGTGCGCCAGCTCGGCCATGTCGTCGATGCGCATCGGCTGGTCGAAGTGTGCGCGGATCCACGCCACCACCTTGCCGATGCGGTGCGTCTCGATCCGCCCCAGCTGGGCCAGGCGCGCGCCGAAGGGGCCGCGCAGCAGGCGCAGCATGATCTCGTCCTGTACCAGCGGCGCGAGCAGGGCGGCGTCCTCGGGCCGGGCGGCAAGCGCCATCAGGCGCAGGGCGGCGTCGACGATCTCGGTGCTCGCCTGGGCCACGTAGACGGCGCGTCCCGCACGCGTGGGCGGCACGCCGTCGGGATAGGCCTTCAGGATCAGTTCGCTCAGGCGTTCCAGGTCGAAGTCGAAGCGGAAGGACAAATAGGGTGCGGCCACGCTGGCTTGCCGGATCATGGCGGCAATCGGCAAATCGAGCGAAAAGACCAGCATGCGCGACGGGTCGTAGTCGTAGGACTCGTCGCCCAGCATCACGGTCTTGGCGCCTTGCGCGACGATGCACAGCGCGGGCCGGTGCAGGCCGTGCACCAGCTCCGCGCTGTCGTTCGAGGCGCGCACCGCGTGCAGGCCCGGGATGCAGGTGGCAAACGTGCCGTCCTGCGGCGCGCTGGCGGCCAGCAGCCCGGCCAGGCGAATCAAGCTGACACCCAGGCCGGGGTTGTTGTTAACAGTAATCATGAACTTGTCTAAATATATGCAATCCTATTCAGAATGGACAGGATTTTTACAACCGCTACCATCACGAAAACGCTTAGATTAAATTTTTTTAAAGCTGGATGGCAGCCGTAGTCATCGGAACCAATAACTGATCGACAGTGTCGAACATGGGTAAAGGAGGCGCGATGATCCTGGCCCATCGAATTCGACTCGACCCCAACAAGGTGCAGGCAACGTATCTGGCGCGTGCAGCCGGAACAGCGCGGTTCGCTTACAACTGGGCACTGGCCGAATGGGGACGGCAATTCGAAGCGTGCAGACTCAACCCAGCCTTGCCCAAGCCAAACGAGGCGGCGCTGCGGCGCCAGCTCAACGCCATCAAGCGCACGCAATTCCCGTGGATGCTGGAAGTGACGAAGAATGCGCCACAGATGGCGATCATGCAACTGGGCCGCGCTTTCCAGAATTTCTTCGAGAAACGGGCTCGCTATCCGAAGTTCCGGCGCAAGGGCGCCAACGACCGGTTGACACTGACCAACGACCAGTTCCAGGTCGATGCCAAACGCATCCGTATTCCAAAACTAGGACGGCTGAGAATGCGTGAGAGCTTGCGCTACACGGGACGGATTGTCTCTGCAACCGTTTCACGCACAGCCGGCCACTGGTATGCCAGCATCAGCATCGACACTCCCGACGCACAGCTGCCGCCAGCCGAAAACCAAAGCACGGTCGGCATCGACCTCGGCGTGACGCACCTGGCTACCTTGTCGACAGGAGAGAAAATCGCAGGCCCCAAGGCATTGCGAACTTTGCTGGAGCGCCTGCGTCGACTGTCACGCGCTCTGTCGCACAAGGTAAAAGGTTCATGCAATCGCAAGAAAGCAAAAGCCAGGCTGGCCCGCCTGCATGCCAGGATCGCCAACGTGCGTGCGAACGGCTTGCACCAGCTCAGCGCAAGTACCACCCGGCACTTTCACACCATCGGCATTGAGGATCTGCACGTCAAGGGCATGCTCGGTAACCGGTGCCTGTCGCGTGCGATTGCCGACATGGGCTTTGCCGAACTGCGCCGCCAGCTCGTGTACAAAGCGCAGCGCCGCGGTGGGCAGGTGATCGTCATCGATCGCTGGTACCCTAGCAGCAAGACCTGTTCGTGCTGTGGTTACAAGCTCGATGCACTCAGCCTGGATGTACGCGAGTGGACCTGCGCTGGATGCGCTACACACCATGACCGCGACGTCAACGCGGCAATCAACCTGAGAAACATGGCGGTGAGTTCCACCGTGTCGGCCTGTGGAGGGGAAGGCGCTGGCCCTGTGCTCCATGCGCAGAGTGAAACCAGCCCCTGTGAAGCAGGAATCCAGCGAAAAGTTAACTATGCTTAGCTTTGGGTAAGTCTGGAAGAACGGTCGAGAGAGGAAGTTGGCGCGTTCATGGCGCATCCATCGTATTGTGTGGCTGAAGAATACACCATGGCGCTTCTTCCATTCTCCGCTCAGCCGGCGTGGTCGGTCGAGACCGTCATCTCCTCGAAGGCCGCCATTTCCGTGCGCCGGGCGTCGAGCGCCGTGGTCGCCATCGCCAGGGCGTCGCTGCCGGCCAGGAACTGGCGTGGCGGGGCGTCCATCGCGGCCAGCTTGACCACGGCGGCGGCCAGCTTCACCGGGTCGCCCAATTGCTTGCCCTTGTAGGCGCCGTAGGCCTGTTCCACTGAACCGTGGGCGGCGTAGTCGTCGATGGCGGTGGCGCCGTAGCGTACCGAGCTCGGGTCGAGGAATTCGGTGCGGAAGAAGCCGGGTTCGACCGCCGTGACGTGGATGCCGAATGGCGCCACTTCGAGAGCCAGCGAGGCCGTCAAGCCTTCGATGGCGTACTTGCTGGCGCAATACACCGAGGCGCCGTCGAAGCCGGTAAGGCCGGCGATCGAACTGATGTTCATGATGTGGCCGCCGCGCTGGCGCCGCATGGTCGGCAGCACCGCGCGCAGCATGTGCAGCACGCCGTGTACATTGACGGCGAACTGCTGGGCGATGTCGGCATTCGAGACTTCTTCCAGGCGGCCCAGCAGGCCGTAGGCGGCGTTATTCACCAGCACGTCGATGCGGCCGAAGCGTTCGACGGCCTGGGCGACCGCCGGCGCCGCCTGGGCTTCGTTGGCGACATCGAGTTCGATGAGGGCGATGCGTTCCGGAGCGATGCCGGCAAAGGTGTCCTGCAATTGGCCCAGCTTGCGGGCAGTGGCCACGACCCGGTCGCCGGCCTGCAGCGCTGCGTGTGCGATGTCGGCGCCGATGCCGCGGCCGGCGCCCGTGATCATCCAGACTTTGCTCATGATGTCTCTTCCTTGTGGTGGTTGCGAGGAAGAGAAATGGTAGGGCGCGGAGGCGGCGGCGGCTTGCCTGAAACTCCAGGGAGCTGGCGCGATCCTCGCCAGCTGCAGGCCGTACCAGACTAGCCGGTGACGCCGAAACGCCCACTGTGGAACAGCAGCGCCGGCTGCGGCTGGACTGCGCATTCCTCGACTTCGCCGACAAAAATCACGTGGTCGCCTTCGGGATAGCGGCTGCGGTTGTGGCATTCGAACCAGGCCACGGCGCCCTTCAGGATCGGCTGGCCGGTGCGCGACAGCTCGTATTCCACCCCGGCAAACGGGTCTTCGGTACGGCGCGAGAAGCGCAGCGCCAGGTCTTCCTGGCCAGCCGCCAGCACGTTGATGACGTAGTGCGAGTTGCCGCTGAAGATGGGCATGCTGTTGGCCGCCGCGCCCAGGCTCCACAGCACCAGCGGCGGATCGAGCGACACGGAATTGAAGGAGCTGGCGGTCAGGCCGCGGAAGCTGCCATCCTCGAGGCGCGTGGTGATGACGGTCACGCCGGTCGCAAACTGCGACAGCGCCTGGCGGAAATGCGTCGAATCGAAGCCGCGCTCGGTGGCGCGGGGAGAGCGTGTGTTCATCGGTACCCTGGAAAGTTGCATGCTCATTATGCCATCGCGTAGCCAACGACGCCGTTTGGCTCAATGTTGCGCCTGCACAAAGTAGAGCTTTACGTTACAGTAAAGTCGTCACTAACAATATCGAGGTGTGAGATGAGCGAGCAAACAGCGGCCGGCGTGGCGATCCTGGGCGGCGGATGCTTCTGGTGCGTCGAGGCCGTTTACCTGGAGGTGCGCGGCGTCACGCGCGTGGAATCGGGCTACATGGGCGGCCATGTGGTGAACCCGACCTACGAGCAGGTGTGCGGCGCGGCCACCGGGCACGCCGAGGTGGTGCGCCTGGAATTCGATCCGTCGGTGATCAGCTACCGCGACATCCTGCAGATCTTCTTCACCATCCACGACCCGACCACCCAGGACCGCCAGGGCAACGACGTCGGCCCGCAATACCGCTCGGTGATCTTTACCCAGGACGCCGAACAGGACGCGACCGCACGCCAGGTGATGGCCGAAATGGCGGCCGTGTGGGATGCGCCGATCGTGACCCAGGTGCTGCCCGAGGAAACCTGGTACAAGGCCGAGGAGTATCACCAGAATTACTATGCCCAGCACCCGATGCAGGGGTATTGCGCGTTCGTGGTGGCGCCGAAGGTGGCGAAGTTCAGGAAGACGTTTCAGCAGTTTATGAAGTGAGGTAACGCCGGCGGGGTGTTGGCTCTGGATTGACCGGCTTTTCGTAGGGTGGGCACTCGTGCCCACGCGGTATGGCACTGTTGATCAATCGAAACGTCGGCGTCGGACTGTACCGGGGCATTGGCGATCTGGCCTCAATGCATTCGCCGCTGCTCACAAGGTCAGACCGCGTGGGCACGAGTGCCCACCCTACCCGTTACGCTCACTCGTACATGTACTTCCTCGACCACGGTATCTGCGCCGGGTCTTCCCCCGCCTTGCCGCACACGATCTGGTACAGGCTGATCCAGTCGTGCGCAAAGGCGTAGGCGCAGCCGGCCAGGTAGACGTGCCAGATGCGGAAGCGCTTGCCGTCGGTCAGTTGCGCGATCTCGCCGGCATGGTTCTCGAAATTCTCGGTCCAGGCGGCGCAGGTCCGGGCGTAGTGGCGGCGCAGGTTTTCGACGTCGCGCACTTCCAATCCTCCCTGCTGCATGGCCTTGATCACCGCCGACAGATGCGCCAGTTCGCCATGCGGGAACACGTACTGGTCGATGAATTCACCGCCGCCATACGGCGTTGCGCGGCCTTCGGCATCGGTCGAGGTAATGCCGTGGTTCATGGCCACGCCGCCCGGCGCCAGCAAGGTGTTGATGCGCTCGAAATACGCGGGCAAATGCTGCACCCCCACGTGCTCGAACATGCCGACGCTGGTGATGCGGTCGAACTGGCCGCTGACGTCGCGGTAGTCCTGCAGGCGGATCTCGACCTGGCCCTCCAGCCCGGCCGCCGCCACCCGCTCGCGCGCCAGCGCAGCCTGGTTTTCCGACAATGTGACCCCGAGCACGCGCGCACCGAACTGGCCGGCGGCGCGGATTGCCAGCGCGCCCCAGCCGCAGCCGATGTCGAGCAGGGTGTGCCCGGGCTTGACGCCGATCTTGACGAGGATGTGGTCGATCTTGCGCACCTGCGCCGTGGCCAGGTCTTCCGTGCCGGTCTCGAAATAGGCGCAGGAATACACCATGGCCGGATCGAGCCAGGATTGATAGAAGGCGTTGGAGACGTCGTAGTGGTAGCGGATCGCGTCCGCATCCTTGCGCCGCGTGTGCGGCGAGAACAGGCGCAGCGGGTGGGCGAAGCGGCGTCCGTGCTTGCCGGTGGCGGCGGCCAGTTCGTTGGCGACGCGGATCATGTCGGCCGCCCGGCCCTTGATCTCGAGTGCGCCTTCGACATAGGCTTGCCCGAGCTTGTGCAGCGACGGCGACAGCAGGTAGCGCAGCGAAGCGGGATGGGGCACGCGGATGGTGACCAGCGGCGGGTCGGAAGAAAGGTCGACATGCTCGCCATTCCACAGTTCCACACGCAGGGGCAGCGACACCTTGCTGCGCATGCCCCTGCTCCAGGCGCCGAGTTTCAGTTCGTTGAACACGTTCCCTCCTGCTGGTGAGCCGGCGCGTGGCGCGCCGGCTGACGACATGACGGAGCCGCCGTGGGGCGGGCTGTGTAAAACAGAAGTGCGTGAAACGTTTGCTGCGACTTACGGTTGCAGGCGTTGCCGGGTCCAGCTGCCGTCTTCCTGCCGCGTGTAGACGATGCGGTCGTGGAAGCGCGAGCGGCGCCCTTGCCAGAACTCGATGCGCTCGGGCACCAGGCGGAAGCCGCCCCAATTGTCGGGACGCGGCGGCGCTTCGCCGGCCCCTGCGGCAACGGCTTCGTAGTTCTGTTCCAGGGCCGCACGGTTCGCGATCGGCGCGCTCTGCTGGGAAGCAATTGCCGACAGGCGGCTCTTCAAGGGCCTGCTGTGGAAATACTTGTCGCTTTCCTCAGCCGAGGTCGTTTCGACCCGGCCCTCGATGCGCACCTGGCGTTCCAGTTCGCTCCAAAAGAATAGCAGAGCAGCGTGCGGATTGGCGCGCAATTCCTGCGCCTTGCGGCTGTCGTAATTCGTGTACCAGGTGAAGC
>Ga0308160_10007283_pt1 | contig 11031 bp, 9 predicted proteins | sample PhyFR1_FD_201036 | JGI IMG/M metagenome (GOLD analysis project Ga0308160, IMG submission 201036) | Phyllosphere microbial communities from UC Gill Tract Community Farm, Albany, California, United States - DLSLF.R1 | ecosystem: Host-associated > Plants > Phyllosphere > Unclassified | place: USA... | reverse complement strand
CGCGCCGATGGTGAAGCGGGACGGAGTGGCGACCGGATTCATGCGTGCAAGCTACTCCCTGGAGGCTGGTCCAGGGTCAAGCCATTGTCGCCGTTGCGCGCGAATTGTTCATTGGCCGCTCACGCTGTCGCCAAACCCTTGCCGCGCAGGCCTTCGCCAGGCATGGACGCCTGCCCTGGACCCGGCTCCAGGGTGCGCCGATGGCGCGCCGCCGCGCCTTCGCGGCGCTTGCCCGCCGCCGTCACTGCAGTATTCTGCGCGTATCCCTTTGCGTGCCCTGCGTGTTCCGTGCCGATCTTCGCCTTGCTGACCCGCCTGCTGCTGTGCCTGAGCCTGCTGCTCAATGGCGCCGGCACGGCTGTGGCGATGCCGGGCATGGCAGAGGCGCCGCAGCGCACCGACGCTGGCGTCTCCCAACACCACGCCGCCGAGCACGCGCATGCCACGCGCGTCGCCGCCGCGGCGATGCCATGTCACCACCATGAGGCCGCACCGCCCGCCGCGGAGCATGACGATGGCCATTGCCCCAAGCAGGCCGGCAAGCACGGCTGCTGCGGCACCGCGGCCGGTTGCCAGTGCCCGCATGCGCAGCCGCTGCCGGCGCTGATCGCGCTGCCGCTGGCACTGCCGATCGCCGCGCAACCGCTGTTCCCGCGCGGCCGCCAGGATGGCCGCGGCGCGCCCGGCCTGCCGCGGCTGGAACGACCTCCCAGCGCCTGATCGCGACGCCGCCGCCCGCTCGGGCGGCGCCACGGCGACCGCGCATTCGCGCGCGGTCGCTTCTGCGCACGCATCGCCCACGCGGTCGCGCATTGCATCGCATCGAGGCTCGCTCATGAAACCACCTTCCTCCGGCCCTGCCCTGCCGTCGCGGCGCCGTTTCGTCACCGGACTGGCGCTTGGCGCCGCCGCCGGCATCGGCGGCCTGTCGCTGCGGCAAGCCCAGGCCGCGGCGCTGGCGCGCAATGGCGCCGTGCCGTATCAGCTGCACGGCACCGATTTCGACCTCAGCATCGGCAGCGCGCAGGTCAACTTCACCGGGCGCGAGCGTCCGGCCATCACCGTCAACGGCAGCATGCCCGCGCCGATCCTGCGCTGGCGCGAAGGCGACACCGTGGAGGTGCGCGTCACCAATCGCCTGCCGGGGCATACGCAAACCTCCGTGCACTGGCACGGCATCCTGCTGCCGGCGAACATGGACGGCGTGCCGGGCATGAGCTTCGACGGCATCTACCCGGGCGAGACTTACCGCTACCGCTTCGCCCTGCGCCAGTCCGGCACCTACTGGTACCACAGCCACTCGCTATACCAGGAACAGGCGGGCCTATACGGCGCGATCGTGATCGATCCGCTGCAGCCGCCGCCCTACCACTACGACCGCGAACACGTGCTGCTGCTGTCGGACTGGACCGACCTGGACCCGGCGGCGCTGTTCCGACGGCTGAAGAAGATGCCGTCCTACGACAACACCTACCAGCGCACCGTCGGCGACTTCCTGCGCGACGCGCGTGAAGACGGCTTGCGCGCCACCCTCGCCGACCGCGGCATGTGGGGACGCATGCGGATGACCCCCAGCGACCTGTCCGACGTCAACGCCAACACCTACACCTACCTGCTCAACGGCGTCGCCCCCGGCGGCAACTGGACCGGCGAATTCCGCCCCGGCGAGAAACTGCTGCTGCGCCTGATCAACGCCTCCAGCATGACCTATTTCGACCTGCGCATTCCTGGGCTGAAGATGACCGTGGTCGCCGCCGACGGCCAGTACGTGCACCCGGTGAGCGTGGACGAATTGCGCATCGCCGCGGCCGAGACCTACGACGTGCTGGTCGAACCCAACGGCCAGGACGCCTACACCGTGTTCGCCCAGGACATGGGCCGCACCGGCTACGCGCGCGGCACCCTGGCCGTGCGTCAGGGGCTGCAGGCGCCGGTGCCGGCGAACGACCCGCGCCCGCTGCTGCGCATGCAGGACATGGGCCACGCCATGGGCGGGCACGCCGGCATGGAACACGGCGGCGCGGCCACGATGAAAGGCATGGAAGGCGGCTGCGGCGCCAGCATGGGCATGGCCGGCGTGGACCATGCCGCGATGGGCCACGGCACGATGGACCACAGCGCGCATGCGGCTGGCGACACCGGCGCGGCGCCCACGCATCCGCGCAGCGAACGCGGCAATCCGCTGGTGGACATGCAGTCCTCTGCCACCTCGCCGAAGCTGGACGATCCGGGCATCGGCCTGCGCGGCAACGGCCGTCGGGTGCTGAGCTACGCCGACCTGCACAGCCTGTTCGACGACCCCGACGGCCGTGAACCCGGGCGCGAGATCGAGCTGCACCTCACCGGCAACATGGAGAAGTTCGCCTGGTCCTTCGACGGCATCCCGTTCGCCAGTGCCGAGCCGCTGCGGCTCAACTACGGCGAGCGCCTGCGCATCGTGCTGGTCAACGACACGATGATGCAGCACCCAATCCACCTGCACGGCATGTGGAGCGACGTGGAGAACGCCGCCGGCCAGTTCCAGGTGCGCAAGCACACCGTGGACATGCCGCCGGGCACGCGCCGCAGCTACCGCGTGCGCGCCGACGCACTGGGCCGCTGGGCCTACCACTGCCACCTGCTGTACCACATGGACGGCGGCATGATGCGCGAAGTGCGAGTGGACGCATGAACGCCACGCCGCTCGCCACGCTGACGCAGGCCATCGGCCTGGCGCTGCTGCTCGCGCACGGTGCTGCAGGTGCGCAGCATGTGCATGCGCCTGGAGCTGCCGATGCCGATAGCGCAGCTGCCGCCGCACCGGCATCTACATCCGCACCTGCAGCATGCGTGTGTCCGCCGCCCGACGATGGGGCGCATGCGTACACCGCGCCATCGCCGCCCGCCGTCGCCGACGGCGATGATGCAGCGATGGCGCATGCCGGCATGGATCATGCGGCGATGGGTCACGCTGCGCACGCCGCCAGTGTTCCGGCCGCTCCGACGACGAGCGACGGGAGCATGCAGCACTTGGACGTAGACATGGACCACGCAGCGCATGCCGACCATGCCATACCCGACCATGCGGACATGCAGCACATGGACATGCACGCGGCCACGATGGAGCACGGCACGCCAACCGCGGCGCAGGCCGATAGCGCCATGCAGGACCACGCCGGGATGCAGTCGGGGACTGTGGAGCCGGGACCAAGGACCGGGGAGCGGAACCCTGGGAAAACAGAAGCGCGCCATGCTCACTCCAGCGCAGCGGCGACGTGTACCTGCGCCAGTGCATCCGCTCCCACGCTACCGCGCGAGCCGATCCCAGCGCTCACCGACGCCGACCGCGCCGCCGCGTTCCCGCTCCTGCGGACGCACACGATGCTGCATGCAGCGCCGCGCACCGGCTACCTGCTGTTCGACCGGCTGGAAGGCTGGGACAACGACCACGGCAGCGGCCAGGCCTGGGAAGCCAGCGCCTGGTACGGCGGCGACATCGATCGGCTGTGGCTGCGCAGCGAAGGCGAGCGCAGCGGTGGCCGCACCGAAGCGGCGGACCTGGAAGCGCTGTACGGCCACGCGGTCTCGCCGTGGTGGGACCTGCTGGTCGGGGTGAAACAGGACGTCGCCCCAGGCGATGCGCGCACCTCGGCCGCATTCGGCGTGCAGGGCATGGCGCCGTACAAGTTCGAGGTCGCGGCCACGCTGTACGTCGGCGAAGGCGGCAGCGCCAGCGCACGCGTGGAAGGCGAATACGACGTGCTGCTGACCAACCGCTGGATCCTGCAGCCGCGGCTGGAAGCGGAAGCGGCGTTCGCCGACGATCGCGCGCACGGTATCGGCAGCGGCCTGTCCACGGTCGAGGCCGGGCTGCGTTTGCGTTACGAGATCAGCCGCCGTTTCGCGCCGTACCTCGGCGTGGTCCACGAGCGCGCGTTCGGTGCGACCGCGGACTATCGGCGCGACGCGGGAGAAGCCGCGCGGGAGACGCGTGTGGTGGCCGGTGTGCGGGTCTGGTTCTGAGCGGCCGCCAGAAAATTCCCGCCATTTGAAGGGCAATGGCTCTTGCTCGCTCTTGTAGGAGCGGCTTCAGCCGCGACAGGCTATCGATAGATCCTGTCGCGGCTGAAGCCGCTCCTACATCGCTTCGCCAACCGTAATGGCACGGCGCGCATCACGCGACACCACGGTGTCTCGCAACCGCTCACTCACACCAATCCCGGCCGCTCAAGCACGCAGCGAACCATCCTCACCGATCCGCCAGTCGCGCGGCGGACGCAGCGCGCCCAGCGTGCGCACCAGTTCCTGGTAGCTGCGCGCCAGCTGCCCAAACAGGCCGGCATCGCTGGCGCGGGTTTCGGCCACTTCGTAGTAGGCACCGCGGCCCAGATCGATGAAGTAGTCCACGCTGACCCGGCGCCGCGCGGCCACGCCGGGAAACAGGCCGGCGATCAGCAGACAGCCGTCGCCGACCTCGCGCAGCGCATCGGCGCGGGCGCGCCCGACCTGTTCCTGCGCATGCAGCCAGGCCAGTGCCTGGGTGCGCGACAGCAAGTGTCCATCGGCCTGGTAGCGCAACAACACGAACACCAGATAGCTCTCGCGCGACTCGTCCAGCGGCCGGCCCAGCCGCTGCCCTGCCTCGTGCACCAGCGCCTGCCACAGTTCGGCCGGCGCCCCCTGTCTGAAAGACTCGTACATGCGTCCTCCTGCGTGGTGGGAACCCTCGCCAGGAGCTTATGCATAACACGGGCCACACCGTTGGCAGACTGACGTGGCGTCTGCCAGCGCCACCCACGCCAATGCTGCCGTCACAGCACGGCGATCGCCGGCTCCGGAAACACCGCAGGCAACCGTTCGGCGAACTGCTGCGCGCACTGGTCCACATACGCCTGCGCCGTCCTCCTGACCATTGCGTAATGGTCCGCCTCCCATTCCTCCAGGCTGGCGACCTGCGGCTCCGGCTGGCAGGTCACCACCGCAGTGCCGGGCGCAGATTTGAAGAAGCTGGTCTTTTTCGGCGGCGTCGCAATCCTGACGTGATAACGCAGTTCGTAAGCGCTCTGGTTTTCGCCCAGCGCCTGGTACACCAATAACCAGTCGCCGCTGGCGACGTCCAGGCGCGTCTGCTCCGCCGGCAACGCCGACGGGTGCGCGGTGAAGTAGGCCTGCATGCGCTCGCGCAGCCTGTCCGGTTGCAGGTCCATACCCGGATTGGCGATGTCCTTGATCTTCTCGCCACGCAGATGCTCCTTCTCGAAGGTGAAGCCACCGACGCTGCGGGTCAGCAGGCCAACCGCGACCTGCAGACCGATGGCACGACCGGTATGTTCGCGCCTGACCACGCGCAGTACCTCGTCGCCGTTGGTGGTCCCGTCTTCGCTCGCGCCGACATAGCTGCGCAGATCGATCCGCGAGGTCCAGGCGGAAGCCGCCAGCGTAGCGTCGGGCGGCGCCGCCGCCGATGCGGCCAAGGCAGCCGCGGCCGGCACGCTCTCGGTTTGCGCAGTGGCCTCGGCCTGGGACGGCGCCGCCGCGCTGGTTTCGAACTGCCCCTGCACGAACTGAGGCAGCAATGCCCGCACCTGGCCCAGACGGGCCGCCGTGCAAAATTGCGCTTTCGCCGCTTCGATTTGCGCCTGGTGGAAACCGATCCCGACCATTTCATGCACGGTGTCGGATTGGCCGTAGCGCGCCACCAGCTTGGCGACGATCGCCGACTCCGGGACCGCATCGACGCCGCAGGCCTTCGCCGCGGCCACCCGCGACCAGACGAACTGCAGTTGCGGATCCCAGCCCATCGCGTCGGCGCCGCTGAAGCTGTGATCGTAGTGGTAGGCGTAGATTTCCGGCCTGATGCTGTGAGCGCTCATGCCGCCATGCCCGGAGTATCCGGCCGGCAGCGGCGAGAGCGTATCGGTGTCGGCCCGAGCGACAAGTGTGGCGATCGTCAGCAGCAGGCCAAGGCCAATGCGCGAAAGGGGGCGAGGATGCATCTTTGTCTCCTTGAAAGTGCGAGCAAGCCGAGCGCGGCAAGCAGCAACGAGCAAAGAGAACCAGCCGGGCAGCAGACGAGCAGTGCCGCGCCAAACGCGCAGGCGCCACGACATCTCCGTTGTCCGAGTATCTATCCTTGCGCGACATGTTCCTGCCGCCCTGTGCCCGCCACTGTCGGCTCGCGCACGCAGACGCACAATCGGCAGATTCCCCACACCACTCGGGAAAATCCCGACAGCGCGCTGCTGGAACGCGCGCCAAGGTGCTACTTCGCCCACCTAGCCGAAGCCCGCAAGAATGCGGGCATCCGCCGAGCGCTGCGTCTGACGACCGAAACCACAGGGCTGCTCAGGAGCCCTGCTGCGATCCCAGGCCGCGCAGGATCAGATCGACCCCGGCGAGGAAATCGGCCCGATCGTCGTGGGTCCGCAGCGTTCCGGCCAGGCTGCGTGTGAACGGATAATTGTTCGGGTCGAGGCCGGACCATACGTTCGCCATCGCGTCCAGAAATTCGGCTCTGTCGATGCCCCGGGCCCGCGCAAACTGCGCGTTGGCGGCGTTTTGTCCAGCTACGCCGAGAATGTAATGCAGCAGCGCGGACACCGCCGCCCATTGCTCCGCATCGGCCACGCCAAGCGCGCGAACCTGCTGGCCAAGGCGTTCGACGATGCGCAGCATGGGCGCCTGCCCTGCCCCACGGGTAAGCGCCGACCCCATCCACGGATGCGCATCGATCGCATCGAACATGCCCAGCGCCAGCGCGCGCAGCGCCGCCTCCGGCGTGGCGTCGGCGGAGGGCGCATGCAAGGTGCGCGCGACGATGGCGTCGCAGGCGGCGGTCAGCAGGTCGCGCTTGTCGGCGACATGCCAGTAGAGCGCACCGGGGCCGGTGGCGAGCCGTTCGGACAGCGCGCGGAAGGTCAGGCCGCCCTCGCCGCCGCTGTCCAGCAGCGCGATCGACGCGTCCACGATCTGTTCGCGCGAGAGCGATGCCTCGCGTCGCGGGGTGCCGCGCGTCTTCTTGACCATGCCCCATCTTGACACGAATGGAACGTCATTCCAACATGTGGAACAACGTTCCATCCGTACTCGCGCCCGTCCCGGCGCATCCACTCGACCAAGGATTCAGATGCACACTCCCATCGCGATCATCGGCGCCGGGCTCGGCGGGCTCATGCTCGCCCGCGTGCTGCACGTGCACGGCATCGCCGCCACGATCTACGAAGCCGAGGCCTCGGCGGATGCCCGCCCGCAGGGAGGCTTGCTCGATATCCACACCTACAACGGCCAGCGCGCGCTCAAGGCCGCAGGCCTCTACGATGCGTTCCTCGGCCTCGTCCTTCCCGGTGCGGACGCAAAGCGCATCGTCGACAGCCAAGGCTCCATCCTGATCGACCGGCCCGACACGGGCAGCGGCGCCAGGCCCGAAGTGGATCGAGGAAACCTGCGCCGGCTCCTGCTCGATTCGCTTCCCGCGGGCACCATCCGCTGGGGGCGCAAGTTGGCCACGGCCGCTCCGCTCGGCGACGGGCGGCACCTGCTGCGCTTCGCCGACGGCGCGACCGTGACCACCGATCTGCTGGTGGGCGCGGACGGCGCCTGGTCGCGCGTGCGTCCGCTGCTGTCGGCCGCAGTGCCCGCCTACGCCGGCACCTCGTTCATCGAGACCTGCCTGTTCGACGGCGACACCCGCCACCCCGCCAGCGCGCAGGTGATCGGCGGCGGCACGCTGATGGCCGTCGCGCCGGGTAAGGGCATCCTCGCCCACCGCCATGCCGATGGCACCCTGCAGACCTATGTGTCGCTGAACAGGCCGCAGGACTGGTTCGCCCGCCTCGACTTCGCCGCCCCGGCGGCCGCACTGGCCCGCGTCGCCGCGGAATTCGATGGCTGGGCCCCGGCGTTGACGGCACTCGTCACCGATGGCGACACCGACCCCGTGCTGCGCCCGATCCATGCCCTGCCGATCGAGCACCGCTGGGAGCGCACCCCCGGCGTGACCTTGCTCGGCGATGCGGCGCACCTGATGTCGCCGTTCGCCGGCGAAGGCGCCAATCTCGCGCTCCACGACGGCGCCGAACTCGGCCAGGCCATCGTTGCCAATCCCGGCGCGATCGACGCCGCGCTCGCCGCGTACGAAAGCGAGCTGTTCCCGCGCAGCGCGGCCTTTGCCGAAGAGTCGGCGCAGAATCTGGCGATGTTCTTCGACGCCGATGCGCCGCAGGGCCTGGTCGCGTTCTTCGACGGCGTTTCCGGGTAGCCGAATCGGTTACGCAGCGGCAGTCGTGCCGCATCGCGCCGGCGCAGCGGTGCCGGCATCGACCATCGGCTGCGGCCTTCTCGAACCAGCGATGCGCCAGCGATCTCCCTGCGCAGCGCCGGCTGGCCTGCGAAGGCAGGCAGGCCCCAGCGACGCACGCCCGCCGCTATTCCACCGTCACCGACTTGGCCAGGTTGCGCGGCTTGTCCACGTCGGTGCCGCGTGCCAGCGCGGTGTGGTACGCGAGCAGCTGCACCGGGATGGTGTGCACCACCGGGCTGAGCAGGCCGGCGTTGCGCGGGGTGCGGATCACGTGCACGCCTTCGGATTCGCTGAAGTGGCTGTCCTGGTCGGCGAACACGAACAGCTCGCCGCCCCGCGCGCGCACTTCCTGCATGTTGGATTTCACCTTCTCCAGCAGCGCATCGTTGGGCGCGATCACCACCACCGGCATGTTCGCGTCCACCAGCGCCAGCGGGCCGTGCTTGAGTTCGCCGGCCGGATAGCCTTCGGCATGGATGTAGGTGATTTCCTTGAGCTTGAGCGCGCCTTCCAGCGCGATCGGATAGTGCAGGCCGCGGCCCAGGAACAGCGCGTTGTGCTTGTCGGCGAAACGCTCGGCCCACACTGCGATCTGCGGCTCCAGGTTCAGCGCGTGCTGCACGCTGCCCGGCAGGTAGCGCAGCTGTTCCAGGTACTCGGCTTCCTGCGCGGCGCTCAGGCGTCCGCGCAGCTTCGCCAGCACGCAGGTCAGCTGGAACAACGCCGCCAGCTGGGTGGTGAAGGCCTTGGTCGAGGCCACGCCGATCTCGGCACCGGCGCGGGTGTAAAGCACCAGCGCGCTGGCGCGCGGAATCGCACTCTCCGGCACGTTGCAGATCGACAAGGTCTTGGCGTGGCCCAGCGACTTGGCGTATTTCAGCGCCTCCATCGTATCCAGGGTCTCGCCGGACTGGGAAATGGTGACGATCAGCTGGCGCGGGTTGGCGTAGGCGGCGCGGTAGCGGTATTCGCTGGCGATCTCCACGCTGCATGGCAGGCCGGCGATCGACTCGATCCAGTAACGCGCGGTCAGCCCGGCGTAGTAGCTGGTGCCGCAGGCGAGGATCTGCACGCCGTCGATGTCGGCCAGTTGCTCGGCGTTGCGGCCGAACAGCGTGGTGTCGAAGCCGCCGGCGTCGAACAGCGCTTCCAGCGTGTCGGCCAGCGCGCGCGGCTGCTCGTGGATCTCCTTCTGCATGAAGTGGCGGTACGGGCCCAGTTCCAGCGAGGCCAGCGACACTTCGGACATGTGCACTTCGCGTTGCGCCGGCCGGTCTTCGGCGTCGTACACCTGCACGCCGCTGCGGCTCAGTTCGGCGGTGTCGCCCTCTTCCAGGAACATCACCCGGCGCGTGGCCTGGATCACCGCCGACACGTCGGAGGCGATGAAGTTCTCGCCCTCCCCCAGGCCGATCAGCAGCGGGCAGCCCATGCGCGCGCACACCAGCAAGTCCGGGTGCGACTTGCTGACCGCGGCCAGCGCATAGGCGCCGGTCAGTTCCTTGGCCGCGGCCTGCAGCGCCGCCAGCAGCGAAAGCCCCTGCGCGGCGTGGTGGTGGATCAGGTGCGCGATGACTTCGGTGTCGGTCTGCGACTCGAACACATAGCCCAGCGCGCGCAGCCGTTCGCGCTGCTGCTCGTGGTTCTCGATGATGCCGTTGTGCACCAGCGCCAGGTCGCCATGGCTGACGTGCGGATGCGCGTTGGCCTCGGTGACGCCGCCATGGGTGGCCCAGCGGGTGTGGCCGATGCCCAGCGTGGCGTGCAGGTCCTCGGCCAGCGCCGCGCTTTCCATCTCCGCCACGCGCCCGGTGCGGCGCACCCGGCGCACGCCGTCGCCGGCGACCACGGCGATGCCGGAGGAGTCGTAGCCGCGGTACTCCAGCCGCTTCAGGCCTTCGATCAGCACCGGCACCACGTCCCGTTCCGCAATCGCACCCACGATCCCGCACATAGCCGCACCCTGCACCGAAAGATCGCCATTCTAGCTTTGTCCGCTGAATGTCCTATAGGACCTGCCGACGCGACTTGGATGCGCCATCGCATGCCCTGGCGGTACGGCTCGGATTGCGGCGAACCAGCACGAAGCTTCCGTATGTGGCGCGACCGAGTGGGGACCGCCGGACCTGGCCCCGTACACGATCCAGACGCGGATCGCGGCAGCGCGGCCTGTCCGATCGTCCGGGAAGGCTGCGGACACGGTGTCCGCGAACGTGTCCGCGGACACGCGGACAGCCGCCCACTCCAATCGAACTGTAGCAATTTCAGGCACTTGCGATTGGCACGCGACGTGCTTTGGATTCGTTCATTCTCCACTGCGCCGACCCGACCGATGATCCGCGACACTTCCGCCCAGGACCAGGTTCTCGCCCGCCCCCGCTCCGCCGCCGCCTGGCGCCGCTGGTTCTGGCCCGCACTGATCGCGCTGGCGGTGCTGCTCGGCATCGCCTTCGCAGCGCGCGGCTGGATCGCCGGCAGCCGCTCGTTCGACGCGCAGCGCGTGCGCATCGCCACGGTCAGCCGCGGCGACCTGGTCCGCGACATCTCCGCCGACGGGCGCCTGATCGCCGCCAACAGCCCCACCCTGTACGCGATCTCCGGCGGCACGGTGAGCCTGAAGGTGGTGGCCGGCGACGTGGTCAAGCAGGGCCAGGAACTGGCCGAGATCGACAGCCCCGAACTGCGCAGCAAGCTCGCCCAGGAAGAAGCCACGCTGGCCGGCCAGGAAGCGGAAGCCGGCCGCGCCGACCTGG
>Ga0308160_10007282_pt1 | contig 11032 bp, 11 predicted proteins | sample PhyFR1_FD_201036 | JGI IMG/M metagenome (GOLD analysis project Ga0308160, IMG submission 201036) | Phyllosphere microbial communities from UC Gill Tract Community Farm, Albany, California, United States - DLSLF.R1 | ecosystem: Host-associated > Plants > Phyllosphere > Unclassified | place: USA... | reverse complement strand
GATCCGGATGCTGGCGTTAATGACACCGGAAGCAAAGACCAGGACGAAGGCGAAACCGGCAAGGGTGGAGAACCGGCGCAGCGTGGGCTCGGTGATGTCCGTTGTTGTACCGGCTTTGGAGCCGGTGAGGATCCCGGACAGGAGTGCCAGCAGGATGATGCCACCCACCCAGGCGCTCACACCCACCAGGTGGAGTCCGAGTGAGTTGATGGCCCCTTCGTGGTCCGAGGAACTGGAGGAGTGGCCGATCAGGGCGGTGGGGACGAGGCCGATCAGTGCCAGGATCAGGGTGAGGGCCAGGCCGCCCAGGGATCGGACCCCGAACAGTGCCGTGGTGACAACAGCCGCGATGATCGTTACTGCAAGCCAGGCCCGTCCGGTCTCGATGTCCGTCATGAAATAGACGAGCGCCTGGGTGAATTCGGCGTCGCCCGAGAGTGGTTGTCCGGCCACGTCCGCGTAGGTCAGGACCAGCACGGCGATAGCGGACAGGGTCCACACTGCACCTGCGGCGGCTGCTACGGCGAGGGCCCGGATGAAGGCCGGGTGTTCCGGGCTGTCTCCGAGGTCGCCTTTGTCCCGGCTCCGCGGCGACAGGCTCCTGGGCAGAATCCCGACGGCGAAGACCAGGCCGCCGATGACGGTGGCCAAAGCCACGTTGTGCAGCGCCTTGCTGATCGGAAGCCCCCAGCGCACCAGTGCGCCGGGATCGGAGACGCCGCGGGTCACCGCAGCGCCGGAGAAGATCAGTGCTGCGATGAGGGCCAGGAACACCGCAGCGAGGCCGGCGAGCTGCCAGCCTTTCGGAATTCCGAGGGCATTGCCGCCCGTCCCTTTCACTCCGTTCCCGGGAGCGGGCTGAGGTGTGGCGGAACGTGATTTTGCGGCAGAAGACACCACTACATTGTCCGCCACGCCGGGCTGTGCGGCGAATCGGCTGGTGGGCCCGGGGCGGGGCTTAAAGCAAGGGGAGCGGTGACCGTCAGGTCACCGCTCCCGGAGCTGCTCCGGCGTTGTGCCGGGCGAAGAAGCCTACTTCTTGTTGGAAACGGCAGCCTTCAGCTTGGAGCCGGCGGTCAGCTTGACGCTGTGGCCTGCTGCGATCTGGATGGTCTCACCCGTCTGCGGGTTGCGGCCGGTGCGAGCTGCACGGTCGGTGCGTTCCACTGCCAGCCAGCCCGGGATGGTGATCTTCTCGCCAGCGGCGACAGAAGTCTCGAAAACCTCGAACAGTGCGTCAAGGACGGTGTTGACGGCTGCCTGGCTGGTGCCGGCCTTGCCCGCTACCTCTGCAACAAGTTCACTACGGTTCTTAGCCATTGATGTCCTCCTGGACGGTCTGGTTACGGAGCCCGCACGCGGTGTGCGCACAGGCCACTGTTCGAAAACTTACCAGCTACCACCCCTTGAGGCCGCAAATTCCGCGTGTTTCCGCCAGTTTTTGAGGTTAATCACCGCATATTGGGGGGTTTTTCGCCCTCAGCGGAGCCTGACAGGTCGCGGTGGGGCGTTGAGATGCGCACGACGCCGGGAAGCACCTTCCAGCCACAATCCGCCGTCCCGCGTATCACCTGAGCCGCCTGAGACCAGGCTGCCGCCCCGGAGCCCCTTCCCCCGGTGTTAGCGGCCATGAAAAACTGCCCATAGGCGGCCACGAAAGTGCCCACTGACGGCCAGTAAAACTGCCCGCCGGTGGCCATGAGATCTGCCCACTTCCTTACTGAACCGACCGCGCCTTAAGCGGTGGGGGCCTCTCCCTGGGGTTTGATGACGGTGTCTAAGCGCACCAAGCGAACCAGGAAGAGGCCCTGTATGAAGTCTGACGGAGAAATCATGGAAATTCTTGCTGCCTACGATCTGACCGGATCGTTGCGCGCCACCGCGGAGCTCACGGGCTGCTCGCACCACACCGTTGCCAAACACGTGAGCGCCCGAGACGCCGGCCGGCCCATCGGGGAACCGACGGCACGGGGCCGGGTCACCGACCCGTACCTGCCCAAGATCGAAGAATGGGTGGAAGCCTCCAAGGGCCGGATCCGCGCCGACAAGGCCCACGAGAAGCTCCTCGCCCTGGGCTACACCGGTTCGGAGCGCTCCACCCGCCGGGCGATCGCGCAGGTCAAAGCCGCGTGGCGGCTGGGCCACACCCGCATCCACCGGCCGTGGATCACAGAACCTGGGATGTGGTTGCAGTACGACTTCGGCGACGGGCCCCGGATCGGCGGGGTGAAAACCATCCTGTTCGTTGCTTGGCTGGCGTTCTCACGCTTCCGCATCGTGATCCCGCTGAAGGACCGGACGGCGCCGAGCGTGTTCGCGGCCCTGGACCGGTGCTTCCGGATCCTCGGCGGAGCGCCGACCTACGTGCTGACCGACAACGAGAAGACCGTGACCACCTCCCACGTTGCCGGGGTCCCGGTGCGGAACCAGCAGACCCTGGACTTCGCCCGGCACTACGGGGTGACCGTGCTGACCTGCCAGCCCGCGGACCCGGCCACCAAAGGCGGGGTGGAAGCGTCCGTGAAGCTCGCCAAGGCCGACCTCGTGCCCAAAGACACCAACCTCCGCGGCGAATACGCCACGTTCGCCGAACTCGAAGCCGCCTGCACGGCGTTCATGGACGAGGTCAATCACCGTGAGCACCGGACGACGCGGCGCAAACCCGCGGCGATGCTCGCCGAGGAAGCCCCGCGGCTGCACCGGGTCCCGGATACCGCCCACACGGTCGCGTTCGGCCTCGCCCGCAGCGTTCCGGAGAACACCCCAATGGTCACCTTCGAAAACGCCCAGTACTCCGTCCCGGCCCACCTGCTCGGAGCCCGGGTGTTCGTCCGCACCCACGGGACCGGGCCCGGCGAGCAGGTCATCATCGTCCACCACGGCACGACCGGTCCGGTCGAAGTCGCCCGCCACGACCGGGCACGGCCCGGCAGCCCTGCCATCAACGACGAACACTTCCCGGGAACCCGGACCAGGGTCCCCGGTGATTACGAGGTCAGGGCCCGCAGCGCGGACGAGGCCGCGTTCCTGGCCATCGGCGAAGGCGCCAGGACCTGGCTGATGGAGGCCGCCGCGGCCGGAACGGCACGGATGAACGTGAAAATGGCAGAAGCCGTCACGCTGGCCAAAATCGCCGGCACCGATCAGGTCGACCGGGCCCTGGGTGACGCCGCTCTGCATGGCCGATTCGCGCACCAGGACCTCGCCTCGATCCTGAACGCCAACATCCGCCGCACGACCACCCACGCGGCCAACGAAGCCACCTCCCTGACTCAGGGAACCGGCGCGTGGGCCGCGATCGGCAACCCCGCACCCAACACCACACCGGAGGAGGCCCGATGAGCCCCGTCACCACGACCAACACCGCCGCTCCGCCGCTACCGGCGGATCTGGAGGCCCTGATGCGGTCCCTGAAAATGCCCCACGCCCGGGCGCTGGCCCCGGACCTGATCGCGACCGCCCGCGCCCAGCGCTGGGAACCAACCGAGGTCATCAAAGCCCTCTTCACCGAGGAAGCCGCCGGACGGGCCCGGTCCATGCTCGCCTCCCGCCGCAAAGCAGCAGGGTTCCCGACCGGGAAAACCTTCGAGGCGTGGGACCCAGCAGCGTCCTCCATCCCAGCACCGACCCAGCAAGCCCTGCGGACTCTGGAATGGATCACCCGGCGGGAGAACCTGGTCGTCTGCGGGCCTTCCGGGACCGGGAAGACGTTCTTCCTCGAAGCCCTCGGCCAGCAGGCCGTCGAAGCCGGCATGCGGGTCGCCTGGTTCAGGCTCGAGGACCTCGGCGTCCTCATCCGCGCGCACCGAACCGATGACAGCGTCACCCGCGCCGTGACCCGGATTCTTCGCGCCGAACTCGTGGTCATTGACGATATTGGCCTGCTGCCCGTGGCCACCGACGCCGCCGAAGGCCTCTACCGGGTCGTGGACGCAGCTTACGAAAAACGGTCCGTCGCGATCAGCTCCAACCTCCACCCTGCAGGGTTCGATGAGCTCATGCCCAAAACCCTCGCCACCGCCACCGTTGACCGGCTGCTGCACCACGCCCACGTCTGCCAGACCAGCGGTGATTCCGTCCGCCTCACCCAGGCCCTCGCCGGAAAAGGAGTCACCCGACTGAACTGACCAACCCCACGATGGCCAATCCCGCCGAACCAATCAGTGGGCAGATCTATTGGCCATAACCGGGCAGTTTTACTGGCCACCAGCGGGCACTTTTAGTGGCCATCCATGGGCAGAAACAACTGGCCATTGACAGTCTGTCGCGGCGAGAGGAGGGCGAAGCACATGACCTATTTCAAGCAGTCATCGCCGAGTTGGACATCGCACCGCCCTCGCCCATCGACACGCCAGCCGGACGCTGGCAGCTGGTCCGCTGGCTGTGCCAGGCAATCACTGACGGGACCGCGGACCCAGAATTCGCGGGTCGCTTGATCTGGTACCGGGGATGGAGGGAGCTCGACTATCCTGATTCACTCCGGCCACTTATCAGCTGGGTCAGCCAGTGGGACGAGTGGAATCCGGACCCGGAGCGCCTTCTCATTCGGAAAGGTATCGTCGAGGAAGCTGGACGATTTCTCGAAGGTCCGTAGCGACCAGCACGATCCACGAATATGTACGCTGCAGGATCCCTCACCGGACATGGCTCGTTCGTCTTTCTCAGCCTCCGCATGAGGTACCTGTGGCAGGCTAGGGCTTCGCCGAACGTGAACTGTGTTCGATACCGAGTTGTCTCTTGATTTCACTTACTTGCGGAGAATAGTGACGCCTGTTGGCGATGCTCAGCTTTTGAAGCTTAGGAAGTGTGAGGAGCGGACTGAGGTCACCGTCAACGATCCGGGTCGACTCGGAGAGATACAGCTCCCGCAGTTCAGGCATCCCGTGTAGCGGCGCAAGTGAAGGAAAGTCGCCGCTATTGGCCATGTTAAGGACCTGGACATTTTTGGCGCTGACTACGTCGTCTAATGCGGGAATCTTCTTGCAGGTATCGAAGTGCAGCTCGCGAATTGATTGCGCCGTCGGCTCGGTCCGAAGCGCAGAGGCATCTGCAAGCTTGGGCGCAAGGAAAATCCCGAGAGTTTTGAGTTTTTCGAAGGATCCCAGACCCTCTAATGACCGCAGTTGGGGGTACTGTTTCATGCGAAGCCTATTCAACGACTTCGCGGCCGCCAACGGTGCCAGGTCAACCGGACTATAGCTCTCGAGATAGAGGTCGGTAAGTGATGCCAAAGCCGCCTGCTGGTCTCTGATGAAGCCCCAAGAAATTGAGAGCGACGACAGGTGCGGGAACATGCTGACATCAAAGGTACCAACAGCGGAGGGATGAGTAGCCGGCAAGCTCAAGCTTGTTAGGTGCTCCGCCATGCGGCTAATCGGTGAGAGGTCTGTTATCCATCGGGCAGTCACTAGCAAACGCGACAGGGGCCATGGCTGCAGGAACTCCAGGTCAGGTTCGGCAAAGCCATGCGCGCCAATCAGCGCCAGCTCATGGACGCGGCCGCTTTGGACCAGTGATTCCATCTCGGCGTTCCACTGCCCATGGACAAAAAGGCTGAGGCCTTCGGGCGTTTCTGCGAGTGAATACCCGTCGTAAGGAACGGTGTCTTGCGGCAGGATCGACATGGGTCTCCGTTTCTGTCTAGGGCAACTCTAGGTGGCCGGCCATTGCACGGAGGTCTGCCTCCGCACGGTGCCTACTGAGGAGCGATGCCGGTCGGTTGCCCAGGCTGCCTCTAGCTGTCCACATCTGGGGTCAATTCGGGTTATCCACCGGTCAAAGCAACCCAGGTGAGTGCCCGATTACGAATCCGCCTACGGGTTGCCCCAAAGGGCTAGCTCGCCTCCGGGCGTGGACATGATTAGTAGCCCGTCTGGGCCCGTGACGTTCCACGCTTCGTATGCCGACCCGGGCTCCGGCACCACACTCAGCCGGCAGCCGTCTTGCATGAGGACTTCAAGCCTTCCGTCGTCGAAGGCTCTTGCCTCGGCAATCACCTTGGAGCGTGAGAGCGGCAGAACGGGACCGAGCTGGTCGAACGCGCCGCCGGGCTCGATTACATGTGACGTGCCGTCGGGGTACACGAGAATAAAGTCAGCTTCGATGGTGATTCTGTAGTTTTCGAGGACCAGGGTTACTTGGAAATCCAGGACGAGTTGCAGGATGAGTTGCCCACTCACCTTGAGAAGCCAGTAATCCTCGATCCTCTGAGCTCCGCTCCTAGATGCCGGAGCGCCTTCCATGATCCCACCTTCCTCCTGGATTTATCCCTAGCTTGCCCCAGTGGGCACGCCCCCCAAAATCCGGAGCGCTGGCCATACATTTGCAACCCCGTCCAGCTGGATGCTGGCACGCTGTGTCCGCCAAGGATCCACTACCGGGCACCGGGCAACGTACTCCAGTGCTGACCGGGCGTTGGACTAACGACAAAGAGTTTTCGTGCGCCGTATGCTCACGAAACAGAATGTACGTGAAGACCCATGGACCGAAGGATGCCCCATGTGGGAGAGGCTGGCTGCAAGGATAAAGACTTCAATACGCTTTCCGAAACGCTCAACCGCTGATCTCAACTGGCTGAGGAATATTTGGATTGCATTAGGAATACTCTGGTGTGCGATTGGTTTATTCGGCTGGGCGGGACGGTGGTCGGGCATTTTAGCCGTCCTTTTAGGCGTCGGCTGGTTTGCCCAGGCCGGTCTAGCAGTGAAAGAAATTCGGCGGCGCCAGCGGGAGGCCCTTCTCGAACAGCCAAGAGGTCAAGACCACGAGCAGTAAGTCGCTCCAGCGGCTTCAAGACAGGCGCCACAGGAATGCCTCGGGCTCACAATCGGGGTTCTTGACCGGTAAGTGCAGATCGCAGCGCCCGATGGCCGGCGGCTACCGACCGCTCAAAGTGTGCGCGGCGGACGATCCCTTGGAGGACGTCTCCCAGGCGGAGGACAGCTCGAAAGCTAGGCGGGTCGCTTGCCTGGCCAGGGCCCACGCTCTGGAACTAGCAGTCGGACAGAGACCTGAGTCATCAGACGTGGGGATGCCGAGCCGAGGCCGATTCGGATCCCTTTGCAGGAAGGTGTAGCGACGCTTGCAACTCCTCGTTATTGGTTTTTTCGTTCATCTGTATCTATTGGCCTGCGGCGTTGCTTGCCGCGATATAAGAAGACCAACCGAATTGCCCAGACGAGGAACAAGACCATGCCGACGGCCAGGAAAAGTACGTTCGGTCCCGACCACCCCTCATCTTCGGCTCGCAGAAGAGCTGGAAGCGCAACGAAAACGCCTGTGAGGAGACCGCACCAAGCCAGGAACCGGTTGCCACCGCGTACAAAAGGGGAAGAGCTCACGTTCCGACTTCCTTTTGGGCGGGCCATTACCCGGAGTGTAGCCGTCCTGAGCGGGGTTTGTAAGAAGGCGTCATGCCCGCCCGTAAGCCGGTGGCCCAACGGACGGCTTCTGCGTTCGATGGGGATCCCTCACCGGACATTGCGACTGGTGAGGGACACTGCTGGCGACAGAGCCTTCACAGCGTTGCTAGATTAAGTCTGTGAAACATATGGACTGCCATGACCCCATCTAACGAGCGCTTGCGTCATCTACAGATGTGGCCGGCGTCGTCCTGATGAGTGGCGGCTTCCTCGTCGGGGTGCTCTGCGTATTAACGTTGGGGGCTTCGCTAGCGCAGCCGCTCTCAGCCGAATCATATGTCTTCTGGACCGCTCTGCTAGCTAGCTGCTTAGCCGCCATTGCAGTTTCTTTGGTCCTCCGACGGCGGTACAAACAATCTGCCCCCGACAAACAATGAACATCTGCGTTGGATGGTGGAACTTTCACAACGCTAATTGACGCACCGTGGGTCCCGGAAGGGGATCCCCTATCGGACGCAGGAGGGTGCGTCGGCTGACTGTAATTGAAATTGGCATTTGGGGACGCTATGGTGCGCCAAGTCCGTGGTAGCGTCCACTTATGAAAGTGACTCCACGGACCAGACGTATGGGACGCTGGCTTCTCGTTTTCCTTGCTGGATTTGTCCCGTTCGCCATTTTTTGGCCTATCTATGGCCCAACAACTGCTTTCCTCATCGGAGTGCTGGTGGCGGCCGTTGTTATTGTCACCGACCGGGCATTGCGATCCACTCGTCGAGCAAGATAAAAAGATTCGGCGAGGGCTTTATCTGTTTAGCGAGTCTCGGCGCCAGCGGGGTCCTGTCTGCAGATCTATTATCAGCGGTCCTCCGCTCATTAGCACGGACGATACCGTCTCGAACCCCCGCCCTAATCACTTTGAGCCTAGCGCCGAGTAGGCTGACAGCACGGTTGAAACAGTCGAATGAGTGCCGGTCGAGGATCGGCTTACGGGCGCACAGCTGTAACGGTCGGTAGGGTTGGAGCCATGGGGGCGAAGAATTATGAACAGCTCGGCCACTGGGTGTTGCGCCAAAAGACGGTGAATACACCATGAAGGATGGCGCTAACTCAGATGCAGAGCAAACAGCCATTCCGGAGGGGTTGACGGAAGAGGACCTCAGGCTGGGCAAGGTAGCTTGCCGGCGGGTCGAAGTCGTCAAATGGATCGCCCTGGCAGTCTGCATCGGCATTGCCATTTACACATTCACGAGTGTTCCCTGGGAAACCAGGATGCCGTACGACGGAAAGTACGACAGGAGCGGCAAGGGGCTCCCCATGCAGGTTGCGATGTTTCCCGCTCCGGCTATGCCTGTCGGATTCCTGCGTTCGGGAAGGAAACCCGATGCATATCAGATGGGCAAAGGTTCACGCATTGCGACCTACATCCTCATACCGGCTGTGGCTATTGGCTTAGCCTGGGGCCAGTGGATCATGGCGGAAGGAATCCTGATTGCAGGCGGAGCGCTCCCCGGATAGGAGATATAAGCCGAAGGACCGCGGCGGTATGCCCAGCAAATCTCGCCCTGGGCGTCTACTAACTCTAGGGATTTGAGGCCCAGCGTTTGTGGCGCAGAGAGTCGACTGTCGCGTAGGAGGATCCTTCGCCGGGCACCCGAACCCCGCAGGAAAGTAGGCCGTGCGCCCGCCGGCATTGTCCTTCCGGCGGGCGGTCTGTCACGCGCGTTCTACTGGGAGCCACAATTCGCAGCTCGCTGTGCTGAAGTCGGCGGCGCGATCAAGGACTGCCACGATCGAGGGACCTTGGCGCAGTCGCCACGGGTTGGACGGGAACCAATCGGTGGCAGTGGCGGCCCAGACGGACTGCAGAACCCCCGGGTACGCCCCTTCGGCGTGGAACACCGCCCAGATTCCCGCGGGGACCTCGATCGCGTCGAGCTCCTCGGGCACTGTTGTGGTTTCGGTGACGGCGACGCCATGGAGGTAGGTCAGTTCGCTGCCCTCCGTGTAGTCCGGGTCGACGTCGGCGCTCACCTGGAGCAGGCCAGCGGGGTCTGTGTTGTTCAATTCCTTGAGCCGGGAGTGCTCTGCTGCTGGTAGTGAGGCGATGTGCGCATGGATGTGCGGGTTTGGGCCATGGTGGATAAGCGGCACGCGGGCTGAATGGCCGATGAGCCGGAATGCCGGCCGATCTGCGATGCGAGTGTCCATTGTGGTGTTCCCTTCTACGGTCAGGCGGAACCTGAGCTGCGGTTGCGTGCGAAGGGGGCCTCCGTCCCGGCGCACGTCGCCGGGTCCGACGCCATGCACTGATCGGAATGCCCGACTGAAAGCCTCGGTCGAGCCGTAGCCATACCGCACCGCGATTGCCAGCAGCTCGCCCTTTTCGAGAATGTCTGTTGCAGCCATTGTCATGCGGCGCCTGCGGACGTACTCGGAGAGCGGCATGCCGGCCAGCGATGAGAACATTCGGCGGAGGTGGTACTCCGTTGTGCCGAGACTGACCACCAAGTCATCAATGTCGATCTCCTCAGTGAGGTGGCCGTCGATGAAATCGACGAGTTGATTGAGCGCTGAGATCACGGTTCCCCCTTCGACTACAAGCCTTCCCGTCTGGTTCACCTCGCACCCTACTATTGCGGTCCGATTCGATCGCTGCTCACCTTGCATACCGCCCGTAGGCCGGTGGTTCACAGGACGCTTTAGGCGCCCGCTTGGGATCGGCTTACGGACGCTCCTTTGGACTACCGCGACGCCGTGAGAGACGCTCTTTGTTTTTGGGCTGCCGGGCCATGGGCAGGGCTAGGGTGGAGCTTAGTAGGAAGGGGGCCGTTGTGGCATATGTTCCGGCGTCCATGAGCGGGGCTCAAAGATCCGAGGGTTACTGGCTTCTCGAGGTGAGTGGGCAACTCATCCTGCAACTCGTCCTGGATTTCCAAGTAACTCTGATTCTCGAACATTTCAGAATCACCATCGAGGAGAGCTTCGTTCTTGAGCACCCCGATGGCACTTCACATGTAGTCAAACCGGGCGGCGGCTTCGACCAGCTCAGTCCCGTTCTGCCGCTCTCGCGCTCCAAGGTGGTTGCTGAGGCAAGAGCCTTCGACGACGGGCGGCTTGAAATTGTCATCCAGGACGGCTTCCGGCTGAGCGTGGTGCCGGAATCCGAGTCGGCGTACGAAGCGTGGAACGTCACTGGTCCAGACGGATTACTGATCGTGTCCACGCCCGGAGGTGAGCTGGCCCTTTGGGGCAGCTCGTAGAGGGATCGGCTTACGGACGAGGTTCCCCTAGGGGGCGACGTCAAGCTTGGTGTTGCTGTGTTTGGAATGGAAGCGTTAGGTCCGGGGCGTGAATTGGACTTGGATGTGCTTGAGCTCAGTGCGGGGAAGCACCGCGGTCACCACGCCGCCGCCTGCCAGTTGGGCTCCGATACCGTAGACGAACGGGTCCGTATCGACCTCTGCACCGGGCATATCGACTCCGTTGATGACGCTCCTGGCCTGGCTGTTGACCATCCGGCCGGTAACTGTGGGGGCGTGCTGGTCCCACGGGTTGCTGCCCGGCCAGAGCTCTTGCCGATACTGGTTCATGAGGATGTGGTTGACATGGTCAACCAACAGGCTTCGAACCGAAGAACGCTCGGATGGATCGCGGTGCCAGGTGGTTCGCAC